>Ga0116170_10004812_pt1 | contig 12246 bp, 8 predicted proteins | sample AD_JPNHW1_MetaG_FD_89797 | JGI IMG/M metagenome (GOLD analysis project Ga0116170, IMG submission 89797) | Active sludge microbial communities of municipal wastewater-treating anaerobic digesters from Japan - AD_JPNHW1_MetaG | ecosystem: Engineered > Bioreactor > Anaerobic > Digestate | place... | reverse complement strand
GAATTGGGCGTAAACGAACTGGTCGCCAGTTCAATTGCTGCACCAATCGCTGTTCCCTGGGTTGGAACCATTTCGGTATTGATGGAAGAAAGGAACATTTTGGCTGAAGCATAATCGGTAGTGATCGGAACCTGGGTGTACGCTTTCCCGGCAAAAACAATGATGCCAATTTTATCGTTGCTTAAACGTTCGGTCAACCTGGCGATGGCCCTTTTGGCTTTCTCGAGGCGGTTTGGCTGAATATCCTCGGCCAGCATACTGTTTGATACGTCGAGGGCAATGATCAGTTCAATCCCTTTGCGTTTAATTTTTTGGAGTTTTGCTCCAAACTGTGGCCGGGCAATTCCTGTAATGAGAAAAGCCAATGCCAGCATGAGAATGGCGAATTTGATGATTGGCCGGCTTTTCGATGCGCTTGGCATTAAAGGAGCCAATATCTCCGGGTTCCCGAATTCGCTGAGTGCTTTCTTCCGTTTAATCCGGAAGAAAAAGAAGAGAAAGATCAGTACTGGTATGATGAACAGTACGTATAAAAATCCCGGATTTCCAAATCTAAACATTTCCATAATTGAAAGTTGTTTTTGTTGCTTGATAACCTTTTTATAGTGCTTTTGTCCTATGGAATATTCCTAAAAACCGAGGTTTTCAACAAAATTCCGGTAATCAGCAATAGCAAAGCCGCAATCGCATAAGGCTCAAATTCTTCTTTTTTCTTGCTGAATTCTTTTACATCGATTTTCGATTTTTCCAGCGCGTCAATTTCTTTATATATCTGTTTCAGTTTATCGTTACTGGTAGCCCTGAAATATTTTCCGCCGGTAATGTCGGCAATGCTTTGCAACGACTCTTCATCAATTTTTACAGGGACATCCTGGATACGCACCCCAAACGGAGTGTCGAAAGGGTAGGGGGCTGTTCCAATGGTTCCTACGCCAATGGTGTATACCCTGACGCCGAAGGTTTTGGCAATTTCGGCAGCCGTGAGTGGAGGTATTTCACCCCGGTTGTTTTCACCGTCGGTTAAAAGGATAATGACTTTACTGATGGCATCGCTCTCTTTCAACCGGCTGACGGCAGTTGCCAGCCCGTTACCAATGGCTGTACCGTCCTCAAGAACTCCGGTGTGTGTTTCATGGAGCAGGTTGGTGACTACGGCATGATCGGTTGTGAGCGGGCACTGGGTAAACGACTCTCCGCTGAAAACGACCAGTCCGATGCGGTCGTAAGGTCGTCCGGCAATAAATTCGGTCGCAACATCTTTGGCTGCTTCAATGCGGTCGGGTTTTAAGTCGCGGGCCAGCATACTGGTCGATACGTCGACCGCCATGACGATGTCAATTCCCTCGGTAGAAGAGTTTTCCCAGCTTTCTGACGATTGTGGCCTGGCCATTACAACTACCAGCAAAGAGAGAACAATCACGGTAATGGCAAATAACAAGTGCCTTAAATAATGTTTCCAGGTTTTTGGAATTGAATCCAGGCTCCGGATGGTAGAGACCTGTATGCTTGCACTGAGTTTCTTCTGACGGAAAACATACCAGGCAATCAGTGGTATCAATACCAGCAGGAGGTAAAATATTTGCGGATTGACAAAACTATATTTGTGCATCTTTTTAACTATTTAAAGTTCACATCGGTACCTTCACGATCTTCGGATGGTTTGGGCTCTTCGGCAATCTCAACCAGTTTGGTTTGGTTGATAAAGAAGTAAGAATCGACCAGCGCCATGTTGTTGTCATCGGGTAGTGGTTCGTATTTGGCAAATTTTACCAGATCGGCATGAGTCAAAATGTGTTTCAGGCTCTCGAACGATTTATCGTCGACTAACGACCTGCGGTACTTGAATGCCGAGATGATTTCATCGGTGGTCATTTCCATTGCCTGAATTTCGAACCGGTTTACAATGTATTCACGCAAAACATCGGTTAATTCGCTGTAATAGAGTTTTGTTTTTCCCTGTTGCCATACCTTATCTTCCTTAATTTTATCGAGTTCCCGCAGAGCAATTAAATGAGCAGGCTCTTTGGGTTTTGGTGGAGCTGTAAACAGCGGTTTGTTGTTTTTCCTTTTCTTCAAGGCATAAAACAACAGGAAAATTAAGGCCGCGGTCAGTAAGGTTCCCATGATCCAGGGCGCCACTTCTTTAAACGTAACCGGTGCTTCAATTGGCGGCTTGATGTCGATAGGCCCCTTGATCGCTTTCATCAGCGAATCGAGCTTTGGCAGTGTATGGACTTCAAGGAAGAGGGTATTCGTTTTGATCGAATCGGTTACCCCATTTTTTGAGTATAACAACACCAATGCAGGAATGGCATGAAAACCACTGTCGAATGAGGTGATCACAAAATCCTGATACAGTTTTTTACGGTTTGCATCGACAATGGCTGAATCTTTTGGCAACCGCTGAACAATTTCGACCGAAGGAGCCAGTGAATCGGCAAGGGTTGGGAACAATACATTGGCATTGGTTGGACATTCCACCTCAAGGTGCAGTCGTACCTGGTCGCCAATAATAATCCGGTTGCTGTCGATTACCGCCCGGGTTTTTATTTCCTGTCCAAACGAAAAGGCAGAAATCAATAGCAATAAGATAACTGCTGGTATTTTCAGGATATTTCTCATCTTCCTCTTTTTTTGAAAAGGGTCATTAATGATTGTACGTAATCTTCGCGGGTATTGATATTGACATAATCGACACCCGTTTTGGTGAACGCATTATCGAGTTGTGTGTTCAGCTCGTCCCACCAGTGTTTGTAATAACCTCTCACACTGGGGCTCGATGTGTCGACCCATACATAATTACCGGTTTCGGCATCTTTCATTTTCACCATTCCAACCGGAGGCAGGGTCACTTCTCGCTCATCGTAAATGCGCAGGCCAACCACATCGTGGCGGTTGTTGGCAATGTTCAGTGCCCGTTGAAGATCTTTGTTGTTATCGATGAAGTCGGAAATAATAAATGCCGTACATCTTTTTTTAATGGCATTGGTTAAGTATTCCAATGCCAGATTGATGTTGGTTCCCCTGCTTTCGGGTTCGAAGTCAATTAATTCGCGAATGATGCGAAGAATGTGGCTTCTTCCTTTTTTGGGAGGAATAAACTTCTCAATCTTATCGGAAAAAAAGATGACACCGATTTTATCGTTGTTTTCAATGGCCGAAAAAGCAAGTACCGCTGCAATTTCGGTTATGATATTTTTTTTGTACTGGCCGACTGAACCAAAATCGCGCGAACCGCTAACGTCAATTAACAGAACAACGGTCAGTTCACGTTCTTCTTCGAATATTTTCACAAAGGGTTTGTTGTAACGGGCGGTAACATTCCAGTCAATATTCCGGATGTCGTCGCCATACTGGTATTCGCGAACCTCGCTGAAAGCCATACCACGGCCTTTGAATGCCGAGTGGTACTCTCCGGCGAAGATGTTCCGCGACAACCCCCGCGTTTTGATTTCAATCTTGCGTACTTTCTTTAATAGTTCTGTATGTTCCATTTGAATTCAAATTCATAATGTTAGATACTCGATGTTAGATACTCGATACTTGATACTTGATGCTCGATACTTGATGCTCGATGCTTGATGCTTGATACTTGATACTCGATACTCGATGCTCGGCTCATTTCTTTGATAGATAATGGTCTTCAACTCCTTTGATAAATTGATTTAACATTCTTCCAAGTTTGTCAATTTTATCATGTAGCCCGGTATATGTTTTCTCATTTTTAAGAGACTCCGTTTCCCATGAATTTTCTAAATGATCTAATGTTTCATCATTCGATGCTAAAGAAAAAAACAGAAACCGGATAAACTCTTGTTTGTAATTTCTTCTTCCATACCTTCAACGATTGTCGATTTGACACTCTTTGATGAACGTCGTATTTGGGAACCTTCTTCAAAGATTTCGAATTTTGGAAGATTGGTTAGCGTCATCTTGTGAATTTCAATAACGATTTCACATGCTAATTTCCATATTTTCCAATTTTTATACGACATTGCTTGCGTTTTGGTTCACTTTCACGAGCATCCAACATCCAGCATCCAGTATCCAGCATCTTGATTACGGAACTTCAACCGTGTTCAATATTTCGCTGATAATCTCTTCGGTTGTAAGGTTGGTTGCTTCAGCTTCGTAGCTAAGTCCAATACGGTGACGCATCACATCGTGACAAACGGCGCGTACATCTTCGGGAATCACGTATCCTCTGCGTTTGATGAATGCATATGCTTTGGATGCCAAGGCCAGGTTGATGCTGGCACGTGGTGAACCTCCGTATTTGATCATATCCTTGAATTTGCTTAATCCATACTCAGCAGGTGTACGGGTGGCAAATACAATGTCGACAATGTATTTCTGGATTTTTTCGTCCATATAGACTTCACGGACCACTTCGCGAGCCCTTAAAATATCCGATGGTTTCAGGATGGTTGACGGTTTGGGGAACTCTTTCAGTAGGTTTTGCTGAATAATTAATCTTTCTTCCTCTTTTTGAGGATAGTTGATAATTACTTTCAGCATGAAACGGTCAACCTGAGCTTCGGGAAGAGGGTAAGTTCCTTCTTGTTCAATCGGGTTTTGAGTGGCCATTACCAGGAACGGTTCTTCGAGTTTATACGTGTGATCGCCAATGGTGATCTGTCGTTCCTGCATGGCTTCGAGCAATGCCGACTGAACTTTGGCCGGTGCACGGTTGATTTCGTCGGCTAGTACAAAATTGGTAAAGATTGGGCCCTTTTTAACCACAAACTCTTCTTTTTTCTGGCTGTAAATCAAGGTCCCGATAAGGTCGGCTGGCAACAGGTCGGGCGTAAACTGGATGCGGGCAAATTGCGCATCAATGATTTTTGAGAGAGAGTTAATAGCCAGGGTCTTTGCTAATCCGGGAACACCTTCCAACAGAACGTGTCCATCGGAGAGCAAACCAATAAGCAGACTTTCTACCAGATGTTTCTGGCCAACAATTACCTTATTCATTTCGATGGTAATCAAATCGACAAACTGGCTCTCGAGCTGAATTTTGTCGTTCAATGCTCTGATATCGGTACTGATCGTCATTTTATACTTTATTTTTTAATGTTTACACAATTTTTTTTGCATCACGAAAATAGTAGAATAGATTATTCATGCGAATGGATCGCAGTTAAAAAATGTTAAGTAAAATTTTAAATAACATTTCTATAATATTCAGATTTTTAGTTAATTATAAGCTTTTTACAGATCAAAAAATTTAACCAATCTTTAACAAGTTTTAAAAAGCGTGAAAATACCGCATGAAATATATCTTGTTGATATTCATTGTTTTCATTTGTTGCTAACTGTTTTGGTCGCCCCAGTTTTTTTGCAAAAATAGGTTATCTGTGTCATTTAATTGTCCTATTCTTTGGCTCAATAACTATATTTGTTTCAAATTAAATGAAATTGTGGACAAGTCGTTAATTATTACTCAAGATAATCGGGAAATCTTTTCAAGTCACAGCAAGTGGCTTTATCCGCTGTTTGAACTGGAAGATTTTCTTTCCGAAAACAGTTTTTCTCCTGATCATTTAATTCTTACAGATAAAATTGCCGGGAAAGCAGCTGCATTCCTGATTGTACGGTTGGGTTTCAGAAGGGTTCATATCCACTTGATTAGCGAAGGTGCGGTTGCTGTTTTTGAACAGTTTCAGGTTGAATTTACCTACGACGAAATGGTCCCAAAAATTCAGTGTAAAACCGAGGATATTGTTTCTGTTAACCAGTCGGTTGATACGGTGTGGCAGATGCTGAGGCGAAGAGCTGGCCGGGTTGCCGGGCTTTCTGTTGAGGTTCTGGATCTTGTTGTTGAGATTGATCAAAAAGTGGTGATCGACCATTTGAATCTTCATGTGGGCAAAGGTGAGCATGTGTTTGTTAAAGGTGCCAATGGTACAGGAAAAACGACGCTGTTGAAAGCGATTCTTGGACTGGAAAAAATTGCATCAGGATCGGTGAAGATTGGCGATTTCCTGGTGGGCACAAAGGAGTGGAACAACAATCGTTTGTTAACCGGATATGTTTATCAGGAAATGGTGAAGAATAATTTTCCTATCTCTGCTGCCGAAGTGGTTGAAATTGGGTTATCGGGACAACCGCTTCCGAAAACTGAATTATCTCACCGTATCGAGATTGCCATGCGGCGAACCGGCTGTTTTCATTTAGCCGGGCGTTCGTATCATGAGCTTTCCGGTGGCGAAAAGCAGCGTGTAAACATTGCCCGGTGTCTTTGCCAGCAGGCCAAAGTGTTGCTTTTTGATGAGCCGACATCTTTCCTTGATAACCAGGCTAAAGAGGAGCTGCACGAATTGCTTACCGAATTGTGGCGCAACGAAGCTCCAACGGCAATCATTGTTTCCCACGACGAACTCTGGATGAGGATGTTTAATTGCCGTATCGTAGAACTTCAGGACGGGAAAATATGCTAGAGCTTTTTTTATACGGACCGGTCTTGCGGGGATTTCTGGTGCTGCTGATTTCGGGTTTTGCTTTCCCGATAACAGGGGTTTATCTTCTTCGGATGAACCTTCTTCCGCTGCGTTTTATGCTTATGCACGGAGCTTTACTTGGGGGGGCAGTTGCTTTGGCGATGCATTTCAATCCTTTTTGGACAACCATGCTCGTCAATCTTTTGTTGGTTTGGTTTATGGCGAAAACAGCCCGGGGACTGAAAACCGACATGGGATACATCAGTATCTTCATTATGGTTGCAGCGGTCGGTTTGGCTTTTGCGTTGATTTCTGTTTTTAACGTACAGGCAAAGGATACCATGTCGTTGTTATGGGGTAGCATTTTTACAGTTACTCCGTTACAATCGGTTGGTTTTATTTCGATTGCATTGTTTGTTGTTGGTTTTCACTTGTTGAAATACCGTCAGTTAAAAGCGGTGTTTTTCGATCCTTCGGTGGCTTATTCTTCCGGGGTAAACGAAAAACGGATTTACGACGCTGTTGTGTTGATTACCGCTTTGACAGTAGCCGTTGCCATGAAACTTATTGGAGCTTTATTGATCGATACTATTATAATATTACCGGCAATCATTTCAACCCTTCATGCCAAGAGTTTTAAAAGCGTGGTTGTATGGGCTTCTGTCTGGGGTGGTCTTTTTTCATTGGGTGGCTTTTTTGCTGCTTATTGGTTAAAGGTTCCAACCAGCTCAGCTATCGCTCTGATTGCCACCGTCGTTTTTTTGATTATTTATTTCCGGAAGAAAAGAAAATCATGAAGTATATCGGAATTTTTATTTTCCTTCTTTTGCCGTTTTGTACAATGGCTCAGGAGAAACCCCGTGTGGTGGCATCAACAAGCTGGACAGCTGCTTATGTGCGGGCGGCAGGTGTCAGTAATGTCGTTCAGCTTGCCCCGTCAATGATGGAGCATCCGTCGGAATATGAGCTTCAGATTGGCGATATGGAAAAAATCAAGAAAGCTGATTTGATCGTTTATGCCGGTTACGAAACGGTGATTTCACAAATTCAGCAGTCGTTGAAAATCGATCCGTCCAAATTCATAAAAATCGAAACCAGTTATGTCGAATCCCAAATCCGGTCAGAAGTGATGAAAATTGCCGAAAAGGCCAATACGGTTAAAGCTGCTCAGCTCTCGTTGGATTTGATTCATCGTTCGTATGGCGAGGCAAAAATGGATATTGAAAAGAATGGTTTAAAAGATAAGCCGGTGATTGTTCATTTCTTTCAGTCGGGTTTTGCCAAAGAGGTTGGATTGAAACCAGTGGAGGTTTTTGGTCCTTCGCCACTCGAATCATACGATTTAAGTAAACTGTTAAAGTCCGAAGCCGTTATGATTATCGATAACCGGCACAATCCCATCGCCCAACCGCTGAGCGAGATGAAAAAAGGTGTAAAAACCGTTGAACTACTAAATTTTCCAGGGATGGGCGGGACCCAAAGCATTGAGGATGTGATCAGGTTCAACACCCAAAAACTTATTGGCAAGTGAAACCGAACGGTGAGAGTTTCCTCCGTTTTTCTATCTTTGGATAAAGAAATAGAATCGAAATGCAACGTTACTTTGTCCAACTGGCGTACAACGGAACAAACTACCATGGCTGGCAGTTTCAGCCCAATGCGGTCACTGTTCAGGAACTTCTGGAGAAGGCTTTTTCACTTTTGCTTGGGCAAAAAGTGGAGATAACCGGGGCTGGCCGTACTGATACCGGTGTTCATGCATCCTTTTTTGTTGCTCATTTCGATGTGGGAAATGCCATTCCGGATACCGATAAATTGGTGCAGAAGTTAAATTCTTTTTTACCCAACGATATCCTTATTTATCATATTTTCCCGGTTGAAGCCGGTTTTCATGCCCGTTTCAGTGCACTTTCGAGAACCTACCATTACTATTTATCCGATCGTAAAGAACCTTTCCGGGGCGAGTTTACAGCACGATATCCCTATTCTTTAGATGTTGACTTAATGAACGAAGCCGCTGCGTTGATGTTGCAGTTTGTCGATTTCACCTCATTCAGCAAGTTGCATACCGATGTAAAAACGAACAATTGCAAGGTGACCACGGCTCGATGGGAGAGGAGGGACGGTTTGTTGGTTTTTGAAATTAAAGCCGATCGTTTTCTTCGGAACATGGTTCGGGCCGTTGTTGGAACGCTCATCGATGTTGGCCGGGGCAAAATTTCAATCCCTGAGTTTATTTCTATTGTGGAATCGAAGGATCGGAGAGAAGCCGGAACTTCGGTCGATGCCCGCGGATTGTTTTTAACCGATATCGAATACCCGCAACCGGTTCATGCTGCATTGTTGAGAAGCCCTTCCGGATTCCCCTTTTGAGAGACCTCTTTGATTCCTGATGCGTCCCTTGATTTTTGTCGGAAAATCCATTTCTTAGCGAGTACTGAAACCTCTTTTCTTAACGGATGATTGGATTTGTTTTGACAATGATTCTGTTAAATTTTCAACATTTAAATGAAGATAAATTGATTTGTTTCTTGTTGAAATACATTAAATTGTAAGTGGTTTTGTTGAAAAGTAAATGAATATAAAAAAATGATTTGATTTGAATATTCATTCCATTATTGTAAATTCGCCCAAATCTAATAATTTAACCAAAAATAATGATGAAAAAAATTCCTATTTTGCTCGTATTATTGTTTTTGATAATACAGGCTTATTCCCAGAATAAATCTATTTCTGGTAAAGTAGTTGATGGAAATGGCATCGGGTTACCGGGTGCAACGGTTCAGCTAAAGGGTACTTCTCAGGGTTTATTAACCGATATCGACGGAAATTACAAAATTTCAGTTCCACCTACAGGGCAATTTCTTGTTTTCTCGTATGTTGGCTACATTTCTCAGGAAATAGCCATCGAAGGCAAGAGCACGATTGATGTGGTAATGAAGGAGGATGTTCAAAGTTTGGAACAAGTTTTGGTCGTCGGTTATGGTGTCCAGAAAAAGAGCCTTGTAACGGGTTCTATTTCTAAAATGGAAGCCAAGGATATTGGTAATGTGAAAGTTGCCCGTATTGACCAGGCGTTGCAAGGTAAAACCTCCGGTGTTTATATTGCTCAAACTTCTGGTTCTCCGGGTGCGGCCATGTCAATCAAGATTCGTGGTAACAGTTCGAACGGGAAAAATGATCCCTTGTATATTGTGGATGGTATTAAAACATCCAGTATCGATTTCCTCTCACCTAACGACATTGAGTCGATTGAAATTTTGAAAGATGCAGCCTCTTCTGCTATTTATGGTTCTGAAGGCGGTAATGGGGTTATTATTGTAACGACCCGGAGAGCTCAAAAAGGAATCTCTGAAGTAAACTACAACTACTATCATGGAATTCAATCGGTTTCCAATTATGTTCAGATGATGGATGGTCCTGAATTTATTGATTATCAAAGGCAAGCTTATGTGCATGAGGCCAAAGTAGATCCTACTTCGACGAAGTACATTAATAAAATGAAATATTACGACGACTGGGCAAGCAAGGCTTCCAATACCAACTGGATGGAACAGATCATCAGCACTGCACCGGTTAACGAACACAACCTCTCTTTTTCTTCAGCCAACGATAAAGGACAGATGTTCTTAAGCGCCACCTATTTCTCTCAGGATGGTATCATTGGTGGCAAGAAGAATAATTACACCCGTTATAACTTCAACTTCAACGGAGATTCAAAAATTAAAGATTGGTTAACGGTTGGCGCTAAAGTAACTTATACCCGTTCAAAGAAGAATAACCTGAACGAATCGAGTGAGTTTGGTGGAATTGTTTCAAATGCCATGTTTTTCGATCCTACCGTGCCTGTATATTATAATGATGAGTCAGAGTTACCTTCTCCGGTACAAAAGGCCAACGACGCTGAAAGGTATAATGCATTGGTTAAAGATGACGACGGAAGGTTTTTTCATTTATCCGATCAAACGATTGGTGAGGCTGCGAACCCGGTTGCTCAGATTTATAATACACACAATACCACTACAACCGATAAGCTCTTAGGTAATATCAATGCAGAAATTAAATTTTTGAGGGATTTCACCTTTAATGCAAAATTAGCGGTAGATTACTCGATGATCTATAACAATGTCTTTACTCCAAAGTATTATTACAACGAAGAAAATATGGGTATTAACGATACCTCCAATTCGATGCTGAGAAATACTTACCAAAAACTTTTCAGGTATACGTATGAAAATTATCTTACCTATAAAAAGACTTTTGGCGATCATTCAATAGAAGCACTGGCTGGTTTTTCTTATGAAAGGTTCATTCCGAACTATCTCGATGTAATCAGTTTTGGTGTTCCTCACAACAGTGTCGATTATGCCTATTTTTATAATACTTTAAACAACTCAGCCAGCAATATCCCGTTGATTAACGGAGGTATGGGTACCATTGATATCAACGACCCGACCATTATCAACAATCCAACAGGAGGTCAGATCGTCAATAACTATTCTGAAGTTCAGAATTCCTATTTTGGAAGGTTATCTTACAACTATAAAGAAAAATATCTCGCTCAGGTTAACATCCGTCGTGATGCTTCTTCGCTGTTTGGGCCAGAATATCGCTCGGGTATCTTTCCTTCTTTCTCTTTGGGATGGAATATTAGCCGCGAAAAATTCTTTACCGACAATGTATCTTTCATCAATTCAATGAAACTCCGTTATAGCTGGGGTCAAAATGGTAACAAGCAAGTGCTTTCTCCGTTCCAGTATACTTCGGTGATGGAATCGTCGGGTATTTACTATACCGATGGAGCAGGGAACCTGGTTTCGGCTGCTGTTCCTGCCAACCCGGCCAATCCACAGTTGCACTGGGAAACCAGTCAGCAATCAGACTTAGGTGTTGAAATGATGATGTTAAACAGTAAACTGGTATTCTCTGTCGATTATTTCGATAAAAGAACAGTCGATCAATTGGCTCAGAATGCTCTTGTTCCTACCTATCTTGGGTTCAACAACATCCCATTTGTCAATTCGGGAGAAGTTCAAAATAAAGGTTTTGAATTTGATTTGTCATACCGAAAACTCGATTCAGAATTTAAATATTCGGCTTCGGTGAACGCTTCTTATTTGAAGAATGAAGTATTATCGTATGGTTCCGATGGAACATTTGTCGATGGACTTCGGATTGGTACAAACGACGCGGTAACACGTTATGAAGCCGGGTATCCGATCTATTATTTCAAAGGCTACAAAGCAGTTGGAATTTTCCAGAGCGACGAAGAAGTAGCTGCCTATACCAATGAAAATGGTAAACCATACCAGGAAAAAGCGATTGCCGGTGATGTGAAATACGCCGATGTCAATAATGATGGTCAAATTAACGGTGATGATGCTAACAATTACCTTGGAAAATCGATGCCAGACTGGACTTTCGGTTTGAATTTATATTTGGAATACAAGGGTTTCGATTTTAGCGCTTCGGCACAGGGCGTAACAGGAAATCAGCTCTTTTTTGCGGTAATTCGTACCGACAGGCTTTTGTACAACAAACCTGAATATTATTATACCGATGCGTGGAAGGATGCTTCTTCGACAAAATTGATGCCACGTGCTTCAACCGGATTATCGAGATACGGAATGTCGATGGCTAATTTTAACTGGAGTAATATCAATGTATTTAATGGCGATTATCTCCGACTGAAAAATGTAACGTTAGGCTATACCATTCCAAAGCAGATTACCTCAAAGATTGGAATCAGCAAGATCCGGGTTTATGTGTCGGGAACAAACTTGTTCACGTTAACAAAGTACCCAGG
>Ga0116170_10004811_pt1 | contig 12247 bp, 10 predicted proteins | sample AD_JPNHW1_MetaG_FD_89797 | JGI IMG/M metagenome (GOLD analysis project Ga0116170, IMG submission 89797) | Active sludge microbial communities of municipal wastewater-treating anaerobic digesters from Japan - AD_JPNHW1_MetaG | ecosystem: Engineered > Bioreactor > Anaerobic > Digestate | place... | reverse complement strand
GGATTACATGTTCAACAAAGCCTTGATCATCCTTCTTGGCCGGAGCCGCCTTGGCTGCAATTTGATTTTTGTTATTGTTATTCAAACTGTCATTTCGGGATGCCAGGACAGGAGGTGGTACAACTTTATCTCCTTTAATCTTATCGATATCAATAAATATTTCTTTGTTTTTATAATATATTTTGTTCGTTCGCAGTGCGAAATTTTCTAAATCGATATACTTATTAGAGTCAAATGGATCTCCGAAAATTCTGGTTTCAAAGTGCAAGTGTTCTGTTGTAGCTCTACCGGTGCGACCTCCAAGACCAATTAAATCACCTGCTTTGACGATATCGTTGACTTTGACATTGATTTTTTTGAGGTGGGCATAAACGGTTTCAATTCCGTTTTTATGACGGACCAGTACCATGTTTCCATAACCACTAAATCGTTGGGCAAGCCTGACTTTTCCATCGAATGCACAGCGTACAGAATCACCCAGGTTAAGTTTGATATCGGTACCAGTATGCATGCGGCCATGGCGTGGCCCAAATTTGGATATTACTTTTCCTTTGAATGGCTGAACAAACGGATGATCCTCTGGTTCGACCAATGTAAATACAATGGTGTCATTCTTCCGTGCGAATTCTGTTTTAGGATACTTGATATTCGTACAGTTCCATAAGTTCTTATAAAGGTCATCAGCAGGGAATATATCAAAGGTTGAATCCTGTACCTCGAACGAATCAAGCACAGATACTATTTCTGCACTATCAATAGGTTCTGGTTTTGGCTTGTGTGTTTTATTTCCAGCAAAAACAGTAACACTTAAGAAGGCTAATGTTATTGAAAGAGCAATTCGGAACGTCATGTCGATTAAGTTTAATTTTACGTTTCTCTTTGTTTTCGATAACAAATTTAATATTGTCATTATTATTTCCAACTATTTTTTAGAAAGTCTTTCTTTTTTTAACATCTTATAACAGCTTTTTATACATTTGCGCGACTTTTAAAATTGTGTGCTTCTATAATGAAAAGTGTTGGTTTACAAAAGGTTTTGAAATTTGGGGTTCGTTTTTTTGTAATCATTTTTGCTGTTGTTGGTTTTTTTCTCACCGCTGCATTTTTAGCTGTCAAATTACATATTACCGACGATCCAGGAACCGTAAATTTTAATGATCGCTATTTTCAGGAGATTAAAGATAAGTACGGAAAATCAACCGACCGGGACGATTTAAATCTGAATAGGGATGAGGCTGCCTTTTTTCATCACGTGTATGCATTGGGTCAATATTATCCTGCCAATTCTTGCTACATATTAAGTGCTTATAATCGGACCCATAATTTGACTGAAGCCTTTCGGATGCTTGAAGCAGTTGATGCTCACATGCAGGATAATGCTCAATATTTGAATGAAGTCAATGATTTTAATTATGATGAGAAAACATCTGCGGTAAAGAACAAAAGTGTTTTTGATTGGATGAACATCTCTGAATGGAATGATTTTAAATTGGCTGTTGCGAAAGATAAAAATCTGATCGATTCGGTGGCCAATCTTACCGGAGTAGAGTCCCGTTTGATTGTGTCGGTTCTGGTAGGTGAACAAATCCGATTGTTCAATTCGAACCGCGAGGCCTATAAGAAATGGATTGGCCCTTTGAAAATTTTATCGGTTGAAACGACATATTCGCTGGGGGTTACTGGTATTAAAGCATTAACAGCCAAAACAATTGAACGGAATCTAAAAGATTCATCTTCTGTTTTTTATTTAGGCAAGCAATATGAAAATCTTCTCGATTTCAATACCTTGTCGGTTGGCGAAGAGCGTTTTAAAAGACTTACTTCCTATGAGAACCATTTTTATTCCTACATGTATGCTGCTTTGAATATCAAGCAAATAATGAAACAATGGGAGAGGGCAGGATATCCGATTGATAATCGTCCTGAGATTCTGGCTACGTTATTTAATATTGGTTTTGAAGTGTCGGTACCAAAGGAAAATCCGGTTGTGGGTGGTTCTGGTATTAATATCAAAGGAAAAAGATATACCTTCGGAGCAATTGCTTACGAGTTCTATTATTCGGGTGAATTGTTTGATCTTTTCCCGTTTGAAAAATCGAAATTTGATTTTAATAATGATCCGGTTTAAATTTTTTATCGCTTTCCTAGTTTTTGGTGGGATTCTTTTTTCGATACAGCCACACTTATTTGCCCAGACTGTTCCTGATTCTGTTTTTAAATGGACGAAGCTGGATGAAGGAATGGCTTATTGTGAGATCGATGCCCCGGAGAAGTCTCCGGTCAATGATTCAAAACTGACGATCGTAAGAATCGATCCTTCAAAATTTGAATTTGATTTCTTTACGGCAACGGAATTCGGGGGAAAAGCCCGTTCTGCATCGTGTTGGGCTGAGGAATTTGGGCTTCAGTTTGTTGTGAATACCGGAATGTATAGCTATGGCAAGGGGCATCCCAATAAAGGTTATCTGAAGAATTACGAACATATTAATAATCCCAGAATGAGTGGGTATTATAATGCGATGCTGGTGATGCATCCCAAAGATTCTACCCGCTTGCCTTTTGAAATTATTGATATGACTTGTAACGGGTGGAGTTCAATTAAGGGGCGTTATAATTCTTTCTGTCAGGGAATGCGTATGATTGATTGCAATGGGAATCCGATGGCATTTGAGAAAAATCCAAACCAGTCGTGCAGCATGGTTTTAGTCTCCAGCGATCCCGAAGGAACTATTTATTTTGTGTTTACACGTTCTCCCTATACCCATAAAACGATGATCCGGTTCTTGAAAAGCTTCCCTTTCGATTTGCGGCAAACGGTATATCTTGAAGGAGGACCTGAAGCCAGCCTGTACATCAACACGGGTAAGGATACGATCTCAAAATTTGGATGTTATGTTTCAAAGACTTGGGAAAGAGACGATAATGACCATTTTTGGGAAATACCGAATGTAATTGGGATCCGTAAGAAAAAATAATATGGATGTCAGGTGCCTGGGCCTGTATAACTATTGGTAAATAGGAATTGTAAAGAAAAATGAGCTGCCCACATTGGGCTCACTGATAACCCAAATCCTGCCTTTACAATATTCGATGAATTCTTTGCATATTTTTAAGCCAAGGCCAGTGCCGGTTTCGTCTTCTGTTCCTCTTTTATGAAAATTAACGTCAATACGGAAAAGTTGGTCGATTTCGTCGCTTTTCATTCCAATACCAGAGTCTTTGACACAAAACACCAGTTCATTTTCGTATTGTTTAACGGAGGCTTCAATTTTTGACTGGCGGGGAGAGAATTTTACTGCGTTTGTGAAAAGATTTCGTAACACGGTTGAAACAAGATTTTCATCGGCATAGCCGTTTTGTTCGGTCTGAATGTTCAATATAATCTCAATTTCCTTATTCTTTGCCAGATTTGATACGGTTTCGAGCGAAAATTCGATAATGTATTTTGGCTCAATCTTTACCGGAATGTTTTTTATTTGGCCGCTTTGTGTCCGGGTCCATTCCAGCAGGTTCTGAAGCAGGTTGAATGCATTTTTTGATGCGATATTGATCTCATTAATAATATCTAGTCTTTCGGCGTCATCGATTTCATCGTAACTTTCATATAAATAGCCTGTCATGCCCATTATGCCATTGAATGGGTTTTTTAAATCGTGGGCCAGGATGGAAAAGAATTTATCTTTTGACTGGTTTAGTTCTTTTAATTTCAGTTCGGAAAGTTGAATGTTGTTTTTTTCTCGTAGTATCTTCATTCGGTTGAGATACAAATAGATGATGGCTGCCATTACGAACAAAAGAATGATGGTCCAAACCAGAATAAGCTGGTTGTTGAGCTGTTGAGTTTTATCAATTAGGCGATCGGGAAAAGTAGAAATGAAAAAAATCCTGCTGTGACTGTTCAAACTTTTAAATTCGGATAGCGATAGAACATGGTAATGTCCATGCTTTTGGTAATAGGTTGAAAATTGGTCTGTTGTTTGATTTTCATAGGCATTTTTTAGTTGTGTGTGCAATCGGTTTAGCTCTTTTTTTCCCAAGATAGGAAAAACCTCCTGGGAAGGAAAGATGTCGGTGAAAACAAAATCCGACTGATTCTCCTCATTCATCTGCCTGATTCCTTTTACCGAATCGAACAGCGATTTATCGGTTGAATAAATCAGGAATCCGCTTTTTGAGAAGGGAAAGTAATCATTGGTGTTTATTTTTTGAATATCGAATTCAATGTTGATGTATGACGTAATGGTTTTCTCATAACTCGTTGAAATTGGAAAGATAAATAGATAAGCAAATTTTCCATCGTCAATGGTGGTTCCATCGATCATGCTTTCAGCTAATTGTTTACTTAAGACCTGATCCCATTGTTCGGAGGTTTTAATGATGTATCGGCCTGTTTCGGTATCGAAGATCCGTAATGCGTTTTGGTTTTTAAAAATGAAATTGATGGAAGATATGTTGTTGTCATTTAGGTTTTTATAATAAAGGTCGATTCTTTTCTTGAATTTTGGTGCAATTTTAACGATTTCTTCGGAATTGGCCGAAGCTAAATGATTGATATAATTCATTAACACGCTGTCGTTCATGATCTCATCGCGAATTAAAGATGAAGATTTTTTGTACGAAAGAATGATGTTGTTTTTTTGGTAAGATAAATTTTCAGAAAAGAAATCGATTCGAGATTTTTTGGTTTGAACCGAATCTTCACTTACAAAATATTTTACTGCTCCGATCAATAGAATATTTATAACAAGTATAATCGTCAAGAAAAGATTTTTGCTCCTCATTTGATTGTTTTTCACCCTCAATACAATTTACAATTTTTTTTTGATTAAAGGATGATGGGGGGAGCATAAAAAAGGCCCTGATCGGGCCTTTATCTAAAACTAAAAATTTACTTAATATTCATCTTCGTTGAAGAAGAAATCATCTTTGCTCGGATAATCGGGCCAAATATCTTCAATGGATTCATAAATCTCACCTTCATCTTCAATTTCCTGAAGATTTTCGATGACTTCCAGAGGTGCTCCTGAACGAATTGCAAAATCAATGAGTTCATCTTTCGTTGCTGGCCAAGGGGCATCTTCCAGTTTTGAGGCTAATTCTAATGTCCAGTACATAATGCTTTATATTTTACAATAAATCACTTTTAATTAGTTGCGAATATAAAATTTTTCCGATAAAGATGTATAAAATTCCTAAGATTTTTCAGTTTCCCAAAAAATATCTGAAATGCCACCTAAGTGGTTGATATACCGAGATAAAACAAATAAATAGTCAGAGAGTCGGTTCAGAAAAATCAAAATGTTTTTTTCAACCGGAATTGATTCGCTTAATTCAACAACTCTTCTTTCTGCACGCCGGCAAACCGTTCGGGTAACATGGGCATATCCGGAATAGATGGAACCTCCGGGAAGTACAAAATGTTTTAACGGAGGTAATTCTTCCTGCATTCGGTCAATCTCTGTTTCAAGTTTCTGAATATCATCCGTACAACAGGGTAAGTGTTTTTTAAGATCGGACCTGGATTCATCGGTCGCCAGATGAGATCCGATGACGAATAGGTTGTTTTGAATGGATGTGAGCGTTTTTACAATGTTTTCTTCGGATAAACCCGACAGTAAAACGCCAATCCATGAATTTAATTCATCAACAGTACCATAAGCTTCAAGCCTAAGGTCATATTTTTTTACCCGGGTTCCGCCAATCAGGCCAGAGGTCCCGTCGTCTCCGGTTTTCGTATAAATATTGAATTTTTTTTCCATGATGGTTGATATAAACTATTTAGTGCTTTGTGCTAATTTCAATTGACAACGAAAAATACTTCTTTTTTGATGTTGAAAAATAATATATTTTGTCTGTTTTAATCAAATCCGGAAGCAATATCTTTGCTTTATGCCTTCACTATTTATGCAGGAAATAAAATTTCTTCCCGGAGTGGGGCCTAAACGGGCTGAACTTCTGAACAAAGAATTGGGAATATTTACTTTTTCCGATCTGCTTTATTATTTCCCTTATAAATATGTTGACCGGACCAAATTTTTTACTGTTCGTGAAATTTCCGGGAATATGCCTTATGTGCAGGTTGTTGGAAAAATCAGTGCAGTTGAAATGAACGGTACAGGCGCAAAGGCGAGGCTGACAGCGGTGCTTTCCGATCAGACAGGATCGTTGGACCTGATTTGGTTTAAGGGAATAAAATGGGTTAAAGAGAGCTTAAAATCCGATAAGTTATTGGTCGTTTTTGGGAAGCCAGCTATATTTAATGGTCGTATCAACATTGTTCATCCGGAGCTTGATGTTGCTGAAACATCCAATGTTGTCCTCACTGGCTCAATACAGGCGTTTTACAATACGACCGAGAAGATGAAGAAGAATTACCTTACCTCGAAGGCAATTTTAAAAATTCAGTCTAATTTATTCTCTTCACTTACGGTACCTATTGCTGAGACTTTACCCGGTTGGTTTTTGGCAAAATATCGTATGATTTCGCTGCAGGAAGCTTTATATGCCATTCATTTTCCAAAAGATAATGAACAGCTTCGGAAAGCCCAGTACCGGCTTAAATTTGAAGAGTTGTTTTATATCCAGTTGAAGATTTTGAGTTTGAAATCAATTCGCGAACGGAAGTTCAAAGGGCATGTTTTTTCAATTATTGGGCACTATTTCAATACGTTTTATTCCGAATGTCTTCCTTTTGAAATGACCGAAGCTCAAAAAAAAGTAATCAGGGAGATTCGACGGGATATGGGTTCTGGTCATCAGATGAACCGCCTTTTGCAGGGAGATGTAGGAAGCGGAAAAACGTTGGTCGCTCTGATGTGTATGCTGATCGCCATTGATAACCACACACAAACGTGTATGATGGCTCCTACGGAAATATTGGCGGTTCAGCATTTTCAAACACTCTCAAAAATGCTTGCTCCATTGAACCTGAATATCAAATTGCTGACAGGTTCTACATCGGCAAAGGAAAGGCGAAGTATTCATAAAGAGCTGGAAGAAGGAGCGTTAAATATTCTTGTTGGTACCCATGCCCTTATTGAAGATAAAGTTGTATTTAACAACCTTGGTTTTGTTGTAATTGACGAGCAGCACCGTTTTGGCGTGGCCCAGCGGGCAAAATTGTGGCAAAAAAATGTGCTGCCACCTCATATACTGGTCATGACAGCAACCCCCATTCCTCGTACACTGGCGATGACGGTTTATGGCGATTTGGATGTATCAGTAATTGATGAACTTCCTCCGGGACGTAAACCCATAAAAACCATTCACTTTCATGATAATAAAAGGAAACAGGTCTATGATTTTATTCGGGAGGAGATTCGGAAGGGTCGACAGGTTTATATTGTATATCCGTTGATTGAAGAGTCTGAGACGCTTGATTATAAGAATCTCCAGGATGGTTTTGAAGTGGTTCGAAAAGTTTTTCCTGAGTATAAGGTAAGTATGGTTCACGGGAAGATGAAACCCGATGAAAAAGATCAGGAGATGATTCGTTTTAAAAACCGGGAATCGCAAATCCTGGTGTCGACAACCGTGATTGAAGTGGGTGTGGATGTTCCCAATGCCTCGGTGATGTTGATTGAAAGTGCCGAACGGTTTGGCTTGTCCCAGCTTCATCAGTTAAGGGGCAGGGTAGGGCGTGGCGCCGATCAGTCCTATTGCATCCTTATGTCATCCTATAAGCTTTCGAAGGAAAGTACCATTCGTTTGGAGACGATGGTTCGTACCAACGATGGGTTTGAAATAGCCGAAACTGATTTAAAGCTGAGAGGCCCTGGTGATTTGGAAGGTACTCAGCAGAGTGGGCTTGGGTTTGACCTGAAAATTGCCCAGCTTGGTAAAGATGGCGAAATATTGAGTTTTGCCCGTCGTGTTGCAACCGATGTGATTGAAGAAGATCCGGAACTGACTTCTGAAAAAAATCATCTCATCAGGCAACAATTGCTGCGAATGAAAAAGAATACTTTTAACTGGCAGAATATCAGTTAGTATGTGGCGAAATAGCTTTTCTGTTTTCTGTCTTCAGTGCTAATGATTTTTTACTTTTTGGGTTCGTTAATCTCTCCCCAATACGAAATTGAAGCTCTCTTGCTGGAGAGAATGGTTAAAACAGAACTTTTGCCTCCGGAGATGGTTAAATGAAACTGATAACTATCGGATCGGCTTTGGGCATTGAACCTGATTTCAATTTTTTTCTTTTGGGCTTTTTCAATTTTTTTATAGTTTTCAATGATCCCGGAAAAATGAAATCCTCCCTGATCGTTATAGTCAATGTTGTATGCTCTTCCGAAAAATGGCATGTAGCAAAAGACCGAATCCCCTTTGATGGTTAGCTCGTTGGGATTGGAAAACAGGTCAATTGTTGGACCGTTCTGTGGTAGTGCGTGATTGGCAGTGAACGAAAAATCTTTGCTATTCACAAGGGCAACAACCGATTCATAATCACTCAGCTCATTTTTGGTTACTTGTTGTGAGTGTGCCTGAATAAACAGGAACAACAGACAAATTGATATAAACGTTTTCATCGTTGTTGCATTTAGTATATAGTATAAATACGGACCAGCGATGAAAATGTTTTGCTTTTTGACCAATAAAATTATTCGATTTTTATGAAACGCAGATTTTGTTGTTTGCCATCCTTATAATTGAGGGATAACATATAAAAACCTGCTTTTAAGTTTGAGATATCTACTCCATTTGTAATATCCCGACCCGCGTATCTTTGGGTTACAGAACCAGTTGATGAAATGATGGTTACATTGACAATATAGTCGGAACCCGATGATAAATACAATCGTTCTTTAGCCGGATTAGGGAAGATCGAATTCTCTTTCATACAGATAGAAGAAGTTCCGGTAGAAATGATTTTAGCGGTATCCATTACTCCATACAAAAAGTTCAATCCTAAAGGGAAACTGGTTAATAAACTATAAACATGGTCGCCTTGTGGGTCAATTTTAAAGGTGTATTTGATACCATATTGGGACAATGTATCTGAGAATCGCTGATTTTGAGAAAGAAGTTTGTATTCATCTTTTTCTCCGCAATAGAGGAAAACACCCATAGATGGTTTTCCTTTCCATGTCCGGATATAATTGATCGGATTGTTTGTCTCCCAACGGGAAATGATTGACTGATTAATTGTTCCGTCAGATGAAATAGGAAAATCGACCTGAGGATTTGATGATATATTTGGAGAAAAAGCCCCAGCCATAGTATACATTAATTTGGTGACGCTTCCTTCATACGCGAAATTGTATGGAGCAGCATTGCCATTTTCGGCCAGTACCATAGGTAGCAGATCGTTATAGTAAGTAATGTCAAGAGGACCGCTTAAGGAAGCTACCCCAATATATTGGCTCGGATATTTTAAGGCAATTTTCGTTGAACCATAACCACCCATTGAATGTCCCATGATTGACCATTTTGCACGGTTGGCATACGTGTTGTATTTTTCGTTGATCTCAGAATAGAGGTCAGTTGCAATGTACGTTTCATAATTCCCGTAAAGTTCGGAGTTTGTGTAAAAACTTCCCAGGTATGGAGCTGCACTTCCGTCGGGTATTACAAAAATGACTTTAAAGAAATTTGGGATCAAAATTTTTGCAAGAGGATTCCCGATTATTGAATCAAATTTATTTACAATGTCTTGTGCATTAACCGTGGCCCCATGCAGGAAGAGAATAACCGGATATTTTTTTGAAGCATCCGATTCGTTATAGCCATCGGGCAGTGAAACGAAATAAGTTTTATCCTGATTCAATGCCTGACTAAAAAAATTTTTTGGAGAAAAACGGCTTGCTGCTGTTAGACTAATGGAAACAACAAGAAAAACGGCAATAATTAAAATTCTTTTTTTCATTGAACTTTCGGGTTAAGATTTTTTTGCAATTTTCAGCTTTTGACCGGGACTGAGTCCTCTGGTGTTGGATATATTATTGAGATTTTTAATGTCATCGGCAGAAACGCCTGGATATTGTTTCGCAATGTCCCATAAATTATCACCACTTCTTACGACATGATAAATGTAGGTAGAATCTTCGGTAGAGCTTTTCAATCCGGGAATTATCTGTGTGGTTGTCTTACCAATAGCATGTTGTTTTTCGTTAAAGCTCATGTTGTCAAAATCCTTGAAATAATCCGCCTCGTCGTTTGGAACGTAAATGGTTAGCCGTTGTCCCGAGCGGATCAAATTGCCCCTCATATTGTTCCAATATTTTATTTCACTGGGTTTTACTTTGAACCAGGCAGCTACCATTCCAATCACTTCATCGGTTTTGACGGTGTAATAAACTTTCGTTTTCCCTTCGGTGCTTGGAACTTTTGGCGTTGATGCAGAAGAAGATTTTGATGCTATTTTTTCCGGTTCCTTGATCCGATTGTTCGGGAAAAAGTCATTTCTGTTGTAAGCTAAAATTTCTTTTTCCGATTCGATGAAGCGTTGAATACTTTCAACGGGAAGAACAATTGGGTAAGGCTTTTCCTTTTTTGCGGGGATGACATCTTTTTTATACATGGGATTTATTTCTCTCAGAAGCTCGATGTCGATATTTAATACCGAGGCAATTTGTTTCAAATTCAGGTAATCAGAAACCATGACGGTATCGCTGGTGATCTGAAAAGAAGGTTTGCTGGGTATCAGATCGTGCTGTTTAAAATAGTTCATGATGTATGCTGCTGATATAAAAGCAGGTACATATCCTCTTGTTTCGCGGGGCAAGCGATAATAGACCGACCAGTAATCGTGTTTACCACCACAGCGGGCAATGGCCCGGTTTATGGTGCCTGGTCCACAGTTGTATGCAGCAATTACCAGGTGCCAATCTTTGTAGATATTGTACAAATCGCGAAGATAACGGGCTGCTGCTTCGGTCGATTTGATTGGATCCCTTCTTTCATCAACATAAGAGGAAACTTCTAAGCCATATAATTTTCCGGTGCCGTACATAAATTGCCATAAGCCACTGGCTCCGACCCTTGAAACGGCTTTGGGGTTTAAAGCTGATTCGATGATAGCCATATATTTCAACTCGAGAGGCAACTGGTATTTATCGAGTGCTTGTTCAAAAATGGGAAAATAGTAATCGGCCACTCCTAACATGACTTGAACTTTCTTCCTGATTTTGCAGGAATAGAAATCGATCATCTTTTTAACCGATTCATTATATGGAAGGTCAATGATCGAGTTTAGTTCGGTTAACCGTCTAATGATAACGGAATCGGGTAAGCTTTGGGTTTTCAATTCAGGGTTCAACGTGTTATCACAGAAAGGAGTTAATGTAACTTCTTCGGTGCTGTCGTAGTTGTAGGCACTTTTTATGTACCAGTCGCTTACAAGACTATCGAACTTTTCAGAGAAGACATCTCCAAAATCTTCATCGGGCAGTGCATCGAAGGAGTCGAGCACAATACTTGAATCAAGGAGAGCTGTATCATTGTCTTTGGACGGTGTACCTTCGGGCTTGTTTTTACTGGTCGTTTTACCTTGTAAAACCTGAAAACTAACAAAAAGCAGAATTATTAAAAAGGTAATTTTCCGGATACGCATAATTATCATTTTAAAAATTTAGAACTAAATGCCCCCCTAATATAGGTGAATTTGTCATAGGATCAATCATAAAGGGCTCGAAATTTAGTGTCAGATCTTCGCTGATGTCAAAATCGATGAAGTGGGCATCTACATTGGCATCGAGTACATTAAGAAGGTAAAATCCCACTGTGGCAATGATATAGATATCTCTTTGCCTTCGGTAAGTGTCGACACAGGTGGTGAAAAAATCACTGTACGTGCCATACTGGTCCGTTTTTGAATAATCCCAATTGGGATTGGGATAGGTTGTTTCGTACGATTTTGTGGACGGATCATTGTCGTTCAGATCGTAATAAGCTTGTTTGAAACTGATATATCGTTCGTTGTAATTGTTGATGACATAACCAAGCCCGATGAAACCTCCGTAGATGATGGGCAATTTGTAGTATTTTTTATTATAGATTTGCCCAAGCCCCGGAAGAACGGCTGAATACATGGTTGCTTTGTTGGGAAAATGTTTCTTTGTAACAATCTCTGTTGCTGCTTTTAAGGAGTCTTTTTCGGACATGGATTGTGCATTGGCTTGTAAAAAAATCAAGCCGACGCACAAGAACAGTATTCCCCGCAAAAAAAATTTCAACGTCAAATTTATTAGTTATTCAATTTATCGAGTATTCCAATGATCCGTTCCAGTTCTTTATCGGATTTAAATGGAAT
>Ga0116170_10004810_pt1 | contig 12247 bp, 11 predicted proteins | sample AD_JPNHW1_MetaG_FD_89797 | JGI IMG/M metagenome (GOLD analysis project Ga0116170, IMG submission 89797) | Active sludge microbial communities of municipal wastewater-treating anaerobic digesters from Japan - AD_JPNHW1_MetaG | ecosystem: Engineered > Bioreactor > Anaerobic > Digestate | place... | reverse complement strand
TTTCGCCATTTCAATGCGCTGCCTGTTAATTTTCTGTTCTCGCCGTATGCCAACAGTTTTCGCTTGTTGCCCATGTACGTGTATTCAACCAATCAGCGGTTTCTGGATGCCCATGCTAATTTATGCACCCGAAAATTAATCCTGAAGCAGTTGCCGTTGGTTCGCAACATGTCGTTTTCCGAAAGGTTGTTTGTGAATTACCTCAGCACACCGCAAATGAATAATTACGTTGAGACTGGCTATGGAATCAATAATGTGTTTTTGATGTTTAACCTTGAAGTTGTTGCCGGTTTCGAAAATGGCAAATACCAGTCGGCCGGTTTTAAAGTAAGCATGAATTTGAAGTAGAAAGTTCATCACAGATTACACCGATTGGCACAGATTGAGATTTGAAAAGAACGACGAGCGTCATCGCGAGCAGAGCGAAGCGATCTTTATCTTGACTCTGTAGAAGTACCTTTTGTCAAGTTCGCCTTTAGACCTAACAGGTTTCCAAAACCTGTTAGGTCTGTTACAGGATAACGATTGATTTTTCACACAGAAGAAATCCCATTTCGAAGAAAGGGCATTTGGTGTAAATGCCTGATTCAGCGTTCAGGCGTTCCGAAGCGTGCTCTCTCTACATAGAATGCAATCATCGCCAAACAGAAGCCTTTCCGCGCTGTTCGGAAGCAATTCTCCGCCACACGGAAGCAATTTGCGACCTCCGCAAATTGCTTCCGTGTGGCGACCCAAATCTTCTAACCTGCGGTTAATTGCATCTAAGAAGTGAGTCATTCGTTCTGGTCGGCGGCAAGTATCGGCAGTGCGATCGGATTTTTCTCCGTATCGGTGGTGCTACAAATTTAAATTCCAGTTTAGAATCAATCTGTTCGACATAAATTTTGCAGGAAGAAGGGAATGTGGTAATTTGCAGGGGGAAGATTGGAGAATTTTCAGAAGCATTCAAAATAATTCGACTAGTTTAGGTTATCAAATTTTTGACAAGCTGTATTAAAAGTATGGGCACAACAGAGCAAAACAAGATTGGATTTCTAGATATATTAACTATCGTGCTGTCAATATATGTTTTAGTTGCGTTGCTAATAGATACTTTCTTTGCGTTACCTACAGAGATTTCAAACGTATTAATGACGATTGATAACGGTATTTGCTTCATTTTTTTGATTGATTTTCTCGTTAGATTCTTTTACGCAGAAGATAAACTTAAATTCATGAGGTGGGGTTGGATAGATTTACTTTCTAGTATTCCTTATGTTGAAATATTAAGAACCGGAAGATTATTTCGTTTGATAAAGTTGCTTAGAGTTTTAAGAGCTTTTCGCTCAACCAGAATTTTGATAAAACATATTTTCAAAAGTAAAATTAAAGGAACAATGACTGCGGTTGTAATAATTACAATCCTAATTGTCATTTTCTCATCAATCTCTATACTTGTCGTCGAAACAGATCCGAACAGCAATATAAAGACTTCGGAGGATGCATTATGGTGGACAATAGAAACGGTAACTACTGTTGGCTACGGTGACAAATATCCTGTTACGAGCGAAGGTCGATTAATTGGTGTAATTGTAATGATCGTGGGTGTAGGACTATTTGGAACATTTACAGGCTATATTGCAACGTTATTTACGGAAGAAAAGAGACTTGAAAATGAGTCGAATGAAAAATACTCCAATTAGAGCCACTACCAGCTAATCCCAATTTTCAATCCTGATTTTCTCTGTGGTTTTAACCTCCGCCAAAATCAACCAAATTTGCATAGCGCATGATCAAATTGTTCAAACTTTTGTTTTATTGGGTAAACAAAGTAAATTGAAACGTAAAAACTGACGATGGAAACCAAAAAAACTGCCGTTATCCTGATTAACGTGGGAACGCCCGACGAGCCCAAAGTACCCGCTGTTCGCCGCTATTTATCCGAGTTTTTGAACGACCGCCGCGTGATCGACATCCCGCTGGTGCTGCAAAAGATATTGGTCAACCTGATCATTGTGCCCTTCCGTGCACCCAAATCTACAAAACTGTATCAGCATTTATGGACCGAGAAAGGCTCTCCACTGCTGTATTTCTCAGAATCAGTTCAGTCGGGTTTGCAGGCTAAACTTGGTGCTAAAGCCGATGTTTTCATGGCCATGAGGTATGGTAATCCGTCGATTGGCAAAGCATTGTCGGCGATTAAGGCCGGTAATTACGACCGCCTAATTGTTTTTCCTCAGTTTCCGCAATATGCCTCGTCAACCAACGGAACAGCCATTCAGGCAGTAATTGATCAAATCAGAACATGGAATACAATTCCCGAAGTAAGCGTGATCAACCAGTTTTACGATCATCCGGCGTTCCTCGAAGCTTTTGCTGCTCGTATAAAATCATACAATCCGGAAAGTTTTGATCATGTTGTGTTTACCTATCATGGTTTGCCCAACCGGCATTTGGAAAAGAATCATCCGCACGAGTCGATAGCAACCTGCAATTGCGAAACCCAGTTGCCTGAATTTGGCAAGTTTTGTTACAAAGCCACTTGCTACCAAACCACACGCGAACTGGCGCAAATTCTTGGTTTGAGTAAAGACAAATATTCGGTTTCGTTTCAGTCGCGGCTTTCGAACAACTGGATGACGCCGTTCACCGATAAAAACCTGATGGACCGAGCCAAATCGGGGTGCAAAAATGTGTTGGTTGTAGCGCCGTCGTTTGTAGCAGATTGCCTCGAAACTACTGTTGAGATAGGCTATGAATATAAGCAAATGTACGAGCGAGAAGGTGGCGAGAGACTACAAATGGTCGAAAGTTTGAACGACTCACCGGAGTGGATCAACGCTATGGACGAAATTCTGAAGCCTTACTTACAATAAAAAGAGGTTTCACCCATGGGTGAAACCTCTAAATAAACTTGTTGAATTGATTGATTTGTATGTAATACAACCGAAGTTGTGTTTACCCTACCAAATTCCTGAAAATTTCTGAAACTAAATGTAAAGACAGTGATAAGCCACTTGTCCGTTAGCTTTTACTTTAAATTTAACGTCTTTGGCAACAACAAACGTTTCGCCTTTCAGATAAGTTGTCCAAACGGTTTCGCCCGGAAGCATAACGTCTAAAACGCCACTGGTTACGGTCATGTGTTCGATGGTGCCAGTTCCAAATTCGTACTCGCCGGCTTCCATTACACCAATGGTTGCAACTCCTTCCACATTCTCGAGTGCTATCGATTTTACTGTGCCTCCGAAATATTCATTTACTTTCAGCATGTTTGTCTTTTTTTATATTTTGACGCAAATGTAAACAGTAGTAACAAATAGTTGCACTTTTTTCTGTATCATGGCCGGATTTATTGATGAAAAGTTCAGGAGAAAAGGTAATCGGATTTGAGAATTTGAAAACAAAAATGGTGGTATGGTTTAATGGCTGAATGGTTAATAGCAATTTGGCAATTCAATAATTTAACCCGAACGGGTAATCCGTATCATTTTTTAACGGAATTATCGGGTTATTGGTTTCTGAAGTTTATAAAAATCTCCAGACGATTTGAGATTAAAAACCCGAAGGGTTTGAATTTGAATAACCGTCGGTAACAACCGACGGCAATGAGTCCGATTAAAAAAAAGCCCTGAATGGGCTCAACCGATTAATATAGAACCCTTTCAGGGTTCCTGCTCGTTGGGTGCATTGTCCCCGCACTTCGTACGGGGTTACTCAAGTTTAGCCACTTTGTGGCTGTAAGACTTTCAGAACATGCACATTCAGAATAGTGATTAAACCGTTTAAGCGATAGTTCCGTTTTTTAATCAGCAAGCTAGCTCGTTCTTGGCACTCCCGTACTTTTAATATCCGCGTTTATTGAAAATGATATAGCCTACATTCAGCATGGCAAAAAAGCGGGTTTGACTTTTGTCGTAGTAGTTCACCGACAAGCTAACCGGGCCAATTGCTGATTGGAATACCAGAGCTCCGGTTCCCATGAATTTGATTCCTGAAAACTGCTTTTCGCTGTATTCTGCCAGATGGTTTGCTGTTTCAATGATTTCTCGGCCAGGTACAAACGCGTAGGCTTCGGCACGGAGATGAAATGAATCTGAAAATTTGACTATTCCTTTTATCCCCGAGGCAACATATTTATTGGCATGGAATCCGCTCATGTATATGGTTTTGCTGTGTGGCAGCGGATTGAAGCAAGGAGCAGCAAGCACCGTTGATACATAGTTATTGAAGGGCTTCTGGTTGCTGTAAACTCCTTCGGCCATTAATCCAAGAGCAAAATGACTGTTTAATTTAAAATAGCGGTCGTAGGCACCTTTTAGCATGATAAAGTTGTGGTTGAAACTTTGAGTAGAGGTATTGCTGGCTGTACTTCCGGGGAAATTCTGCTCTTTGCCCGAAATGTAATTGAACGACAGCGACGAAGCCGATCCTTCGGTTGGGTATTGTTTGTCGTTGAACGAGTTGGAAATGATGTTTGCCGACGATGTAAGTGCATCAAAAGTTGTGCGGTCCGCCGTATCAGTTGCTTTGATTGATTGGTTCAGATAATATTTGTTGGAAGCGTTTGAAAGCGATTCGCCAAAGGTTATTTTTCCCCAGGTGTTTATCGGAAACCCAAGTTCGGCCCTGAAGTTATTTTCGTTCTGAATGATATAAGGCGGACGAACATCTTCGAACACAAACTCGGTTGTTGACGAATAATAATCCCAGCGGTTGAGCGTAAAATAGCCGGCAAGGTAAAACGGCAAGGTGGTTGGATAATCGATTCTGGCACCAACTTTTAACGAACTGTAAAAACGCCCGAAATACATATTCGAACTGAGCGTGTAGGAGCGCTTATTGAAAATACGATAGTCGCCGCTGATGAATCCCTGGTTGATAGGTCGCGTTGAAACGTTAGCGCCAAATTTTATCTTCATCGGGTTATTTTGCTTCACGATCAGGTTCAGATCGAAATAACCGGTTTCAGGATTATACAAGGCCACGGGCCTGAGCGATTTGATTTGCGGATCGGTTACGAGCTTGAAATAGGCTGATTTGAGCGCTTTCAGATCGAAAATATTCGATTTGTGTTTAATGCTATGGAGAATGTATTCCCGTTGCTTGTTGTCGGTAACCCCTTCAACCTGAACATTGTGAAAAATCATCGCTGGTTTTTTCATATTGAACTGGCTGCGACGCTGCTGAATTTCGGAGGGTCGAACTCTTTTACTAATACGCTTTTTAATTTCCTCCATCGATTTGTAAACCGTTTGATAGCCCGAACTTTCAATCTGATCGATCTTTTTGAAGTCGAGCAGGCCAACATCGTCGAAGGTGGTCTGCATAAAAACGCCGTCTTCCGGATTGATGGTATAATCCGTTTTTTGCATGATCATGTTTTCTATTTGAGCCATCACGTTGTCCGGATCGGGTTTCTCCGGATTGCTGGCCACACTGTGCCCAATAATAATGTCGGGATTAAACAACGACTTCATATCCTGCACCGGAAAATTATTGACAATTCCGCCGTCGAATACCAGCGATCCGTTAATTTCTATCGGCTTAAAATACAGCGGGAAAGTCATCGACGCCCGTATGGCTTCGCCCAAATCGCCATTCCGCAGGAGCATTTCTTTATTGTGGTAAACATCGGTGGCAATGCAGAAGAACGGAACAAAAAGCTTGTTGAAATCGCTTTTGCAAATGCCTGTAACCGACGAAAACATTTCCATGAAAGCAAAGTCCATTTGTTCTTCGGGAATAAGGTTTGTTGGTGGGACAATCTTTAACTTTTCGGCCTTTTTCTGCAAATCGAGCTCCAGCCACGACGGATCTTCCTCTCCTTTGTTAAAGAAATAACGGTATTCTTCCTGAATTTCGCCGGTTGACCAGAATTTAAATTGCTCCGATTTGAAAAGTTTTTCCATTTCGTCGGGTGAGTAGCCTGCCGCATACAAACCCGCAACAATGGCTCCCATTGACGTTCCGGAGATATAATCGATTGGTATTCCGTTTTCTTCCAGCGCCCTGATTACTGCAATGTGTGCCAATCCCTTGGCGCCTCCTCCACTTAGCACCAAACCTACTTTTTGGGCCTGTGTTGCCCGACCGCAAATGAGTACAATTAATATAGCCAGGAAAAAATGCTTCATCATTATTGATATAGTTCAGAGTGTGAAGTACCTAAAGCTCGAAGTTAAAAAAAACTTGCAGGTTTCGAGTTACATGTTAAATTGTCAAATTGCTAAATTGTTATTAACCATTCAGCTATTAAACGATTAAACCATTCCTATTTCAACATTCTCAAATCTGATAGGCCTTTACTCCTGAACTTTGTGCTTCAGCGATTGAAAGCCTTCACCCAAAATCTCGTGAGTATCCATCACGGTAATGAATGCCGTTGGATCAATGCTATTGATGTACTCTTCAAGAATAGCTACCTCGCGACGGCTAACAACCGTAAAAATGATGTGTTTATCGTTTCCGGTGTACATGCCGGTGCCTTTCAGGTAGGTTCCGCCGCGCTCCAGGTCAACCAGTATTTTGTTCCTTATTTCTTCGTCTTTTTCTGAAATGATGATCAAGGCTTTGTTGTAATCGCTGCCTTCAAGCACGAGGTCGATCGCTTTGCCGGTAATGTAAATAACTACCCACGAGTACAACGGAATCTGCCAGTCTTTAAATGCCACTAAGCTGAGCAAAACAATGGTCGAATCCACGTAGATCATCAGTTGTCCGAGCTGGATGCGGGTGTATTTGGCAATAATCATGGCAATAATGTCTGATCCTCCGGAAGTGGCTCGCGCTTTAAATATCAAGCCTAATCCGAAGCCCACCAAAACACCGCCAAAAACGCACGAGAGCAACACATCGGCAACAAGAGGTGCGTCGCCATCAACGCGCATGTAGGTAATCATGTCCATAAAAACCGACGAAAGCACAAACCCTACAACGGTTTTTACGCCAAAACGCGGCCCAAGAATTTTTATTCCGGCAATGGTCAGCGGGATGTTCAATATCAAACCGAACAAACCAATCGGAATACCATCAGGCCAGAAGGAGAACATGCCCTGTGTCATATAATGAACCACAATGGCGATACCGTAAACTCCGCCCGGCACAATGCGATGCGGCGAGATAAAAAACACGAACCCGACGGCCAGGATAAATGCGCCGATCACGATCATACTGTAGTCGCGAAACCATTTAGCGCTGAAAACTTTATCGTTCGGAAGAAAAACCATAACGCAGTGTTTTTGAAATACACTGCAAAGAAACACAGGATTCCGGTTTTATTGGTGATTTTTGTCAGAAAGATTATGTGAAAAGTTTTTGGTAACAGCAGCAAATACAAAGGAGGAAGACATCATCTCTCTTACTCGAATGTGGGGTGTGTGGAGGATAATATTTTTTGTTTGTGATGTATTTATCAACTACTATTTGCAATAGTACTTTATTGGAGACTTACAATGGAACTACAGTATATTACCGACAGCGAAATCCTCGATCTTATTAAACTAATCCCATAATAATAAACAAACCCAGCCACTGTGCCGGGTTTGTTTATTATTATGGGATTATAAATCCTGGGCTTAAAAGTGCTAATTACAAATCAGCACTAGTCACTGCAAACATTGGCGCATATCTCAAGGATCGAGTTACGAGGGGTAGGTTGTTTTGAGTTTGCAACTTATTCCCTCATTTCGATACCCGCGAGGGTCTTTTCGATGCAATATTCCTTCGTTTCGATCCTAATTTCCCTCAAAACGAGGCAATGTTCCCTCGTTTTGAGGGATTGTTTCCTCGTTTTGATGAAACTTTCCATCGAAACGATAGGCGCAAGGATCAAAATGAGGAAACTTTCTATCGATTCGAGGCAATTTCCTTCTTTTGAGGCAATTTCCCTCGAAGAAAGGGAATTCGATAAAAAGAAAACCAGCTTTCAGGATTATAAATCCCTTGCTAAAAAGTGCCAATTATAAATTGGCACTAGCGGTTACGGGCTTTGAAGCATATTTCGATGAGCAGGGAAAAACCATAACGCAGTGTTTTGAAATACACTGCAAAGAAACACAGGATTCCGGTTTTATCGGTGATTTTTGTCAGAAAGATTATGTGAAAAATTGAAACTGGAAAATGTTTGCCAAGTATCAGAATAAAACAACCAGTCTTCTTTTCTAATTTTTTCTCAACCCATCATTCAAATTTATAGCTACTGATATCAGGTTGCTTGATCCGGCAAGGGAATAGCGGGCTGAGCCATAGCTGATCTGAAATCGCTTGATGCGGAAGCCAAATCCCCAGGAAAAACCTACGGTTGACATTTTTTCGGCCAGTTTCATTTCCTGTCGCAACTGATAATTGTATCCGGCGCGAATGGTAAAATTGGGAGAGGGAAGTAGCTCGACGCCCAAAACCATGTGTCGCATAAACTTTTTGGTAAAGCTATCTTCTTTGTACACTGTGGTAGCTCCAGAATTATCTTCTTCAGGTTTAGCCAAATTCCATTTTTGTAAATGCTGAAGTGTTGCAGCCAGTCGGATTGGTGCATGTTGAAGTCGCTGCGATAACCCAACCTGGAGATCGAATGGAATTGTTTCCTTTTCAGCGCCGTCGTAATATGTTTTCAGCTGTGTTCCCACGTTTCGGGCCACAATTGCTAAGGTAGTTCCGCTGCTTTTACCAAAATAGGTGATCCCCAGATCGGCAGCCAACCCAAACGACTGGTAGTTTTCCATCGTTGACAGAATGGGTTTCAGAGTAACTCCGTATGTAAATTGCTTGTAAGTGTTTGCCCAAATGAGGTTTAGCGCATATTCTGCAGCGCCAAAAGTTGAACCGGTTTTCTCTCCGGTTTCGAGTGCTTCGGTAAACTTTCCATAGTTGATGTAGTGAACGCCCACAGCAAAATTGCCAGGCAGTGGGGTACCAAACGAATATGAGGCATAGCCATAGTTAATTCCGGCGAAATAATCGACATAGTTTACTGAAAGCTGGTTGCGCATGTCCGGTTTCAGGAGCGAAGGGTTATTGTAAGAAACATTCAGATCGGCCGAATCGTTAATGGCAATCTGGTTTCCGCCCAACGCCGCCATTCGGGCCGAATTGGTCAGGTTTAAAAAACTGTAGGTGTATTCACCGCCAATCTGGCCTTTGGCCACTGAAAAAATCAGCAAGTTCAGAAATATTAACAGGGTTAGATTGCGCATAATTTTTAAAAATCGGCTTTTAAACCGAACGGCAAAAAGCAGGTTTTAGTATGATTATTTTGGAATTTGGTCTTTAAGGTCTTCGTCTTTTGGAATATCGTTGAAATGGTATTTTGCCAAAATAGTTCCTTTTTTTATCAGCATAATGCCTGGATTTGACCTCACCATCGTTTTAAGTGTCACTTCATCGGCATTGAAAAAATCGATATTGGCGCCGGTTGCCTGTTTGAAAGTCTCGAACTCGTTTTTTGACGAAGCTGTCAACGCAATTACATTGTATCCTTTTTGTTTGGCCTCAGCTGCAAATTTCCCGATTTTAGTCCATGCTTCGCGATTGGTTTTCTGAAGGTTCGACGAAGTAATCAGGAAAGTGCCTTTTTCATCGTACAAAAAGAAATCTTTTATGTCTTCACCTTCTGGCGATTCGATTCTGAAATCATGAATTGGTGGCACGTATCCTTCCTGAACTACAACCGGATCTTTTGCTTTAACGAATTTCCAGTTCAGCGTATCTTTCCATGGGATCTCAGTTTCTCCGAATACCTTCTCTTCGCCAGTCTTTTTGTTCTTATAAACGAAGTCATTTTTATAGATTGCTTTTGGTGCATTATCCGGAATTTTCATTGCGTCGGGGATATTTACGCCAACTTTATATGCACTAAAATCTATGATTGGCAAGTGATTGTAGGAGTATGCAACGAGGTAGAAATAGACAACCATTGTTGACCCGGTTAGAGCTATTGAAAGAACAGGGCCATTTTTGCTTTTGAATTTTTTCCGCTGAACAAAGACAATGATTGCCAGAGTGATCAAAACTATATTTTTATAAAAAGTTTGCCAGTTGGTAATTTTTAAAGCATCACCAAAACATCCGCAGTCAGACACCGGATTGGTAAGTGCAATAACAAGTGTCAGTCCGGTGAAAAATAACATGAAGCCCATCATGAACCAGCTTGTGAGGCGGATGAAGAAGTTAAACAAGAACGCTACTCCAAGGAAAAACTCGGCTGCAGCAAGCAGAACTCCGAGAGCAAACGCCAGAGTAGATATCCATGGCATGTGAAATGCATTGAAATAATCGGTGAATTTGTAGGCCGAACCCCAGGGGTCAATACCTTTGACAAAACCTGAAAAGCAAAAAGTTAGTCCGAGTAAAATACGTGAAATGTGTTTCAGCATGGGCTCAAATTTAAAATTCAATCTTAATTAACGCAAAAACTGCATAATTGATCATGTCGAGGTAGTTGGCTTCAATTCCTTCAGAAATGAGCGTTTTCCCCTGGTTATCTTCTATTTGCTTGGTTCTTTTTAACTTCATCAGGATCAGGTCGGTGTACGAGCTCATGCGCATGTGGCGCCAAGCCTCGTCGTAATCGTGGTTTTTGGCCAGCATTAAGTCTTTGGCTTCGTTAAAATGTTTTGTGTACACACTCAGCGTTTCTTCCTGGCTCATGTCGTCATTTTCCGAAGTCCCTTTTTCGAGCTGAATAAGTGCCATGATGCAGTAATTTACAATACCAATGTATTCAGAACGAACGCCTTCGTCGATTTTGCTGACTCCTTTTTGTTCAATACTTCTAATCCGTTGTGCTTTAATATAAATTTGGTCAGTCATCGAACTTGGGCGTAGTATTCGCCAGGCAATTCCGTAGTCTTTCATTTTCTTGGTGAAAATGTCTTGACAAATACTAATAACGTGGTTGTATTGCTGCGTTGTTTGATCCATGATTATCTTAATTTTTCGAAAAGGTAAAAGTATTAATTTTATTCCAGTAAGTTTACTTCATTGGTTCCGCCTTTTTCTTAACGAATCTTAATTGTAGGTTGCAAAATCCTTACTCTGTTAACTCATTAAAAAATAATTTGGTGCAATTAAATTCAATTTATTTTATTTTTGTAAAGCACAACAATCTGAAATCACTTAACTTAGTTGTATGTTAATCACCTCAACCGCGAATAAATTTCTTAAACGTAAAAATACCATTGCTTTAAACGGTAAAATTCTTGATTTGTCGCATCCAATTGTGATGGGCATTTTGAATGTAACTCCTGATTCTTTTTTCGATGGAGGTAAATATAAAACCGAAAGAAGGTGCTCAAGCGGGCAGAAGACATTCTCGAACAAGGTGGAACAGTGATTGACATCGGTGCATTGTCAACCCAGCCAGGTTCGGAACCAATTTCAACAAAGGAAGAAATAGATCGGCTTTTACCAGCAGTTAAAGCGGTGAAGAAGAATTTTCCTGATGCTTTTATTTCAATTGACACCTATCGTTCGTGGGTTGCTCTGAAAGTGATCGAAGATTGTGGTCCGTGCATTGTTAATGACGTTTCGGGAGGAAATTTTGATACGCACATGTTTGATACCATTGCATCGCTTGGTGTTCCATACATTTTAATGCACATGCAGGGTACTCCGTTGAAAATGCAGGATGCCCCGGATTACGAGGATATCATAAGAGATATCTCACTCTTTTTCACTGACCGGGTAAAGCGTCTGACAAAAGCTGGAGTGAAAGATGTAATTATTGACCCTGGATTTGGCTTTGGCAAAAATTTGGAGCACAACTACGAGTTGCTTAACCGGCTCGATTCGTTTAAAGTTTTTCAACTTCCGTTATTGGTTGGAGTGTCCAGAAAATCTATGATTTTTAAACTCCTGAATACTAATCCCGATGAGGCATTAAATGGAACATCAGTAATTAATACGCTGGCATTGATGGGGGGCGCTGATATTTTACGGGTTCACGATGTGAAAGAGGCTGTTGAAGCTATTCGTATTTTCGAAAAGGTGCGGTCAACCTCAAAGTAGAGTTTTTTTTCAGGAAGCAGTTCTGAGTTGAAAAAGTTGTGGGTTGCAGCGATGAGTTGCGGTTAATTGTTAGATTGTTAAATTGTTTATGGTCATTAAGCATAAACAAACGAACTAATGCCGCTATTTTTATCTCCGGATCTCCAAATTTTCTCATCCTTTTTTCTTTACTTTTGCTTTATGACTTTATTTATCACAATACGGTTTCTGGATGTTGTCGATATCTTGTTGGTAGCAGTGCTGCTCTACCAAATGTACCGGA
>Ga0116170_10004804_pt1 | contig 12253 bp, 5 predicted proteins | sample AD_JPNHW1_MetaG_FD_89797 | JGI IMG/M metagenome (GOLD analysis project Ga0116170, IMG submission 89797) | Active sludge microbial communities of municipal wastewater-treating anaerobic digesters from Japan - AD_JPNHW1_MetaG | ecosystem: Engineered > Bioreactor > Anaerobic > Digestate | place... | reverse complement strand
TTTGCAGCCATCAACGAACTCGGCACCCCCGAGCACACAGCAGCCATTCTGCTCCTCGACAAAGAAGAGATTGGTTCGGCCGGGCCGAATGGCGCCCAGTCTCAGATGGTAACCGACTTTCTTGGCATGCTGACCGAAGCAACCTCTGGCGAAAGCACATTTGCCGCGATAAGAACGGCACTGGGCGCTACTCAGGTTCTTTCAGCCGATACCAACGCCCCCATTGACCCGACTTTTGAAGGCGCTTATGACCCCATGAATTCTGGCGTAGTTGGCAAGGGCGTCTGGGTCTGCAAGCACTCCGGTTCAGGTGGCAAATCTGGCAGCAGCGAAGCTGATATCGAGTATCTGGCCTGCATCAGAAAAATGCTGACCAGCGAAAACATTCCCTATCAGTTTGGCGAAATGGGCAAGGTCGATGAAGGCGGCGGCGGAACTGTCGCTTATCTGCTGGCGAATCTCAATATGAGCGTTGTCGATATCTCACTCGGCACTCTCAGCCTGCATTCACCTTTCGAGCTGATTTCGAAGATCGATTACCACTATTCAGTAAGTGCCTATCTGGCGTTCATGAAGAACCACTACTGATGACACAACCTGATGCAGCAGCCCCTTGCCGGGGCTGCTGCATTTTTTAACCACATGGATGCCGCCACTTTAGAAAAACTGGTAAGAAGCCGCAAGCTCCTGACACCGCTTTTGGTGTTTTCGGGCCCTGAAACCTTCCTTAAAGAAAAAGCCTTCGCCTTGATGGCGCAAACGCTGGTGCCACACGAAGATCACCCCGAAAATATCCACAGGGTAGTCAGCAATGCCAAAGAACTGCCCGACACACTGAACATGCTGTTCAGCTTCTCTTTTAACCCAAGTCCACGACTTTTCTACATCCAGGAAATCGACAGTGTACCGGCAAAGCAGCGCAAGGATTTTCTCGACAAGCTGGCGCAGGGAGGCATCCCCGCCGACACGTTCATCGTGTTTGCCCTTGACGACAGCCGCATCGGCACTGAGATTGCCGCCAAATTCAAGCAGCAGTCAGAACGCATCGACTTCTGGGCGCCGTTTGCCAATCAGCTGGGCGCCTGGGTTAAACGAGAAGCGGCGGAACTTGGGGCCGAAATCACCCCCGAAGCAGCAGATATGCTGATTGAACTGGCCGGTTCTGATCTGGCGCTGCTGCACCAGGAACTCAGCAAACTGGCTCTGGGCAGCCGGGGCGGCCGAATCGGCCTCAACGAGGTTAAGACTGGTGTCGCCTACCTTCGCCAGGACTCAGTGTTTGATTTTCTTGAGTTTTTCGGCCGACGAAATGCGGTCAAATGCCTGCGCTGCCTCGACAGCCTGATTAACCGGGGTGAGGCCCCGCAAAAGCTCTGGTTTATGCTTTGCCGGCAACTGCGCGAATTCAGGTTATTTCAAGAAACCGTTCTCGACCGGCCCGACCTGCTAGAACCGGTCGCGACACTGTTGAAAAAGTACCGGCAATACGCTGACAAGTCTGATTTTAAAGCCAACCAGGAAAAAAAGAACATTATCGCCGAGATTCAAGGTCTGGCCGAAGAAATGCCCGAAGCTCTCGTTAAAGCCACCAGCCTGAAAAGTCAGCCCAAGTTACGCAATCTGTATCTGGCGATGAATTTTTCTTACAACGAACTGGTTAGAGCTTGGCCTGTCATGCTGGCCACAGACCACCATCTTAAATCCGGTGCTCCAGATGCACGCACAGCACTACAGAGTTTTGTGGCAGGCATGCTGACCGACAAACCAGCCTAAAGCCACAAGCCGCAAACATGCACGCGGCATGTCTGCGGTTAAATGGCTAACAGTTGATCAGTTAAAAACTGTTGATTATTTCTGCAGTCTGTTGACGGCCTTCACCAGGCGGCTGATTTTTCTGGAAGCGGTTTTCTGGTGAATAATCTTGTTAGAAGCTGCCTTGGCAAATTTTTTGATAGCTTCCTGGGTTGCTTCAGCTACTTCGGTTGCCGGTTTTTTAGTTTCGGCGGCGACAATAGCCTTTTTGCGGAGGGTTTTGAGTTCGGACTTTACAGCTACCCGCTGAACGTGGCGGCGGGTGGCTTTGCGAGCATTCTTAGCTGCTGATTTAGTATTAGCCATGACGATCACCTTTCGTAATTCAATATTGGAAATTTGATTTTAGCATCTTCAGAGACAAATTTCAAGCACTTTTTCAGCAAAATCGTACACAGACCCGCCCGCCGGGTACAGGGCCAGTACAGGCGCGTGGTCAACGACAAAATTTATAGCTTGATTTTATTGCAGGTTCTGTGTCTGCATGGTACTATCGCCCTGAAAAATCAAGAGGAGAAGAGGCAAACCCATGCTCAAATCATTGCGTTACATCATTCCCGTCATTATTTTCATTGCATACGCAGGCGTGCTTCAGGCCGAAAACAGCGGTTTTGTCTGGCAGGGCGCGGCCGACAAAAAAACGGTAACTGCGACGCTCAAACACGACGGCAAACAATTCACGACGTTGCAGATAAGATTCAGCGAAGCTGCTGACCGCCTCAATCTCAAAATCACATCAAAGAAGGAGCAGGGCAAAGCGGTTTACGAAACCAGATATTCTACCAATCTCGAAGGCAAGAACGGTCTGACACAGACAATCGACAGGTTGTGCCAGATACCGGGCGAATACGAAATCCAGATTTCAGGAAAAGCGGCCTCATGCACGATTTTAGCCGAGCAGCATGCGCCAATAGACCAGTTTATCGCCGGCGAGCAACCGGGGGAACTGGTCGTAACCGGCACTGGCGGTGCAACCGTGTCGGTTGAACCTGACATGTTCTCAGTCAAGCACCCCGACTTCAAAAAAGGCATGAACAAGGGCATAACCAGCCCCAACGGTGATATTTTTTTCAGATTGCCGGCGGGCTACTGGGTATTGCAGCGCAGCGGCAACGGCACTGGTTACGCCAGACTTATTCCGGTAAGCAGCGGTAAAAAAACGACAGTAAGGTGGGCAGCCACCCCCGAAATAAGCCTTGAAAGCCAGATTGCCACTTCTGCCAGACGCCTCGAAATTCGTTCAGTAACTTCTGAAGCCGACTCAGAAAATGCTCTGTGCCGGTTTGCGGTTCCGGCCGGTCTATCGAGTCACACACCTGCCATTGACCACCTGCAAAGCTTCGAGCGTTCACTGCCAGCTGAAATTATCGATATAAAGCAGTCAGAAACACCATTACATCTGGTTATGCTGCTCGACAGTTCAGGCTCGATGAAAAAATCGATGAAAGCGGCTATTGACGCCACGGTTAAATTTGTCGAAGCTCTGCCAGAAAAAGCCAGAGTCGAAGTGATCGACTTCGATACCAAAGCAAAGCCAATCAAGGCGGCAAACCGTAACGAACTTATCAAATCAATCAAAGCCATCAAAGCCGATGGAGCGACAGCACTCAGAGACAGCATTCTGCTTGGCCTTTCACAGTTAAAAGGCTCGCCCCGACCAGCACTTGTCGTTTTCACCGACGGCTTCGACGCCAACCACAATGATACGGCGCCGGGCAGCAAAGCCGGCGAAAAAGAGGTGTTTGAAGCGCTCACCAAGGCACGAATTCCAGTTTTTACCATCGGTTTCGACGAAGGCGCAGACCGCGAAACCCTGGCGCGGCTGGCCGATCTTTCGGGTGGTCTGTTTCAGACAGCCGATGAGAGTAATATCAATGAGGTTTTCGCCAGACTCGAAGCCACTGTCGCCCGCGAATATCTTCTCACCTATCGACGACCGCAGAAACCAGGTTTCGGGGTTCGACCAGTAATCAGCATCTGTGTCGATACCAGCGGTTCGATGGCAAGTGGTCTTGAAAGCGGTGTTGCGGGCAGTCGACGCGATATCGCCAGAAATGCCCTGCACAGCATGATTAAGAAGTTGCCGGCCAACGCTCTCGTGCAAATTCTCGATTTTGATGCCAATACCCGCATCACCCAGACCGCTACCGCCAACCGGGCAAGAAATCACGCCGGTCTGGCTGCTTTTGACGATGGCGGCGGCACTGACGTTCTCAAGGCGGTTTCGGTCGCCATGCAGGGCCTGCTTGCCGTGCCGTCGAACCGTCGTTATATGCTGTTTCTAACAGATGAAGCTATTAAAACCGGCAACAAAAAAGACGAAGAAATGTTCAACCGGCTGCTGGCACGAATGAAAGACGAGGGCATTTTCTCGATGTGGATCGGGATGGTCAAAGAAAATGAAAATGGTGCATTTCATCAAACTGCGGCAAAAGCTGGTGGAGAAGCAATTATCGCCAGCAACCTTTCTGCCATGCAACAGACTGTTGACAAACTGCTCGCCAGAGTTGCCGAGCCTGCAGATGAAAGCACGATACCGTTCGAACTTGTCTGGAACATGCCGCAGCAAGCCAACTCGCCGGTAACCGTTTCGGGCAACGGCATTTTCAAGCTGCCGCCGCTGCAACAGGTCGCCTCGGGAACCGAAGAAATCGTGGACACACTGCAGATAACCAGCACTGACATTTCTGCCGGTTCTGCAACAACAGCTACGAACGATTCGGTCGATGACGGAGCACTCGAAAATCAGCAGAAAACAAAGCCTTCTGCTACCGGCAACACAATGGCAGGCACTGGCGGCAGCCAAGCACCAGGCAACGCCAGAATGGCGATTGATCTTGACCTTAACGGGCAGAACAGCGCCTGTTCATTTCACATAAGAAAAATGGCTCTGTATGACAGTCTGAATGGCGTACAGGCGCCCACAAAAAAACTGTTCGCCGCATTCGATATCGAACTGAACAACATTCTGCCCGAACAGGATGTCGCGGTCTACCCTGACGGCGGCAATCACCCGGCACAGTGGGTGAGTCGCAGCAACGACAAGGCTAAAATCATCAAGGCAATACCGCCATATCAAATCGGTGATCTGGGGCGGCATTTTTATCTGCGCTGGAACAACGACCCGGCAGTGCCATTTTCGCCGGCCGCATGGCTGCTCGACGATTCACTTTCACCTTTTGGCAGCAAAACGGTCACGGTAAACCCGGGCAAACCTTTGCGCGGGCTGCTTGTCTTTATCGTTTCAGATGATCAGGGGCTAACTAACGGTGCAATCGATTTCTTCGACCGCGGCTACGGGCATGTTTCGCTGACAATTGCCGGCAAAATGGAACCGGCCGATCTCAAAGCTGCCAGGCTGCCAGAAGCACCGACAGGCAAACTCGGCTCTGCCTTCAATATCGCCATCAAAAGCTGTGCCGATGTCGCTTCGCCTCTGGCCGGCGCAACCGCCGGCGGGCATCTTCTCTGGAGGGTAATCGACGGCGAAATTGAATCGCAGGTGCAGGCCCTGCTCGATATCGACCCGAAAGCCCGCATGCATCTTGCCATACCGACAACAGCCGGGCCGGTGCGTCTGCCGCTGTCGGCAGTGACCGGCCTGCTGCCCTTCGGGTTTTATGACCGGGTCAAACTCTCGCCCGGCTCGAACAATTACTTCACACAGGCATATCTGCTGCCAGCCGAGCTGGCGACTACCGCTTCAGGCAGCCTCTGTATCGACATGAAAAACGACGATATCAGCATTGCCCTCAGCCCTGCAGAAAATTTTGTTGATAAACCAGCAGAGCGCAACTGGTCTGCCGAAGGCAATGGCATGAAATTGGTCATCAATAGCCATGGTCGCCTGCCATTGCTCAACAAGCGCAAGGGGGACTGGCTGATCGTCGATGCTACCATCGCCGATCTGCCAGATGGCAGTGCCACGCGCCTCGACAAATTGCTGTTTCTCGGCCGGGCCGATCTGAAAGAACAGGGTTTCACACTCAAACCCGGCGAACGCATGGTAAAAAACGCTGATAACCAGACCGGCCACAAAGGCATGGGCAATTTTGCATCGAAAAATGAGGCTGACGGCAACCAGACAAGAATTTACCCTGATTCGGTATGTCGCCAGATGCTCTTTGCCGCAAACGAAAATGCGATTGTGCCCGATGGCAAAGAGTTGAGATTTGTCGCAGTTTTTAGAATGCCGACAAAGGGCGACTATCTGCTGACCGCAGAAGGAATGCCATTTGCCGTGACCCCCGCAGCGGCAGAACCTGATAACCTGCCTGCCTGGCTGCTTGCCGAAAATGACGAAGCAGTTCCGGTTCTGGCGGCCGATTTTGAAAAGAAGCTCGCAGAGCGACTTAAACAGCTGGCAAATGAAAGGCGTCGGCAAAGTGCCGCAGCCATTGCTGAGGCGGCTGATAAAACAACCGACGCCGACGGCAATATGGTTGAAGCAGCTTTCAGGTTGAGCCCGCCGGTTATCGCACCCTGGGCCGCGCCGGTCGACAATCACTTCAGAATCGAAGTTTCAATTGATGCAGAACCGGCCGCCGAGGGAGCCGCAGCCCAGACTGGCGCGGCTGCTTCGGCGCTCAGCGGCGGTAACAGCAAAACCCGCTCCTTCAAAGTAATCGGTTACAATCTGCCACCCGAAAGCATTGCCAGGAGTCCGTTCGAAATAATCTACGCCGAAGAAAGCGGCAAAGACGGCGAAAAACTTCTCAAGACAAGTCTGATCGGCATCTGGGGTTCTTCTGAATGCCGTGAAAGCATCGACCTGAAAGCATGGAAACCAGTCAAAGAAAGAATCGCTGTTGGCGGCCAAGGCATAAAGTGGCCAGTTATTGAGCGCGATCTGACCGACAATTCTTTACAGAACCGCATTCACAGTATTGCACTTGCCCTGCCCGACATTTCGGCAGAACAGACAGAAGACCTGCAGAAGAGATGGAAGGCAGTCAGGGTCGACAAAACCCCCGATCATCTGTCGCTCTGGCAGTGGTATGCACACGCCCGTCTGGCAGCGTTCATCAGCGCCCAGACGACTTTCGAAAAACAGCTCTGCGAAAATACCGGCATAAGTCTGAGTCGCGAGAAGCAACCGCGCCTGATGCTGCTAACCGGTGCGGCCGACGACAAAGGCACATTTGAAGCCAGACTCGACCTCGTTGCCATACAGCCCGAAATTAAGGCCGAAGCTGAGGCAGCCGCCGCCTTTCGCATCGCCGCCGGGATTTTTGTCAGCGATCTTGAAGCAAAAATCATGCAGGGAAAAGGCGTTTTTCAGTTCTGGGGCAGAAACCGTCTGCAGATTGTCGCCGACAGCGGCAAACAGAAAAATGCCTGGCTGAAGTTCGCAGCCAGCCGAGGCGTCAGCGAGCGGGTCATCAAAGCTATAAAGAGCACCAGGTCGGTGGTTCTTTTCCCTCAGAGCCCGGCGCTGATAAACGACCGGCCGTTCTGGGCCTGGCTCGAAATCAACCCGAAAACCTACGAAACAATTGGCGTTCTCGAAACCGGCGAACGCGGCACAATTGCCGGCGAAGCCATTATTCAGGCCCTGATTCCTGATGGTGCCGGCATTGCCCTCGGCTTCTGGAAAGGAACCGAAACTGCAGTATGGGGCATGTCCGCCTTCATTCTCGAAGGACAATCTGCGCTGGAAGCTGCCGCCAGCACCGAAAAATTCATTGGCGATCTGTCTGAGAATCTTGGCAAAGTCGGCGACTCGTTCGAAGTTGAGGTCGGAGACGCCAGCATCGATCTGCTCAGCGGCAAAGTGACCCTGGCCGGCTTCTCTTCTGAAGGCGACTACTCGCCATGGGATGGTTACAAAGGCTTCGTTACCGGTTTCAACGCAGGTGCTTCATGGTATCTCAACAAGGTCAAGGCTGCCGCATCAGGCAAATAAAATAAAGGAAACAGCAAACTCAAAGTAAAAATCGACAAGGCAAGGTCGTTCGATAGTGCAGTGCCTTATATACGGTTCTTGTTCATCGGGCAGAGGGTTTGCATCAAGCTTTCTTCACACTTACACCAACCTGGTTATCGCCCATGCCGGGCACACGCACAAAAAAGGCCGCCACAATGTTTGTGGCGGCCTTTTTTTGTTTGGAATCAGGGGAGTGTGTAAGTGCAGAGCGTGTAATTAGTTTCATCGGGATAAAAACTCATTACCCGGCCATCAGGGCAGACCACACGTTTGCGCGGCAGGTCTGGGGCGAGATGCGGCACAGTAAGAACATCTAACTGGCTGAGCACCTTGCCATCGGGGGCACACTTGTAAAGGCGTTCGCGATAGATCTGGCCCATTTCATGGCAGGCTACCAGGCAAAAATAAACATTACCGGCAGCATCGAGGCCAAGAATTTCACCGCCGGCATAGGTGACGCCCGGGTAGCCTTCTTCGTAGGGGAAAGTCGCAAGAACGAGGGTCGCGGCCGGAGATGCCACAGTGCGCAGATAAAGGTCGGCTGCGAGGTCGCGAATTTCAAGGCCATACAACTGACCCGCCGCGTTCGGAAACAGGCTCAAACTCTGATCGCCGACCAGTTGCTCTTTGAGTTCACCATTTTCAGAAAAACGCAAAACTGACTGCATCACAGGGTGACTGACCAGCAACTCGCCGGTAGAACCGAACTCAATAGCCCTGGCGCCGCCAAAGCCTTCGATTTCGTTAACTTTTTCACCCTTGGCATCCACAAGATAAATGAACCCTTCAACATTGTTGAGAAAGGCCATTCTTCCGTCGGGGGCCACGGCAAAGTCAATAACCATCTGGCCGAAAGAGGCTATCGAAACAGCGCGTTCAACTGTTCCATCTTTTTTGAATAACTTTAAACTCTTGTTCAGAGTATCAAGTACCCAGACGTTGCCATCATCGGTCATGCGAAACGCCCACGGAACCCCATAAGAGGCGGCGTCGGTTTCTGAATCCTGGTCCTGGCCGCCAACATTGGCTGTTTCGCGGCCAAAAGGAATCTTGAGGTAATCAACCGAAGGTGCAGCGTTCAACATACTCTTGTGATAAACAAGACCGTTAACTGTCTTGAAATCGTCAGCAGGAGGCGCTGGGGTTTCTGTGACCGCCGGGGCTTCAGTCACAACTGGAGCTTCTGTGACTTCAGGCGCGGCCGGGGTTTCCTGGGCATAGCCGGTCAGTGAAAGAAACAAACAAAAGACAAGAACTATTAACTTTTTGAGCATTTTTTATTCCTGTTAATCTCAAGGCATCGGCAGTCCGCCGGACCTCGGGTTCACATGTGTTCCATTTTTCTTGAGTTCGAAATGCAGGTGGGCGCCGGTTGTATAGATACCAGTGTTGTCAGAGCGGGCTATTTCTGAGCCTTTGTTTACCCGCTGGCCCTGCTTGACCGAATAGCTTCTCAGGTGGCAGTAGAATGACTCGTAACCGTTGTCGTAGCGAACCTTAACGTAACGACCACCGCCTGATTCATAGCCGACTGCCACAACCGTGCCGTCGCCGAGAGCGTTCAGCCTTGTGCCGCTCGGTACCGGCAGGTCGATGCCGTAGTGCATGCTGCGGGTACCCTTGGTGGGGTGAATGCGCATGCCGTATTCGGAACTGGCCCGCGAAGGCATGGGAGCGCACGGTGCCGCACCCCAGGCCCCTTTCGAATTGGTTGCCGGGGTTGAAGAACCGCTGGTTGAGTCCGATGATTCCTGCCAGGGGTAGACAACCGGCGTTTTGCCAGCTGGATTGCCGGGGGTTTCGACGTAATTGGCATGAACGTAGGCGGTCTTGCCGTTGTAGATAATTTTGTACCAGGCGCCTTCGCGGCCAATTACCTGCAGATCGTCACCTTCACGAAAACTGCCGATAATGGTGCCCCAGGCTCCGGAGCGAATATTGAGAGTGGTATCGACCCTTACGGTGCCTTTGGTGGCTTTAATTTCAGAGGAAGCCACCGCTTTGCCTGCCTGTGAGTTCAAATAAACTTTCTTTTCTTCAAAGGGGTCGGTCGCCGCCATGGCCATCGCCGCTCCGCCGGTGAGAACAAGCGCCAATATGATATTGCGTTTTTTCATAACTTAAACCTCACTTATTGGAATCATATATTATACTGCGACTTTTTTCATTAGTTTTTTTAACCGCTCATCATTGGTTGAATTGCTTGCACTAAAAGGTTATAATCGGCTTTAATAAAGTAGTCCACCGCAGATGGAGTATTTCTTGAACATTGATTTGCTGAATGCCCTGACCGAAATCGAGGACCTGGCTGATTTTTGTGAATTCCCGGCTCAGAAGCTTGCCCTTCTACGGAAATTCTCTGACTATCTTGGTTTTGGTCTGAGATTTTATACCGGCAAAGAAGAAGAGTGGCAGTGTTTTTCATTCGACCTCGCCGATAAAATAGACCTCGGTGAGGTTTGTAGTTTAGTCAGCCCGGTTCCGGGCGCCCTGCACTGCTCAACCAGGCAATCTGTGAAAAACCTGGTCAACAATGTTGACTGCCTGATTCTTGTCAGACCGTATTTTTCAGGGCATTCCCACCTTGCAGATCTTGTCTTGCTGCTCAAACCAACCCCGACCCCCTCGATAAATGAGTGGTCGCTTTTTGTTGACTGTCTTGCCGAGCGCATCTGCAGCAAGTTTCAATATTCTCTGCATCTTATGCATCACCCCAAAGATAACCCCGACCATCTGCTCGGTTTTATTCATGAGGTTCAAGCCCTGTTGAACAATGGCAACCGGGTTGACGCCCTGCCGCCAGGTACGCCAGACTGCGAAAAACGCCAGGCCGAGCTTTGGTTCACCGATGACAAGCCGGTTCTAGAAGCCTTTCTGCGAAAACTTCAGCTTGAATTCAATCTATACGCGGCTTTTATTATTCAACATGCCGGCCCGGGCTACTACCACCAGATATCGATTGCAGCAGTCAACAGCGATGAAGAATTTCCCCAGCCGCTCAATGAAATGGCTGAAGAGATACTCTCGCACGACCCGATCCATGAAAAAGCAATAGTTTCAAAAGAGACTGTACATACCGGCCGGGGCGAATTCTGCGTCGATTCACCCGACCCGTTTTTTTTCACCTGCCAGGCCGGGGGCGTTACCTATGGGCATCTTGGCGTCGCCGTCACCGGGCATCAGGTGCATCGCCACGTCAACCACAGAGCAAAACTGATTCCGATGCTGGCCAATCAGCTCGGGTTGTATTTCAGCCATTTTTACCAGTTGCGCAAAGAAGCTATTCATGGGCGCATGTTGCAGCAGATTAATCAGACCTGCAATACTATAAACTTTTCGGTAGATACCAAAGCGATTCTGAGTAAGCTGACCGAGAGCCTGAATCACCTTTTCGGGCAGTATTCAGGCGCCATACTGACCTTTTCGCGCGAGACTGACCAACTGCTTATTTCAAGCCATCTTGGCGAAGATCGACCTGCCAATCTTAACCTCGCCGAGTTGATCGTATCACCAGGCCCGATCACCGAAGCCATAAACGAAGGGGCCGCGTTCGATAACCGCAACGGTAAATACAAACTGCCGATCCGCTACGTACTGCCGCTTGCAACAACGCCCCAAGCAGTCGGTGTAAACACTGAATTTATGCCTCTGAGGTCTATGGGCGGCGTGGTTCTTTTTGATTCGCCGGCCAACCGCAGGCTTTCAGAAGAAGACCTCAACAAACTGATGCCGATTCTGTTGAACGGTATCAGCGCTTCACTTCAAGTTGCCAGCAACTACGCCGAAAAGCTCGAAACCATCAAAACCCTTGAAGTTCTTATTTCACGCCTCTCGAACATGGAAAACCTTCTCGATGACATGATCTTTATCATCAGAACCCTCTTGAAGGTCAACCGCATTTCATACCTTGAAGTCGATGAAACCGGGAGCTTTCTGCGAATTAAAAAGGGGTACAATCTGCCCGCCGGCATTCTCGACAAAACCAGAATACCGATCGGCGAAGAAATATCTGGCTACGTCGCGCAGCAGGGCAAGTCATATCGCATTGATAACATTGAATCAGAGGGTGTTTTCAAAAAACGTTCACAGGAACATTACCTGAACGCTTCGCTGCTCTCGGTACCGCTGATCAGCAACCGACGCCCCTCGGGGCATCGGGTTATCGGTGTAATCAACGTTAACAACAAGGCCAATGGCCTGACCTTTACCCCCCAGGATCAGCAACTTCTAGAAGCCATAGCGCATCTGGTGGTCACCGCCATCGAAAATGTGCGCCTGCAACAGGAAGAAAGCGAAAAGAAAACCCTTGATGGCCAGCTGAGCGCCGCCCGCGAAATTCAGATGTCACTCATGCCAACTGATTTCTCACAGATTCACGAGAACCTCGATGTTTTCGGCCAGAGCATTCCGGCACGCATGATTGGTGGCGACTTTTTCGATTACTACACTCTTCCCGACGGAAGACTGCTGATGGTGCTTGGCGACGTGGCGGGCAAAGGCATGCCGGCCGCAATC
>Ga0116170_10004803_pt1 | contig 12253 bp, 4 predicted proteins | sample AD_JPNHW1_MetaG_FD_89797 | JGI IMG/M metagenome (GOLD analysis project Ga0116170, IMG submission 89797) | Active sludge microbial communities of municipal wastewater-treating anaerobic digesters from Japan - AD_JPNHW1_MetaG | ecosystem: Engineered > Bioreactor > Anaerobic > Digestate | place... | reverse complement strand
GAAGGTTGTGATCGAAGCCGGCATGCAGCTTTCCCTAAAGGGCCCCGGTGGTTTCGTTGATATCGGGCCAGCCGGTGTGACCATCCAGGGGACGCTAGTGCAGATCAACTCGGGTGGCTCGGCCGGAAGCGGGAGCGGGGTCAAGAAGAAGACCGCGAAGAAGCCAAAGAAGGCGGAAAAGTACAAAAAATAGCCGGCCCAGCCGCAACGGATGCCCACCTGTGCGGCACGCTCAGTATAGTAATAGTGAAGATCATCGGAGGCGTGTTTTCCCATGCAGCCACCTGCGTCTGGTTCCGGGCGGTATGAACTCAGAGAGATTCTTGGGCGCGGGGGGATGGGGGTCATCTTTCGTGCCTGGGATACGCTCATGCGGCGCGAAGTTGCACTCAAGACGATCTTCGATGTAGCAAGCCAGGACGCTCAGCAGCTCTTTTATCGCGAGTGGGGTCTGCAGGCTTCGATCACTCATCCCAACATTGCCGAGATCTATGACATCGGCGAGATGGAGCAGGACGGCCAGGTGCGTCCTTACTTCGTCATGCCGTTGTTGCCCGGCCTGACTCTTGGCGACCTGATCGCGAAATCCAGCCCCCGGCTGACGTTCGAGCGGATCACCGGCATGATCATACAGATCTGCCGCGGGCTCCAAGCTGCCCATGATCGGGGCTTGATCCATCGCGACCTCAAGCCGAGCAATATCTTCATCCTCGACGATGACTCGGTCAAAATCATCGACTTCGGCGTCGCCCATGCCAGCGCGAGCGCGCAGACCAGCGTCCGGGGCACGCTCGCCTACATGGCTCCCGAACTCCTTGAGATGAAGCCCGCCTCGGTGGCCAGCGACATCTTTTCGGTCGGGGTACTGAGCTACGAAGCTCTCACGCACCGCCGTCCCTTCACCGGATCGAGCGACGCCGAAATCTCACGAGCCATCCTGCGGGATCATCCGGCGCCACTCGCCGACTTGTTGCCCAACTTGCCTATAAACGTCGGCCGGGCCATTCACAAGGCCATGGCCAAGCAACCATGGCACCGCTACTCAAGCGCCAAGGAGTTTAGCGACACGCTGCAGAAGGCGCTTCATGGTGAACCCATCGCCATCTTCGATTCCGATAAGGTCCTGCCCCGCGTTGAAAAGGCGACCAAGGCCTTCGAAAAAGGCGAATACCAGGTCTCGATGGAGATCCTCCACGAACTGGAAAGTGAAGGGCATGTTGAGCAGGAGATCACCCTGTTGCGCCGGCAGGTCGAGCAAGCCCAACGACAGCTCGCTGTGAAGAAACTGCTCGAAAGCGCCCGGCGATTTAACGTGGAGGAGGAATACGGCCTGGCCCTGCGCAAGGTGCAGGAAGCGCTTGACCTGGATGCGGAGAACACGGATGCGCAGGCACTTCGAAATGAGATCGAGAAGCACCGGCGCGCGCGAAAGATCGAGGAGTGGGCGACTCTCGCTCAGAAGCACCTCGATAACAACGCTTTCAGTCACGCCCGCAGCGCTCTGAACAGCCTGCTCGAACTCCGGCCAGGCGAGCCAAACGCCCTGGCTCTGCTGACCGAATTGGAGCGCCGGGAGCAGGAATTTGAGAGCGTGAAGCAGGAGAAGAGCCGCGTCTACGGCCACGCACGCGAGGCATGGGAGCGAGGTGAGGTCACTTCGGCGCTGACTCAACTCGAGCGCTGGATGCTTCTCGAAAAGGAGGCGCCAGAGACACAGGGCGAGCGACTCCTGGCGCTGCAGAGCTTCTACGACAAGGTCCGCACCGAACACGAGAGTATAGCTAAGTCGCTTGATCAGGCGAAACAGTATCTGGCGCAAGGCGGATTCGTCCAAGCGCTCGAAATCTGCCGCCAGTTTTTGGCCAAGTACCCTGGCCATGCCTTGTTCCAGGCGCTCGAATTCGATGTCGAGGAGAAGCAACGGCAGCACCTCTCGGCCTACATCGCCGAAACCGACAACCAGGTGGAGCAGCAGCCAGATCTCGACAAGCGCATTGCGATTCTTGAAGAAGCCCTGAAAGTGCACCCGGGCGAAGTGCATTTTGAACGTGCCCTGAAACTCACCCAGGACAAGCACGATCTGGTTTCGAGCGTCGTCAGCCGCGCACGGCTCCATGAAGATGAAGGTCGCTTCACTGAGGCCATGGATCAGTGGGAGATATTGAGGGCGATTCATCCTACGTATCCCGGACTGGAACTTGAGCTCGACCGCTTGCGCAAACGCAAGGAGGCCCAGGCCAGGCAGGACGCCAGAACCAATTGGGTCAAGCGCATCGACTCACATATCGAGGCGCACGCATACGCCAAGGCGGCCGGTGAAGCCGCACAGGCTTTGGCTGAATTCCCGGGCGACGCCGAACTTGAGCAGCTGTCGGCCATAGCCAGGGAGAAGGACAAACGGCTGTCGGAAGCGAACGAGCATCTCAACCGTGGCCGCGCCCTGCTTGAAGATGACAAATTCGATGAGGCAATCGAGAGCTTGCGCACGGCCGAGCTCTGCGACGAAGGCAACCCCTCCATTCGTGGCGCGTTGACGGACGCCCTCGCCGCCCGCGCTAGACAGTTGGCTGAGAATCAATCTGAAAAGGCCGAGTCCGCACTGGCCGAGTTGATGGAGGTCGATCCCGGCAATACAGTCGGAATGAACTTGCGCGCCCTGCGCGCCGATCAGAAACGGGAGGAGTTCATCACCTGGTGCACAGCTCAAGCGCGAAAGCTCCAGGCCGCCGGGGACCTCAACGGCGCCATGGCTATCGTCCAGCAGGGCCTGCTGACCTACCCGAACGAGGCTCGGCTCAATCAACTTCTCGGACAGATCGAGAAGGGGGCTCGCGAGGCCGCTTCCAGGAGCGAACGGAAACAGGCTCTCGACCATTTGCAGTCTCTGTCTGAAGCCGCTGGCAAAGCGTCCTCGCAACTGGAGTTCGAACGCATCTCCGCGGAATTGGCCCAGATCGAGAAGGACCGCGCGAGCGATCCAGAATCGATGGCTCTCGCAGGAGAGATCCGGCAGGAGATCGCCAAGTCCAGGACCGACCTGCTGGTGCCATCCGAGCCGCCTGCTCCTGCGCGGCCGCCCGCTGCGGCCAAGCCGGCAAAAGCCCCGACTTCGCCCTTTTTCACTACGCCGGAGCCCGCGCCTCCCCCCCCGTTTGCCGCCGCTCCCGTCGCCGCTAAGTCGATCCGGCCGCCGAGGGCCCTGCCCAAGACGGTTCGAAACGCCATCGTCGGCGGCGCCATCTTGATCGTTCTCCTCAGTATCTTCGCTCTGTGGAAGAAGACGTCGGTGGGCGGCCCAGCCACGGTTGCTGTCGAGATCCGGACCACCCCGGCTGGTGCCCGCATCATGGTCGGCGGGGAGAACAAAGGCCTTTCGAACCTCACCCTGGACATGGTGCCCGGCGATTACCAGATAACCGCCGAACTCGATGGTTATGAGCCCGTCGTGACTCCGCTGACGGTCCAGAGCGGGGTACCCACCGGCGTCGGCCTGATCTTGAATCCCTGGCAACCCAGTGTGCGCCTCTATAGTGACATCGAGATCTCCTCTGTTTTGCTCTCAGGCCGTCCGATGGACCCAGGGGCAGCAGGCGAATTCGTCCTTGGTGGTTTGAACGACGGCAACTACGACCTCAATCTTGCGGGACCACAGGGTAGCGCCAAGGTCGCCCTGCAGCTTGCCGGCAATGCCATGCCGGTCGTTAGTGCGCCCATCATCTCCAGCCAGGTGGACCTGCTCCTGGTTCACTTGTACCGGGACCGGTTGGTAGTCTACACCAGTATGTCGGCCGTACAGGCTTCGGTGGAAGGTGGGCCGCCCATCCCTGTTCCGCTCGAAGGAGCTTCTTTTTCCGGTGTCGCGCCCGGTACCCGGCAGGTTGCCATCACCGACGGCAAGATCTCTAGAACCGTCTCGGTGATCGTCTCCGGCGGCGCTCCTGTCGTCCAGGCCTTTGTGCTAAGCAAGGCCGATTCCGGCCGCGGTTCGGTTCTGATTACCACCGGCGAGGATCAGGTCAGCGCCAAGTTAAACGGCTATACTCACTGGCTGAAGTCCCGTAACGGGGCGCTCCGAATTGGCAGTCTCAAGCCGGGCGTCTACAAGGTAGAGGTTTTCAAGAACGGCTTCGAGTCCCCGCCGCCCGCCACTGTTGAGATCAAGGCGGGCGAGGAAGCGCGAATTGAGCTACGGCCGCGAGTCGCGGTTCGTTTGGCTGCCGTGTCCATTGCCGGACCCCCTGGGTCTCAGTTGATCGTCGACGGTACCGCCGCCGGCGTCATCCCTCCATCCGGGAGTTTGACATTGGACCTGCCGCCAGGCCAGCACACCTTCGAGTTACGGCGCGAATCGCGGCGATCATCCCTTCTGACCAAACTGCTCAAGGCGGGCGAACCCCTGTCGCTCTCCTCCGAGCTGGCATTTTTGCAGCCTGCCACCGGCAACGTGCGGTTCGAGGTCACACCAGCCGTCGCAAAGGCTACACTCCGTCGGCGCGGAGAGGCCGAAAACCAAGCTCAGCCGGTGACGCAACTCAACATGACCCTTCCCGAGGGTGCCTACATCCTCGCCGTCTCAGCTCCCGGCCACGCCACCTCGGTCGTAAACTTCCAGGTCGCCGCCGGCTCCACGAATACGATCCCAGTCGCATTGAGGGTACTAACCGAACAGCCCAACGCCCGAGCCACGGTAGGGCCTCCTAGGGGCATTCAGGATTTCCAGGACATCGGATCCTGGGCGACGGACGGCGCCTGGAGAGTTCGTCGTGGCGGCAACTTCGTTATATATGGCGGCGCCCCCTCGCCTGGAACCTATGAGTTCTCCTTCCAGTTGCGCAGCGGCAAGCGCGTCCAATGGGTGGCCAACTACAAGGATCCGCGCAACCACGTGCTCTACCGCCTGGAGGGAAGGCAGTTGACGCGCCTCGAGATGGTCAACGGCAAACGGACCAGTTCCAACGCTGCCGACCATAACTTGTCTAACCTCAATGAGTTCGAGGCCAGGATTGTGGTTGATCAGAACCGCATCCGCGTCGAATTGCGCCAGGGCGGCAGTTGGAACACTGTGGATCAGTTTCAGAGCACGGCCGGCAATCTGAGCGAGGGCCGTTTTGGCTTCCTGATATCGGGCAATATGCTTGGCCGCGCCGACGAGTACGCGGTCAAGGACTTCGTTTTCCGCCCATCGGGCGGTCGATAGCATTTGTCCATCCGCGCTGGGCCGAACGGACTGCCGCAGGACGCCGGCCAGCGGCGCCGTGCACTACTTGCGGATGCGTAGGCATGGCCTGTTGTGCTATCCCAGGATTTGACCATCGGGCGTGTCCCCCGCGCGCATTGTCGGGCGGCGTAGCGCCCAGCCCCCGAATGCCATGAAGCTCGAAACAGTAGCCAAACGCGCCCGTGTTTCCACAGCCACAGTCTCTCGTGTGCTCAACGGCATCGATGTGGTCAGCGCATCAACCAAAGAGCGGGTGATGCGTGCGGTCACCGACCTGGACTATCACCCCAATCTGCATGCCCGCACTTTGGCTGGCGGCAAGAGCCACACTCTCGGCATGATCGCGTCAAACCTCGACAACCCGTTTTTCCTGGACATTTACATGGCGCTCGAAGCGAGCGCCCACGCTGGCGGCTACGAAGTCGTGATCGCCAATACCGGCTATGATGCTCGTCAATTGGGACGATGCGTAAGCCTGATGATCGGCCGACGCGTGACGGGGCTTGCGGTCGTTGTTTCTGAGATGAATCCGGAGCTCATGGACCAGCTCAAACGAGCCGGCATCCCAACCGTCTTCTATGATGTCGGGCCAGCTGCCGATCGGGTCTTTAATATTCGCGTCAACTATCGTAGCGGGATTCAGGCGATTGTCGCCTATCTCCATTCGCTCGGCCATCGCCGCCTCGCCTTCGTCGGGCACCACTCCATTCTTGGCCCCACGGGTGAACGCGAGGCCGCCTTCCTCGATGCCGTCGCGGGGTGCTCTCCCTCCGCCAGCCACTTCGTCTCTGATGCCGCCGATAGCCCTTCGGGCGGCCGCCAGGCAGCCCGCGAGATACTCTCGTCCGGCTTCTCGCCTACCGCCATCGTCTGCGTTAACGACTTCATGGCGATCGGCGTCCTCCGGGAACTCCACGTCCGGGGGCTCCGTGTCCCAGGCGACATCTCGGTCACTGGTTTCGACAGCATCCAGCTTTCCGAGTACGTCACACCCTCCCTGACCACTGTGCACATTCCCAGGGAACGAATCGGCAGACTGGCCTACGATATCCTCGTCCCTTCTGTCCAAAAAGGCGACCCGCCGCTGGCTGAAACCGTCATCAATCCTGAACTCATCATCCGCGAGTCCACTGGTCCGGCCTGAGCCAGTCGGGCCGCACTCCGCGTTGGGTTTCTTGGAGTGTGTATTTTTTCTTAAGCTTACGTGCAGCTTGGGACGAAAGGCTCGCCCCCATCGCCATCGAGGAGAGCCGATCCTGTGTTCGTTTGGTTAACAGCCTGTGGTAGAAGTCGCGTGCGGCCGTGCAGCCAACTGAATTGCCGCAAGAGCGAGGCGGGAGGAGGAAGTTGATGTTATTCATCCACGACGACGACCAACGAAGCTATCGCGGCAAGTCATTGCTGCCCTTTGGGTTGCGACGGCGCTCGCGACGCGGCTCGCGGGACTTCTACCACAGGCTGCTAAGCCCTTCCGGCCTGAGCAGTCGCGTTCAGGTTAAGAGGAGTACTCCACCCCGAACTGACTGTTGTAGAGCGACTGCACCCGGCTGCAAACCACGCCGGAGCCGGCCTGCGAGCCGATGCTGCGGCCTGTTCAGCGCCGATGCCCGAATTGTCGAAAGCACCGTCGGCCGGCCTGCCGTGCGCGCAATCGCCATCGTTCACTCCGGCGGCGCAGAACAACGCCCTCTCGCCTCGGTGAGTGGCTGAGAGTATCTTTTTTCATTGCTTTGTACTCGCAGATGAAAATTCCGTTATAATCTGGTCAACAGGGGTCGGGCGCAGTGCTCTTCCTCGTGTAGCGCGTTTTTGAGGAGCTAAAAGCATGGCACGTAAACTAACGTTGTTATTTTGTGCCGTTCTCGCCGTGGCAGGTCTAGCGACCGCTCAGACCATTACCGCTTCCATCACAGGGAATGCGAGCGATCCCTCCGGCGCCTTGATCGCCGGCGGAACCGTCACCGCGAGCAATACGGAAACCAACATCCGCACCGTCACCACCACCAACTCCGAAGGGATCTATACTTTCCCCTTCTTGCGGGTGGGTAACTATACGATCACCATCGAAGCCAAGGGCTTCAAGAAATCCGTGGTCGGCCCGTTCAAGGTTGACGCTAACCAAATCGCCCGAATCGACTTAAAGCTGGAGATCGGCGAGATGACTCAGACCGTCGAGGTCACAGACGTCGGGCCGTTGCTCCAGACCGAGACGCAGGCCACCGGCGACACGCTTTCCTCCACGAAGTTGACCAACATCCCGCTCAACGGCCGCAACTTCGCTTCCTTGACCCTGCTGGTCCCTGGCGCCGTATCCACCTCGCCTGGCGCGATGAACACCGCGGCCCGCTTCCAGGGTTCCGGTTCGCGTCCGCAGGTGAACGGCAACCGTGAGCAGACCAACAACTTCATTCTCGATGGCGTGGACATCATGCAAAGCGTGGATAACCAGATCGGTTACCAGCCCAGTGTTGACGCGCTGGAAGAGGTGAAAGTGGTCACGGGCAACGCGGGCGCCGAATTCGGAAACGTCGGTGGCGCCAGCGTCGTGATGTCGCTCAAGAGTGGCACCAACGAATACCACGGCAACGTGTTCGAGTTCCTGCGCAACGACAAACTCGATGCGAATGGATTCTTCAACAACCGGGGCAAGGTGAAGAAACAGGCCCTGCGCCAGAACATTTTCGGCGGCACCATCGGCGGCCCCATCCAGCGCGACAAGATGTTCTTCTTCGCCGACTACGAGCAGACCGAGCGGCGCATCGCCGGACCGGCCACCGCCGCGGTAGCGCCGGCCGCCTGGCGCACCGGCGATCTGAGCCAGTTCCTCACGGTGAACAATCAGATCGCTCGCGACCCCACCACGGGCACAACCCTAGCCACGCGCACCCCGTTCCCCAATAACCAGGTTCCCGTCGCGCGATTCAGCCCGGCCGCCCGCTATTTGTTCAACAATCCGTCCATCTACCCCCTGTCCAACAACACCGGGACCGGCGCGCTCGGCGTAGGCACCAACTACATCGGCGCTTCTCGGAACTACCTCAGCAACAAGCAGGGTGACGCCAAACTCGACTATCGCCTGGGCGACAAGGACAACCTGATGTTCCGGTTCTCCAAGGGCATGTACGAGACCTTCGGCTCGCAAGCCGCCCTGCCGACCTCCATGACCAGCGGCAATAACGGCCCCACCTGGTCGGCCGTCACCAACTGGACCCGCACCTGGACAGCGAGCTTCGTCGCTGACAACCGTCTCTCATACAGCATGATTGGCATCGACGACAAAGTCATCGATTGGTCCGGACAGCTCGGGGCCGATGGCAACTCGAAGTTCGGCATCCCGGGCGGACAGTTCATCCCCGGCTTGTCCGCCTTCAATCTCGGCGGCAGTCTGACCGGAGCCGGGTCGGCGGCGACCATCGCCAACACCCGCGACAACAAGTTCCAGTACCAGTCCAATAACACCTACCAGACCGGCGCGCACCTGCTGAAGTTTGGGGTCAACCTCCTTCGCAGCCGCCAGAACCGCTACTACGCCGGCAACAACGGCGCGCTCGGTTCGTTCTCCTACAATGGCGCTTACGCCGGCTTCGACTTTGCCGACTTCCTGCTCGACACGCTGGCCAGCAAAGGCCGCGGCGCGGTGAGCGGTCCCTGGGGCCATCGCGGCTGGAGGAATATCATCTTTGCGCAGGATAGCTGGAAGGTCACCCGCACCATCACTTTCAACTACGGCTTGAGCTGGGAATACATGTCGCCTCTGGTCGAGGTGGCCGACCGTCAGGTGAACATCAACACCTATACCGGCGCCTTGATCTACCCCGGTGACGGCGAATACGGCCGGGCGCTATACAAGGCCTACAAGAAGCAGTTCAATCCAAACCTGGGCATCGCCTGGAGCATCGACTCCAAGACAGTCGTTCGCGCCGCCTACCGCCTGTCCAACTTCCTGGAAGGCACGGGCGCGAATCTTCGCCTCACGCTGAACCCGCCGTTCTTCACCGAGTCCAACGTCACCTACGACAGCACTCTGCCCGGCCACATTGCGACCGGCTTCACGGATGTGATCGCCCGGGGCGATCTGACCAGCCCGCGCAGCAGCCCCACCGCCGCTCCGTTCTATCAGGGCCGCGCGTGGGACTTGAATCTCCGCCCGCAGATGACGAACCAGTTCAATTTCGCGATCGAACGCCAGCTTGACAATGCCACGAGCGTCAATGTGGCCTATGTCGGCCAGCGCGGCACGCACCTCGTGATTCCGCACGAAGGCAACAACCCGCTGCCTGGGACGGGCGCCTACTCCACTTGGGCTCCCATCAACGACCGCCGCCCGCTGGCGAGTGTCTTGCCGAACGTCGGCAATATCGCGCTGACCGAGTCGAGCGGAACCAGTTGGTATAACGCTCTGCAAGTGAGCGGTCACCGCCGCATGACAGGTGGCCTCGAAATGCTGTTCCAGTACACCTTCTCGAAGACCAACACCGACGGCTTGGGCTACTACGGCTGCGGTGGCGTCAACGCGGAAGGCGCCTACTGGCAGGATGCATACAACCGGCGCGGCAACTACGGGCCGGCCTGCTTCGACGTTCGCCACAACTTCACCACCGCCGGCGTGTTCAACATTCCCTTCGGCAAGGGCCAGAAGTTCGGCGCCGACACCAACAAGGCCATGGATCTCATCCTCGGCGGCTGGAACATCAACTACAACCTGGCCAAGCGCGGCGGCTTCCCCGTCACGATTTTCGCCGGAACCCAGAACACCAACTCCGGCCGCACGCCGCGCAACAATGCCCGCGCCAACCGCTACCGGGTCATGTCAGAGCCTTCGGTTCGCACCATCGACCGCTGGTTCGGCGATGTCACTTCGACCACCTTCTGCACGGCTGGCGTCGATAACGGGACTTGCGCCTACGGCGTCCCGGCGCTCGGCGAGCTCGGCAGTGCGGGAGTGGGCACGGAGCGCGCTCCGGGCTTCTTCAACCTCGATGGCTCGATCGGCAAGTTCTTCAACATTTCGGAACGCCAGCGCATCGAGTTCCGCGCTGAACTGTTCAATGTTCTGAACTTCGTCAGCCTCGGCGCACCGGGACGGGATATCACTGCTCCGGCCAGCTTCGGCGCGATCGGTGGCCAGATCGGCGCCCCGCGCAACATTCAATTTGGCCTGAAGTACCAGTTCTGATCGAACTGCTGTAGCAAACATAAACAAGGGCCGGGCGCCGCATTGAGGTGCCCGGCCCTTTCCGTATCCGGGGTCCGTGAGGGGAGCGGCCTGCGATAGGTGTTCACGTCTCCATCCCCTGGCGCGACGGCCCCGTGAGAACGCTACTGGGGTGGACCCGATTGGGGCGCTGGCACCTCTCGGAGCCAGTGCGGCATCAGTTGACGACCTCGCTTCCTCGAAACGCTGAACCCCAAAAAGGCGCGTTTGGATCCAATAAGATAGATTACAGACCCGCCATGCAAAACTTCGAATTTTACAACCCAACCAAGATCCTGTTCGGCAAGGGCCAGATTGCCGCGATCACAAATGAAGTCCCCGCCGGCGCCAGGGTGCTGCTGACCGCCGGCGGTGGCAGCATCAAGGCCAATGGCGTCTACGACCAAACGATTCGGGCGCTGGCCGGCCACACAGTCGTCGAATTCTGGGGCATCGAGCCCAACCCCGAATACGCCACCCTGATGAAGGCTGTGGAGCTCGCTCGTAACGAGAAGATCGACTTCATTCTCGCCCTGGGTGGCGGCTCAGTGCTCGACGGATCGAAGTTTGTCGCCGCAGCCATTCCGTTCGAGGGCGAGCCCTGGGATTTCGTCAACAAGCGCGCCCCGATCGCGTCTGCCATGCCGCTCGGTTCGGTCCTGACGTTGCCCGCAACCGGTTCTGAATCAAACACTTTCGGTGTCATCAGCCGCCGGGAGACCGGCGAGAAGCTCGCCTTCTCCACTGTTCTCGTCTATCCCAAGTTCGCCGTCCTCGATCCCGAGACAACGTTCTCTCTGCCTCCGCGGCAGGTTGCCAATGGTGTCGTGGACGCCTTCTGCCACGTCTGCGAGCAATACATGACGTTCCCATCCGAGGCCCACATCCAGGACCGTTTCGCCGAGTCGATCCTTAGGACGTTGATTGAAGTTGGACCTAAGACTCTTGCCAACCCAGCCAACTATGATGACCGGGCCACGTTCGTTTGGTCGGCGACCCTGGCCCTCAACGGCCTGATCGGCGCCGGCGTCCCGCAGGACTGGGCAACGCACATGATCGGCCACGAGTTGACGGCTTTGTACGGAATCGACCACGCCCGGACGCTGGCCGTCGTCATGCCGCACCTGTTCCGCGTCCAGTCGGCGCAGAAGGAAGCCAAGCTTCTCCAGTTTGCCGATCGAGTTTGGGGCATTACGAACGGCTCGAAACAGGAGCGGATCGAGGCGGCGATTGCGAAGACTGAGGAGTTCTTCGAGGCGATGGGCCTGCCTACGCGCCTCTCGCGCTATGAAAACATCCAGCCGGCGACGCCCTCCCTTATCGCCGAAAAGCTCAAGGGCCGGGGATTTGCTAAGCTCGGCGAGAAGGGCGAGGTCGGGCCGGAGCAGGTCGTCGAGATCCTCACCCGCAGCCTGGTGGCCTGATCAGCTCGTGTGATCGTGGACGATCTTCCACCCCTTGGGGGTTTTTACCAAGACAAGTGAGAACCGGCCGGAGGCGTCCCCTCCGGCCTCTGTCGTTCTGGTGAGGGCGAAACCGCCGAGGACGAGGGCCGCGTCGGCAGCGACCAAACGAACCTCATCAATGGTGAACTTCAATTCCCCCATCTTGCCGGGGGTAGGATAGGCCCGCTTGTACCTTTCCTTGACAGCAGCGTAGCCGCGCGTGACGCCAGTGCGCCCCTGGAAGGTGATCTCCTCCGATTCGAGATACCCCGTCATGAACGTCTCGATGTCGGCGCGGTTCCAGGCCTGCTCCTGCGTGGCGAGGACAGCGCGGATCTCGTCCTGGGGCTGAGTTGCAGCCAGCAGGAGCAGGATGGGGACGATCAGGCTCGGCAT
>Ga0116170_10004802_pt1 | contig 12254 bp, 6 predicted proteins | sample AD_JPNHW1_MetaG_FD_89797 | JGI IMG/M metagenome (GOLD analysis project Ga0116170, IMG submission 89797) | Active sludge microbial communities of municipal wastewater-treating anaerobic digesters from Japan - AD_JPNHW1_MetaG | ecosystem: Engineered > Bioreactor > Anaerobic > Digestate | place... | reverse complement strand
CTTGCTCTTGGCCGTCTGCGCGAACCGTGCCTTGCCGTCGCCCCGCACGCCCGACAGAAACTCACCGGCTCCGTCAGTGAACGCCACGCGTTCCGCGCCTTCCGTATTTGTGATCAGCGACAGGAAGGCGAAGTCCGCCGCGGACCCTGCGGTGGCGTTGCAAGCAAGGGTGCGCCGAAACGCGGGACCGCTGCCGAACACGTATTCGCTGTAGAAGCGAATCGGCCGCGCCATCTTGTCGAACCGCTGAAACCCGCGCAACTCGCCGCTAAAGCTCATCTTCACCGCGTCGCCGCACCGCTCGATCCGCGCGCTCGCCTCCACGTCGTTCTCCTGCGCAAAATCCTTGTCGCCCTCGAACCCCTTGTCGGTATAGAGCCGCGACTGCCGCACCGTCTGCCGCCACGCCGTCCCCTCCTTGCGCCACAGTCCCATAAGCACACCGCTGCGGCTGACCCGCGCCCGGTAATGCGCGTTTTCGTACTCCCAACCTCCGCCCGCCTTCGCGAGCCGCGCATCGCCTGTCCCGACCGGCGGCACAGCCTCGTCGTCCGTTTTCTCCGACCGCAGGCTAAAGACCAACACGTCGTCCCCACACGCAACGCCGTCTTCTTCGCCGCGCCACGTCATGGCCACCCGCATGCCCTGCGCCGCCCCCACGCGGTCCAATATCCGCACCGCCGCCGGGAACCGTTCGGGCTCGAATCCGAACGCCACGCGCCGCCCACCGCGTTCGGCACCGACCTGCGCGGCTGCGGCCGACAGCCCGAACGGATGCGTGAGCGAGTCCCACGCCACGGCCGTGCCCTGCGGCAACCGGTAGATCGAGCCGACCGAGCCGTCGAACGTCGGGTGCCGCACGCGGAACGGGCTTTCGAACACGCCCTCCGCCGTGCAGGCGAACCACCGCTCGGCCCCGGACACGCCGAACAGAACCGCCGCGTTCGGCGGCACGCCGCCCCGCCACGCCGCACGCACCGCCACGCCGTCGCCCGCCTTTTCGTATCGCACCGTCAACACGCGCTCGCCAAACCGCCGCGTCGTCTCGACCGCGCCGTCTTCCGTCCGCCTGCAGACCACACGCGTCGCGCCCTGCGCCAATTCGGACGGCAAAGCCAAATCCATGTCCGTCGCCAACGTGCGTCCTCCCGCCCGCCACGCCGTCGCCAGTCCCGTCGCCGAATCGATCAGCAGCGTGCCGGATTTCGCCTTGAGTTTCAGCGGCTCGCCTGCCGGGGCGGACGGCGCGAAAACCTCGTCCTTTGCGACAACAATCCGCGTTAACGGCAACTTCGGCAACGCCTTGCTGCCGAAACGTACCACGGTGTAACCGAACGGCGGCAACGACACGTCCATGACGCCCTGCCGCACCGCGATCTTTTCTCCGCTCATCAGATCGCGCGCCCAACGGACGTCGCGCAGGCCTTCCGGCAGCGCCGCAGCGGGAACGGACACAGCCCCTCGCACCGGCTTCCCGTTCAGATTCACCAGCGCGATCGATGCGCGCTCAGCCCCTTTCGGCGCCGTGTCCCACGCGTAATCATCCGACCAGGCGGTCGAAGCCGCGACCGGCCGTCGCCCCGTGCGCAAACAAGCGAACACGCCGTCGGGCGCGGTCACGCTCAGATAGTCCGCCGCCCCCGCGTTCAACTCCGCCACGGCGTGACGCACGTGGAAAATCCGGCGGTACGCGTCGTAGTTGCCGTCCTCCATTTCGTGATACACCAACGGCATGCCGTGAATCCACGTCGCCAACGCGACCAGCGCCCGCTGCGCGTCCGCGCCGTACCAGAGGCCGGACCGCAAGCTGTCGTGGCTCTCGACGTGCCGCATGCGCACCAGATCCGGCACCTCGGCATACGCCTGTTCGTGCAGCCAGCGGCGCAAGCGCGGCACAAACACCTCCGGCGTGTCCCTGCGGAAATTGTGCAACACGCTGTAGCACAAATCAAAGTCGTAGACCGCATCGCTCGTCGCGCCAAAAACATCTTCGCCGACCTCCGCCAAGATCGCGCCGTCCGGGCGAACGGCGCGGACCGCGCCGCGGATCGCGCGCTGCATGGCAAAGCCGCCCTGCGACTGCGAGAGACTGGCCCGCGCATAAGGAATGGCGGGGTTCCAGTTCGGGATGTGGCTGCCGCCCACCGCGTCGATGCGGAAACCGTCCAGCCCGTATTCACGCGTGTAGAACGAGGCGACGTTCGCAACGTAGTCGACCCACGAGGGCCAGTTGAAGTCGAAGCACCAGTACGGAAGCGTCGAACCGTCCTCGTTCTGCGCCAACCACTCGGGATGCGCTTTGGCGCGGGGACAATCGTTGCGTCCGCCGTGCGGCACGCAGTCCTGCCAGACGCGCAATCCCAGCGTGTGGGCTTTCGCCGTAAGCGCCTTGTAGTCGTCGGGCGAACCGAGCCCCTCCTGGAACTTATAATAGTCCCGCGGACAATAGATCGACTGGTCTTCGAGCGGCATCAGCCAGATCGCGTCGCAGCCGAGATCGGCGATGTGCGGCAGAAAATCCGCCGCCGCCTTGAATCCGCCCATGTCCTGGCAGTTCGAACCGATGGTGCCGCCGGGATGGAAGGAATAGAGCACCGCGCGCTTGAGCCAGTCGGGGCGGCCCGCGGGAGGAACCTGTCCGACGAGCCGGAACCACTCGCACATGCGGCGCAACGCCGTCTCGGCATCGTTCGGCTGGAGCCACAGCCAAGCGTCGCCAACCTTCTGCGTCACGCCCTTACGCAGGCGCCCCCGCATCTCAAACGACTGCACAACGCGAATCTGCCCCACACTTTCCGTTGCCTCCAGCGAACCGCGGTCGGCATATTCCGGCAAGCCGTCATTCATCCATACGGCCGACCACCCGTCCCCGGTCTCGCCGATCAGACCATGGCGGCCATGCGATTTATGGCCTTCGGCCAGTTCTTGCCTACCGATGCGCCGAGGGGGATACTGCACGGGACAGAAATACACCCCGTTTCCGACGATGGGCAGCACGCCGCCCTGCACCCAGAAACTTTTGACCTTGGCTTCAGCCTCACCTTGCCACGTGATTTCGAACCAACGCCGAAGCATCCGTTTCTCGGGAAAGATTTGGAGACAGACATCAACCGACCAATCGCCGATCTTCATACGGCTCTTCAGGGTGTCAGGTCCCACGCGCTCGACGCCAAGCCCTGCAATCTTCGAACCGTCGCCGGTCACCCACTTTGCGTCCTGCCGAATATCGAACACCTGCCGCGTATCGGCCGCTTTCACAACTGCTCGGCCGTCGCACAGAACATCGTTTGGCCAACCGGTCTGCGCGTCGAGTCGCACGGCGAACGCGTCCGATCCAAACACCCGTCCCTGCGGCGTCTCCCGCAGCGGCACCTCCTGCGCCTGCGCAACGAACGCGACTGCTAAACACCAAGCCACCCATCCAAAACATCGTCTCATTGTCTACCCCCACTAACGTTAATCAGAGTGTACCCGCGCATTTTCGCCGGGTCAAGCGCCGTGCCACGCCGATGCGCACCCCCTTGTCCGCGCGCGTGTAGCGTCCCGAAATCCTGTGGCCGCCGCGGAAGCGCTCGGCCCTTTCTGCTCATGCGGACTGTCGAGGCGTACCCGTTGTGCTCCTTTTCGTCCAACGCACGGCTTCCCCATCGAAGCCACACCAGCGAAAATTGACACGCCTTTTCAGAATCGGTATGCTTGTCCACATATCATGAGATGTGAGATAAACAGTTATCATCCGACCCTTTGGCGAACCTGTCGGGCGCTGGCAAACGAGCGCAGGCTTTTGTGCCTGAAGGCCATTCTTATGCAGCCGCTGATAACCGTCGGAGAGGTTGCGGTCATCGCGAATATTCCGGAGAACCAAGCCAGCATCAATCTTCGGGCCCTTCAAGCGCGCGGACTGATCACGGCGCAGCGGAAAAGCCGCTGGACACACTATCTTCCCAGCGCAGACCCCTTGGTTGAGCACGCCGCCCTTGTCTTAGCGGCACTGCGCAAGTCGCTCATCACAGAACGGCAGAAGGAACGGCACGTTATCGCCCTGTTGAAGGCGTTCACTCACTCGCGACGCCTAACTATTCTCTCTTATTTGCAGGGCACCCCGCGCGCAACAACCGAATCGCTTGTTGCCGCGACGCATATCAGCCGCCCCGCCATGTGGCGGCACCTGACGGTCCTTAAAAAAGCGGGATTCGTCGGCGATGAAGACGAGAAATGGAGTCTCCTGTGCGCGAAGACAACGGACCCGCTTGCAAAAGCACTCCTGTCGGCCCTGGCACCCTCTTTCGCCCGGCGAAGCGAGTAATGTCCCGGCAAACAACCGATACATGAACGCGTCCTTACAGCGTCGTCCCCATCTCACATGTCATGAGATGTGAGACGGGCACACGAAAGCGGAAACTCCGATGATTCGGGAGATGCTAGGCATTCTTTGAGCCGACCGGATTTATCCCAGCTCGCCGATCTTCACGTCCTCCGGCAACCGCCCTCCAAGCGCGGCAACCGCCGAAGCCTTGCCCGCCGCCTCACCCATTGCGACCGCGTTGCCGGTGACGCGATAACTGGCGTGCGCGATGAAATCGCCGCTGATGCAGCGGCCCGCGAACATCAGGCCTTTCACGTCCTTTGCAATCAGCGCGCGCAAAGGAATGTCGTATGGTTTGGCGCGCCACGGATGAGACTCGATCGTCTTGGTCTTCTTGGGGTCCAACGCGTGCACGTCCACGGGAAAACTCGCGCGGCAGACCGCATCGTCGAAGCGGCGACCTTCGCGCAAGTCATCGGCCGACACCGTATAAAGGCCGTGCAACCGCCTTCCCTCGCGCACGCCGATCTGCTCGGCCGTGGCCACGAGCCGAAGATTCTTCCAGACGCCGCCTGTGCCGCGAAGCCCGTCTACCAGCGCATTCAGCTCCTTGCGGGCATGCAGCGTCGCACGCGTGACGTCGCGCGAATCGGTTCCCTTGAACCCGTACTCGTGGTTCGCCATCAGGATGAACAGGTCGTCGCGTATGCGGAAAAGCGACGGTTTCGCATAGGACGGAGAGTGTCCGCCCGCCTCCATGGCGGCCCGCAGTCGATCCTTCGGCGCCGCCCACGACTGAGCGTCGTCGATGCCGTTGTAGAACGCCTGTATCTCTGACGCCGAAACGCCTGCGACCAGCGCGATGAGGCTCATGGGCTGCACGAGACCGTTTTCCGGATTTCCCCAGTCGAACCCACACCCCGCACCTGCGCCAAGGTCGCCGTCGCCCGTGGCATCGATAAAGACCTTGCCCGCTACGGCCTCACGTCCAGACTTGGACTCGGTGATCACATGCGTCAGACGGCCGCCGGCCTTAACCGTTGCCGCCATGCGCGTGTGATAGCGCACCTGCACGCCGGCCTCCTCGCACAGCGTTTCGAGCAAGATCTTCATGGCTTCAACGTCATAGGCGTTGGTGGGCTTGCCGCCTGCCGTCAGCGTGCGGGCACCCAAAGCCATCAGGCGCTGCGAAATCTCCGCCATGAGCCCCTTCTTATTGTCGCAGTCAAGCAGCCAAGTCAACAAGCCGGAAGTCCAGATGCCGCCCAGGCACCCCTGCTGTTCCAACAGCAGCGTCTTCGCGCCTTTGCGCGCCGAAGCGAGCGCAGCCGCCACGCCGGCCGGTCCGCCGCCGCACACCACAACATCGGACGATTCTGCCACGGGGACCTCACGCGCGGGCTCCCGCACCGTTGCAGGCGAACCCGGGTTCACCGTTTCGGACGCCTGCATCTGCCTCGCGGGAACCATCGACGCGGCAACCGCAACCCCGCTCAGTTTCACGAAATCACGCCTATTCATTGGGGCGACTCCCTCCTCACGGCCTCTGCGCCGCTTTTCACATGTCCACGGCATCGCGCCGGTGTCTCACAAAAACCAAACTTTACAAACCTGTCGATTCCCGCAATAATGTTACCACGTAGGGGGGATATTTTCCGACAGAGAGTTAACCGCCTTTTGCCATCCGGCGAAGAGAGTAGACGCTTTCGATGAAATGTCAAAATGTCATCGTTCACTGTGAAGAGGGGCTCCACCTTAGAATTGCCTCCCGGGTCGCTAAGATCGCGCAGCGGTCTGGCGGGACCATACAAATCCGCCATAAGAAGGGGCGCCCGCATGCGAACGCCTGCTCGGTGCTTGAATTGCTGACGCTCGGCGCCACGCTTGGAACCGCCCTCGAAATCGTCGCGGACGGCCCCAACGAAGACGCCGTGCTCAGCGAGTTGACCGAGCTGTTCAATCAAAAAACGTCCGCCTAATCGTTTCCAGCCGAGCCGCCGCGTCACGGCGTGACCGGCTTGGCATCGGCGTCGACGAATTGGATCTCGCCGAAGTTCAACGTCCGGACACCGCTCTCAATTTTGGCACGGTCACCCACCACCACCCACACGAGGTGCTCGGGTTTAACCACGTTCTTTGCGGCTTCGCAAAGGTTTTCGCGCTTCAGCGCACGGATTTTATCGGCGTAGGTCTGAAAATACGTATCGGGCAATCCGAAACAGACGATCTCCGTCAGAGAACCGGCCACGCTGTTGATTGTTTCCCACGAGCCGGGCAGTTTCAGCGCCTGGTTGTTTACCACGCGCGCGAACTCGGCATCGGTGACCGGGCGCGAACCGACAAAGTCGCGCAGCTCGTTCTGGAGTTCGCGCAGCGTCTCTTGCGTTTTGTCGCTCTGCACCGCGACGGACACCCAGAACGGACGCTGGCCGCGCAGCGACGCAATCGAGGAGCGCGCACCGTAGGTCCAGTGCTTGTCCTCGCGCAGATTCATGTTGATGCGAGAGGTGAAATCTCCGCCGATGATTTTGTTCACCATCTCGATCGCCTGCTCCTCCGGATTCGCTTTCGGCGGCGCGAGGTTGCCGACGAGGACGACGGACTGAATCGAGCCGGGACGGTCGATGACAAACACCGACGGCTTCTCGCGCGGAGCGACCGTCGCAAGGTTCTTTTGAGGCACGTCGCCGGCTTTCCAATCGCGGAACAACCGTTCCAGTTTCGGCGTCACCTCGGCCAACGTGATATCGCCCGCCACCACCAGTGTCGCATTATTCGGACGGAACCACGTGCCGTGGAAACGCCGCATGTCGTCCGCCGTCAGCTTGGCCACGCTGTCCTCCATGCCCGACCCCGAGAAGGGAACGCCGTAGGCGTGCCCTTTTCCATAAAGCACCTGCGGAATCACGCGCAAAGCCATGGACATGGGCTCGCTTTTTTCGCGGCGGATACCCGCCAGCCGCTGCTCCTGCCGACGGCGGAAATCGGCATTGGGGAACGACGGATTCAGGATCACATCGGCGTAGAGGTCAAGCGCCGCATCGAGGTTCTGCCGCAGCGTATTGAGCGAAACGGAACAGGTGTCCAGCGAACATCCCGCACCAAGGTCCGCTCCCAAAAGCGCCAGCTCATCGCTGATCTCCAGCGACGTGCGCCGCCGAGTGCCTTCGGCAAGCATGTCCATCGCCAACCGCGCGGCGCCGGGCGACGCGAACTGATCCGCGGCGAAACCCGCATCCAGAAGCAGGCTGAACTGGACGACCGGCACGCTGGCGCGCTCGGCGAGCACGATTTTCAGCCCGTTGGAAAGCGTTGCGCGCTGAAGCGTCGGGAAACGCACGTCCGGCTTGATCTCCGGCACGGGCAGCTTGGAGCGATCCACGTCCGCAGCGCCACTCGCATATTTCGGAAACGGCCGCACTTCCAGCACGTATTGGCCATCGGACAGCCAGGCCCGCGCCACATCTCGCAGCTGCCGCGCCGTCGCCTCGCGGATTTCCTTCATCTCCACTTTGTAGTAGTCGGGGTTGCCCAGAAACACGCTGTTGCAGGCCAGCTGATCGGACTTTCCACCGAACCCGCCAATGCGTTCGATGCCTCGGATGAAATTCGCCTCGGCCTGCGTTTTCACGCGCTGCAGTTCGCGCGCCGTCGGACCGTCCTCGAGAAACCGCGCAAGCTCTTCGTCGACCGCCTTCTCGATCCGCGCGAGATCCGCGCCCACGGCGGCCGTGACCGCGATGTTGAACGTCCCCGCGATCTCGCTCAAATCGGCATACGCGCTCACGTCCGTTGCGATCCGGTCGTCGTAGACCAGCCGCTTATACAGACGCGAGGTTTTGCCTTCGGAGAGCACACCGCCCACGAGTCCGAGTAGGTTGCCGTCCGTCGTGCCATAATTCGGAATGTTCCAAACCTTGTACAGGCGGGCCTGCGGCACGCGGTCTTCCGCGCGCTGACGCTGCGTGCCAGTCCGCTTGGCAATCCACGCGGAATACCGCGCGACGGGCGGTCCCGGCGGCACGCTCCCAAAGTTCTTTTTCACCTTCTCGAGAACCTCTTGCGGATTCACGTCTCCGGCAACAACCAGCGTGGCGTTGGCAGCGCCATAGTAAGTCTTGAACCACTCGCGGACATCGTCCAGCGAAGCGGCGCTCAGATCCTCCATCGACCCGATCACCGTCCACGAATACGGATGCCCGGCGGGCCAGATGCTCTTGGTGATGAGCTGATAAGCGATGGCATACGGCTGATTCTCACCCTGCCGTTTTTCGTTCTGAACAACCCCGCGCTGCTCGTCGAGACGGGCCTGCGTGATCGCACCGATCATGTGCCCCATGCGGTCGGACTCCAGCCAGAGCAGATAGTCCAGCGCATCTTTCGGCGCGTTCTCAAAGTAGTTGGTGCGGTCCTCGCTCGTCGTGCCGTTCATGTCCGTGGCACCGACCTTTTCGGTGGCCTTGAAAAAGTCGTCGTTGAAGTGCTCGCTGCCGTTGAACATCAGGTGCTCGAACAGGTGGGCGAACCCCGTCTTGCCCGGCCGCTCGTTCTTCGAGCCCACGTGGTACCACGTGTTCACCGCCACGATGGGTGCCTTATGGTCCTCGTGAACAAGCAGCGTCAGCCCGTTGTCGAGGACGAAACGGGTATACGGAATATCGATCGCGGTCTCGACCGGTTTCGCCGAGACGCCGAGCGCCAGTGCAGCCAAAAGCGAAGAAAGAAGTGCCGAATGTTGTTTCATCAATTGTCCACCTACCCTGCGTTGAATGAATCTCAAATAAAGGACGCCGCAAAACATCATGATCACCTTAGAACACCTGGCGTTTTGTGTAAACGGAAAACCGTCGGCGGTGCGGCATTTTTATTGACGGCGCCCACACCGACAATCGCCGCGCCCTCCGCGTTGCTTAAGCGAAGGCCAACCGCCCATGCGCCTCGCTTGACGCATCGCCGCTTTCGAGAGTAGACTGCTGTCGTTTTGCTTGTAAATCCGTAGTGTGCATCCACTCATGAACGCCTCCTTCTGGAAAAAACAAATTGATCGGTGTCCCGCGATGCAGCCTTGGTTGCGGCGCGCGGCGCGACACGCCATCGGATGCGAGGCAATGCCCGCCACGCTGACGCTCGGGCCGATTCCAGACGACAAAGCGGTGCGGCGGGCGCTCGATGAACTCTTTTCCGGCTGCCGCGAAGAGAAGGGACGACTCAAGGCGCGGCTCGACGGAGCGATGCGTGAACGGGAACGCTGGCTACCGCTTGTCGAACTGTTTGACCTGACGCCCGCGCCGGAGACTGCAGAACCGCCCGACGCGCTGTTCGCGCAAACGCTGCGGCGGCTGAAAGTGCTCCATCCAGAGGACAGCGCCTTCATCGACACGCTGCACCACTCGGAACAACTCAAGCGGTTTTTCAGAACCTGCTCCACCGCCTCTGACGACCTGGTCGCGCTTTTCGATGTGCTGGTTTCTCTGCGCACCACGCCGGCAGGCATCACGCTTTCCGAGCTTGGCGCGAAGGGCTTCAACGACAGCAAAGCCCTACGCGGCGGCGCGCGGCGTCAGCAGCTCGAGCACCTGCTCCGCCTGCAGGCGGGCAGCCCGGACGACGACTCGGTCGCGCTGTTCAACGCCTACGGCATCATCGAGAACCCCTACACCACGCACGTCGTGGTGTATGCGCCGTTCGCCTACCGCACACACGAGGGCGAGTGGCTCGACTGGCCGCATCGGCTGTGGCTGCGCGGCGAGGCGGCCATTCTCTCGTGGAAGACGGTCCGCTCGCTCACGGCCATCCGCTTCGAAGAGCCCTGCCACGCGCTCGTCACCAGCGAAAACGCGGCGCCGTTTCACCGCCTGGTCGAAATGCGCCGCGCAGCCCTTTACACCGAGGGCTATCCCAACGCAGCGGTTAAAACGCTGCTGCGCCACTTTGCGCAAACCCGCGCGAGCTGCCTCCATTGGGGCGACACCGACCTCGACGGCTACCGCATCGCCGAACAGGTGGCCCGCAACATCCCCATGCGCTTCTATGCCCCGCCCGCATCGGCCGATCGCGTGCGCGAGCATTTTCTGCCGCTCACCGCCGAGCAGCGTCACCGCATGGAGCAGTTTCTTAGCTCCCATGCCGATTTTCCTTTTCTCGCCGATCTGAGACAGACGCTGGCCTGCGGCTGGCTGGAACAGGAACAAACCATCGATCTCTTTACGTAAAAGGAAACGACCATGGCTGAAAAAGAATCGACCGCCGTCAACGAGTATGAACGCGAGCCCGTGCCCGAAAAGGCATGGCTCGGGCTGAAGAGCTATGTCGGACAATTCGCGGGCGAACACGTCGCCGGCACCGAGCTGATGATCGGACCGCTTTTTCTGGCGGCAGGCGTCAGCGCCTTCGACTTCATTGTCGGACTGCTCGTCGGCAACCTGCTCGCCGTGCTGAGCTGGACGCTCTTCACCGCGCCCATCGCCACGCGCGTGCGGCTCACGCTTTACTGCCATTTGGAGAAAATCTGCGGGCGGCGCCTCGTCGTGGTTTACAACACCGTCAACGGCGTGATGTTCACGGTCCTGGCGGGCGCGATGATGACCGTCTCCGCAACCGTGATCGGCGTCTATCTCCCGATCGCCATGCCGCAGCTGGGCGACACGTTGCCGACGGGCGTGGGCTGGATCGCAGCCGTGCTGCTGACGGGACTCCTCTTTTCGCTCGTCGCCGCCAAAGGCTACCGCTTCGTGGCGACCTTTGCCAATTACGCCGCGCCGTGGATGGTCATTCTGTTTGCGCTCTTCGGCGTCATCAGCCTGCACAAAATGGGCGTGACCGGCCTCGGCAACTTCTGGGAGATCGCCAGCACAAAGGTCTGGACCGGCGGCGCGCCGCAGGCCGGCCAGGTGAAGTTCACATTCTGGCACGTGATGTTCTTCGCGTGGTTCTGCAACATGGCCTGGCACATCGGCATGGCGGATCTCTCGCTCTTCCGCTTCGCCCGCAAATCGTGGTATGGCATCGCCTCTGCCGCCGGCATGTACATCGGGCACTTCATGGCCTGGATCGCGGCCTCGACGCTCTACGCCGTGCAGCTCAAAGCCGATCCAGCCAACACCGCCGTTCTGCCCGGTCCGCTCGCCTACAACGCCTGCGGCATAGCCGGATTGCTCTGCGTGGTCGCCGCAGGATGGACGACGGCAAACCCGACGCTCTATCGCGCGGGCCTCGCCTTCCAGTCGCTGATTCCGAATTCATCGCGCGTCAAGGTCACGCTGGTCACGGGCCTAGTCGCCAGCATCACGGCGATCTTCCCGATCGTGACCATGAAGTTGCTGGGCTTCGTTGCGCTGTGGGGCATGATCCTGATGCCGATGGGCGCCGTGATCTTCGCCGACTTCTGGCTGCTGCCCAAACTGGGGATGCACCGCAATTTCGCCGAGCAAACGGGGCTGCCGATCAACTGGGCCGCAGCCGCTGCGTGGCTTGCCAGCGTCGCATTCTGCGTCGGCCTGCTCGCGCTGCTGGGCGCCGACAAGATCTATTTCGTCAGTTTGCCCGGCTGGTTCGTAGCCGTCGCGGTCTATGCCGCGCTGAGCCTGCGGCTGCAAGCGAAAAGGCTGTAGGCCGCGGACTGTTGACACGAACGGAAAGGGAAAAACCATGATTCGCTGCGCATTCAAGATGAAACTCAAACCCGGCGTCGTGGCCGAGTATAAAAAGCGGCACGACGAGATTTGGCCCGAGCTGGCCCAAGAGCTGCACGCCGCGGGCATTTCGGATTACTCGATCTTTCTCGACGAAGAGACGCTGACGCTTTTCGCGGTACAGAAGCTCGACGAAAACAACACGGCGGCCGCGTTGCCGCAGACCGCCGTCGTGAAGAAATGGTGGGCCTTCATGGCCCCGCTAATGGATGTGAACCCCGACCATTCGCCGGTGTGCACGGGCCTGTGCGAAGTCT
>Ga0116170_10004800_pt1 | contig 12262 bp, 11 predicted proteins | sample AD_JPNHW1_MetaG_FD_89797 | JGI IMG/M metagenome (GOLD analysis project Ga0116170, IMG submission 89797) | Active sludge microbial communities of municipal wastewater-treating anaerobic digesters from Japan - AD_JPNHW1_MetaG | ecosystem: Engineered > Bioreactor > Anaerobic > Digestate | place... | reverse complement strand
CTTTTATCCGCGAGTACACTGAACTTTTAACCAAGTACGGGATCAAATATAACGGCGACAGGATGTCGCCTCCACTCATCTTGCTATCCCCTCTCTATCATCTTACGTCACGACGTAAGATGATAGAGAGGGGATAGAGGGAAAATGGATCGCGGACATCCTGGCTGCATTAAGCCGAAGACTATAACTGATAGTTAGGGGAAAGCAAAGACCTATGAACTGGCTAGTCTTTCCTGCCGATCACCATGCACTTGGCGATCTCGTGTTCCTCTTCCCAGAAATAGAAGCCAAGTTTCAGGAGTTGTGGAAGATATTCGTTGAAGCCGGGCGGGAGCACGATCCCGTACTTTCTGCGGCTGCCAAAAAAGCTCTGAAAATAGGGCAGTTCCACCTTGAGATCCTGCACCGGAGGCTGGAGAAAAGTGATGTTCTTCTCTCCGACTCCCGCGAGGAGGTAGGTGCTCCGCGGGGTGCGGAAGACCGTGGCGCGGGACTTGATGAAATCGAGGCTTGAGGCGGTGTTGTGCACGGCTTGCCAACCAAGGGGAAGGTAGTCCGGATAAGCTTTGAAGAGGCTCATATCATAATCCGTGACGATCTCTGATTCTTTCGTGTGCTTGACGCCGCGCTTATCCAGCTGGTAAAAGCGTTTGACGATGCGAAAGCCCATCTTTTCCGTCATATGCAGGCTTTCAGCATTCTTGTAATAGGTACAGAATTCGAAGGCAAGCTCAGGGTTTCTGGCTTTGAGTTCAGTGGCAAAACGGAATATATGGCGGTTCAGTAGAGTTGCGATACCTTTGCCCTGAAACCGGCGATGAACGCGTAAGCCCTCGATCCAGAGAACGTTATCCGGGAAGAGGCTGAGCTTGATGCAGGCGATGACCTTGCCTTCGTAAACGCAGACGAAGAACCAGGGCTCGGAGATCCAGCGATCCATGATCCTGGGCAGATAGTCCGTGCCGTCCCAGATGGTCCTGGCGATGGCTTCCAGATCAGCAGTGTCGCTGGGTCGAGCCAGGCGGATGGTGCAGTTGTTCAGATCAAATCTCATTGTTTCCTCCCTTGGCACAGATTGCCAGAAGCTGGGGATCTTGTCAATGAAAAGGGAATCTTGTGGGTTGAAATTGGTTTTCAGCCATCCGGTCCGGCGCGCACGAATAGAGTACGATCTATAAATTGGTTGCAGGAATGTGGAACATGCGTGTATATTATAATAGAACTGGGGAGAGTGAATGAGTAAAGATCGCTTTGAGGAATTCCTCACAGCCAATGAAAAGCGCATATACCACTATATCTGGGCTCTGACGCATCACGAAGCTGACGCGCAGGACGTAGTCCAGGCTACTTTTATAGCCTTCTACGAGCACATCGACGGTATTGAAGAGAGCAGCGCTGTTTCCTATCTTTACCGCATCGCCCACAATAAAAGCATCACTCATATCAAGCAGCGGGGACGCTATGTTCAGACAGATCCCGTGTTATTCGCCAATCTGCCGGACAAGCCGGCTCCAGCCCCGGATCAGGATTACACGCCTCTGCACGCGGCGATCGCTTCCCTGCCTGTCAAGCTGGCGACAGTGATCCAGCTCCAGTACTTTGAATCCCTGTCTTACAAGCAGATCTCGGCACAACTCGGGATCTCCGTCAAGGCGGTGGAATCGCTCTGCGTACGAGCCAAGAAGCTGCTGAGGAAAAAATTGTTGAAGGTAAGTTCCGATTGAGGAGTAATGAGATATGAACGGATTTGATCCAAGTTCACAGATTTTGAAAAAAGGAAGGAAGCCATGAGATGCTCAAATGCACAATCAATGATCATCCTGAAGCTGGACAAAGAGCTTCGGGCACGCTATAGCGCCTCGCTGGAAAAGCATCTCGCCGCCTGTTCCGCCTGCCGTCTCTTTCGCGAGGAGATGCTCAGCCAGAACTCCCGGTTCGCTTCTCTTTCCCAGCCCGCAGTTGCCCCCTGGATCCACAGCCGGATCCTGGACCAGGCTGCCGCGCATGACAACCGGCGTCTGCGCAGCCGGATGATCTTCCAATTGGAAAAGATCCCGGCGCTCGCGGCTGTGTTGCTCAGCCTCTATATCGGCACCCTGGTGGGGATCAAGACCCACAATTCCACCTCGGCTTCGGCTTCGGCTCAGATCTCTTCGGGTCAGACCACGGAAGTGGCGAGCTTCGGAGAGAACAGCCTCGTGGATGAAAGTTACTATAATGGAGGTTCCGATGAGTAAACACTGGTTGGTGATCCTCCTCTTTATCTCGTTCGCCTTCAATCTGGCAGTGATCGGCTCCTTCATCTATCTCCGGCTGAGCATGGGGCCACCACCCCCGCCTCCGATGGAAGATGGCAGAGGTCCGCATCGCTACAGGCACGATGACAGTCTCCGGTTCAAGGATAGCGAGGAAGTTAACAAACTTCGCGACCAGTTCCGGGAAACCAAACAGGAACTGATGAGCGAGCTTGCCAAAGATCCCATCAATGAAGCAAGATTGAACAGCATCGTGGATAGCAGCCTGGTGATCCAGACCAAGCTGGAGCGAGAACTTGGCACATCCCTGATCAAGCTCCGCAAGTCCATGACTCCCGCTGAAGCTAAAGAGTTTTTTACCAAACGCATGGATAACATCCAGAACATGCACAACAGAAGACAGCACCAATTCAGACGTTATAGGAGAAACTAATGAAATCGATAATGACAATTGCCCTCACCCTGGTGATGCTGGTTGGCGTGCTTTTCGCCGAACAGACCGAGCCGAAAAACATGACCCGCCCTGACGATAAGGGAATGACAGAAATGAAGATGACACCCGGTGATTGCCCCATGGGAATGGGAATGGGCCAGGGTATGATGAATATGGACGAAATGAAACTGACCAAAGAACAGAAAGCCAAGATCGAGAATCTCAGAGCAGCTTTCCAGAAGCAGATGAACACCCTTGAAGCAGAAGTTCAGAACCTGAAGATCGATCTCATGACCGCCATCGACAAGGATAACTTCAAATCAGCCAAAGAGCTCAATAAGGCTCTCTTTGCCAAGAAGCTCCAGATCGCCGACCAGAAGCTCGATCACATGGAAGCAGTCCTCAAGGAACTCAATGGGGATCAGAAAGATATTGCCCGTAAGATGTTCAAAATGCACCAGATGAGAAACGAAGGCAAAGGTATGGGCATGGGTAACGGCATGGGAATGCACAAGATGGGCATGGGCATGAAGCAGGGTGGCAAAGGTATGGATCAGGGAAACTGCCCTGATTGCCAAAACAAAGGTATGGGCAACCACAAGCCCGGAATGCAGAAAATGCACGATTGCAGATAATTACCCCCTCCTCAGTAAACATAGACGGTGCCACGCCTTCGCAAGAACGCGTGGCATTTTATTATAGTAGGATGAATTGTAAGTCAATTCTGCTTGACATATCATCCACGTTCGGGATTCTCGCAGCGGAGCGCGGAACGAGGGTTTGCAGGGCTCCGGCTTTGATCCGAAAGACATAGGGACAATTTATACAGGAACGAGGTTATAATGAAGAAACTGGTCATTATTGGAGCAATGCTGTTTGCGTGCCTGCTCGGCGCGCAGACAGTGAGAGTCTATTATACGGTCGGGATCAGCACCCGTCCGGATACTTGCGCCGTCAGTCTCAAAACGGGTCCTGCGGCAGTTTGGGATTCCGTGGGGACTTCACCCTGTGTGATCGATCTCTACCGCGACTTTAACATAATGGAGTTCATCAGGAGTAAACCAGTCTGGGGCAAAGCGGCAGTCTTCTATTCCCCTCACTATGGAGCGGAGCGCACCTGGGACAGCGAACAGGAACTCTTTGAGCAATTGCGCCGTGACTATGGCGATCTGTTGATACGTGATCTGGGGATCGTGAGTTTGGGCTGGATCAAAGCTGAGAAGCCGGATCATGACCCGGCGGTCAAAGCGATCAACCTGAACGGAAACATCAGTTCGCTGAGCTTCGATCAGGCAACTGCCTCCGCGAGTCCCAACCGCATCAACTTCGGGCTCAAGCCGCATTTCGACGATGGAACTCTCTTCCTGGAGTCCAGCGGAACCGTGACGATCTCCTCCGAGCCGGTAAACGCAGCGGTTTATTGTAGTGATGAATGCCTGGGGCAAACTCCCTGCGTCATCGACGTCACCTGGCATACTCCGGAAAGCAAGCTGGAACTTCGCTTTGAAAAGCCCGGTTACGCGACTGAGACGTACTCCGCGGGAACCGGTGAAAGCAATGTCCACGTCGTTCTAAAACAAGCTATCCCTCAGGGCAGGAAGTAAAAAATCAACAGGGGATCACGCCTGCAACGGCTGATCCCGAAAATATATCTTGACGTTAGGGCGTTTTGCTCTGTCTAGTTGTGAAAAATCCATCCGGAAAGGATGATAATTCCCGTGGAGGTAACGTGAACCAAGCCAAGCCTATCAACCCGATACAGATCGACCTGAAGAAGTTTAAGCTCAAACCGCTCTGGGCGGTCATTGCGGTTGCAGTTCTGGTATTCATGGAGCTGTATTTTTACTTGCCGGTGATCTCGATCCGGTTCCTATCCTGGATCTTCCCGCTGATGCTCTGCGTCGCTCCTTTGTGGTTCATCCCCCGCTGCCGAAAACCGGTCACCGTGACCTTCATCGTGCTCATCGCCTGGATGATCCTGGTTCCCTTCTTTTCCAGCGGGCTGTTCAACGCTAAAAGTTATCGCAAGGTGATCGGTGATGTCAAGGCGACAAACTTTACTGACCTTGTTTCTCCTGTGAATCTGGAGCAGATACCGATCATCGATCAGGCTCTGGCGGCGTCTCTGGCTGAAAAGAAGCTGGGCGAGGATTTTGCTCTCGGCAGCAGGGTGACGCTCGGAACTCCAACGATCCAGAGAGTCAACAACCGCCTCACCTGGGTCGTGCCTCTCCAGCATAGTGGTTTTTGGAAATGGCTCGCCAATCAGAGCGATGGTACTCCCGGATATATCATGGTTTCGGCGACTAATCCGCAGGATATTACCTTCGTGCGGGAACTCAACGGCAAGCCCATCAAGGTGATCTATCAGCGTAATGCCTGCTTTGGGCAGGATCTCTATCGCCATCTCTACCTGCATGGCTACATGAACGTCGGTCTGGCGGGCGACACCTTCGAGTTGGATGACAACGGTGAGCCCTATTGGACGATCACGACCTATACTCACAAGATCGGCACTCAGGCGTCCGAGGCGACAGGCTTGGTGACTGTGCATGCCGGAACCGGAGCTATTAAATATTACCCTTTGATCAGGACCAAAGACGGGATCAGCGACGCGAAGATCCCTGCCTGGGTGGATAGAGTCCAGCCTTCATACTTTGTGATGCCGCAGCTTTCCTGGTGGGGGAAATACGTCCGGGGTTTCTGGAATACAGTCTTTGGAAAGCGGGACATGCTGATGAACACAGAAGGCTTCACGGTCATCTATGGAAGAGACAACCGCAGTTATTTCTACACGGGGCTTTCCAGCGTTGGTTCGGATGAGGGAACGGTCGGTTTCTCCCTGATCGACACACGCAACAAAGCCACGCATCTCTACAAGGTTTCCGGTGCGACGGAATATGCCGCTATGCGTTCCGCGGAAGGGAAGGTCCAGAACTTCAAATACCAGGCAATGTTCCCTATTCTCGTGAATATGAACGGCAGTGCGACCTATTTCATGACCCTCAAGGATACTGCCGGGTTGGTCAAGATGTTCTGTTTCGTCTCGGTCAAGGATTTCTCGCTCGTGGGAGTCGGTGAGACCATCAAGGGTGCCCGGGATAACTATCAGATGGCGCTTGCGGGAAGCAGGATCGGAACCTTGCCGGAAGGCAGCATCGACAAGATCGTGCACGATGGTACGGTATCCCGCATCGGCAGCGATATCAAAGACGGACGCACCTTCTACTATTTCAGCCTTACCGAAGACCCCGGCATGATCTATATCGCCACCAGCAATCTCAGCAGCTATCTGCCCATCACCTCCGTCGGCGACAGGATCCATCTGGCATACCTAAAGAGCGACGACAAGGAGATCAGCCTCACGGAGCTGAAGAATCTCAGCCTGGGAGAGAAGTAAGCAGCGGACAAAGTTATACCAGCACATGTATAAGGAGTACAGATGATAGATCTGCATGCCGTGGGACACCATTCATATCTACGGGAGCTGGCGCATCGTGCCATGCTGGAACGTGGTCTGCTGCCTGATTTTCAGCCGGAAGATCTTGCTGAATTGGATTCCATCCACGGTCCCGCTCTGCAAAGAGACGCCGGTGTCCGTGATCTGCGCGGACTTCTCTGGTGCTCGATCGACAACAACGACTCGCGTGATCTCGACCAGCTTACTGTCGCAGAGAAACTGCCGGACGGCAGAGTGAAGGTTCTGATCGCCGTCGCGGACGTTGACTCCCTGGTGAAGCCACACTCCGCTCTGGACAAGCACGCGAACCATAATACCTCATCCGTTTATACAGTGGCAGAGGTTTTCCCGATGTTACCCGAAAGGCTCTGCACCGATCTTACTTCATTGAATCACGAGTCTGACCGCCTGGCGATCGTCATTGAATTGCTTATCGGCCTGGATGGCGCTGTGCAGGAATCGACTCTCTATCGGGCGCTGGTGCGCAACCTTGCGAAACTATCTTATTCTCATGTCGCCAGATGGCTGGAGGGTTCGGATGAAGTTCCCCGTGAAATAGCCAATGTCCGAGGTCTGGAAGAGAACCTCTTGCTGCAGGATTCGATCGCCCAGAAGCTAAAGCTCCTGCGTCACGAACGGGGCGCTCTCGAATTCGAGACCATCCATGCCAGCCCGGTGTTCGAGAACGATATTCTCAAAGACTTGGTGACCGATCGCTCCAACCGGGCGAAGGACATTGTTGCGGACTTCATGATCGCCGCCAATGGTGCCGTCGCGAGATTCCTGACTGCCAAAGGTTTCCCCTCCATCCGCAGGGTCGTCCACACGCCCAGACGCTGGGACAGGATCGTGGCTCTCGCGGAAGAGCACGGGCACAAGCTTCCATCCACACCGGAACCCCGTGCTCTGAACGAATTCCTCATGGCGGAAAAAGCTGCCGATCCCATCCGTTTTCCTGACATATCCCTGAGCGTGATCAAGCTACTCGGCTCCGGTGAGTACTCGATCGAACTGCCCGGCGTTGACAGCGAAGGTCATTTTGGCCTCGCGGTCAAGGACTACACTCATTCCACCGCACCGAACCGGAGGTTTCCCGATCTGCTCACGCAACGTCTGGTCAAGTCCGCCCTGGAGGGAAGCCATGTTCCGTATTCCAACGAAGAACTGACCGCCCTTGCCTTGCACTGCTCCAAGACAGAAGACGCCGTGAACAAGGTGGAACGTCAGGTGAGCAAGTCCGCTGCCGCCTTGCTTCTGCGCAGCCGGATAGGCGAGGAATTCAAGGGAATAGTCACCGGGAGCGCGCCCAAGGGAACCTGGATCCGTCTCTTCAAGATTCCTGTCGAAGGCAGGCTGGTAAAAGGATTCGAAGGTCTCGATGTAGGTCAGAAACTGAGAGTACGTCTTGTGCATACCGACGTGGAACAGGGATTCATCGACTTCGAAAGGATTGGTTAAGTCCCCATAATCCGCAACCCCCGAAGAGAAAATCCTTGACGTAGCTGCCATGCTCTCAGAGCCTTGCACTCTATGCGAAAAGTTAAATCTTTCCTGATCGAATACATCGTCTGGCTATATGTCATCGCCTGTCTGGTCTGGCTTCTGAGCCGGCTCGATCTGGCGCAGATAGCCGCCGTGAAGGTTCTCTGGATGCCTCTTTTCCCGGCGCTGGGGTTCACCTTCCATTCCGGTTCTCTGGGCAGACGCATGTCCGACGAGATCACTAAGCCAAAGCTTCTCTGGAAGCTACAGGCGGGTTTGTTGATCCTGATCAGCATCGTAATGGCCTGGGTGATCGTCGAGGTCAAACCTCTGGATTTCTTCACCGGCGCGCAGAACACCACTTCGATCCTCAGAGGCATCTTCAATCCCAATCCTCACGAACTTGTTCCCATGCTGGGAGCACTGGTGGAGACGATCTTCCTGGCTCTGCTGGCAACGGTTTTGGCGATTCCCTTTGCCTTTCTCTTTAGCTTTTTCGCGGCAAAGAACCTGATGTTCGGCACCGTTCCCGGCAGGATAGTCTATTATCTGATCCGAACTCTTTCCACGATTTGCCGTTCGATCGAAGCGATCGTCTGGGCGATCATTTTCTGCGTCTGGGTCGGCATCGGTCCCTTCGCGGGGATGCTTGCTCTGTGGATCCATTCCATTGCCTCCTTGATCAAGCTCTACAGCGAGCAGATCGAAAATATCGACAACGGTCCAGTCGAAGCGATCAAAGCGACAGGAGCCTCGACCCTGCAAGTCTGGCGCTATGCCGTCGCGCCTCAGATCCTGGCGCCCTATCTGGCTTTCACGATCTATCGCTGGGATATCAACGTCCGCATGGCAACCATCGTCGGTTTCGTCGGCGGCGGTGGCATCGGTCTGGCACTGTATCAGCAACAGCAGATGCTCGCCTGGCGAAACGTCGGGCTGATCATGTGGCTGATCGCCCTGGTCGTCTGGCTGATGGATATCCTCAGTGCCAATATCCGGGAGAAGCTGATTAATTAGGGATCAGGGATCAGGTATCAGGTATCAGGTATAAGGGAACAGGGATCAGGGATCAGGTATAAGGTAACAGGGATCAGGTGTACAGGCGGTCGCTGAACCGCCTATCAGGTATCAAGAGTCCATATCGTCCATAATGTCCATACAGTCCATAGAAAAGAGAGAGAATTCATGAATAACCCAGTCGAACTGATTTTAAAGAAACGCAATGGCATCAGCCTCACAGCCGAGGAGATACGCTTTTTCATCAACGGCTATCTGGACGGTTCCATAGCCGAATACCAGATGTCAGCTATGCTCATGGCGATATATTTTCAAGGCGCGAATGGCGACGAGATCGCCGCCCTCACCAGCAGCTACATCGACAGCGGCAGATCCCTGCGTTTCGATCCCTCGCTCCCCGTGGCGGACAAGCATTCCACCGGTGGAGTCGGTGACAAGATCAGCCTGATGCTGGCGCCGATCGCCACCGCTTTGGGCCTCTATGTCCCCATGATCTCAGGTCGTGGTTTGGGTCACACCGGCGGAACCCTGGACAAGCTTGAGGCTATCCCCGGTTTCCAGGTGCAGTATGGCATGCAGGAATTCCAGCGGATGGTGGAGGAGCACGGTCTGGCTATGGTCGGTCAATCCGCAGAGATGGTTCCCGCGGACAAACGCATCTATGCTCTGAGAGACGTCACTGCCACAGTCGAGAGCCCCGCTCTGATCACAGCCTCCATCATGAGCAAGAAGATAGCCGAAGGCGCGAAACACCTCGTCATCGATCTCAAGATCGGTAGCGGCGCCTTCATGCCTAATCTCCGCCGCGCCAAGGAACTGGCTGAGCTCTTGATCCACACCGGCAACAGCTTCGGTCAGAAGGTCAGCGTCGTCTTTTCCAATATGAACTCTCCGCTTGGTCATGCCGTCGGCAACGCCCTGGAGATGATCGAAGCGATCGAATATCTCAAGGGGAACACCCTGCCGGACACTAAACTACTCACGGATACCTTGGTCTCTCAAATGCTGATCTCGGCAGGTCTCGCGACCGATCAGACTCAGGCTGTCACACTGATCGACAAGGCACTTTCCTCCGGTAAAGCCCTGCAAGTCTTTGAAAAGATGATCTCTCTCCAGGGAGGCGATCCTGAAGTGATCCGGGATTACAGCCGGATGGGTACCGCAAAGCACAAGATCCCTCTGATCGCCGGCCAAAGCGGCTACGTGCATCTGATCGATTCCCGCGCCATCGGCTATGCCCTGGTGAAGATACAAGCGGGCAGAATGAAGGTTTCGGACACTCTGGACTATTCCGCGGGGGCGATCCTCTATCCCAAGATCGGTACCTACGTTCACAAGGACGAGGTCATCGGCTATATCCACTGCAACGACGAAGCGAAAGGCAAGGAAGTCGCAAGGCTCGTTCTGGATTCCTACAAACTGAACGAGATCGAGTGCCATCCCGAGCCGCTCATCTTTGAAATAACCGGAGGTTGACGCTATGGGGCCGATAACTGAACACCACCTGCTGATCTTTCTCGTCCAATTTGCCCTCTTGCTGGGTGCCTGTAAAGTTGCCGGCTATCTGCTGAACAAGATCAAACAACCCGCCATCACCGGCGAGATACTCGTGGGCTTGCTTCTCGGTCCGGCGGTTCTGGGCAAGTATTTCCCCCGCATCGAAAGCATCTTCTTTCCTCATGATACGATCCAGATCGCCATGCTGGGCACGGTCGCCTGGTTCGGAAATCTCTTTCTGCTCATGGAAACGGGACTGGAGATCAATTTTACCAAGATCTGGCAGAATCGTGGCAATACCGTCAAACTCTCTTTCGCCGATCTGATCATCCCCATTTTGCTGACCTGGCTGCCGATGAGCCTGCTCCCCCCGCGTTATATGGTCGATCCCAACCAGCATATCCTCTTCGGGCTCTTCATCGCCGCGATCATGACGATCAGCGCGCTTCCCGTCGCCATCCGCGGCATGCGGGAGATGAACGTGCTGAAGTCCGACGTGGGCTTCCTCACGATCAGCGCTCTGACTATGAACGATCTGGTCGGATGGGTCGTTTTTACCATTATTCTGGGTTTGCTTGCCCATGGCGGGATCGAGCTGAGCTATGTGGCGCGTCTCATTCTCGAGACCCTGCTCTTTGCCGTGATCAGCCTGACTTTGCTGCGCCGGATCGTCGATCGTTCGATCACGACCATGCACAACAAACTCGGCAGAGAAACGGGCTACAAGATCACCTTCATGGTGATCCTGGGGATGATCATGGGCGCAATGACCCTCCGCATCGGCATCCACTCCCTCTTCGGTTTCTTCATTGCGGGGATCGTCGTCGGCGAAGCAAAACACATCTCCGAAAAAGACCGCCACGTCATCAGCCGTATGGTTCATTCGATCTTTGTGCCGATCTTCTTTGCCCGCATCGGCTTGGAGATCAATATTCTAGACAACTTCGATCCGCTTTTAGTTCTGATCATAGTAGTTCTTGGCATCGCCGCCCGTTATATCGCTGCATTTATCGGTGCCAAATGGTCAGGACAGGACAGAGTGAACAGCCATACGATCGCGACCTGTCACACCCCCGGAGGTGAGATGCACATCGTTATCGCCATGCTGGGCTATGAGTTGGGAGTTCTGACTGAGACCGTGTTCGTCAGCATCGTCGCCGCTTCCATCTTATCCACCATCATCTTCGGACCATGGCTCTCCTTTGCCATGCGCAAGATCAGCAAGAACCGCGTCGATATCGATTTCGATCCGGAATCCGTGCTCCTCGATGTCGTCGCCGAGGCGCGTCACGACGTCGTTCTCCGCCTTGCCGAACTAGCCCACGAAAACACAAAACTACCCACCGATTCGATCTATCAGGAGATAATGAAGCGCGAGGAATTGATGAGCACAGCGACAGGCAACGGAGTAGCGATCCCGCACGCTCGTCTTGCAGGGATCAGGCGTCCGCTGCTCTTCATCGCCAAACCGCTCGCTCCTGTCGATTGGGACAGTCCGGACGGTTATCCTGTTGATCTTGTCTTCCTGGTGATCACCCCGGCGGATGTACCCAAGACGCAGCTTATCGTCATGCAGTGTCTGGCGGGGTCCCTGCGCAATTTCGGGCTTGCCGCCAAGCTACGTTCTCCCCTCGATGAAGACACGATCTTCAAGCACATCAGCCAGAGTATCGCCTCTCCCGAAACTTGTCAGGTGATAAGCTAGGAATACTTTGTCCCGCTTGACTTCCGCCTTCGTCCCGATGCCTATACACTCCGCTGAACCGCATCCGAGGGAAGCTTGATAAACCCTGCCGGGGGAGACGAAGATCAGCGATCAAGATTTTCTGATTGACAAAAATACCGTCCTTTCAGAGATTGCATCAGAACATGGTGTTCCGGAATAGCTCAGCGGTAGAGCGGGTGGCTGTTAACCACTAGGTCGGGGGTTCGAATCCCTCTTCCGGAGCCATTTCTTTTATGCGCAACTTTTTCTGTTTTCCCGTTTTTCCCCATGACTGTCTTTGTATCATCCCGGTATCTTCTCTCTATCCTCTCTCTATCATCTTACGTCATGACGTAAGGGGATAGAGAGAGGATAGCCGGAAGAGTAGGGGCGACATCCTGTCGCCTATGTGG
>Ga0116170_10004799_pt1 | contig 12263 bp, 10 predicted proteins | sample AD_JPNHW1_MetaG_FD_89797 | JGI IMG/M metagenome (GOLD analysis project Ga0116170, IMG submission 89797) | Active sludge microbial communities of municipal wastewater-treating anaerobic digesters from Japan - AD_JPNHW1_MetaG | ecosystem: Engineered > Bioreactor > Anaerobic > Digestate | place... | reverse complement strand
ATCTCCGCGATGATGGTATCGATATCTGCACGGAGACGGTCTATCTTGGATACAGTAGATTTGATTTCGTTATTGAGTTGGGTAATATCAATCACCTCTCGAGTATCTTTGGCTTCAACATAGGAACTGACCGAAAGGTTGTAATTGTTTTTCGCTAATGTCTCGTTATCAACGCATTTGGCGAAATGTTCGACATCATTCTTGGTTTCGAACACCTTCATGATTTTGGCAATATGCTCGTCGGTGAGGATGTTGTTGTTCGTCTCTTTCTTGAAAAGCTCGCTCGCGTCGATAAATTGCGTAGTGTTGACGGTCTTGTGCTTGGACAATACCAGAATGTTTACCGCAATGGTCGTTCCATAGAAAAGATTTGGCGCAAGAGAAATCACCGTTTCGACGAAATTGTTGTCGATAAGGTATTGCCGGATTTTTTGTTCTGCGCCACCCCTGTAGAAGATGCCGGGAAAGCAGACGATCGCCGCACGCCCTTTGGCGGAAAGATAACTGAGCGCGTGAAGCACAAAGGCAAAGTCCGCTTTCGACTTGGGCGCCAGTACTCCGGCGGGGGCAAAGCGATCATCGTTAATAAGCGTCGGGTCATCGCTTCCGATCCAGTTAACCGAGTACGGCGGATTGGAGACGATGGCGTCAAAAGGCTTATCGTTTTTATAATGGGGATCCAGAAGGGTATTCCCCAGGGCGATATTGAACTTGTCGTAGTTGATGTTATGCAAAAACATGTTCATGCGGGCAAGGTTGTAGGTGGTGTGATTGATCTCCTGTCCCCAAAAACCGTCTTCGATGATGTGCGCGTCAAAGTGTTTCTTTGCCTGCAAGAGGAGGGAGCCTGAACCGCACGCGGGGTCATAAATTTTGTTGACCGATTTTTGCTTGTGCATGGCAAGCTGCGCGATCAGCTTGGAAACATGCTGTGGGGTAAAAAACTCGCCGCCTGATTTGCCGGCATTCGCCGCATAGTTGGAAATAAGGAACTCATAGGCGTCGCCGAAAAGATCGATTTGATTGTCATGAAAACTGCCGAACTTGAGCCCTGCCACGCCTTTTAAGACTGCCGCCAACCGAGCGCTTTTCTCCTTGACCGTATTACCGAGGCGGTTACTGGTGGTATCGAAATCGGCAAAGAGGCCCTTGATATCCAGCTCGGACGGATATCCGTTTGCGCTGCTTTCGATCGCGGTAAATATCTTAGTCAGATCGACATTGAGCTTCTCATTGGTATTGGCGCCTTTCGCCACATTGACGAAAAGCTGGCTGGGATAGATGAAATAGCCCTTTGTTTTAATGGCGTCGGCTTTAAGTTCCGAAGTAATGACGGAGTCGGAAAGATCGGCGTATACGATGCTCTCATCGTCCGCTTCGATGTAGGCAGAGAAATTCTCGCTGATAAAGCGGTAAAAAAGCGTACCTAAGACGAATTGCTTGAAATCCCAGCCGTCAACCGATCCCCGGACATCATTGGCGATTTTCCATATCTGGGACTGAAGTTCGGCTCTTTGCTGGATGCTTGACATGTATGCGACTCCTGAATGATTGCTAATTAATAAATATCGCGCTCTTGATGGTTGAGTTAATGCCTTTTATTTCCCCGCACGGAGGTCTGCATATAACTTGATGTCTACAGGATATCATTATACCCCCACTTTTTGAGGAAGGCCATCACTCTTTCAACCCGCTAGTATTCGGGGTCTGACCCTACGGTAATGGGGTCTGACCCCAAGTCTTCCGAAGTGACTCCGACCCACTCCGTTATGACTCCGAGCCAATCAGAAGTGACTCCGAGCCACTCCGTTATGACTCCGACCCACTCCGTTGTGACTCCGAGCCATTCCGTTATGACTCCGAGCCATTCCGTTATGACTCCGAGTCATTCGATTATGACTCCGAGCCATTCCTTACATTTTCCTAACTAGCTTGATAATCGCGAAAACGGATACGAAAAGGCCGATTACGAAACAGATCAGTTTGAGGGTTATGAACGGAATGATGAACGAAAGGAATATATGATTGATTCCCATCAAAAGGATTGCGAAGTTCATCGGCGCGGTCCCTAGCCGCTTGAGGCTGATTAAGAAAAGAAGAAGAATGGTGATTGAGGATAAAGCCAAAATGGTCTCAACAAGGACTAAGCTCATGGTAAACTCCTTTTTTGTTCGCGATGACCGAGGGCATGGGGTAACGGTACCGCTTCGATCATTATAATACCCCTCCTTTATCCATGTCACCCATTCGCGACCGTGCTATAGTGATTCGGAGAGTCCATCATTCGATGAGGTTTGCGCCATGAGAAAAATCCCGCTTCTATGCATCGCCCTCCTTTGCGCGTCGTCGGCCTTCGCCGAAACGCCCGCGGCCGCCGTCCAAACGCTGTTTCCCGTCTCGATCGGGGACGGCGTCGGGTTCATCGATAAGACGGGGCGTCTCGTCGTCAATCCCGATTTTATGGGACCATGCCCCTATTCCGAGGGGATGACGGTCATTACCCAAAACGGTAAATACGGCTGCCTCGACGAGAACGGCGCGATCGTCGTCGCGCCCCAGTATGAGGATATGCAGGAATTCCACGAAGGGCTCGCGCGGATCGAGGTGGGGGGAAAGTTCGGGTTCGTCGACCGAACGGGACGGGTCGCGATTGAACCGCTGTATGAGTTCGCCGACGCGTTCGCGAGCGGCCTTTCGCGCGCGATCCTCGACGACAGGATTTACTGGATCGACCATTCGGGCAAACGGGTGATCGACGAAAAGAAGATGGGAATCAAGCCCTACGCCGGCTATCTCGGCGATTTCTCCGAAGGCCTCGCGTACGTCAGGATCGGGGGTAAGTACGGATACCTCGACGCCGCGGGCGCGCTCGCGATCCCGCTCCGATACGACGAAGCCGAGGGCTTTTCCGAGGGTGTCGCGCTCGTGAAGGCGGGCGGTAAGTACGAATACATCGACCGAACCGGCACGGTCGCGTTTGCCGTCGACAACTACCCAGTCCTCGAATCATTTCACGGAGGGTACGCGATCTATCGAAAGGAAATGATGTACGGTTTCATCGGAAAGGACGGCAACGTCGCGATCCCGGCCGCGTATCGGACCGCCTGGGATTTCCGCGGCGGTTTCGCGCGGGTCGAGACGAACGACGGGGTTTTAGGCTTCGTCGACGCCAAGGGAAAGTTCACGCCCGTGAAGGGCGCCACGAACCTTTACGATTTCTCGTGCGGCCGCGCGCGGTACGAGTCAAACGGCCTTTATGGCTTCGTCGATTCCTCGGGCCGCGTCGCGATCAAACCCCGGTACCAAGAAGCGAAGGATTTCGTTTCCGGGGTCGCCGCCGTGCGCAAGGACGGGCGCTGGGGACTTATCAACGCCTCGGGCAAGGCGCTGCTCCCCTGCGCGTACGATTTCGCGGCGGTCTTTGAGGGAGCGCTTGCCGTCTGCGGCAACGACGACGATTCTACGTATGTCGATTTTAAGGGCAAAAAGGTATGGCCCCGCGGCGGTCGCTGATCCGCCAGGCGGTCGCTGATCCGCCAGGCGGTTGTTGATCCGCCAGGCGGTCGCTGATCCCCCCGGCGAGCCATGGCGCGATCTCGCAAAGCGAACGGCCATTTCGTATACTTAAGGAATGACCCAGGGACCGGGAAATACCGTCGCGCTTCTCCTTGATACGCTCTACGAACGCTACACCATCGACGCCTGGCGCGAGTCGATCGCCGCCGCGCGCGCCTTGGGCCTGCGGATAATCGCCTTTCCCGGCGGGTACCTGAAGGCGGCCGATGCCGTGAACTTCCAGCGAAACGACGTGTATTCCCTCGTGTCGTCCGATCGGGTCGGGGCGATCGTGAGCCTTTCCGCTTCGCTGGCTAATACGGTCGGGACGGGCAATTTCGTCGATTTCTGCGAGCGGCTCCACGGTTTGCCGATCATTCACATCGGGATAGATTTCCCCGACCTCGTCTGCTTTCGCGCGGACGGCTTCGATTCCACCGCCGCGCTCGTTCGGCATCTCGCCGAGCGGCACGGTCGCCGGAGGATCGCCTGCATAACCGGCCCGCTCGGCATCACCGACGCCGACGATCGCTATCAGGGCTACCTCAGGGGAATGGCCGACGCGGGGCTCGCCGTGGACCCGGATCTCGTGTATCGGGGAACGTTTCTCGGCGAGGCGGGCACTGAGGCGATTCGGGTGCTGCTCGACGAGCGAAAAAAAACCTTCGACGCGCTCGTGTGCGCGAACGACGTCATGGCGGTTTGGGCGCTCGGCGAATTGGAGCGGCGCGGGTATTCCGTTCCGTCCGACGTATCCATCGTCGGTTACGACGATCTCGAGATCTCGCGGGAACAGGCCCCTCCCCTGACCACGATACGGCAGCCCATCGACGAGCTGATGCTCATGGCATTCACCGCCGCCGGGCAAGCCCTGCGCGGCGAGCGCGTTCCGCCCGGTACCCGGGTCATTCCGACGAATATCGCGTATCGACGCTCCTGCGGCTGCGACCCCGCGGAACTCATGCTCCGGGACACGGTCTCCCGGAGCGAATCGGGGCGCGAACGCCTGCTTCTTGACGCGTTCCTCATGACGCTCTCCTTCGAGGACGCGCGCGCCTTGCTCCTCGAGGCCGATTCCTCGCGCGAATCCGCGGCGGGGATTTTCCTGCGCGTCAGCGCCATGGTCGCCGAGCGGGGAATCGACGGCAAGCGGAGGGTCGATGCGCTCGCCGTCCTCGTGGCGGCCGCTACCGAATTGCGGATTGTCGGGGAACGCCGGGTCAAGGAGGAGGAATTAAACCTACGGCGTATCGTCGGCGAATTGCTCGGTTTTACGGGCGCAGAGCGCCTGGGAGACGGACTCCGGTCCGTGTTCGGCATGGCCGGACTGGAGTGGTGGCTCGTTTCCGAATACGCGCCCGACCGCGCGACGGTACGGGTAGTCGCTTCCAGCGAGGAATCCCTGACGGGACGCGTCTATCGGACGGAGGCGCTGTTGCCGGACTGCGACGTTCCCGATTCCCTGATCGTGCTGCCGCTCTATCTGGGCGACGAAAGCCTCGGCTTCATGGTCGTTTCGGGCATTGCCGAGCGCACGGCCATCATCGAGCTTTTGCGCGAGCACATGAGCGCGGCGATCCTGCAAATGCGCAACGAGGAACGCGAGCGGCACTATGCCGAGGAACTTTCCCGCCTCGTCGACGAGCGTACCGCCGAGCTCCGCGCGGCCGTGGCTGATCTGTCCGAGGCGCGCCGGCTCCTTGAGGTTCAGTCGATCAGCGACGAATTGACGGGCTTGCTGAACAGGCGGGGCTTCATGGCCTTTGCCGAGCGCGATTTGCGCGTGAACGGGCGAAAGCGGGGCGACGCGATGCTCGCGTTCGCCGACCTCGACGGGCTCAAGCGGGTCAACGACACCTTTGGCCACGCCGCGGGCGATTGGTTTATTACCTCTTTTGCCGGGATCTTGCGCAAGGCGTTTCGCGATACCGATGTAATCGCCCGCCTCGGCGGCGACGAGTTTTCCGTGCTCGCGTCCGACTGCCCGCCGTCCGAAGTCGACGCGGTCCGCCGGCGCATGGACGCCCTGCTGCGGGAACTAAACGCTTCGTCGGGCAAATCCTGGAAGGTCATGGCCTCAATTGGCTTCGCGCATTCTTCCGAAATGGGGGTGGACTATACCCTGAGCGACCTCATGACGCTCGCCGATCGCCGAATGTACGAAGAAAAACTATCCCATCGTGACTACCGCGAAAACGGCAAGGCTTCCCCCACGCTGGGGTGAGCGCCGTATCGCGTCTTATTTTCCCGACGACGCCATCTTTTTGCGTCCGTTCTTTATCGCGTACAGCAGGTCGATAAGGCCAGCGCGAAGCAGGAGAACCTTGATCTGCGCCATTTGAAAATCCTTCTTGCTGTAATTGCCGACGGGACTTTTATCGACGCGTTCGTTGACAAGCGCCGTTTCGGAGTCGTCGATGATGAACTCGGGGAATTCCGTTCTAGTATCGAGAACCTGATTGGCGAGAAGCTCTTTGAGGATTACGTTTTGTTTGTCTTTTGAATTGCAATGCACGCCCGTGTCGTCGAAGCCCTCGTTTTTTACCAGGGTAACTTTCGGCATGATCGTATAGGCGTTATGCACGGTCTGAAAGATCGAGTTAGTGTAATCCATCGGGCGAATGTCTTGGCGCTTGAGGAGGCGCACCGAGTAGACGAAGTTCTTCCTGCTCTTCGAGCGGAGCGTCCTTCTCATTTGAGGGTCGCGCAGCATGTTCCTGACCCAGGCGTTGTCGAGGTCCGTCTTGATCTTGAGATAGCGGTCCTTCCAGACGCCGAAGCCCCAATCGCTGAAATACCGCTGCATCTTCACGACCGTCGAGCCCGACTCAGGCATCGGCACCGGATAGGAAAATCCGGATATGGACCCGATGGTAGCGTCCTTCTCGTAGCGCTCGAGCCCCCGGTTCACGTAGTCGAGGAAATTCGGCGCGAACACGTTATCGTCCTCGCTGAAAATAAGCCGATCGTTTCTCTCGAACGCGTACGCGAGGAGATCCTTGATGTTCGCGATGGCGCCCATGTTTGCCGTACGGCGCAAGACCGTAACGGCCTTAAACCCGGAAAGCCCGGAGAGGTAGCCGTCTATGCGCCTGAATCCTTCTTCGTACTTCGGCGCGGGCGGGAAATCGAGGCCGACGATAAGCTCGGTCTCTTCGGCATGGGCGTTTCGCCTGAGCGATTCGACGCACGCTACGAAATGGTCATAGCGGTCGAGGGTCGGGATGATGATTGGCGCGTACTTCATTTTTTTGTTCCTTTTTATATAACACCGTAACTATTTGCTTATGACAACGGAAAGAATGCGATCGATGTCCGCCTCCGAAATTTGGTGATGAATGGGAAGGCAAAGTACCTGGGCCGACATCCTCGAGGCGATCGGCAAATGCGCGGGGTCGGCCGACTGAAGGCCGCGATAGGTCGAGAACTCGCTTATGAGCGGATAAAAATACCGCCTGGCGAAGATACCCTTCGCCTTGAGGGCCTCATAGAGCCCGTCGCGCGTCGTGCCGTACGCGTCCCCGTCGACGAATATCGGGAAATACGAGTAATTGTACGTCACGTCCTTCCGCTCGCGAAAGAGCGTGATCCCCGGGACGCCCGAGAGCGCCGCGCGGTATTTTTGCGCGACGCCCTTCCGGTGCGCGATCGCCGCGTCGATGCCCTTCAGGTTGAGGAGGCCATACGCCGCCCTGACCTCGTCGAACTTGCCGTTAATCCCCGGCTCGATCACGGAGGTTTCGCTATCGATGCCGAAGTCCTTTATGCGGTCGATGCGCCGCTTCGTTTCCGCGTCGCGGCAGACGAGCGCGCCGCCCTCGATCGTGTTGTACGTTTTCGTGGCATGAAAGCTGAGCGTCGCCATGTCTCCCTCGAGCAGCACCGACGAACCGTTTACCCTGACGCCGAAGGCATGAGCGGCGTCGTAGATCACCTTGAGCCCGTGGGCGTCGGCGATTCGCCTGATCCTCTCGGAGTCGCAGGGATTTCCGTACACGTGAACGGGCATGATGGCCGACGTCTTATCGGTAATCGCGGCCTCGATCTTATCGGGATCAAGATCGCCGGTCTCCGGGTCGATATCGACGAACACCGGGGTAAGGCGATTCCACCATATCGCGTGAGAGGTCGCCACGAAACTGAAAGGCGTCGTGATCACCTCGCCCGTGACGTTCAGCGCCTGGAGCGCGGTAATGAGCGGAAGGGTTCCGTTCGTGAAAAGGCTCAGATAGGGAACGCCCAGATACTCGGAAAGGGCCTTCTCCAACTCGGCGTGGTAATGGCCGTTGTTCGTGATCCACTTGCGTTTCCAGATATCCTCAAGATAGGGCTGAAGGTCAGCGATTGAAGGAAGAAGCGGGGTCGTTACGAATATCTGTTCATCGTTATTACCATTTTTCATATGCAACAGGATACACCTAAAATGTCAAAATTTCATAATGTTTAGCGGGTTTGCGTTGCTTCGCGCGTTTTTTACACGGTTACTATTTAACCGCGTTAATCCATGGGCGCGCCGGAATTTCCCGGTCAGCCGCCTACTCGGCGGGAAAAACCCATCGGCCGGCCGGGCTTTCCGCTTGTATGAGAAACGCCCAACGCGTTTCTCATACCGCTTCTATCCCTCGCGCAAGAGAAGAGCGCTCGGGTGCGGAGTGGGAATTTATTGACGTGCGTGTTCTCGCTTCGCTGCGAACACGCTTTGGATCCCTCGCGCAATAAAAAAAAGCGCTCGGGTGCGGAGTGGGATTTTATTGACGTGCGTGTTCTCGCTTCGCTGCGAACACGCTTTGGATCCCTCGCGCAATAAAAAAAAGCGCTCGGGTGCGGAGTGGGAATTTATTGACGTGCGTGTTCTCGCTTCGCTGCGAACACGCTTTGGATCCCTCGCGCAAGAAAAAAAGCCGCTCGGGTGCGGATAAGAAGTTTATTAACGTGCGCGTTCTCGCAAAGCTCCGAACGCGCTACGGAGGCCTTTTATCTGATGCACATGGCTTTCATTTCCTTACATTCTTGTTTAAAACCAAACTTTTCATAGAATTTATCTTTTCCCGGCGCAGCGACTAAGGTCGGCAAAAGATTATTCTCTTTGAACACTTCCATTAGCCTATTCATCAATTCCGTCCCGATTCCTTTTCTTTGATAGTCGGGATGCACGATTAAGCGAAGTATATATGCATGTCGAATCCCATCCGACAGAACCTGAACGAATCCAATAAGTTGCGACCGCTCGTTTCTTGCGGTCAGCCAGCACCAACTCAACGCCAAAGCCTTTTCCAGTTTTGACGTATCCTGAATCCGCCATTTATTCGTTTCGAGCAAATCATTCAGCTCATTCGCATCGATCTCTTCATTCATTTCAATTTTCACGTATTCCTCCGTTTAGGCAGTATGCCTATATATTTTCGGCGTAAATCCCGCTTCCCAGGAGACATGTTCCTGCCGATACCGTAGACATGAAAATATACGAGCTCGAACCAGACGTAAACCACTATCGGAGTTTCGGCTATGTCAATGATGACGATGACGATTTGACAACGTCCGTTAAATTCGGCGAACCGCTGGAATCTTGGCAAAAGATAGACATACGGCCGGACGAGTATCGCCTCTTGCCCGAGCCCGGAGATTATCCGGACTTGCTCGGCACGCCAATGATATCGGATCATGCAAAAAATATTCTCATGAAAGAATGCGCCGATGTCGCTTTTCAGTTTCTCGATGCCGTCGATTCAAGCTCGAAGAAAACATTCTACCTCATGAATGTGCTCACGAAAATCGCGGCGCTTGACCGGGAGAAAACCGTATTCGAATATTATAAGAGCAACCTGCTCGGAGTCGAGAAGTATCATTTCAGATCGGATATTTCCTATCCGCCGGTCTTTAAATGCTATCTTGATGGCAACCAGGCAATCTACCGGGAAGTTTTTGTCACTGACGAGTTTAGGCAGATCGTGGAAGGCAATAAGCTCAAAGGTTTCTTGTTCAAGGAACTTTGGGACAGCGATGAAACCAAGGATAGACGATTCGACTGGACGATTAAGAAAAGAAAAACCGATCACTTCTTGATTTCCGGCACGATATTCGTGAACGGCGTCGGACCCTACCCCACCAAGAAGTGCATACTCTCTTCGGAACAGATCAGTTGGCTGTGTTCGGAATTGCGCAGGCTAAAGCCGGAAGACATTAAGGAAGAGCTCAATAAGCTTCACTTAGGGACCGGTGACTGCGATTTATACGTATCGATCGCCGTCTATGATGGCGGCGCATGCATAGTATTGAATCCACTTTGGCGCGATAAAAAGATGGAATGCAAGGACAACATGCAACTTCCGCTTTCACTTAAAGAGGAAACTCCCGTTACCGGCTCCATCGAGCCGTTCCTCCGTGACCTGGAAAGACAAATTCACGCTGTATAGCGTATTTTTCCGGGTCACCTGGATTACTCGTTTCGTTATGCCGTAATCGCTCGGGATACTGTTGCTTAGGCAAACCTTCCCATCTACCGGATAACGGCGCCAGCGCGTCACCCAGCGCGGCAAAAGGCGGGGTCGCAAACCTAACCCGCGTGGGGGCGAGTACTTCCCGCGCGGGTTACCGCAGTTAGGAATCCTTTCGCCGCGTTGAAATGCCAAACGGGAGGTAAAGCGGGCAAAAACCGACGATTCCCGTCGCGAGCGGGATGATCGCGATTAGGCCGAGCCAATTCCGGAAATAGATACCCGCCGCCGCGATTACGATTCCTACGCCGATGCGAATGATCCTGTCTACCGTACCGACATTTCGTTTCATGATATCCCCTTTTGCGCCCCGGTCGGGGCGCTCTCCTATAAGCATAAGGTATTTCACCGCCACGGGAACGTGACCTTGTCACCGACGAGGCGCGCGATCCGCGATAGGATTGACGTATATGCTAAGGAGGACCGCATGGATACGAACTTACTCTGGATTATCGCGATCGCCGTCGCCGTGGCCTACTTCATCCTGAAACGGCTCGGTTCCCGCAAGGCGCAGCCTTCGCTCGTCAAGGATAAAATCGCACGGGGCGCCGTCGTCGTGGACGTCCGCACCAAGGGCGAGTTTGCCTCGGGCGCCTACCCAAAAGCAAGGAACATTCCCCTTGACGCCCTCCCCGGCCGGCTCGCCGAGCTTCCCAAGGATAAACCGATCGTCGTTTACTGCGCCTCGGGCGCCCGCGCCGCGCAGGCGGCCCGTATCCTTCGCAGGCGGGTTTTTCCGACGTCGTCAACGCAGGCGGACTCGCCGCGCTCCGCTAGCGGCTGTCGCGCTCCGCCAGCGAAGGGCTTCGAGAACGCGACGCTGAGAAAAAAAAGCCTCCTCGGGATATCCCGAGGAGGCTTCGTCAGTCGCTAAAAAATCGCTTTGCCTACGACGACTCTTTTCGGAGCCGCAGCCAGGACGGCAAGGCAAGCTTAAACTTCCCGCTGCCGCGCATCCACACGACGACGCTCTGGAGGACGATGAACACGTAGAGCAAGAGCCCGCTCACGATCGCCTGGAAGTTCGAGTTGACGCCCGCGGCGCGGATGAGCTCGTTGATCGTCAGGAGGGTGAGCGCGCCGATCGGGGAGCCGAAGAGGTTTCCCACGCCGCCCGTGAGCATCGTGCCGCCGATGATCGCCGCGGCGATCGCCTTCATCTCGAAGCCCGACGCGTTTCCCACGTTGCCCGCGCCGGTCGTCATGATGTACACGAAGCCCCTGATGCCCGAGAGCACGCCGCAGAGCAGGTACGACATGAACTTAGTCTTCCGCACGTTGATGCCGAGCATCAAGGCGCTTTGGCTGTTGCCGCCGACGGCGTAGAGGTTGCGGCCGAAGCGCGACCACTTCATGAGCGCGAAGAGGAGCAGGATGAGCGCCAGGACGATCACGGTGCCGAGCTTGATCTCGAGCGGGATGAAGTTCCCGAGCCGGTTGCTGTTGCCCAAGAACGGGATGACGATGTTGTAGTCCCGGAGCGCGACGAACGCCTCGTTGGTGACGTTGATCGGGTCCTTGTGGATCGTCGTCAAAAGCCCGTTCGCGAGGAACATGCCCGCGAGGGTGATGATGAACGGCTGTATCTCGAGGTACGAGATGAGATACCCCTGGAGGAGGCCGAACGCGACGCCGATGCCGAGCGCGAGGAGCAAGGCCCCCCCGACGCTTCCGCCCTTCGATTCGAGCAGGACCGCGCAGCACATGGTCACGAGCCCGGTTACCGCCCCGACCGAGATGTCGATGCCGCCGCCGATCATGACGATGCTCAGGCCGAGCGTCAGGATGATGAGCGGCGCGTTCAGGCTAAAAAGGTCGAAGAAGGTCTGGAACTGCAGGAAGCTTCCCGGAAAGCGCAGCATGGCGAACCCGTACATCAACGCGAAGATGACCGCCGCGATGATGAAGAGGAGATTGGAATTCGACAGCGCTTCTTTTGACTTGAGCGTTTTTTGCGTTTCCACCTTACGCCTCCTTCTTGGCCGGCGAGCCGTCGCCAAAGGACTCGGCGCTTATCCGTATCTTCGCCCGCGCGATATAATCCCTGACGACGGGTGAGGCGATTACCATGAGGATGATGATGAACACCGCCTTGAAGGCCTTGATCGTCTCGGTACCGACCTCAAGCCTGAGGAGGGTCCGGCTCAGCATCTCGATCGTGTACGCGCCGATGATGGAACCGGTGATGCTGAACTTTCCGCCGCCGAGCGAGTT
>Ga0116170_10004797_pt1 | contig 12267 bp, 5 predicted proteins | sample AD_JPNHW1_MetaG_FD_89797 | JGI IMG/M metagenome (GOLD analysis project Ga0116170, IMG submission 89797) | Active sludge microbial communities of municipal wastewater-treating anaerobic digesters from Japan - AD_JPNHW1_MetaG | ecosystem: Engineered > Bioreactor > Anaerobic > Digestate | place... | reverse complement strand
GTAAAAGAGAATATTAAGCTATTAAAATATTCTAATAATTAAGTATAGTGTCTCCTGTAACTCTGTAACCAAACTTATATATTATTATTATTTATATAATTATACCTGTAACCAGAAGTGTAACCAGCTGTAACCAACTGTAACCGCAGAAGCGTTTTACACCGCTATTATTTAAATCCCTCCAATGATATGCCCGCTTCGCCGGCCTTCTCAATGTCTATTACCAGGCAACGGCTGCTTTCTTCCCCAAATTTCACGGTCATATTATGCTTGAGAACATACGATGCTTCCTTGAAAAGGGAATAATAAGATGCTTTATCCAGAAAATCCCCTTCATACTGGGTCCGTCGGGCATATTCCTTAAATCTTGGCAATATTTTATTAAAATTAATCGCCAGGGCTTTGGTTTTATCTCCAACAGTCAAGAATTTGTAATCTCCTGCAGCGACGATGTTGTCATTCATCGCCATGACTCCCAATTCCTCGATAAGCTGATCAACAGCCGATCGAACATATCCAGCCTTCGAATCTGTAATATTAGCAAGCTGGCTATCCAGTAATTTGCCAAAATCAATACTCTCAATTTCAATTTTATTATTGGCAGCGAATCTCTGAAATAACAATAATCCGATGACCATGACAATCAAATTATTCTTGATTCGTGGAGCGACGTTAATTGATGTAAAGTGGGCGTCAACAATCTCTGCAGATTCTCGAGTGATTCCTTTAATATTCTGGCCAAGGCAGAACTGAACGTAGTATGGCATGAATGCCTCCAGGCCCAGATTCTTGATTCGATTATAAGCTTCCTGCATCGATGGTGTTTTCTTGACTACATCTGTGAATCTCACTAGAATAAATCGCTCCTTCAATGCCGGCATCGAGATATTCCATTCTCCCATGACCATCATCGGGGCAGTCAAACAATATTCTTCGACTGTCTGGTCAGCCCTTCCTTTTTGTTCGAACTCCCCGGCATATGATTTTCTCATGAAGCGCAGTAGATTTTCAACCTGTTCACTGGACATGTCACTAACCTTAAACTCATCTAATAATACCGGAATCGCATTGGTAGATGACAACAGTTTCAACATTGGAAATGGCCGCATCGTACAGGAATTGGGCTTGGTATCATGATAGCCGGCCAGTCTCAGAAATACTCTTCCAGTGGTTGTCTTGCCGCTTCCCTGTCCGCCATGAACGAACAATATTGGAAATCCATCCAGCTCTGAGCTAATGACCTCTTTTAAAGGCGAAGCAAAGGACCAACCCAGCATCGGGTAGATTACTTCACTCAGGTTGATACGTGCGATGTCCTTATAAAATGCCTGCAGCATTCGACTGTAATCTGCTTTTTCAAGGACATCGTATTTAATCTTTTTATAGAATGCATCAGCGCCCTTTTCGAAAGGTACGATGTCCAATTTTAAATTGATTCCTTCCGCTGTGATGTTCATATTATCAACAACCCAGATACCGTCTATGATGCCAATAATATGAGTTCCAATTTTACGCATCGGCGTTCGAAAGCTAATGTAGCTGCATAGCGCCTGAAGATCATTATCGGATCCAACGAAAGTACAGTCCTGATGGCCAATTGCTTTAAGGAATTTAGACCGGGTATGCCAATCGACATTTTCCAGTTGAATATTCTCGTAGTTGTAGCCCATCGAGGATTTTACATCACACAGCAGGCAATCGCTGTCTTTTAAGGCCAAAAGTTCTTTTGGTTCAATGATGAATGTGGATATCTGTCTTTCGCTATATCCGGTTTTGGATTTTTCCTTTTTGTAGTAGCAATTCTTTTTTACAGCAAAGTCCATCGGGATCTCAGGCGCAACTTCCCAGGCCAGCTTGATCGGCGATTTGCCTCCCAGCCTTTTAATTTCAGCGCATGGATATTCTTTGCAGAATTTCTCACATGTCATCGGGGCTCTGTTTAAGCTGTCGCAATGCTTCTTTGTGGTTTTTTCATCAAAATCATTGACGTGTTTCAACGTCTCAATCAGCTTGTCGTAGCCTCGTTTACCAAAGGGCTTGAGCAGACTGGCCAGGGCCAATCTCTTTTCATGACCCATCGTTCCTGTCAGCTTGTTCGATTCCGCTTCAGAAATGATGTCCCGCAGCATCGAGCATCCTTCCAGCATATTTTCCATATTAGGAGGAGAAGTTGAATAGTCTGGATTTGAATACTGCATCGCCGGCGTCAAATTGAGACTTGGTGGCGGCAATCCTTTCGTGAGAATGGAACTGTCAAGTTTGATAGTCTTCGTCAAATCGACATCAATTTCATTAAAATCATTATCGACAAAATAGCTCCATTTCAATGATTTCTTGTGGAGCTGAAGCGGCGGCTTGATGTAGTTGCCATATCCACCCTTAGCAATATAATCCTGCTTTGGGAACAATTCCCAGACAATGCCATCGTTTACACGTGGCATCGCTGAAAATGTTATCTGCATGAACTGACGGATGATCGCGGCATTAGTTGGTTCTTGCAAGAATATCCATAGATGATATCCCTTGAAGCCGCTGAATTCTATTAATGCTTCGATGCCTTTGGCCGTGAGCAGGTTGTTGGCAATCTTTGCCTGCTGTTGCAGCCTCGGCAGCCAGTCATCGATATTAAAATTCTGGCTTTCATAGACATCTTTTTTTAGGTCGATGTCTAACACGGCATAGCGGACTTTGTTGTTTTTGTCTAATTGGTAGGAACCGACGTTCTCTTCTGGATTGAAAAGTATCTCATCGGTAAGTGGTTCGTGGACATCGTAGTAACCATTTCCCCCGGGATTTTGTCTTTTATAGACATCATCACGATTTATGAAAAGCTCACGATACGCCATCCTTTCTGTTGGATTTAATTTTTGTTTCTTCATTCATGAGTCACCTCGATTAGTCAATTTGTGCTTGATTGCTGATATTCGATTAATCTTTTTACTGCATACATCGATAGGTTTAATTTCCGGGAAATGGCACGTAAAGACTGCGGTTTGGCCCGCTCCCTTGCGATTTTTTCCAGGAAATCCTTCTCGATGAAAGGTGCTAATTTCACATTAAAAGTTTTCATATATAGTACCGGTTAGGTTCCAGATTCGACCACCGAAGCCATAAAAAATGGGTGACTAGCAGCATCACCCATCTATATCAGCGTGGTGATCATGAATTCTATTTCAATAATAACCTATTCTTGACGCGAAGTCAAGGCCTATTTTAAAAATATTGCCTGTTTTCTGAGATGTCCAGCGGAAGCGCTGGCAGGTTGGCTGGTTTTCTGGGGAGCTGCACGCAATTGGGCAGCTGGAGTACAATTTATGAAACTATTTTTGAAAATGCAAGCAAAAAATGCATAATATGCTGATTATTTTGAAGTTGTCAATACCAGTCAACACCAGTTAAACCCAGTCAGCTGGAGTTAAGAAAAAAAATTACAGATGACGCGCGTAATCGCGCATCATGCCCTGGGGAAATCCGGGACAAATCCGGGACAAAATTCCGGGAAAATCAGTCAAAATGAGGCAAGATGGGAAAACTTGGCAAAATAGGGACACTGGACGGCATGTGCATAACCTGCTATTTTATATAAAAAAAGCCCCTAACTCAATGAGAATTAGGAGCTCTTTTTGTGAAGGTGGCGGGAATCGAACCCACGACCCACGGCTTAAAAGGCCGCTGCTCTACCAGCTGAGCTACACCTTCGCCTGGTGCTTTTGAAAAACGGCCATTAATATATAAATTTTTCTATAAATACGCAATAGAAATATCGGTCTTTATCCCCCACCCGGCCAGCGGGCAGCCCGGGCGGGTGCGAGACGGGGCGGGCTCCAGGCCAGCGGGCAGCCCGGGTGGGGACGAGACGGGGCGGGCTACAAGCCAGCGGGCCACCAGGGTGGGGACGAGAATGGGGGAGGCGCCAACCCGGGTGGGGACGAGACAGGACGGGCTACCAGTCTGCGGGCCACCCGGGTGGGGGCGAGAGTGGGGAGCGGCGACGAGCCAGGGCGGGCTCCAGGCCAGCGGGCTGCCCGGGGGGGAGCGAGAGTGTTGGGGCGCCCACCCGGGTAAAGGCGAGAGTGGAGGGGCGACGAGCCCGCGGCGATTACGGCTCCAGGCCAAAACCCTGCATCATAAATTCGTACCCCAGCCGGATGACATGCTTGCGCTTGGGTCCGCCAACCCCATGGCGCTGGTTGGGATAGATCATCAGACTGAAATCCTTGTCCATATCCTCCCACTTGTCAATGAGCTGCAGGATGTTCTGCATATGGACGTTGTCATCCATGGTGCCATGGGTGAGGAGCAGCTTGCCTTTCAATTTGTCGGCCCAGGTCATGACCGAGCATGCGGTATAACCGTCGGGATTCTCCTCCGGGGTGTCCATGTAGCGCTCGGTATAGATACTATCATAGAGGCGATAGTCGGTCACCGAGTACTCCGCCACACCGAGGTTAAAATAGTCCGCCCCGGCAGTCATGGCCATGAGGGTGGCATAGCCGCCATAGCTGCCGCCGGTGATGCCGATCCGCGTCGAGTCGACGAAGGAGTGCTGCCGCAGCCATTTCACCGCGGCGATGTAATCGTGGACCTCCCACTTGCCGAGGTTGCGGTGCATGGCGTCCATCCCCGTTCTGCCGTTGTAACCCGAACCGCGATTATCGATGTAAAAGACAATGACACCCTTTTGCGCCAGAAAGAGATCGTTGAGCATGGGGAAGCCGTAGCGCACGATCGGGGCCCCGGGGCCGCCGTAGATCTCGAAGAGGACGGGATACTTTTTGCTTTTGTCGAGGCCGGGCGGCAGAATCCAGCGTGCCGGCAGATCATAGCCGTCACCAGACGGGATGGTAAAGATCGCGCTGGTGCCGAGGGCATAGTCGTCCATGGCGAGCAGCTTTTGATCGCCGAGGAGCCGCACCTCCTTGCCGGCTTGATCGCATAAGAAGAGCCGCGTCGGGCGCTCCGAGGTCGCCAGATTGTCGGTGAACCAGGCGCCGCCGGGGGCGACGCTGCAGGTGTGCGCTCCGGTCTCGCCGGTCAGCTTTTTCAGGCCGCTGCCATTTAATCCTGCCTTATAGAGATGCTTCTGGACCCGATCGCCGTCGGTGCCGTGGAACCAGACGGTTTTGGCCTTTTCATCGACCAGGAGGATATCCTTCACCTGGATGGGCTCGCGCGTGACCTGCTGGATCAGGCGGCCGTCCATAGCATAGTGCCAGATCTCGTCCCACTCTTTCTCCTCGCTCACCAGCAGAAAGCCGCTGTTATCCTTGAAGAAATAAATGGATTCGAAAAACTCGACCCAGGTGGGATGGCGTTTTTCATAGACGAGCTTCTTCACCCCGCTTTGCGGATCGGCGCTGTAGAGTATGAGATGGTCCTGGCCGCGGTTCATCCACTGGAAGAAGAGCTGGCGGCTGTCGGGCGTCCACATCGGCCAGGCGGCATAGCGGTCGCCAAAGGGATCGGTATCGATCCAGGTGGTCTGGCCGCTGGCGAGATGGACGACGCCGATGCGCACCTCGGGATTGGGATCGCCGGCCTTGGGATACCGCTGCTTCTCGACCTCGCCGTGCGGCCCATCGGCCTTGACCAGGGTGAACTCGGGCACGCGAGCATCGTCGAAACGCATGAAGGCGATCATTCTGCTGTTGGGCGACCACCAGAAGGCGCGGTATTGCAGCGCCCGGCCGAGGATCTCCTCCATGTAGACCCAGGAGGCCCAGCCATTGTAGACGGTCTCCGAGCCGTCGAAGGTAAGGCGCTGTTCGGCCCCGCTGGTGAGGTCGATCACATAGAGGTCATGGTCGCGGGTGAAAGCCACCTTTTTGCCATCGGGCGAAAGAATGGGCGTTTTCTCCTCCGCCTTGTCGCTGGTCAGCTGCTTGAGGCTCTTCGCCGCGGCATTGAAATACCAGAGATCGTTGTCCTTGCGGAGGATGAAATGCTGGTAATCCTCGCTGTGCTCGCTGCGGGGATCGAGTGCAAGGCCTTCGGGCAGATCCTTGCCCAGTTCCTTGAAATCGAGCCAGACGGAGGCGGCGCCGGTTTTGGCGTCCACCTTGTAGAGCGCCGCACCCGGGCGGCCGGGCTCGGTGCGCGACTCGAGCCAGCTTTCGCTGTCGAGCCATTTCTCGATGCGCGGCAGCATGGTGGTCAGACGCGGCTCGGCGCGGTTATAGGCCTGATCGTAAGTGAGCAGTTTCTGGCCCTGGGCCGCCAGCAGCAGCGGCAGGGAGAGCAGGATGAACAGGATGAAGGGCAGACAACGGTTGCGGTGCATCAGGGACCTCCTTGTTGATCGGATCAAAGCGGCGGGCGCTGGAGATGGTGGCGGGTGGCCCGCTGCCAGGCATGGGCGACGGCGATGATGCTCCCCTCATCGAAGAGCCGGCCGGTGACGGTGATGCTGGTCGGGGTGCCATCCGCGGCAAAGCCGTTCGGCACCGTGATCGAGGGGTGGCCGGTGAGATTGGTCAACAGCAGATTATCGCCCTCGTCGGAGGGGGCGAGATAGCAATCCACGTTCTCCAGGACCTTCGCCATGGCCTGGATGAGTTCATGACGGATGCGGTTGGCATTGATATACTCGACCGCGGGGATGAAGCGCGACTGGCGGAAATCGTTCGGCCAGGCGTTTTTAATCTGGCGCACCATCAGGGAATCCCGGTTGCTGCGGGTCAGTTCGTCAAAGGCCGCGGCGGCCTCGGCGCTGAGGATGATCGCGAGGGCATTGACCGGCAGCCGGGGCAGCTCGATCGGAATGAGCCGGGCGCCGAGGGCGGTCAGCTGCGCCAGGGCGAGCGAGTCGTTGCGGTGAAAGGGATAGGCCCCGGCGAACTCCTTCTGCAGATAGCCGATGCGCAGCGCGGCGAGGGGCGTACCGGAGTCATAGCAAAAGGGTGCATCGTAGAGGGTCTGATCGCGTCCGTCGGGGCCGGAGATGGCGGCAAGGACAATGGCGGCATCCTCGGCGGTGCGGCAGAGACAGCCGATCTTGTCCATGGACCAGCTCAGGGCCATCGCTCCGCTCCGGCTGACGCGGCCATAGGTCGGCCGCAGGCCGGTGACGCCGCAGACCGTGGCGGGCGAGACGATCGAGCCCCAGGTCTCGGTGCCGATGGCGAAGGGCAGGAGTCCGGCCGAGACCGCGGCGCCCGAGCCGGCCGAGGAGCCGCTCGAACCCTGCTCGGGCTTCCAGGGGTTGCGGGTTTTGCCGCCGAACCAGACGTCCCCCCAGGCAAGTTCGCCCATGGTCAGCTTGGCTGTCAGCACCGCGCCGGCCGCCTCGAGCTTGCGGATGACCGTCGCATCCTCGGGAATTTGCTGTTCCATGAAGGGCACGCTGCCCCAAGTGGTTTTATACTCGGCGGTGCTGAGCAGGTCCTTCACCCCATAGGGAATGCCGTGGAGCATGCCGCGGTAGCGGCCCGCGGCGATCTCGGCATCGGCCCGGGCCGCCTCGCGCAGGGCCCGGTCGGTGGTCAGGGTGATGACGCAGTGCAGCACAGGATCATAGTGCTTGAGCCGCTCGAGGTAAAAGAGCGTCAGCTCGGTGGAGGTGATCTGGCGGGTGCGCAGCAGCTCGGCCAGTTCGGGGATGGAGAGGTAGGCGAGGTCGACCGGATCCGCCGGCTTTTTCACCCCCCTGGGACGCGGGATCCGGCAGTACGCCTTGCCGGACGGCATGATAAAGCCCTGCGGCAGCGGATTAAAGAGCAGGGCCGGCACCACGCTGTTGGCCAGGGAAAAGGCGCGGATCTGCTCCAGGCTTTCCCGCTGCCCCTTGAGGCCGTCGAGCAGCGAATCGCGCTCAGCCGGGGTGAAGGAGAGGCCCTGGAGCCGCTCCGCCGCGGCTACCATGCCGGTGGTGATGGTATCCGGCGCGGCCGGAGGTTGGGCGCCCGCCGCAGCAGTGAGTAGGAGGAGCATTGCGATGTGTAAAGACTTCATCATCAGCCTCCTGTAATAGCCTGAAAAAGCTTGTATCTCACAAAGTCACCAAGCCGCAAAGAGTGTCATGAAACGCCGCACAGAAGAGGCCGGCGTGATGCCAGCCTCTCTGTGACTTTGTGGCTTGGTGAGAGATTTATTTGTTTCTTTCCGGCTATTATTTCTTTGGATAGGCCGGGCGGGCCGGGAAGGTCCACGGCTTTTCCGCGATTTGCTTCTGCAGCACCTCGATGGCGGTCTCGAGCTGCTTGTCATGGCCGGCCATGGCCGAGACGGGATCGTTCTCGACCAGGATATCGGGATCGGCGCCATGGTTCTCGACCAGCCATTTGCCGCCTTCGCCCCAGAAGGCGTTATTGGACTGGTTGACCGAGCCGTTATCGATGGTCTTCTGGGCGTTGATGATGCCGACCAGGCCGCCCCAGCTCGGGACGCCAATGACGGTGCCGAGCTTGCGCGCCTTGAAATCCTCGACAAAGGCCTCGCCGTCCGAACCATTGGCTTCATTGGTCAGTAAGGCGAGATGCGCGGTGGAGGCGCTGTTGGGATAGCGGTAGGCCTCCATGTTCTGCATGACGTTGTAGGCGGTCTGCTTGCGCTCGAGCTTGTCGATGAGAAAGTACTCGGTCCAGCCGCCGCCGTTGCCGCGCACATCGATGATCAGGCCCTTCTTGAACTTGAAGGCGCGCCAGTACCGGTCGAACTGCCCGAGGTTGCCCACGCCCATGGCGGTGATATGCATATAGCCGATGTCACCATTGCTTGCCTTGAGGACCTGCTGCATATTGTCCCAGACCCAGCGCTGGTAGCGCAGTATGAATTCGGAGCGGACCGGCTCGGTCTTGAAGCTCTTCGCGCCGGCCAGGCCGGGCTTGTCGTTGACGGTGAGCTGCACCTTCTGGTCTCTGGCGACCTGCAGGTATTTGTAGGGATTCTCGGGAGCCTTGATTTCGCGGCCGTCGATGGCGATCAGGTAATCGCCCTCCTTCAGGCTCACATCCGGGCGCACCAGCGGACCGGAGAGGTCGCGGCTGAGGTCGGTCGGGCCGTAGATCTTGACGAATTTGTAATAGCCGCCCTCGCCGGGAGCAAGATCGGCGCCGAGCAGGCCGGTGAAGAGACTCTGTTCGGGCCGCTGCGCCGGACCGCGGTCGCCACCGCCGACATAGGTATGCGAGACACAGAGCTCGCCGACCATCTGCGAGAGCACCCAGTTGAGATCCTCGCGCGAATTGAGCTGCGGAATGTAGGCACGATAAGCGTCGCCCATCTTTTTCCAGTCGCGGCCGTGCATGTTGGCATCGTAGAAAAAGTCGCGGTACCAGCGCCAGGTGTCGCTGAAGATCTGGTTCCACTCCGCCTGGCTCTGCACGGTATAGCTCATCTTGCCGAGGTCGAGCGGATCGCCGAGGCTTTTGCCGTTCAGTTTGTCGAGGGCGCTGGTGTAATAGTCGTTGCGCTTTTTGATGAGGATGGTCTCACCGTTGCCGGAGATGCGCCAGTCGGAGATCTTGCTTTCCAGGACGGTCTCCTTCTGGTCGGCCATGTCGAAGACATGCAGCTCCCATTTGTCGCGGCCACCGGGATTGTACAACTCTTCATACTCGTCCTCGCCAAAGGCATCGACCGCGGCGAAGGTGACCTTGCCCTTGCCGGCCCTGGCGTAGAAATAATTGCCGCCCTTGACCGGTACGGTGAAGGTGCGCTCCTGGATGCCGGCGAGATCGATGCGGAAGGGCTCAGCCGGTCCCTCCTTCTTCTCCTCGCGCGGCCGCGGACCTTTATCCAGCGGCGGCCGGCCGCCCATATCCGGAGGCATGCCGCCGGGGCCACGTCCGCCTATGCCGGGGCCCTCGGCGTCCTCGAAGAGCGGCGCCTGGCCCGCCTTGAGCTGGACCACCATCACCTGAACCGGCGACGGAAGGATGTGGTTGTCCTCAAAAACATCCATCTGCACGTCGTTGAAATTGCGATAGGAGAGGTAGTAAAGGTACTCGCCGTTGGCGTCGAAGGTAGGATAAAGATTGTCATAAAAATCGCCGGTGATGGCAAAACTCCTGGCCTGTTCAAGGCTGTAGAGGTAGATCACCGAGTTGCGGTTCTCTTGAACAAAGCTGTAGGCGATCCACTTACTGTCGGGGGCCCAGGTATAGTCGCTCACCTCCCAGGTGAATTCGTCATTCTTGAGGCGATTGGAGGAATCCACCTTGATCAGCTTCTTGGTGGCGACATCGAGGTACCAGAGGGTGAAGGATTTGTCGCTGAAGAGGATCTTTTTGCTGTCGGGCGACCACTCGAGGTGGTAGACGGTGGTCTTGAGGTCGTCAGTGAGCTTGAGCCATTCGCCGCGGGGATTGTCCTTGCTCATCATGTAGAGGGCATACTCGCCGCTCTTGTCGGAGAAAAAGGCGACCCACTGGCCGTCCGGCGAGATCTGGGCGTAGCGCTCGCGCGATCCGGCGGTGGCGGTGAGGTTGACGGTCTCTTTTTTGGCGTCGGTGGGGACGATAAAGGCATCGCCGCGGGCCTCAAAGGCCACGCTCTTGCCGTCGCCAGCGATGGCCATGTTGTGGATGTACTCTTTGGGGTTGATGGTGCGGTCGGCCAGCTGCCAGCGGTCGCTCGGAATCTGGATATCGACCTTGCGGCTGGTGTTGGTCTTGCTGTCGAGCACATAGAGCCAGCCCGAGCGCATGTAGACGATCTGCTGGCCGTCGCTGGCGGCCATCTGCACGTCAAAATCGTTGAAAAAGGTGGCCTGCGCGACGACCCTGGTGGCGAAATCGTAGGTATAGAGGTTGGAGATGCCGTTGTCGCCGCGGTCGGAGACGAAGTAGAGTTTGCTGCCGATCCACATCGGATAGGCGCTTTTGCCGACATAGTCAGTCAGGTCGGTGTACTCTTTGGTGGTGAAATCATAGAGCCAGAGGTCGACATACTGGCCGCCCTTGTAGCGTTTCCAGTAGTACTCCTCGCGGCCCTTGGGGCAGTAGGCTATTTTTTTGCCGTCGGGGGAGTAACTGGCGAGAACGCCCTGGGGCACCGGGAGCTGCTCGGGCCACTCGCCCGCCATCGAGACGGAATAGAGTTTGGTGACCGGCCGGTAGGTATTTTCATAGGAGGCGCGGAAAACAATCTTTTGGCCGTCCGGGGTCCAGGTCAGGGCCTGGGCGCCCTGCTGCCAGGTGAGGCGTTTGGGAATCCCGCCGTCGCCGGGGATGCAGTAGAGATTGCGGCCGCCGTCGTAATCGCCGGTGAAGGCGATCCAGGCGCCGTCGGGCGAGATCCGCGGCGCGGTCTCGTCGCCGGGATGGACGGTCAGACGCGTCGCCAGTCCGCCCTGGGCACTGACCCGCCAGAGGTCGCCCTCGAAGGAGAAGACGATCAGATCGTTACGGATATCGGGATTGGTCATGAAGCGGCCGGGGATGGCTGCGAAGAGCAAGGCCGGCAGGAGGAAGAGCAGCACAGCGACTCTTTTCATCATAGGGCTCCTTGGCTTGAGATGTGACTCCCCCACGGGTATCATAATATAGACGTATGGGAGGGAAAAAAGTTGCGCGGGTGGCGCTCACCTTCCGGCATGGCGTTTTTCCAGCACCTCCAGCACCTCATCCAGGCCGACTTCGCAGGCCGCGAGCAGCACGAGCAGATGGTAGAGCAGGTCGGCCGACTCCTCCTTGAGGCGGGGGAGATCGCCGATGACGCCCTCGATGACGACCTCGGTCGCCTCCTCCCCGACCTTCTGGGCGATCTTGGGGATGCCCCGGGCCAGGAGGCGGCAGGTATAGGAGCCCTCCTGCGGATTGCGCTGGCGCTCCTGGATGATCCCCTCGAGCTGGTGGAGAAAATCCCCCGTTCCCACATTCGTTTCCGCGAAGCAGGTGTCGGCGCCAGTATGGCAGACCGGCCCGGCCGGCCGCGCCTTGATCAGCACAGTGTCCTGGTCGCAGTCGGTGCGGATCTCCTCGACGTGGAGGAAATGGCCGCTGCTCTCCCCCTTGGTCCAGAGCCGGTTTTTGCTGCGGCTGAAAAAAGTGACCAGGCCGCTGCTGCGGGTCTGTTCGAGGGCTTCGGGGTTCATGAAACCGACCATGAGGACGCGGCCGGTGCGGCTGTCCTGGATGACGGCGGGGAGCAGGCCCCCGCCCTTGGCGAAATTGAGGTTCATAGTCTCACCGCAATATGGTTTTGGGCCAGATAGTGTTTCAGCTCGGGGATGGGGATCTCGCCGAAGTGGAAGATCGAGGCGGCGAGGGCGGCATCGGCCTTGCCCGCCGTAAAGACCTCGAGAAAATGGTCACAGGTGCCGGCGCC
>Ga0116170_10004789_pt1 | contig 12279 bp, 9 predicted proteins | sample AD_JPNHW1_MetaG_FD_89797 | JGI IMG/M metagenome (GOLD analysis project Ga0116170, IMG submission 89797) | Active sludge microbial communities of municipal wastewater-treating anaerobic digesters from Japan - AD_JPNHW1_MetaG | ecosystem: Engineered > Bioreactor > Anaerobic > Digestate | place... | reverse complement strand
TCGCGTTGCGTTTCCGTCCACCGGGTGGCGCAGGGACAGACCGGGGCGGGCTCTTGTTTCATTCAGTCTCCTGAAGGAGAAACCGATCATGGAAATGCGTCTTGGGCGGGTGGGGATTCTGGTGTCGTTCTGCTTGTTCGGGGTTCTGGCCGCGCAGGCCGGGGAAAGCATGTTGCTGGCGCCCGGCGCCAAGCCCCAACTCCTCTCACGCGAGTTCGAGTTCACGGAAGGGCCGGCGGTGGACGCCCAGGGAAACGTCTTCTTCACCGATCAACCCAACGACCGGATCATGAAATGGGTGACCGATGGAAAGATTACGACCTTCCTGCAACCGAGTGGACGTTCCAATGGGATGTACTTCGACCCACAGGGGAACCTGCTGACATGCGCCGATGAGAAGAACGAGATCTGGTCTATTGCTCCGGACAAGAAAACGACCGTGATCTTCAAGGACTATTCCGGCAAACTCCTCAACGGGCCCAACGATCTGTGGGTTCGACCCGATGGAGCGCTCTACTTCTCCGATCCCTATTACCCGCGTTCCTGGTGGAAACACACCACCATGCCGCAGGAGGGACAGCACGTTTATTTCCTCTCCGCCGACCGCAAAATCTGCAAACGGGTCACGGAGGATCTGAAGCAGCCCAACGGTCTCGTCGGGACGCCCGATGGCAAGACGCTCTACGTGTCGGACATTCAGGCCAACAAAACCTACGTCTGCGACATCCAGCCCGATGGGACGCTGGCCCATAAACGGCTCTTCTGTGACCTGGGGTCCGACGGCATGACGATTGACGAACAGGGCAATGTCTATCTGACCGGCAAGGGCGTGATTGTCTTCGACAAGACGGGCAAGAAGATCGAACAGATTGAGATCTCCGAGCCGTGGACGGCCAATGTCTGTTTCGGCGGGAAAGACTTCAAAACCCTGTTCATCACGGCCAGCAAGGCGGTCTATACCGTCGAGATGCGGGTCAAAGGAACCGGCTGCGTCTGGGCGGCGAAAAAGAACGGGGAGAAGTAGGAGATCGTTTCTCCTGTGCCTGTGAACCCCAAACAGATGTTAAAGCGCCAACGGCGCGGATAAATCGTAGCCTGGGGCAAGCGAAGCGTCGTCCCCAGGGAGGATGTCCCCATTTTCAAAAGGGCTGAAGGCCCGTCCGATTGGGGTAGGGGGAAACGCCTGGATAGAACGGGCTTTCAGCCCTCCTGGAAACAACCCGGTCTGTTTCTGGGGCGATGCCCCAATCTACAATGGCTCGCGCCGTTGGCGCTTGACCCGCCCCTTTTCGATCTCCGGTTCCTTCCCCTCGCGGATCCCCCTTGGGGGACACCCAATCCGGTTGAACACAGTGGACTTGGGTTTTGAAGAGGCAGAGAAATCATCGCGCAGAGACGCAGGGACGCGGAGGCCATTGATTGTAAGCCACATAAGGCACAAAAGTCACAAAAACAGGAAATTTCTGTGCCTTCTGTGCATTTTTGTGGCTGAAAATCGTCACAGCCGGTGTAGATTCTACGAGATATTCAGTACAAAACGATATCCGGCAGACGACGATGAAGTTGGAAAAAATCTACAATACATAGACTTCACTCCGACTCTCCCAGGAATTTCTGCGCTTCAATAAGAACCGGAATACCTTGGAACCGTCCCGCGCGATACAACTTCCGAATCTCCTCCACGGAACCGCACGAAAGCAGGAAGGGAAGAGCCTTCTCCTCCAGGAACGATTGAATCTGTTGAGATCGTTCGGCGTCGGGCATAGAAGTTACAAAAAGAACGACTCTCCTGCTTGCCCGCAAATTCTTTCGAAGAGGCGAGTTTATTCTCAGGGTGAACGGAGAACGCGCCTCAGTGTGGGGTGGGAGCGGGCCGGGTCGTGGGAAGCGCGAGAGGCAGCGCCACGGACTCTTTCAACGGACGGGGACCCGGCGCAGGGGAAGAGGTTGGAGTGGGGGACGGAGTGGCGCTGGGAGTGGGCGTCGGAGAAGGAGGGAGAGCCACCTTTTTCTGAGAGGCCGTGGTCTCCTCGGCTGACCCTTTCGTCTCCGACGGCATTTTCAGGTACAGAACTTCTTCTCCCGGTTTGCTCAACCGATAGGTTTCGCGGGCCACCAGTTCGTGTTCGACGCCGCCGTTTGTGAGCATGTCGCGTTCATTTTGCAACTGCTCGATTTCGTGCTCGATCTTTTCAACCCGAATTTTTTCCTTGTTGCGCATCTCCTGTGTGTCCAGGTACTCCCAGATGGCGTTGCGCTGCAGGACACACCACGTCACCACCACGATTGCCAGCAGCAGACTCCAACTGGCAACACCCCGCCAGACCCAGAAGAGGTTTTTCAGAAGTCGCAACAAGGCCATCGGAAACCCCCTCCTCCTGGGGCAAACAGAATCACGAGACTTTTCCCACAATCATCCTATGACCAATCCGATTCGGAACACAACTCAAATGTCACATTCTGAATCGAATGGAGGCCGGCAGGCCCGCCGTTTCCGGGTGGTTTCACTTCGCGGTTTTGTCCTGCGGGAACTGAGCCAGACGCAGAACAATTTTGTCTATGGCCGGGATGACCCGCTCGGGCTTTTCCGGACTCAGGCTGACCATGATGGAAAAGGCAAAAGTCTCGCCGTCACGGTTCTCGATGTACCCCGACAGGCACATGGCCTGGCGGATATACCCGGTCTTGGCGTGGACGCGTCCCAGGGCGGACGCGTCACCGAGCCGTCCCCGCAGGGTACCGTCCTGACCGGCCACCGGCAGGGACGCATAAAACGCATCGTGGGCCGGGTGCTTGGCCATGACTTTGAGCAGGCCCAGCATGTGGCGCGGGCGCACCATGTCGTGCGAGGAAAGGCCGCAACCGTCGGCCATGTAGAAACCGGGCGTTGGGACGCCGTTCTTGCTCAGAAACTGCTGGACCACTGCGAATCCATTGGTGAAACTTCCCGGCACGTCTCCCCGTCGGCCCAGAGTCTTGAAGATCTGTTCGGCGTACAGGTTGATACTCTTTTTGTTGGTGACCGTGATAATGTCTTTCAGGGGGGGCGACGTGTACACCGCCAGTTCGGTCAGGGCCGTCGCCGTGTATTTCGAGCGGTCTTTCACCGATCGGATGGGTTGGAGGTTCTCGCCCACCTGAATGCCGGCTTCTTTGAGAACCTGGGACAGTTCCGTCAGGAAGAAGCGAGTCGGGTTCTTGACTGGAATGGTCTTTTGACACGGCAGGGAATTGAGGGGCATGGTGCCCGCGATCTCGGTCGTTTCTCCGCCCGGAGTCGGCAGGAAGCGGATCTGGCTGTCCGCGTAATTCCGTGTGCTCGTGCGGTTTGTGGTTGTGGCGGTGATGCTCCACTGGCCGTTGGCCTTGCGCGGACTGACGACCTCGAGCTGGACCGGGTTTCCCACCTGACCGCCCGGCGAGAGGAGCACGTCGTAACAATTGTCGTTCAGGGACAATCCACTGGTTTCGGCAGCGTACCAGGTGTCCAGGTAGTTCCACGCCCAGCCGGGAGCGATTCCATCGTCATCAAAGGCGCTGTCGTCCCCGATGATTCCTTCGGTGATGCGGGTGATACCCCGTTCCTTCAGTTGCTTGGCCCAGGCCTGAAACGGCGCCAGCGTATTACCTCCGTGGAAACGGGGAGCAAAGGTGGGATCGCCGGACCCCTTGACATAGAGGTAACCGTCAATCGTCCCATCGGTCAGGTTCGGGTCCGTTGACAAGAGGTGGGTTTCATAGTGGAAATCCGGTCCCAGACGGTCCAGGGCCGCAGCTGTGGTGAAGAGTTTCAGATTGGACGCGGGCAGGAAGGTCTTGTCGGCGTCGTGTTCATACAGGACGACACCGGTGTTGAGGGATTCGGCAATCAGTCCCACGTGGGCGCTGGCCAGAGCCGACGAAGACAGAAGCACGTCAATGTCGGTTCGCAGTGCCTGGAGCGCTTCTGCGTTCTGGCTGGGATAAGTCGTGCCTGCGGGCGCAGGGACTGGGGTAGGAGAGAGGACGGTGGCCGAACCGGACGTCGGGGGAGTATCATCGGTGGGGGACGGCTGAGGTGTGGTTGCCGGTGTCGGTTCCGGCGTTGGAACAGGGGTGGGTTTGCGGGCGGGGGCGGTTTTGGCTTTGACCGACTTACCGGCCTTGGGAGCCGGTGCGCTTTTAGCCGGAACCGTTTTGGACGACTTCCGGGCGGTTTCGGCGGAACTCTGAAGGGGCCACGCGGTCAGGTTCAGGAGCAGGATCAGGAGAAGAACGAGTGAGGGGCGTGTGAAATACATGGGGTTTCCTCTTGAGCGTCTATTCGGAAGGTGGAGTCGGGGGGAGGGGGTGCAGGAACAACAGGGAAATACCGCCCACGGCAATCACGGCTCCCAGGGCGGCACGCCAACTGATGCGTTCCTTGTAAAACAGAATCAACACGGGCAAAATCAGCACCGGCACGGTGGCCGTGATGGTCTGGGCCACGCCGGCTGGGATGATCTGGATGGCGCGCATCAGGAAGGCGACCCCAAGGAAGGGCCCGGCAATCGCGCCGCCGGTCGTGAGACCCAGGGCGGGCAGGTTGCGGGTGGCGATGACTAATTTCCTGAGGCGCCGCATGAAAAGACTCAAGAGAAGAAAGGCGGACAGGCCGGTAATGGCTCGGATCTGGGTGGAGGCCATCGCGGTGCTCAGCCCCGGGGAACTGTTCAACATCCCCTGCTTGGACATAACCAGGCCTACCCCCTGGCCGGCGGCTCCCAGAATTGCCAGAAGCACACCGACTGGCGAGACCCGGATTGCCTGACCGTCCGAATTGACCGGGCGCTCCAGCACGACCCACCCCACCCCGACGATGGTGATCATCATGCCGAGGATTTCCCGCAACCCCAGCGTTTCGTTCATCCAGAGCCAACTGGTCAGAGCGGCGATGGGAGGGGCCAGCGCCATCAGAAGAGACGAAAGGCGCGGACCGATGAGGACCATGGCGCGAAACAGGAACAGGTCTCCGAGGAAGAAGCCGACAAAACCGGAAAGGGAGAGCCAGAACCAATTCTCCCGGGAAAAATCGGTCGGCAACCATAACCCCCGCGCCACCCGACCATAAACTGAAAGAAAAACCAGCGCCAGAGCCAACCGGATCACATTGACCGGCAGAGATCCAATGCGCCGGCCCGCTTCAGAGAAAAAAAGCGTGCTGGCTGTCCAACAAAATGCCGCTCCAAGCGCCAGAAAATTGCCTTCGTAAAGAGTCATGTTCTCGGAACGGATTCTTTCACTCCACCGGCGGACCCGTGCTCTGTCGGTGTTCAGGGTCTTGGGGACAGGCTGGGGAAAAACCGAGAAACCTGTCCTTTCGGCTCGGAGACCGAGCCGACAATCAATCCCTAGAATAACAAGAATGACGCGAGAAACAAGGAAGAAATTGCGAATGGGCAGGCGAAAACGGGGAAAATCCCCCCATCCGGCCTCCCCATTTTCGATGGTTGCATCTCAGGAGATTGATTATAGGGGAATTGAGTGAATTATCTGAATGTATACCGGTCTGTGTGGATCTATAACATTTCTTTTGTCAGTGCTCTGTAAAATCAGACTGTGTCGGGGTGAAAACAGGGGGAATCGGGAGAACCGGAGTGTCGGCGATGGCAGGGGTCCCTTTCTCGTGTGGCCGGGAGGTGTCCGAAACGCCCTGAACCGGCAGGTTCAGCTGGGTTTGATACGAGGCCTCGAAATAGCGGGGGAAGCGGGGCAGGAGCTTCTGAAAAGTGGAACACTCCCGCAACAGGGTCGGGGCGAGTGGTTCCTGCTTCTGGTGCAGCTCCCGCCACTGGGCTGCCGTCCAGGCCTTTTCCTCGGGGCGTTTGGCCTCAAAATAGGGCAGGAGAGCGCCGGTCACCTGAATATCCTGACCCAGAATGGGGGCGCTGGTCGTCACGGACCAGAGCGGGCCGACACCCGCTTGAAAAGCGGCGCCTCCCCGATTCTGGAGGGTGGCGATTGTGGGGACCGATTCATCGAATCGGAAACCGATCCGGATCGCCTCTTCGGGGGGTAATTTGAGCGCACGGGAGAGGGAAGGTCCCCATTCGCACAGGGTTTTCTGGTCTTCGGGAGAGATTCGGAAGGTTTTTCCGGCCTGCTGGAGCGCAACCCGTTCCAGGGTTTTCAAAAGCCGCTCCAAGGAACGGGCATTCTGAACAAAGGGGGTCGAAAGTCGGCTGGATTTTTCCAGAACGACCGCCATCTGGCTGGCTGTGTGGGCCAGGGTATTGTAGAGGACCGGGTTGGGATCAACATAACAACACGTCCAAGCGGTCGTCCCGGTGGTCAACGTGTCCGGATGGGAAGACAGGGGATTCTCCACGGCTTTCTCAAGGGGCTGAGTGGGTTCAGGCAGTTCGGATTCCCGCTGAAGGGAGGCCCAGAAAGCCAGGGCCGAGTTGGCTCGGAGGAACTCATGATCCGTCTGGCGGGCGTAATCCGGCAGGTTTCGGAGAGACAACGCGCCGGCGGTTTGCTCGATCGCCTGAGTCAGGAGTTGTTCAATGGACCTCGCGCCCTCAGACGGATCGTTTGCCCTGTTTGCAAAACTGAAGGCGTCGCCCAGTTTCCGGAAGAACCCTTTTTCTTCAGGCAGGTAACTCTTCCAGACCTCCTGTGCCAGTTTTTTCTGGTGGTCCATCCCGAAGTATTGAAAATCCTTGTCGCGTTTGAGGAGCAGCGACGCCTGAGGATTTCCCATGGCCGCCAGCAGATCGAGCCCTCGTACCCCGCCCCGGATGGTTGCCCCGTCAGGACCCGGTACACTGGTGAAGGCCCGTCCCCCGCCGGCGTTGCCGCGGCCCGGCCACGTGTCGTTCGAGCGCATGGCGAGCAGAATTCGGCTGTCGGGGAGATACCGGCGTCCGCAGATTGAGAATCCCCGTCGGCCCGAGTCCGGGGTCTGACAGCAGGTAAGAGGTTGCAGGCGGGCTTCAAGCCAGGCCAGCCAGGTCAGGGTGTCGTAGTCGTCGCCCAGGAACTCGATTGTCCGTTCCAGAGTTCCCGGTTTGGGGACACATGTTTTCAAACTGGCCAGCAGGGCGGGGGGATCGAGGTCCGGGCTCAGTCCCGACCATTGTGTTTCGGCGGCGTCCATTTCCTTCCAGACATCCAGGGCGGTTTGTTCCGGGGAAAGATGGGTGTTTTCCAGAATCAGGGACAGAAGGGCCGCCGCGCGCATTTCCACCAGGCCTTGCGAGGGGTATTGCGCTTCGAGCCGGGCCATTTCCCCGCGTTTCCGGTCGTCGGTCCAACTGGTGTGGACCCCCTGAAACCATCCCCCTTCCAGCAGAGGATGATCGAAGGGCTGGCCGGTCTTCCGGGCCGACTTCTGGTCGAGTCGAAGGAGCAGGTTCCCCAGGTAACGGGAACTCCGATAATAACACCGCAGAGTTTCGGTACGGAGCGATTGACCGCGAGGTTCCAGAGAAGCGTAGTCGAGTTTCTGGTCGAATACATCCGAGAAGGCCCAGGTTTCGTGAGTCTGAATCCGGTTCCATTCTGCCTGGAGGGGGGTGGGTGGGTTCGTCTCGCCCGCCAGAAGCATTCGGGCGGTCTGGACATAAAGTCGGGCGCGGCGGGCAGGTTCCGCCAGGGGGGACGGCAGATTGACCCGTCCGGAATCGAGCTGAATCCAACGGGGCGTTTCTTCACCCGACGCGTTCAGGGATTTTTCCAGCGTCTCGAGGACGGTTTGGAGCCGAGGGGTCAGGATCGCGGTTTCCAACTGGGCCCGCGTCTGTTCGCGCAGGAGGTGAACCGCCCAGAGGGCCGAGTCCACCGTAATGAGCATCGGTTTGCCTTCCTGGTGGAGGTCCGTATAGAAGGCGATCATGGTGCGTTGCCGGGGATCGGGTTCAAGACCGAGAGCGCGGTCGCCCGGGCGGCTGGCTCCGGCAGGCAAGGCCAGCATCAGGTAAGCCAGCGTGACGAGAACCGTTGCGGAGTGGAAACAGGAGCGCATGAGAAACCCCTCTCTGGATGTACCTTTCCAGGATTTTTCCGGCTTGAGAGCCGGACCTCGGTTCTGGGGGATTGGAGTCCCGGAAACCGTTCTGCCGTCAGAAGACTGACGCCTGTGCGCGATTTGCGATTTTCCCGGGTACTCCAGACGTCAAGTGGGCCGGCAAGTGTCAGAACTTGTACTGCCTGAGACTCCCCTCCGGGCAACCTATCAAGAATCGGGCCTGTTGGTCCCTTCCGATTTGGGAGAATGATTGCTTGTACGCCTTTTCTCTGCTTGACTGTCCTCTTCCGGCCCATTAAATTCAAGTCAGTTGTGTTCGGGTCGGGACTTTGTCTCAAGGCGCGTTTCGATGTCTTTCATTCCAAACATCAAATTTCTGATTGTGGATGATATCGCCAGCATGCGCAAGATTGTGCGGGCGACCCTCGGGCAGTTGGGATTCAGCGATATTCAGGAAGCGGTGGATGGCAATGCCGCCCTCTCCAAACTGCGATTCGAGAAATTCGATCTGGTGATTACCGACTGGAACATGCCCGCCATGTCCGGTCTGGATTTCCTCAAGGCCATTCAGGGCGACGAGAAACTTCGCGGTTTGCCGGTTTTGGTGATGACGGCCGAGGAATCGCAGGATACGGTCAACCAGGCCCTCGATATGGGGTGTTCCGGGTATATGATCAAGCCGTTTACAGCCGATGCGCTCGGACAGCACATCGGTCGGATTTATGCCGAGATGATGCGTTTCGAGCGATTGCGGGTTCTGCTGGTGGACGACTACCCGTCCATGCGCCGCATTATGGCCAAAATTCTAAGTCTGATTGGGGTGCGGACCATCGCCGAGGCGGGGAGTGGGCCGGAAGCGCTCGACAAGGTCAAGGCCGAACCGTTTGATCTGGTCATTACGGACTGGAACATGCCCGACATGGGGGGCTTGGAACTGGTGCGGGCGTTGAAGAGCCGCAAGGAATTGTACAATCTGCAGGTGATTGTCGCCAGTTCCACGATCACCCAGCAAATGGTGGTTCAGGGCAAACAGGCTGGCGTGGCGGAATATCTGGCCAAGCCTTTTGCCCCGGACGACTTGAAACAGCGCATCAGCCGGATCTTCCAGATCGAATTCAAATAGAAGGGGGGCGTTTCACCTCCTCAAGGGAGGTTTGTGCTTCGCCCTTCCCCCGCGACTTCAGGGCCTCATTCCTGTTCTGTCTGCCCGACGTATTTTTTTAAAAAAAGTTTCAAACAAAATCGCATTCCGATCGTCTATATGAAGGAAAGGGATTGTGGCATGAGGCGCCACAGATGGCACTGGACACCGCAACGTGTGGAAATAGACCAGAGTCGGCTCGTTCATCCTTGTGGAATGTTTAGGATATTCAATTGATTTCCAAGGAGTTGCAGTGCTGTTTTTGAGATGGCTCAGCGATTGCTTGAAAGACTGGAACCGAGGAACCCTCGCACCGGGACGATGCGGGAACGGTCGTGCGGGGCGATTGGGCGGCACCCGAACGGGGGAGCCGTCGGGAGTGTCCATAAACACTCTGTAATTTTTATGTATGTTGAGACTTGACATTCTGCGAAACGCTCAATACTTTTCACGTGGCAACGTGATATTTGACTCAACCGAGGGCACTATCTTAGAGGCCGGAGACTGGCATGATTCGCAAGCATCCTTTTCTATTCATCTTTCTGCTGATTCTGGTGGGAGGCGGAGGATATGGTTATATCCGCAGTCTGCGTCCCAAGCCGACTCCGGTCAAGGTGACCCAGTCCGACCAGGTCGAGAAACTGAGAGCCATTGTGCGTTCCTCTGGGGAAATTCAGACGCATGACATGGTGGACATTCAGACGGAAGTGGCGGGCGTGATCGTGGATCTGCCCGTGGTGGAAGGACAACGGGTCACCAAGGGCGATGTGTTGTTGCACATTGACGATTTCCAGTCCAGAACCGAGATGTCGGGGGAACAGGCCCGCTACGATGGGGCGCTGGCGGAGATCAAGCGGGCCGAGGCGTCGCTGGCTGGGGCTCAGGTTGAACTGGACCGCCAGAAGGAGCAGATTGAGGTGGCCCGGCAGGATCTGGCGGAGGCGGAAATCACGCGCGCCCGGGACGAATCGTCCCTGAAGCGTCAGAAGCAACTCGTGGATAGTAAAACCCTGTCGCGCGAGGAGTATGAGGTTCAGGAAGCCAAATACAACATTTCCATTCGCCGGGTCGAGTCGGCCAAGAGCCGGGTCAAGCAGGGCGAATCGCAACTGCAGGTGAATGAATTGACCATCGAACAGCAGAAGGCGTCCAAGACGGCGGCGGAACAGAGTCTGGCCAGCGCAAAGGCCAGTCTGGACCGGGCTAAGGACCAGTTCAAGAAGGTGACCATCACATCGCCGCTCGATGGAGTGATCGTGCAGCTCAATGTGGAAGTGGGCGAGCGGGCGGTGCCCGGTATTCAGTCCAATCCTCAGGCCACCCTGATGACGATCGCCAACCTTTCGGCCATTGAGGCCAAGTTGGAAGTGGACGAAACGGATATCACGCGCGTGGCGCTCAAGCAGCCCGTCAAGATTGACATTGACGCCCTGCAGGACACCCCGCTTTCGGGAACGATTACGGAAATTGGTTCGGCGCCGATTCAGAAACAGACCGGTTCCAATACGCAGGAAGGAAAGGATTTCGAGGTGGTGGTTACGATCGTGAATCCGCCGGAAAAACTGCGGGTGGGAATGTCGTGTGAGGCGGAAATCACCGTGGACACGCGGAGCAACGTGCTGGGCATTCCCATTCAGGCGTTGACGGCCCGCGAAGTGGAGATTGATAAGGACGGCAAGTACGTGGCGCCCCCCAAACCGGTGGAGGAAAAGAAAGGGGTACTGGCCTCGCTTTTTTCGGCCAAGAAAATCCCAGACGCGCAAGCCGCGCCGCAATCCAAGGGGGAGGGAAGTCCCGACGGAAGTGGATCAAAAAAGGAAAAAAAGAAGGAACTCTCGGGGGTCTTTGTAATGGGCGAGGATGGGTTTGCGCATTTCCGTCCGGTGAAGACGGGCGTAATGGGCGAGGAACAGGTGGAAATTCTCGAAGGACTTCAAGTGGGGGATAAAATCGTTACGGGGCCTCTGAAATCGTTGCGGAATCTGATGGAATGGACGCTGGTGGAAGAGGACAAGGGGATTCCGGGATTGGAGTTGGGAGAGAAGGATAAGAAGAAAGAGGATTAACGCGTTTCGTCGAAAAGGCGAAATGAGGCGGGTACCGGTTTCTGACCGGATACCGAAGTGGCTCGAATCAGCAGGAAGGAAAACAGACCCGTGGGCACAACCCCTCCAACCGTTCCCGATGACAACATGGTGATTCACCTGAGCGATATCTGGCGGAGCTATGAACTGGGGGCGGAATCGGTTCATGCCTTGCGCGGGGTTTCGCTCTCGGTCCGGCGGAACGAGTATGTGGCTATTGTCGGGCCATCGGGTTCGGGCAAGTCCACCCTGATGAATGTTCTCGGGTGTCTGGATACCCCGTCGAAAGGTTCCTACCACTTGAGTGGACGCCTCGTGAGTTCCATGACGGACGATGAACTGGCCCGGGCCCGCAACAATGAAATCGGATTTGTCTTCCAGACGTTCAACCTCCTGTCGCGTCTGAGCAGTTTGCGCAATGTGGAGTTGCCTCTGGTCTATGCGGGGATCAATAAAGAGGAGCGGCTCGAACGGGCGAGCAAGGCGCTTGAGATCGTTGGCTTGTCCAAGCGGATGCTGCACCGGCCCAACCAACTCTCGGGAGGACAGTGCCAGCGGGTGGCTGTTGCCCGGGCGCTGGTGACCCGGCCCAGCCTGGTTCTGGCCGACGAACCGACCGGGAACCTGGACACCGTCACGGGCGAGGAAATCCTGGACCTGTTTGCGCAGCTGCATCGGATGGGCAATACGATCATCCTGGTGACGCATAACCCGGAAGTGGCGGAGAACGCCGAGCGGATCATTTTTATCCGGGATGGGCAGATCGAGAGCGACCGGCCGGGCCGGTTGAAACGCGCTGCCAGCGTGGTTCAGGATACCGGTTCTCTGGAAGAGGATGAACCTTCCTCATGAAATGGACGGATGGGGTCCGTATCGCCGTGTCTTCCTTGTTCGCGAACCCGTTGCGGAGTTTTCTGACGTTGCTGGGGATTTCCATCAGTGTCACGGCGGTGATTCTGGTCGTTTCGGTGATTCAGGGATTGGATCTGTATGTGGCCAGTACGGTGAGCGAACTGGGATCGGATTCGTTGGCGGTCTCGCGGTTCGGGATCATGAAGAACCAC
>Ga0116170_10004787_pt1 | contig 12280 bp, 9 predicted proteins | sample AD_JPNHW1_MetaG_FD_89797 | JGI IMG/M metagenome (GOLD analysis project Ga0116170, IMG submission 89797) | Active sludge microbial communities of municipal wastewater-treating anaerobic digesters from Japan - AD_JPNHW1_MetaG | ecosystem: Engineered > Bioreactor > Anaerobic > Digestate | place... | reverse complement strand
GATCGCGAGCTGCGCGTCGACCGTATCGACGCCGTCGAGGTCGGGCAGCAAGAGCCCGCGCCTGAAGCCGCTCGTCACGATGACCCCGTACTTCTTCGGGTCAAGCTCCGCGCGCGACGAGACGGGCTCGCTCGGCTCGAGCACGTCGACCGAGTACTCGAGCGCTTCGAGCTCATCGGGCCCGACCGGGTCGAAGCGCGGGTCCTCCGAGCACGCAGATACCGCGTTCCGGATAATCTCCTCGGTTAAGGTCGCGGCGGTCGGCGCGATCGTGCCGATGCACCCCCGCAAGGCCCCGCGAGCGTGGATCGACACGAAGCATCCGGAAGGTCCGCCATCCGCCGCCTGTACCTCCGCGGGAAGCGGCGCTTCCCCGGTCCTGACGAAGCGCTCTACCGTCGCGCGCGCGATCCTGACGGGTATCGATTCGCCGGTCATACGGCCTCCTCGCCTGAGAACCCAAACTCCGCCACGCAGTACCCGATGCCGAACGGCGCCTCGTAGGAGAAAACCGAGCCGGTTACCTCAGGCGGCGCGTCGGGATACTCGAGGGCCGCGGCGCGTTCCATCGCCGCGAGCGCCATCACGAGCGAGTTATACCCGCACTCTCCCGCCTTCTCGCGGAACGCGCGGTCGATGGCGCGTATTGCCTTGAGGTCTGACGCCTCAATGGCCTTCTGGATCCGATGATCGAACTTCGCGCCCTCCTCGGCCTTTCCGTAGGGGCTCGCCGAGGAAACCCGATGCGACATATCGCCCGAGGCGATGACGCAGACGCGCCGGCCCGTCTCGAAGGCAGCCTCCGCGAGGAACGCGCCGCACCGCGTGAGGGTTTCGCCCTCGAACGCCGAGGAGGAAAGCGCGACGAGATTGCACGCGCTGTACGCCGCGAATATGAACGTGAGCGGGACGAGTACCCCGTGGTCAAGCCCGTCCGCGAGGCCATAGCGCTTGATCTGCGTGATGTCTATGGAGCCCGCCGGGATTCCCGCCTTGTCGAGTTTTTTTTGGAAGACCTCGCGATACGGCCCGTCCTGGGGAACCGACAGGCGCGCCTCGGGAGCGCCGAAGGTCTCGAACGAGCCTGAGAGGATCGGCTTATCGTGGATGAAAAGGAAATCGCTAAAAAGCGGGGAATGCGGCGAGATGACCACGATCGTCTCGGGAGCGAGCTCCGCGATCCTGTCGGCGACACGCTTGCACGCGGCGACGGTCGCGGCGGCATCGCGCTCGCGGCCCTTGCCCACGGCCTGGACGATGATCGGCGGATGAGGCATCAAAAAACCTGAACAAACGCCCTTCAGGGTTTTCTTGGTTTCCATAGGCTAAAGTATAAGGCAGGCACGGGTAAAAAGCAGCACGCGCAAGGAGGTTGTACGAAAATCCGCCGAATGTGATAAACTGTCTTTCTATGAATTACATCACTGTCGGGCAAGCCCATTTCCGCGAATTCGGGCTCCCCCTCATGTATTCGGAAGGCTGTTCGATTCCCCGTCCCGAGGACGGTTACTACGGACTCCTGTGCGCGGAAAGAGGATTCATAACCCTCACCGACGGCAAGGGAAGCCGCTATATCCAGGCACCGTCCGTCGTCTTCATCAAACCCGCCCATTCGATACGGGGGCTCTCGGTTCCCGATGGGAAGGCGCATAGCCTTATCTTCAGGCCCCAAGCGGTGAACACAAAGGCCCCGGCAACCGTTCAGCCGGGAACGAAGGACGAGGTGGGCGACTATTTCTTCTATCGCCCCTTCGCGGAGCTTCCCCCAGAGGGATACTCCACCAAGGCGCTCCCGCCGGGAATGTACGCGACCGTCGCCGGCCTCTGCGCGAAGCTCAACGAAAACCTCAATGGGTCGCAAAGCGAGTTTTGGCCCTGCCTTTCCCGCTCGTACTTTCTCGAGCTCCTTATCCTGCTCGAGCGCAATTGGTACATCGCGCCCGACGCCGAGATACTCGGCGATCATCGGGATGCCGATTCCTTCGGCAAGATACGCGAGTTCATCCACACGAGCTATGGCGAGTCGTTAACCCTCGAGGCGATCGCCGCGAAATTCGCGACGAACCGCACGACGCTCAACCGGCGCTTCAACGAAGCCTGCGGGATGAGCGCGATGGCCTACCTCAACGCCGTGCGGGTCGAGGTCGCCGCCTCGCTCCTCAGGAACACCGAGCTCTCGATCGCGGAGATCGCCGAGCGCACCGGATTCGCCGACGAATCCTATTTCAGCAGAACCTTCAAGCGAAAGCAGGGGGCATCGCCCATCACGTATCGCAGGTCATATCCCAATCCCTATTCCTGATCCAGACGGGAATTGCAGAAAATGCCAATCAAAATGCAGATTCTCCCTACCGTGAAGCTCGATTCGCCGGTAAGGTTTCGGTATCAATCTTCTCGTACCGAAAGGAGTCTTGCTATGAATAAGCTTCAATCGCTCGCGCTTATCGTGACCGTCGCGGCCTTACCCGCGCTTTTTGCGTCTTGCGGCGCCACGCAGTGGAAGGAAACGGGTCGCACCGCGAAAACCGCGGAAAAGGCCTACACCGGCATGTTTTATGACGACACGAACGGAATCGCCGTCGGCTATTCGGGCCTCGCGCGCTATACGGCCGATGGGGGAAAAAGCTGGAATACGGCCGGCAACTCCTCGATGTGCCTTTTTGCCTGTACCATGATCGACGCCGCCAACTTCGTCGTCGCGGGCAACGGCAACAACGTGCGCACCTCGAAAAACTCAGGGAAGAGCTGGGACGCGGCGACGAACATCGTCGGCAAGGGAAAGAGCCTTTCCTTCATCGATCCCTCCCGCGGTTGGGGCTCCTCGAAGACTTGGATCGGCGAAACCGGCGACGGCTGCGCGACCTGGACGCCGATCCCGCTCCCCGCGGGAACGATCGCAGAGACCGTGTGCATGCTGGCCCCGGGATCCGGCTATATGGTCTCCCAAAAGGGCGAGCTTTTCCTAACCTCGGACTCCGGCCAGCATTGGGCATCGGTCTCGAGTCCCTTCCCCGCGGACGCGAAGGATTTTACCCCCTCGTATAAAAAGGACAACCAGGCCGTCTGCCTCAGGATGTCGGGCTCGACGGGCATTATCGCGGCGATCGGCATGGCGGGAAAGACCCCGGCGCTCCGCATCAAGACTACGACGGACGGCGGAAAGACCTGGACCAAGGCCGAAACCCATCCCCTCGCCGTGGCAGGAATGACCGTCTCGATCAGCCCGACCGAGTTTATCTCGGTATTCTCAAACGACACCGCCATCACCAAATTCTCGCGCTAGGATTCTCTTTCGAGAAACGCCGCCATGCGGTATCGATCTCGCATGGCGGCGTTTCAACGCCCTGTTTTTACTGACAAGACGCCGAAAAAGCCTTACAATAATAGGTATGGCACTATCGGCGGACGTACTCGCACAGTTTAACCGTCTGGAGCAATCGGGCGCGCTTGACGCGCTTGGCGATCTCCGCAAAGAAAACAGGGAGCTCGAGCGTATCATAACCGACGCCGCGCTCCTGGTTTCCTACACCGAAGTCAACTCCATGCTCGACTTCATGATCGCCAAACTCCTCGACCACTTCATCCCGCAATTCCTCGGATTCCTCGTGCTCCCGCCCCGCCGCGACCATCTTCGCCAGTTCTGCTACCGCAACCTCAAGGAAAGCCACGAAAGCGTCCCGTCCGTGTACTATGAGATCCTGAAAACGCGATTCAACGCGAATCCGATGTCCGCGTCCTTCGAAGACCTTCAGCGCGAGTTGGGGCCCGACGTGTTCGGGAAGGATTTCCTCGACTTCAAGCCCGACATCATCTTCCCGATGTTCGGCATCGGCGGGCTCTACGGCATCGTCATCCTCGGCAAGAAGATCGTCGGGGAAGGCTACAGCGAGCAGGAAAAGAAATACGTCGACCGGATGATCCGGTTCCTCTCGGTCGGCATGCAGAACGGGCTCCACTACGAGAGCTCGATCACGGATCCCAAGACCGGGCTCTTCACCCACGACTACTTCGTCCGGAGGATGGACGAGGCGATCGCCCGCGCGCGGAGGCGCGGCGCGCACGCGGGCATCCTAATGCTCGACGTCGACCATTTCAAGCGCTTTAACGATACCTGGGGACACGTCACCGGGGACGCGGTCCTCGTCGCGCTCTCGGGCGAGCTTGCTCGGACGATCCGAGCCGAGGATTGCGCTGCCCGCTTCGGCGGCGAGGAATTCTCCGTGCTCGTCGCCGATTGCACCCCGCAAACGCTCCTCCAGGTCGCGGAGCGCATCAGGCTCGCGATAGCGAGCATCAAGCTCACGGCGGACGGCCAGGAACTTTCGATCACCGTGAGCATAGGCGGTCGCATGATCGACAGCCATCCCGGCTTCACCTCGCTCATCTACATCGGCGACGCCGATAAGGCGCTCTACCGCTCGAAGTCGAACGGGCGCAACCGATCGACGATCTTTACCCAAGGGCTTTTAGAACGCGCTGAGATCCTGCGCGTGACGAAATAGTCCTTAGGAATTATCAATACTAACGGAATCAATACATGCGACCGAACATCGTCACGCTCACCAAGTCAAACGACCTCTATCAAGTGATCCTCGCGCTCAAGGAAAATCGAAAAAAGCGGAACGAGCTTGACGAGGTCTTCGTCGAGGGAATCGAATCGATCAAGCAGGCGATCGTCTCCGACCGCGTCGAGCTCAAGAAGATTATCTTCGCGGATTACCGCGCGCTTTCGGATTGGGGTAAGGCCTTGGTGGACTCGCAAAGGTTTCCCGAGGCGATTTCCCTTTCCCCGCAGCTCTTCGCCGGGCTTTCCGACCGGGACGAGCCGTCAGAGCTCATGATCACCGCGCGCGTGAGGAAAGAAAGCCTCGAATCGATCCGCGTCGGGAAGGATTCCATCGTCGTCGTCTTCGACCGCCCAAGCGACCACGGAAACCTCGGCTCCCTCATCAGGACGGCGAACGCCTTCGGCGCCGACCTCATTATCACGCATGGTCACTGCGTTGACGCGCTCGACCCGAAGACGATCCGCTCGAGTCTCGGCGCCGTCTTCCACACCCCCGTCGTCCACGTCGACTCGTTCCCCGAGCTCGCCTCGTGGGTCGAGCGCGAGCGCGCCTCTTCGGGCCTTACCCTCGCGGGCACCGACTCCACGGGCGCGGTGCCGCTCGGCGAGGCGAACCTCGCGCCGCCGGTCGCCATCGTGCTCGGCAACGAGGCGAAGGGAATGAGCGTCAACCTCAAGGGCATCGTCGGGCGCGTCGTGAGCATCCCGATGCGGGGAAACGTGAACTCGCTCAACGTCGCGTGCGCGGGCTCGATACTCCTGTGGGCGGCGGCGTCCGCGCGGGACGCGCGGTGAACCTCGTCGTCACGGGCTCGGGCGGGGCGCTGCGCATCCCGAACGCGACCTGCGCCTGCGCGGTTTGCCGCGAGGCGCGCGTGAAGGGCGCTCCGTACCGGAGGCTCGGCCAGTCGCTTTACTCGCGTGATATGGGCGCCCTCTTCGACGCGCCCGAGGACATCAACGAAGCCATCAACGCGCGCGCGATCACGAGGGTCGACACGATCTTTTTCACCCACTGGCATCCCGACCATACGGCGGGCCTCCGCATCGTCGAGGCGCTCCACGCGGCCTCACCCGATCGCGCGGTCGAGATTTTCCTCCCGCCCGGCGGGCTCGACTTCTCGATCAATGGCAATTCCCTTCTTGACTGGTTCGTGCGCTCCCGGTACTGCGTATGCCGCGAACTTATCGCGCCCGTCGAGCGCGGGGGCGTCACCGTGACGCCGGTAACCCTCGATAACGGCTTCGTGTACGCGTTCGCGCTCGACTCCGGGAACACGCGAGTGGTCCACGCGCCGTGCCACGCGAAGTACCTTCCCGACCATCCAGCGCTCAGGGACGCGGATGCCCTCATCCTCGGGATGGGCGACCCGCGGCGCGCCGAGCCGGGCAAGACCTCGTTCGCCGACAACCTTCGCGCGATCGAGACGCTCAGGCCAAAGCGCGCGATTCTCACCCATATCGAGGAGGAGTGGAAGATGAACCACGACGAGCTCATCTCGTTCGTCGCGGATCATCCTTCGATAGAGATCGCCTTCGACGGCATGGAAATCAAAACGTAAAAAAGCGGAGCGCACGCCTTCTCAGGGGATTTCCCGGAGTGACGGACGAAGCGCCATTCGCTTTCGCGCGCCTATGCGCGAAATGCATGCCTATGCGCGCAACGCGCGCCATCAGCGGCACACATCAAACGCGCGCCGAGGGCCGCTCACGACGACGTATGAGCATAACGACGCGCGCGCGCTTTAATCGGCGGCAAATCACTAATCCTTAGTCTTCCCGCGCTTTTTAGCGACCGCGATCGCCGCGCTCGCGAGGGCCACGATGACGAGCACCGACACGAAAAGAAGCGCGAGTCCCCCGGCCGCGCCCATGCCGCGCTTTACCCGCGACGGGGAGTCGGGGTTCATCGTCGAGTCGAGCCAGGATACCGTCCACGCGAGCGGCGCGTTCCAGTTGATCGCGACCTCGTTGGTCGAGTAAGACCGCGCGTCGTCCGCGTATCGCTTCGCGGGGGCGACCTTCTTTTCGAGGAAGGCCGCCGCTTCGTCCGTCGGCTTCGCGTTCGGGCCGCCCGAAAGGACGCCGGGCGGCGGCGGCGGGTATCCCGCGTCGGGATCGTCCGCCCACCAGCGATGGTGCGGATAGAACATTGGATACGAGCCGTATCCCGATACGAAGCTCTTGCACAGGGCGTTCCGCCCGAGCACGTAGTCGATGCACGACGAAACCCCGTCGCGGTATTGCGCCTTCCCGGTTAAGTCATACGCATACGCGAGAACGATCGCCTTGTTGAGCACTGAGGAATTCGATCCCCACTCATACTCGAAGAACGGCGCGCGATAGCCCTCGCCGCGTTCCTGCGCGAGGTAGCGGTCGGCTCCCGCGATGAGCCACCCGCGAACCGTCTTGAGCGTCGCGGGATTGAGGTCGCTTTTTTTCGAGAGCAGCGATAGCATCCCGAGGCCGGCGGTTCCGCCCCAGTACATCGGCCCGTTCGCGCCGCTTAATACCGCGTAATACTCGCGCGACGCGACCGCCTTCTCGACGCGGTCGCGGTACTCCGCCTTTCCCGTCGCGAGATAGAGCTCCGAGGCGGCCCAGAAGAACTCGTCGTCGACGTGCATGTCGTCGTAGTCACCGCCCCCATCCTCAGGGACGTAGTAGAAAAGGACTTTCGGGTTCGCGACCGCCGCGGCGAACGCCCGCTCGGAAGCGGCGAGGCAGCGGTCGGCGAAGGACTTGTCGTATGTCGCGAAAACGCGCGAGGCCTGCGCGGTCGCGGCGGCGAAATTAAGCGTCGCCGCGGTCGAGGGCCGCATCGCGAATCGGTCGTCTGTCCGCTCGGGCGCCTTGTAGGGCAAGGGGAGCCATTTTTTCTCGTGGAGCTTGTGGTGAACCATCCCCGAGTCGCGCTGGCCCTCGGGCACCTGCATGCCGAGGAAGAACTCAAGCTCCCAACGCGCCTCGTCGAGGATGTCGGGCACGCCGTTTGCGTTCTCCGGTATCGAAAGCGATCCGTCGGGGAAGAGACGCGGATTTCGCTCAAAGGCGTTCATGAGCGTCCACAGAGTTATTCCTCCGTTGACGACGTATTTCCCGTAATCGCCCGCGTCCATCCAGCCTTTTCCCGCGTGGAGGGTATAGGGCCGCTCGACGTAATCCCTTTGCGGGAAGACGGGATAATCGGCGGCCTTGACCGCCTCGTCGGAGATAAAGAACGCGGGACGGGCCCACGCGTCGCCCGCGTACTTCGCCTCGATCGGGATGCCGATCCGGCTGCGGTAGAAATAGGCCATCGCGTCCTTCTCGAGCGGCGCGTATACCCCGTTTGAGATGGCGAAGGGGAAACTCTGCGCCTCGCCGACGGAAAGGACATAGCCCTTACCCTCTTTGGCGAATGACGAGAAGTCCGCGTAGTGGATCGGGTCTCCCGAGGAAAGGTCCTTCCCCGCAGGGACCGTCTTTCCGCTCGCGACGGTTTTTCCCGCCGCGTCGAGGAGCTTCCAGTCAAGCGGCTTCGCCTCGGCGGAGACGACTACCGCGATCTTTTTTTCGGACGGCACATACCCGACCTGGTTTACGCGGACGGTCGGGAGCTTGTCGAGAGGAATGATCTTCCGCTTGACGATCTTGGGAAGGTTCTGCCGCTTCGGTGCCGGGACGTCGGTCTTGCCGATCTCGTAAAAGACGCCCGTGCCGAATAAGCGCGGGTTTTTCCACGATGAGTCAGAGGTATCGTAGATCGACCAAATGAGCTTCGAGTCTCGGTCCTTCTCGGTCGCGCCGTTCGCCTGGGTCTGAAGCCCGATCGTGAAGCCGTGATAGGGCTCGATGTTGTTCTCGAGCTTTACCGCGACCTCGATGCCCCAACCGTCCGCGGTCTTGAACGCGCGACCGCGCACGTCGTAGCCTTCATCGATATACCGCACGCCCGAGCACGAAAGCGCGTCGGGGTCTTTGATATTGAGATTGGTCGCGTTCACGTTTACCTGAACGATTCCCTTAGTGTATTCCTTCGCGTCGAGGTTTCCCGAGAAGTTGAAGTAAAACTCGAACGAGTCCTCGTTCCAGTAGTTGCTGCCGTGCTTGCCGCCGATGATCTTCTTGTCGGCCATCGTCATGAGAAGGTAGATGTTACGCTTGTCCGCGCACACCGAGAATTCGTACGCGCCGTTATTCGCGGGATCCCCCGAGGTATACGGACCAGTGTCGACCCGAATGCGCTCGATGTTTTTCCAATCGGCGATGTCTCCGTCTATCTTGATTGGGACGGGATAGGGGATATAGACGAGCTCGCCGGGTTTGCCCTCGGGGACGAGCCGCTTATCCGCGGCGGCGAGGCTGCCAATCATTGCCAGTGAAAACGATAGGGAAAAAAACGCGAGCGCGATGACGCGTGACGGTCTCATCGGTCATTCCTCCGAATGATAGGGATAAAATATCGTATCATGGTTTTGTTGATTAAAACAACTTATTTCTTCGCGAACCGGAAGAACGGAAAAAACCGAGATGGGCTTACGACGCGGAAGGACCCTTCGAAAGAAGTCCCGATACCAGATCGTCGATATCGTCCTGGTTCATATCAGCCTTTCGCTCATAGGCGAGTTCCTGATTTGCCGCGCGGAGTTTTCGGAGGAGTCCGTATATCGTCGTGAGGAAGATCTTGCTTCCGGCGGTCGGTTCCTCGCGGATAAGCGCGGCGATATCCTCGCGGTTAAGCCTGATGACGACCGTCTTCCCAAGCGCCACGACGCTCGCCGTCCGCTTGATGTTCATAAAGAACCCGGCTTCGCCGAATACGTCGCCCACGCCGAGCGAGCAGATAAAGACGTCCTTCCCCTCGGTCTCGTGCACGCTCACGGCGACCGTGCCCTCGAGTATTCCGAAGAACTGCTGCTCGATCTCGCCTTCTTGGACGATGACCTCGTCTTTCCCATACTCGATGATCGCGCCGATTCCGAGCAGTCGATCGAGTTCCTCGTCGTTGAGGTAACGGAAGGTGATAATGCCATGCACGGCCTTTCGCCATGATTTCGCGTCCGGTAATATCGTCATACTGCGAAGTATAGTTCATTGTCGCGGGGGAATCAAAAAGCGGCGATCGATGCCCCACGCAGGGAATGCCGGTGCGGGGAATGATCGTATGCTATCAGAAATAAAAAAAAACGCGCGCGGATGGGCGCGCGCATGAAAGGGCCGTGCGCGGAACGGGTAACGTTGACGTCGCCCGTTCCGCGCGCAAGGCTATCACTTAATCCACAGGGGACGCGGCACGTAATGGGTATGGAGAAGCTCGTGCGCCTTATCGCTCAAGGGTTTCCCGAGGAACTCGGAATAGATCGCCTTGATCGCGGGGTTATCGTGGCTGCACCGGATCGTCTGCGCGCCGTCGTCGGCGTAGATCCCCTTGATGCGCTTCGCGCGGACCTCGTCGGTCGATCCGTAGGGTTGGCCGCCGCCTGCGACGCATCCGCCGCGGCACGCCATAACCTCGATGAAGTCGAACGGCCGCTCCGCGCCTTCCTTTTTCGCCTTCCGTACGCGGTTCATGATGTCCTTCACGTTCGCCATCCCGTGCGCGACCGCGACGCGTACCTTCGTACCCTTGATGTCGATCGTCGCGGTCTTCACGCCGTCCATGCCGCGCACCTCTTCGAGCTCTACCTTCCCGAGGTTCTCGCCGGTGACGAAGTTGTACGCCGTCCTGAGCGCCGCCTCCATGACGCCGCCCGTCGCGCCGAAGATGACGCCCGCGCCGGTGTAGACGCCGAGCGGCGAGTCCGCCTCCTCGTCCTTGAGGCGGAGGATGTCGATGCCCGCCTGCTTGATCATCCGGGCGAGCTCGCGCGTCGTGATCGAAAGGTCGACGTCGAGCGTGCCCGAGGACTTCATGTCCTCGGAGCGCGAGATCTCGTATTTCTTCGCCGTGCACGGCATGATCGCTACCGAGAAAACCTTCTCGGGATCAATTCCCGCCTTCTTCGCGTAGTAGGTCTTGACCATCGCGCCCATCATCATCATCGGGCTTTTCGCCGTGGAAAAGTTCGGTATCATGTCGTCGTGGTATTTCTCGAGGTAGTCGACCCAGCTCGGGCAGCACGAGGTGATGAGCGGAAGCTCGCCCTTCCCGCGCGCGAACCGCTCGACGAACTCGCTCGCCTCCTCCATGATCGTGAGGTCGGCCGAGAGGTTCGTGTCGAATACCTTGTCGGCTCCGAGCCTGCGGAGCGCGGCGTAGATCTTCCCGGTGATGATCGTCCCAGGCTCGAGACCGAACTCCTCGCCGAGGGCCACGCGGACCGCGGGGGCGATCTGCACGACGACGTGCTTGTCCTTTTCCCTGATCGCGTCCCAGAGTTTCTTCGTCTCGTCGACCTCGGTGATAGCGCCGACGGGGCAATGCGCCGAGCACTGGCCGCACTTGATGCACGGCGACTCGGCGAGGGTCGCGTCGCCCGAAGGCGCGATGCGGGTACGGTCCCCTCGATAGAGAAACTCGAGCGCCCACACGTCCTGGAGTTGCTGGCACACGAGCGCGCACCTTCCGCACGAGATGCACTTCGCCGGATGGAGCTGCACCGAGGGGGTTGAGTTGTCTTCCGGCAGGTCTCGGATCCCCGACTCGAACGGCACCTCGCGGATGCCGAACTCCGCGCAGATGTTTTGGAGCTCGCAGCACCCGTTCCGCGCGCAGCGGAGGCAGTCGTTCGGGTGGTTCGACATGATGAGCTCGAGGACGGTTCGCCTCGTCTCGACGATGTCGGGGTCGTGGGTGATGTAGTTCATCCCCTCGACGACGGTCGTCGTGCACGAGCGCACCATGCGCGGGCTTTTCTCCGGGCGCACGATGCAGATGCCGCAGGCGCCCCACGCCTTGAGGTCCGGGTGCGCGCAGAGCGTCGGGATCTTCACGTCGGCCTCGAGCGCGGCCTTGAGTATGGTCGTCCCCTCGGGGACCGTGACGGGAACGCCGTTAATCTGGCAAGTAATCGTTTTCATAGATCCCCCTTACTCCACGACCACGGCGCCGAACTTGCACGCCTCGAAGCACGCGCCGCACTTGATGCACTTCGCCTGGTCGATCTCGTGCGGAACCTTTCGCTCGCCCTTGATGCAGGGCACCGGGCACTTGCGCGCGCAGACGGTGCAGCCGATGCACTTCGCCTTGTCGATGCGGTAGGTCACGAGCGACTTGCACTTGCCCGCCGGGCATTTCCGGTCCTTGATGTGCGCGAGGTATTCCTCCGGGAAATACTTGAGCGTCGAAAGGACGGGATTCGGCGTCGTCATGCCGAGCTGGCAAAGGGACGCGCGCTGCATCGCCTTCCCGATCGTCTTGAGCGTGTCGATGTCCTCCATCGAGCCCGTGCCCTTCGTGATTCTGTTCATGATGTTCAGGAGCTTCCGCCCGCCGATCCTGCACGGCGCGCATTTCCCGCAGGACTCCTCGACCGAGAAGTCGAGGTAGAACTTCACGACGTCTACGATGCAGTCCTCGTCGTCCATGACGATCATGCCGCCCGAGCCCATCATCGAGCCGAGCGCGGTGAGGGACTCGTAGTCGATCGGGGTGTCGAGGTACTCCTTGGTGATCACGCCGCCCGAGGGCCCGCCCGTCTGCACGGCCTTAAACCCGAGCCCGCCCTTGATCCCGCCGCCGATGTCGAAGATGATCTCGCGGAGGGTCGTCCCCATCGGGACCTCGACGAG
>Ga0116170_10004786_pt1 | contig 12287 bp, 7 predicted proteins | sample AD_JPNHW1_MetaG_FD_89797 | JGI IMG/M metagenome (GOLD analysis project Ga0116170, IMG submission 89797) | Active sludge microbial communities of municipal wastewater-treating anaerobic digesters from Japan - AD_JPNHW1_MetaG | ecosystem: Engineered > Bioreactor > Anaerobic > Digestate | place... | reverse complement strand
CTCGCCGCCATGGACCACATTCAGGGCGCATATTCGCTCGTGGTCATGGGGCAGGATACGCTCGTGGCCGCGCGCGACCCGCACGGCTTCCGCCCGCTTTGCGTGGGCACGCTGGAAAACGGCGGCATCGTGTTTGCCAGTGAAAGCTGCGCGCTGGATGCCATCGGCGCTGCATTCATGCGGGACATCAAACCCGGCGAGGTGCTGGCGGTGGATGGCGACGGCATGCGCACCCTGCGCCTTGCGGAAAAGTGCGACAGCGCGCTTTGCGTGTTCGAGTTTATCTATTTCGCCCGACCGGACAGCGTGATCGACGGCAGCGCCGTGCAGACCGCGCGCCTGCGCGCGGGCGCGTTTCTGGCGCTGGAACATCCCGTGCAGGCGGATATTGTAGTGGGCGTGCCGGACAGCGGCATTGACGCTGCCATCGGCTACGCCCGGCAGAGCGGCATCCCCTACGGTGTGGGCTTTATTAAAAATAAATACGTGGGCCGCACGTTTATCCAGCCGGGGCAGGACGCGCGCCGCAACGCCGTGCGCATCAAACTGAACGCTGTGGCCGCGGCGGTGCGCGGTAAGCGCGTGGTGCTGATCGACGATTCCATCGTGCGCGGCACCACCAGCGCCCGTATCGTGAGCCTGCTGCGGGAGGCCGGGGCCAAAGAAGTGCATATGCGCCTAAGCTCTCCGCCCTTCCGGCATCCCTGCTATTTCGGCACCGATATCGACTCCACCGATAACTTGATCGCCGCCAACCACAGCGTGGAGGAAATCCGCAACATGATCGGCGCGGACAGCCTCGGCTTTCTGCCTGTGGAGTGTCTGGACAAGCTGGCCGACCACAGCGCCTGCGGCTTTTGCAAAGGTTGTTTCACCGGCGTTTACCCGGTGGAGCCGCCCAAAGAAGCATCCAAAAACAAGTTTGAAACGCACCTTTCCGATATGGAGACCGAAAAGGAGGGCATACTGTGAGCCGGAGTGAAAGCGAGAGCTACAAGGCCGCCGGGGTGGACATTACCGCCGGGTACCGCGCCGTGGAACTGATGAAGAAGCATATCGCCCGAACGCTGACCGCCGGGGTGGTAGGCGACGTGGGAGGCTTTGGCGGGCTGTTTGAGCTGGACATGACCGGGATTTCCCGCCCGGTGCTGGTCAGCGGCACCGACGGTGTGGGCACCAAGTTGAAACTGGCGTTTCTGCTGGATAAGCACGACACCGTGGGCATCGACTGCGTGGCCATGTGCGTGAACGACGTGATCTGCTGCGGCGCGAAACCGCTTTTCTTTTTGGATTATATCGCCTGCGGCAAAAATGTGCCGGAGAAAATCGCGGCTATCGTGGCGGGCGTGGCGGAGGGTTGCGTGCAGGCGGGCTGTGCGCTGGTGGGCGGCGAAACCGCCGAAATGCCCGGCTTTTACCCTATAAACGAGTATGATCTGGCGGGATTCAGCGTGGGCGTGGTGGACCGGGCGAAGATCCTGGATAAAACCGCCATGCGCCCGGGCGACGCGGTGATCGCCCTGCCCTCCTCCGGCGTGCACAGCAACGGCTTTTCACTGGTGCGCAAGGTGTTCGGCGTGGAAAAGGGCGGGCTTGCCACCCGTTACGCGGCGCTGGACGGCGCGACGCTGGGTGAAACGCTGCTGACCCCCACCTGCATTTATGTAAAACCCGTGCTGGCGCTGCTTCAAAAGGTAAACGTGCGGTCGCTGGCGCACATCACGGGCGGCGGCTTTTACGAGAACATCCCGCGGTCGCTTGCGGAGGGCTGCACGGCCAGGCTGCGCCGCGCCGCGGTGAAAACGCCGCCGGTGTTCGGGCTGATTGCCAAAGCCGGGAACATCCCGGAAAGGGATATGTTTAACACCTTCAATATGGGCGTGGGCATGACCGCCGTGGTGCCCGGCGACCAGGCGGACGAGGCTGTGGCGATCCTCAGGGAAAACGGCGTGGAAGCCTATGTGCTTGGGAGCATCGAACATGGCGAAGGGGGCGTAACCCTGTGCTGAACATCGCGGTGCTCGTAAGCGGCGGGGGCACCAACCTGCAGGCGTTGCTTGACGCGCAGAAAAGCGGCACCCTGCACAGCGGGCGGATCACGCTGGTGGTGAGCAGTAAACCCGGCGCGTACGCGCTGACGCGGGCGCAAGAGTCCGGCGTGGAAACCGCGGTGCTGGCAAAACGCGAAACGCCGGAGGCTTACGGCGAAGAACTGCTGGCGCTTCTTAAGGCGCACGGCATTGCGCTGGTGGTGCTGGCGGGATTTTTGAAGATTCTGTCGCCCAACGTGATCGCGGCGTACCGCGGCCGTATCCTGAACGTGCACCCCAGCCTGATCCCCGCGTTTTGCGGGGAAGGGTTTTATGGCCTGCGCGTGCACCGCGCGGCGCTGGAGCGTGGTGTAAAGGTGACTGGCGCGACCGTGCATCTGGTGGACGAAATTCCGGACGGCGGGCCGATACTGGCCCAGAAAGCCGTGGAAGTGCGGGAGGGGGACACCCCGGAAACCCTGCAGCAGCGCGTGATGGAGGAAGCCGAGTGGCTGCTTCTGCCGCGGGAAACCGAGAAACTGGCGGCACAGCTGGCGGCCGCGCAGCCGGACGGAGCCATGTGCGAAACGGTCGGAAAAGTGCTATGATAGGCAGGCCGGCAGTTTTCCCCGGAGGGAGCCGGACATTACCTCAAGGGAGGGCATTTTCATGATGCTGATGAACGTAAAAGACCTGCTGGCAAGCAACACTTATCCCGGCCGCGGCATTCTGCTGGGCCGCAGCGCCGACGGCGAACGCGCGGTGATGGCCTATTTTATTATGGGTCGCAGCGAAAACAGCCGCAACCGGGTGTTTACCCCCACGGAGGACGGCATTGTTACCGAGGCTGCCGACCCCTCCAAAATGACCGACCCCAGCCTGATCATCTACGCCCCCGTACGTATGGCGGACGAGCGCAATACCGTGGTGACCAACGGCAACCAGACCGACGCGGTGGTGGAAGCCCTGCGCGACGGCCGCACGTTTGAGGACGCGCTGCGCAACCAGACCTTCGAACCGGACGCGCCCAACTATACCCCGCGTGTATCGGGCCTGCTGACCGTGGCGGACGGAAAAATGGGCTATAAACTCTCCATGATTAAAAGCGACAGCGGGCACGCGGACAGCGTGCAGCGCTTCTTTTACGAATATCCGGAGCCGCGCGCGGGCGAAGGCCACCTGATCCACACCTACCGGGGCGACGGCGATCCCCTGCCCTCTTTTGAGGGCGAGCCGGTGCGCGTGGCCCAGGACTGGGGCGATATCGACCGCTTCGCGGCGGGTCTGTGGAACGCGCTGGACCTGCAAAACCGGGTAAGCCTGTTTGTGCGTACCATCAACCTTTATACCGGAGAAACCCTGACCCGCATCCTGAACCAGCGGGGATAAAAACAAAACTTGGAGGCTGCGATTTCATGAACGAACTGGAGCTGAAGTACGGCTGCAATCCCAACCAGAAACCCGCGCGTATCTACAGGCGTGACGGCGAACTGCCGCTTACGGTGCTCAGTGGCAAGCCGGGGTACATTAACTTTCTGGACGCGCTGAACGGCTGGCAGCTGGTTCGGGAACTGAAACGCGCCACGGGTCTGCCCGCGGCGGCCTCCTTTAAACACGTAAGCCCCGCCGGGGCGGCGCTTGGCCTGCCGCTTACGGACACGCTGCGGCAGATCTACTTCGTGCCGGTGCAGGCGGAGCTTTCCCCGCTTGCCTGCGCCTATGCCCGCGCGCGCGGCGCCGACCGCATGAGCAGCTTCGGGGACTGGATCAGCCTGTCCGACGTGTGCGACGTGCCTACGGCGAAGCTGATTAAGCCCGAGGTGAGCGACGGCATCATCGCGCCGGGCTACGAGCCGGAAGCGCTCGAAATCCTTACGAGCAAACGGCAGGGCAACTACAACATCGTAGTGATCGACCCGGCCTACGAACCGCCCAAGCTGGAGCAAAAGGACGTGTTCGGCGTCACCTTTGAGCAGAACCGTAACGAGCTGGTCATCAGCGACGACTTTTTCGCTAACGTGGTCACGAAAAACAAAACCCTGCCGCAGGCCGCCAAACGCGATCTGGCGGTGGCGATGATCACGCTTAAATACACACAGTCCAACTCCGTGTGTTATGTAAAGGACGGGCAGTGCATCGGCATCGGCGCGGGGCAGCAGAGCCGCATCCACTGCACGCGGCTGGCCGGGGACAAGGCCAACAACTGGTGGCTTCGCCAGCACGAAAAAACGCTCGCGCTGCCTTTTCTTCCGGGTGTAAAAAACCCGGATCGGGATAACGCCATCGACCGGTACATCAGCGCTGAAAGCGCCGAAACGGTATTGAAGGACGGCAACTGGCAAACGCTGTTCTCCGAGAAACCGGCGGAACTGACCGCCGCGGAAAAGAAAGCCTGGCTGGAACGGCTTACGGACGTAAGTCTGGGCAGCGACGCGTTCTTCCCCTTCAGCGACAACATCGACCGGGCAGTGCAAAGCGGCGTACAGTACATTGCCGAGCCCGGCGGCAGCAAGCGCGACCCGGAAGTGATCGACGCTTGCGACCGGTACGGCGTAACGATGGCCTTTACGGGCCTGCGGCTTTTCCACCATTGATACGATTTCAAATCATAAACGCGTAAGCCCTGCGGCGCTTTTGATCGCATTCATGAATTGAAATTGTATGTGCAGGAGGATGAAACGATGAAGGTTCTGGTGGTGGGCGGCGGCGGCCGGGAACACGCGATTGTCCGTAAGCTGGCGGAAAGTCCGCTGATCGAAGGCCTGTACTGCGCGCCGGGCAACGGAGGCGTCGCGGAGATCGCCGAGTGCGTGCCCATCCCGGCGACCGATGTGGACGCGCTGGCGGACTGGGCCAAAAGCAACGCCGTGGACTATGTGGTGGTTGCGCCGGACGATCCGCTGTGCCTGGGGCTGTGCGACCTGCTGGCGGAAAGGGGCATCTCCTCCTTCGGCCCCACCAAAGCCGCCGCGCGGATCGAGGGCAGCAAAATCTACGCTAAAAAACTGATGCGCAAGTACAATATCCCCACCGCTTCCTGCGAGATTTTTACCGACATTTCACTGGCGCTGCGCTACATCCGCATCGCGCCCTGCCCCATGGTGGTGAAGGCCGACGGGCTGGCGCTGGGCAAGGGCGTGGCGATCTGCCAGACCCGCGACGAAGCCGAACAGGCCGTGCGCGATATGATGGAGCGCGGGCGCTTCGGCGCGTCCGGCAGCCGGATTGTGGTGGAGGAGTTTTTGCGGGGTCCGGAGGTGAGCGTGCTCGCTTTTACCGACGGCACCGAATTGCGCCCCATGGTGTCCAGCATGGATCACAAGCGCGCTCTGGACGGCGACGAGGGGCTGAACACCGGCGGCATGGGGGTCATCGCCCCCAACCCGTTTTACACCCCGGAAATCGCGCAGGTCTGCATGGACACCATCTTTCTGCCCACGCTGAAAGCCATGCGCCGGGAGGGCAACCCGTTTCGCGGGTGCCTCTATTTCGGTCTGATGCTGACGGAGAACGGCCCGAAGGTGATTGAGTACAACTGCCGCTTCGGCGACCCCGAGGCGCAGGCGGTGCTGCCGCTTTTGCAAAGCGATCTGTTTGATATTATGCGGCATGTGACCGCGGGCACGCTCGCGGACGCGGACGTGCGCTTTTCGGACGGGGCCAGCTGCTGCGTGGTGCTGGCGTCGGGCGGGTATCCCGCCAGCTACCGCACGGGGATGGAAATCCGCGGACTTGCAAAAGCGGCTGCGCATCCGGACACGTTTGTGTTCCACGCGGGCACGCGCCTCAACCAGAGTGGCGCGCCCGTGACTGCCGGGGGCCGGGTGCTGGGGGTGACCGCCGTGGGGCATACGCTGCCGCAGGCCATCGAACGCGCTTACGCCGCCGCGGACGAAATTTCGTTCGAGGGGATGCAGCGGCGCGGGGACATCGGCGCGAAGGCGGTTGACGCGAACCGCGCATAACGCCCGCGCGGACAGACCCGTGACGAACAGAAAACACTGGATCACGCAGGAGGTTTTTATGGCAGTTTTTCGAGTGTACACCGAGAAAAAACCGGCTTATGCCGTGGAGGCGCAGGCGCTGCTGCACGAAATCCGGCACATCCTGCTTATCAAGAGCATTACTGGCGTGCGGCTGCTGAACCGTTACGATATCGAAGGGGTGGACGGGGCGCTTTTCGCGCAATGCCTGCCCGTCGTTTTTTTTGAGCCGCAGTTGGACGAGCATTACGCCGCTTTGCCGCAAAGCGACGCGGCGGCGGTGTTCGCGGTGGAACCCCTGCCGGGGCAGTTTGACGCGCGGGCGGCCTCGTGCGAGGAGTGCGTGCAGCTGGTCAGCCGCGGGGAACGCCCCACGGTGCGCACGGCGCGGGTGTACCTGCTGTTTGGCACGCCCACGGCGGACGAGCTGGAGCGCGTGAAAAAGTATGTGATGAACCCCGTGGAAAGCCGCGGGGCCGACCTGAAGGAGAAGGCGACGCTGAAACAGACCTACGCCGCGCCGGATACGGTGGAGACGCTTGCCGGGTTTACCGCCATGGGCGGCGAGGCGCTGGCGGCGTTCGTGGCCCGTTACGGACTGGCGATGGACGCGGAGGATCTGGCGTTTTGCCAGACCTACTTCCGCGGCGAACACCGCGACCCGACGCTGACCGAAATCCGCATGATCGACACCTACTGGAGCGACCATTGCCGCCACACCACCTTTTTAACCCGGCTTACCGGGGTAAAGGCGGACAAGCCTGCCGTGGAAAAGGCGTTCGCCCGCTATCTGGCCCTGCGCAGGGAACTGGGGCGCGAAGCAAAACCGATCACCCTGATGGACGTGGCCACCATCGGCGCGAAGGCCCTGCGGGCGCGGGGCGGGCTTACCAATCTGGACCTGAGCGACGAGATCAATGCCTGCTCCATCGTGATCGACGTGGACAACAACGGCGTGACCGAGCCGTGGCTGATGATGTTTAAAAACGAGACGCACAACCACCCCACGGAAATTGAGCCTTTCGGCGGCGCGGCCACCTGCATCGGCGGCGCGATCCGCGATCCGCTTTCCGGCCGCACATACGTGTATCAGGCCATGCGCGTAACCGGCGCGGCGGACCCGCTGGTACCCGTGGCGGATACCCTGCCGGGGAAGCTGCCCCAGCGCAAGCTGGTGACCACCGCGGCGGCGGGCTACAGCGCCTACGGCAACCAGATCGGCCTGGCGACCGGGCTGGTAGACGAGCTGTACCACCCCGGCTACGCGGCCAAACGCATGGAGATCGGCGCGGTAATCGGCGCTGCCCCGGCGACTAACGTGCGGCGGGAAACCCCCGCGCCCGGCGACGTGGTGATTCTGCTGGGCGGGCGCACGGGGCGCGACGGCTGCGGCGGAGCCACCGGTTCCAGCAAGAGCCACAGTCTGGAAAGCCTGGAAACCTGCGGCGCGGAGGTGCAGAAGGGCAACCCCGTGGTGGAGCGCAAGCTGCAGCGCCTGTTCCGCGAGCCGAAGGTGACGAAGCTTATCAAGCGCTGCAACGACTTCGGCGCGGGCGGGGTGAGCGTGGCGATCGGCGAACTGGCCGATGGGCTGACGATTGATCTGGACCGGGTGCCCAAGAAGTACGACGGGCTGGACGGTACGGAACTGGCGATTTCGGAAAGCCAGGAGCGGATGGCCGTGGTGGTCGCCCCGGAGGACGCGCAGGCGTTTATCGCCCTTGCGAACGGAGAAAATCTGGAAGCGACGGCCGTGGCGCAGGTGACGGCGGAAGCCCGTTTGCGTATGACGTGGAAAGACCGCATGATTGTGGATATCGGGCGGGAGTTTCTCAACTCCAACGGCGCGGAAAAACATGCCCGTGCCTATGTGGCGGATGACGGCATCCGCCCTGTGCCCTTCGCGGGCGAAACTTTCGGCGAAAAGCTGCTGAGCATGGCGACCGATCTGAACGTGTGCTGTAAAAAGGGGTTGGCCGAACGGTTCGATTCCACCATCGGCGCGGGCACGGTGCTGATGCCCTTCGGCGGAACCCGCCAGCTGACGCCCGCGCAGGCGATGGCGGCGAAGCTGCCCGTGCCGCACGGCGAAACGCGCACGTGCAGCGGCATGGCGTACGGCTTTCACCCGCAGATGATGGAGCAAAGCCCGTACGAGGGCGCGTACCTGAGCGTGGCGGAAAGCCTGCTAAGGCTGACCGCCAGCGGGTTTGATTTTCGCAGGGCTTACCTGACTTTTCAGGAATATTTCAAGCGCATGACAGACGACCCCGCGGGCTGGGGTCAGCCGCTGGCGGCGCTGTTGGGCGCGCTGGACGCGCAGCTCAATTTTGGCGTGGCGGCCATCGGCGGCAAGGACAGCATGAGCGGCACCTTCGAAAAGCTGCACGTGCCGCCTACGCTGGTCAGCTTTGCCGTCGCCCCCGGCGATACGGACGATGTGATTTCCCCGGAATGGAAGGCCGTAGGCCATCAATTGCGGTATCTGTACGCCGATCCGTTCGACGCGCGGGCGTTCACCGCGCAGCTGGACACGCTGTACCGGCTGATTCACGAAAAGAAGGTCGTTTCCGCGTGGGCGGTCGGCTTCGGCGGCGTGGCGGAAGGGCTGTTCAAAATGGCGCTGGGCAACGGGATCGGCGCGAAGGTAGACGCGGCCTTTGCCCGCGACCTGTTCGCGCAGGCAATCGGCGGGGTGGTCGTGGAGCTGGCGGACGGCGTAACGGAACCGGTCGGCGAACCGCTGGGCGAAACGATCGCGGACTACGCGCTGGTTTACGGCGGCGTGCGGCATGATCTGACCCCCCTGCAGGACGCGTACGAAGGCAGGCTGGAAAAGGTGTTTCCGTACCGCCGCGTGAACGGCGCGCCGGAGGCCGCGCAAAAACCCGCTGCGATCTCCTGCGTTTATACCGATTGGCCAAAGCCCGCGGTCTTTACCGCGAAACCTGTGGCGGTGATCCCCGCGTTTCCGGGCACCAACTGCGAAACGGATACCGCCCGGGCGCTGGAACGCGCGGGCGCGGAGCCGCGTATCGTGTTGGTAAACAACCTTTCGGCGGACGCGGTGGCCCGCAGTGTGGACGCTATGCGCGCGGCGATTTCGCAGGCGCAGATGCTGGTATTCCCCGGCGGCTTCTCCGGCGGGGACGAGCCGGACGGAAGCGGCAAGCTGATCACCGCGTTTTTCCGCAATCCCGCCGTGCGGGAGGCCGCGATGGCGCTTCTTGCTAACCGCGACGGGCTGATGCTGGGCATCTGCAACGGTTTTCAGGCGCTGATCAAACTGGGGCTGCTGCCCTTTGGCAAAATCGTGGATACGGACGATACCTGCCCCACCCTGACCTATAACACCATCGGCCGTCACCAGAGCCGGCTGGTACGCACCCGGATTGCGAGCAATAAAAGCCCGTGGCTGCAAAAGTGCAAAGTGGGCGAGGTGTACACCGTACCCGTAAGCCACGGGGAAGGCCGCTTCGTCTGCGGCGACGCGCTGCTTGCGGAGTTGATTGCCAACGGCCAGATCGCGGCGCAGTACGTGGATGAAAACGGCGAACCGGGCATGGACCTGCGGATCAACCCCAACGGGAGCGTACTGGCCGTGGAGGCGATCACCTCGCCGGACGGACGGGTGCTGGGCAAGATGGCGCACACCGAGCGCAGCGGCAGGAATCTTTACCGGAACGTCGAAGGATTAACATTCCAGCCGCTTTTCGAGGGTGGAGTCGCGTATTTTCAGCCGACCCGCGCCCGATAACGGCGACCCCGCCGAGGAAACGAAGGAGGGTTCTCCCATGACCGATCATTCCATTTACGTCAGCCCCTTTTCCACACGGTACGCCAGCCCCGAAATGCAGTTTATTTTTTCGGAGGATAACAAGTTCCGCACCTGGCGCAGGCTGTGGATCAGCCTTGCCAAAGCGGAGCAGAAGCAGGGCCTGCCCATTACCGACGAGCAGATTGCCGAGCTGGAAGCGCACCGCGACGATATCAACTACGACATGGCCGAGGCGCGGGAGCGCGAAGTGCGCCACGATGTGATGAGCCATGTATACGCCTACGGCGTGCAGTGCCCCAAAGCGAAAGGGATTATTCACCTGGGGGCCACCAGTTGCTACGTGGGTGACAATACCGACGTGCTGGTGATGAAACAGGGCCTTACGCTGGTGCGGCATAAGCTGCTCAACGTAATCAAGGAACTGCGGGATTTCGCCATGGCGCACCGCGACCTGCCCGCGCTGGCCTACACCCACCTGCAGCCCGCGCAGCTTACCACCGTGGGCAAGCGTGCGTCCCTGTGGCTGAACGAATTGCTGATGGACTGCGACGAGGTGGAGCATCGGCTGTCCACGCTGGCGCTGCTGGGCAGCAAAGGCACCACCGGCACGCAGGCCAGCTTTATGGAGCTGCTGGATGGCGACGGCGAAAGAATAGCGCAGATCGAAAAAGACATCGCCGCGGACCTGGGTTTTACCCGTGTGGTGCCCGTAAGCGGGCAGACCTACAGCCGCAAGATGGATTATCAGGTGGTGTCCGTGCTGTCCGGCATCGCGCAGAGCGCCAGCAAGTTCAGCTACGACCTGCGGCTGCTGCAAAGCTACAAAGAGATGGAAGAACCTTTCGAAAAGCACCAGATCGGTTCCTCCGCCATGCCCTACAAGCGCAACCCCATGCGCAGCGAACGGATCAGTGGCCTGAGCCGGTACGTGATGGTGGATACGCTCAACGCCGCCATCACCGCGGGCACCCAGTGGTTTGAACGCACGCTGGACGACAGCGCCAACCGCCGCATCGCGGTCAGCGAGGCGTTCCTGGCCACCGACGGCATTTTGAACCTGATGATGAACGTGTGCGACGGGCTGGTGGTGTACCCCAAGGTAATCCACGCCCGCGTGATGAACGAGCTGCCCTTTATGGCGACCGAGAATATCCTGATGGACACGGTCAAGAAGGGCGGCGACCGGCAGGCCCTGCACGAAAAACTGCGCGTGTACAGCCAGCAGGCCGCTGCGGTGGTGAAGGAGGAAGGCGGGCAGAACGATCTGGTGGACCGCATTGCCGCCGACCCGGCCTTCATGGTGAGCCGTGCGGACATCGAGGCGATATTAGAGCCGAAACGCTTTATCGGCCGCAGCGCCCAGCAGGTGGAAACCTTTGTGGCGGAGTGCGTGGACCCCTTGCTGGAACGCTTTGCCGGGGAACTGGGCGATAAGGCGGAACTGAACGTATAAATTGATCGCCCGGACAAAAACGAATACGCGCCGCCCGCGCCGCGACGGAGGGAGAATCCCCCTGCCGCGCCCGCGGGCGGCTTGTTTTAACCGGAATCCTATTTTAACGCACTTATGCTATAAAATCGCCGCGAGATTGGAGGGTTAATGAGTTAAAATCGTATAACTGTAAAAACCCCCGCCGTGTCCCCGAAAACTTTGACAGCCGGGGCTGACTGCGTTACAATGAACCCGGACAGGGCAAAGGGGGAGGCGCCGGTGGAGGAAACCATACGAAATGAACTTCTGGAAGGCCTGCGCCTTCTGGTGAAAAAGAAAGACCTTGCGGAAAACGTTCCGATGAGCCGATACACCACTCTGGGGCTTGGCGGCCCGGCGGAAGTGCTTTGCGAAATCTCCTCAGCCGACCAGCTGTTGCAGGTGCTGCGTCTGGCCCGGCAACTGGGCGTGCCGATCAACCTGCTGGGCAACGGGTCCAACCTGCTGGTGAAGGACGGGGGCCTGCCGGGGCTTACCCTGCGGCTTGGCGAAGAGTTTGCGGAAATTACCCCGCCCGTGCCCCTGCCGGACGGTCGTTTTGCCATCACCGCGCAGGCGGGCGCGACGCTGGCCCGATTAAGCAGTGTCGCGGCGGACGCGTCGCTGACGGGGCTGGAGTTTGCCGCAGGCATCCCCGGCACGGTGGGCGGCGGTGTGGTGATGAATGCCGGGGCCTATGGCGGAGAGATGCAGAACGTTACGGAAGGGGTCACCTGCGTAACGTTTGCAGGAGAGTTTCGCCATTATACGCGCGACGAGATGGATTTCCGTTACCGGCACAGCCGCCTTTGCGCGCCGGAGGCCGAACCGGAAATTGTGCTTTCCGTTACGGTTGCGCTCGCGCCCGGGGACGCGGATACCATCCGTGTCGCCATGCGGGAGTTTGCCTCCCGCCGCCGGGAAAAGCAGCCGATTACGCTGCCCTGCTGCGGCAGCACCTTCAAGCGGCCGCCGGGGCAGTTTGCGGGCACGCTGATTGACCAGTGCGGGCTGAAGGGCCTGCG
>Ga0116170_10004785_pt1 | contig 12291 bp, 9 predicted proteins | sample AD_JPNHW1_MetaG_FD_89797 | JGI IMG/M metagenome (GOLD analysis project Ga0116170, IMG submission 89797) | Active sludge microbial communities of municipal wastewater-treating anaerobic digesters from Japan - AD_JPNHW1_MetaG | ecosystem: Engineered > Bioreactor > Anaerobic > Digestate | place... | reverse complement strand
GCGTTCTCCGCGGTTTCGGCAACCTTTAAGTAAAGTTTCCGCGCGGTCTCAACCTGTGTCCTCATCTTCTGCAGGCATTTCGAGGCGAGAAACACCGCGTAATACCCGCGGATAAAGGAAGTGTTCTGGTTGTTCAAAAGGTCGTTTGCCTGCTTTTCGTCGACGGCCTGGAACAGGTAGGGGCGCCAGTACCCCTTTTCGTCTTCATCCAGTTCTTCGGGGAACAGCACGAACGGGCGGTTGATGAGCCGCTGGTTGACGCTCGTCCACGAAAAGCCCTCAATGCAGGTGTCGAGAAAATGTTTTAATGAAGTGTCTATCGCCTGCCACGCGTCGACGAGCGCGCCCGCGTTCCGCGCTCCGGCAACCTTAGCCGCGAATTTTTTGAGCAGCGCGGCGCGGTCGGCGAAGGAACGGGTCGGGTGTTCGCAGAACATCTCATAGAGCGTGAAAAAGCCGTCAAGATCGTCGTCGTAGGTGTATACTTTCAAGATCGTGCTCTCGCTCTCGAAAGCTGCCTGCAGCTGGCGCAGATATTCGAAATAGGACGGGATGCAGCGCACGGGAGAGTAGGTGAATTCGTGGTTGACTTCGACGAGCGAGGACAGGGGAAGCCCCTTGTTGTTTTTGAAGTTGACCGCCATGCCGTCGTCGAGCAGCGGCCAGACCGCGTCCATCACGCTCTCGTCGGCCTTGAAGCCGATGTTGCTGTTCGTCTCGATGAAGATGTCTCTGCCCGCGTCGGCTGCGCCCTGCCGGAATACCCGGAAATAGCCTAAAATCCGCTGCGCGAGCGGGATGTTTTTGCAGCTTTCGGGGCCGTTCGGGCCGTCGTAAAGCCCCGTTGAGTGGCAGATGCCCGCGCCGCAGTCGTTCGTATGTAAATAGACGTAATCGATCTCGGCGGCTTCGCACAAGCGTTTCATCGCGCTGCGGTACATCGCGAGCACTTCGGGGTTGTCCATGCAGGGGCTGTAATAATAGTTCGTCGCGCGGCGGGGATGGTCGCAGCGCGGGCCGCGCCAGTCGGGGTGGTCGCGGTAGACCTCCTCGGGCAGATAAAACGGCTCGGCGAAATAGGCGGCGGCTTTCAGGCCGTATTTTTTCAAAATCGCGCAGCGCTTTTTGATCAGCGCGAAATTGCGGTCGGCGTAGTCCTGCGGCAGATAGCTTTTCAGCTCTTTCGGGACGATGATCTTGAACAGCGCCGAATTCAGCATCCCCCAGTTGGGGTAGGGGTCGCTCAGATCGCGCTCCCAGATCCAGCGGCTTTTTTCAACCTCGGTGACGATGATGTGGGTGGCGCCGGCTTTGGCGGCGCGGGCGGCATATGTCTCGAATTTTTTCAAATCGGTGACGTCGGTGTTGAGCGGCGTGATCTGAAAAACGGTCATTTTTTTCTTCATGAATTTTTTCATCCTTTCGCGCGTTCCGGGGACGTGATTCGGCTTGTGCCGAACGGGTCAAACGAACCCCGGATTGGTTTATGTCCGTTTCATTTTACCCCGCAGCGCTTTCAAAGTCAACCCGGAAATAGCTTTGGAAATGTTTGGGCGCAAAGGCGCTGTCGGGTACGGCACGCATTGGCCGTCCGCCCCCGGTATTCCCCGTAGGGCGCAGAGCTTAACAGACTGCGGCCTGCCAGATGCGCCGCCCCCCCGTCGTCTCCGTAGGGGCGATTACTAATCGCCCGCCTTGCCTTTGTCCTGCCGCGCCTCTTTTTATCGTCATTGCGAGGGGCTTTATGCCCCGCGGCAATCCAGTCCCCACCGCGCGGATTGTCCCCGCCGCGTGCCCGTTTCCGTCATTGCGAGCAAAGCGCGGCAATCCAGCCCCCCTCGCAGGGATTTCCCCGCCGTGCGGATTGTCCCCCTCGCAAGGATTCCCCCCATAAAACATTCACAAAATCCTTGTATTTCCTCGAACGATATACTATAATTCGATTATAATTCCGAAATGTTTTCATTATTTTTGACCATACGAAAGGAGCCGTTATGAAAACCACGAAACGCTTACCGAACCTCTTTTTCGCCGCTTTGCTTGCGCTCCTCGTCTTCACCACCGGCTGCTTCAATTTCAACGCCTCTTTCAGTACGGCCAACATCACAAACGCCGTCATGACCGAAAGCGTCAACTCGGACGGCATCCCGGGCGACGCGGTGAGTTCTTTTCCGGCAAACGCGCCCATCCTCTATACCTCCGCGGAGCTTCACAACGCCCCGAACAATACGCAGATCCGCATCGTCTGGGCCTATGTCACCGGCAAACAGATCATGGACGAGGTGACTTTCGACAGCGGAGACCTCTCCGACCGCTATATCTATTCCTATTTTGAGCCGACCGAACTGCTGCCGGAGGGTGATTACCGGGTCGATTACTACATCGGCAATCATAAAAAGCCCGACGCCTCGGTGAATTTCACCGTCGCCGCCGCCGAAGAGGCCCCGGCCGCTTCCGGCGCGGCCATCAGCGACGCGCATATGACCTCCTACATCGAAGAGGGCGGCGAACCCGCGGATACGATTTCCGTCGTCCCGACCACGGGCACCTGGTATGTCTCCGCGATCCTGAGCAACACCCAACCCGGCACGATCCTCCATTTCACCTGGTATGACCTGGACGGAAGCGTCGTCGACACGGTGGACGTCGATCCGCAGGGCGCGACGGATGTCTATGTTTTCAGCTCGCTTGAGCTGACCGGCACGGCATCGGAGGGCGACTATCAGGTCGCGATCTTCGTCGACGACCAAACCGACCCCGCCGCCGTCGTCACCTTCACCGCCAGCAACAACGCGTAGAAAATCTTGCCTCCCGCCATGCCGCAAAACGGCATGGTGTTAAAGGGAGGGGGACCGTCGCCGTTCCTCGCCTCCCTTGTATTCATCAACGTCTTCGCCGTTGATGCGGGAGGGGGAAGATGAATTGCACAGCATAATTCCTGACGCCTTGCAACGGTGGAGGGATTCCGTCCCCGCCGAGCGGTACTCTTGCCTCCTTCGTCAGAGGGAGGGGGACCGCAAGGCGCACAGCGCCGAAGTGGTGGAGGGATTCCGTCCCCGCCGCGCGGTACTCTTGCCTCCCTTGTTAAAGGGAATGGGGGAAGGAGTTCGTAAACGAACTCCCGACGCCTTGCAACGGTGGGGGGATTCCGTCCCCGTCCCCGTTCCCATCGCGTGGATTCCGCGCCTCTTTTTATCGTCATTGCGAGGGATTCATCCCCGCGGCAATCCAGTCTCCGTTCCCGCCGCGCGGATTCCGTGCCGGATTCCGTCCCCACCCCTTGCCTCTCTTGTCAGAGGGAGGGGGACCACAAGGCGCACAGCGCCGAAGTGGTGGAGGGATTCCGTCCCCGTTCCCGCCACACGGACTGTTCCCATCGCGTGAATTCCCCGCCTCATTTTTATCGTCATTGCGAGGGAGTGAAACGACCGCGGCAATCCAGCGCCCCCGCCTTTTGCCTCCCTTGTTAAAGGGAGGTGGCATGCAAACATGTTCGCATGACGGAGGGATTCCGTCACCTCCCCGTCCCCGTCGCATGGATTATCGCACCGGATTCCGCGCCCCCGCTTCCGTCATTGCGAGGGGCTTTATGCCCCGCGGCAATCCAGCCGTTTATCTGTAGGGCATGTCCCCGCCGTGCGATTTTACGCGCCGTCTTCTTTATGAATCGGTTCATCCCCACGTGCGTGGGGCTAATGTTTCAACTTCTGGGATGACCGCGGGTACTTATTAGGTTCATCCCCACGTGCGTGGGGCTAATGTATAATGCCTTTTTCATGATGTTACTTCCTTTCCGGTTCATCCCCACGTGCGTGGGGCTAATGACACCACCAACAAGGGCAAAAAAATGGGCGATTCGGTTCATCCCCACGTGCGTGGGGCTAATGATCTGGCAGCCCCAGATTCCGCCCACGGTGCCCGGTTCATCCCCACGTGCGTGGGGCTAATTTGCTAAAAGAACATAAAACAATTTAGCATTTTCGGTTCATCCCCACGTGCGTGGGGCTAATGCCTGCTTTCAAGTGCTGAACATACCGACAGAGGACGGTTCATCCCCACGTGCGTGGGGCTAATATACGCAATTGGTTAGCGGGCGCAACAAGTGTTCGGTTCATCCCCACGTGCGTGGGGCTAATGACCGCCGAAACATCGTAAACTTTCTTGATTCGCGGTTCATCCCCACGTGCGTGGGGCTAATTTACATCCAACACCAAAGCTGCGGGGTCTGCCGGACGGTTCATCCCCACGTGCGTGGGGCTAATGATTGCTGTGCAGTCCCGCATGACGTCGATAATCGGTTCATCCCACGCACGTGGGGCTAATGCTCCGCTCCTCGGCCTGCTTGCTGCTGTACTGCGGTTCATCACCACGTGCGTGGGGCTAATTTTAACGGTTTCTTTCATGGTCTGCCTCCTGTTCGGTTCATCCCCACGTGCGTGGGGCTAATCATCAATCAGAGCGGAAAACATCGGGTCAAAACCGGTTCATCACCACGTGCGTGGGGCTAATAAACTTTCGATGTACGCGATTTTATCGTCCTTCGGTTCATCCCCACGTGCGTGGGGCTAATTTGAAGCTCGCCCGTTATGGCAATCATTTGGCCCGGTTCATCCCCACGTGCGTGGGGCTAATGTTGAAGAAGAATGAGCCAGTCCCCGCTTTGGGCGGTTCATCCCCACGTGCGTGGGGCTAATTAATTTTTTAATCTTTGCTTTATACATTTCATACGGTTCATCTCCACGTGCGTGGTGCTAATTTTTCTCGTCGAGCATTCGCCCGATGGTCTTGAACGGTTCATCCCCACGTGCGTGGGGCTAATGCATACGCTTTGATTCGCTCGATTGCTATGTCAACCGGTTCATCCCCACGTGCGTGGGGTTAATGGTGGCCTCGCTGTAATTTTTTTTCGCGTAAAACGGTTCATCCCCACGTGCGTTGGGCTAATGCCCCTAACTACCTTTTCAGTTCCTCGTTCTCCGCGGTTCATCCCCACGTGCGTGGGGCTAATTTTGCGGTTCAGCGTTGCGTATGTCGGGCAGTCCGGTTCATCCCCACGTGCGTTTGGCTAATGAGTTTCGCCTGGAGCTCGGTTGTCGGCTTGCACGGTTCATCCCCATATGCGTGGGGCTAATTGAATATCCGCTTGCCGCAACGCCGCCGAGTTTACGGTTCATCCCCATGTGCGTGGGGCTAATGTAAGGGTCCTGTACCGTGCGAGTTCTGACATCTACGGTTCATCCCCACGTGCGTGGGGCTAATAGTTTCTGTTCGATTCCGCGTGCTATCGGAAGCAGCGGTTCATCCCCACGTGCGTTGGGCTAATGCCCCTAACTACCTTTTCAGTTCCTCGTTCTCCGCGGTTCATCCCCACGTGCGTGGGGCTAATGGTCATATCCGATGAACAGCGAATACAGTTTGTCGGTTCATCCCCACGTGCGTGGGGCTAATGGACTACGACACCCCCGAATGGGTGCTTTGTGCGGTTCATCCCCACGTGCATGGGGTCAATTTTGATCTGCCTCATCGGTATAAAGTGATCGTTCGGTTCATCTCCATGTGAGAGGGGTTAATGATAAAAAATATGTTTATGGTTTTGAAAGCAGCAGCATGCCTAATCCATATGATTTTGCGGGTCCGATACCGCAGGTGTAAGCTTTCGTAAACAATGCAGTGTCTGTGATTCGAAGCATACCGCGAAACTGTATCGCGGTGAGATACATCTCATCTTTTCCGCTTTTGCCGAATTGTTTATACATACCGTCCTCTCTTGACCAAATTATTTCAAAACCGTACTGCGCTGCTTTTCCGCGCAGCCAATCCGCCCTCTCTCCGGCACTCCGAAGCGCAATTCTACGGCTGTTTTTTTGTCCTTCGACCGGTTTTTTCTTTGACGGGAGCGTTAAAAGATCGAAGTTGAAGATCTCGCCTTCGGTCAAGGACTGCAAAAATCCGTCGATGAGCTTTGAACCAACCAAAGACATACCGGTTGCATTACTTCGCGGTTTCAACAACGAATCTGACAGAAGATAGACACTGGCCGAAAAATCGGTAAGGTGCAGGCGATAAAGGACGCCGGCTTCTTTTCTGGGCATTTCGAAAAACCCCATAAGATTCCGGTGCATGTCATTACAGTTTTTCAAAGCCTGACGCACCGAAGGATTCCGGCGATCGAGTTCAATCTTTGAAAGAAACATATCAGCATTTCTCCTTCCCGGCTTTTTTGAGCGCGACTCTCCTTGCCGAAAATAACCTGCATGGTCCGGCTGCCTCATCGATTCTGTCGTATGAGGCGTCCGAATTATACATTTCCGTCTCATAATAAACAACGGTATCGTCAGGTGCGGTTTTTTCAGCCGCATCATTGACGGATTGATATTCATATGAGATTTGAGGTAAAAGAGGTTTTGTGGGTACGCACGATTTTCGGCCCAGGAATGTCAGCCAGACGGGATTTTCCAGCGCTTCGGCAATCCGGTTCAGAATCTCTTCGCTTCCTTCGGCAAAAACCATGAAGCTGGCGTCCTGGATGTATTGCCTATAGGTAACAATCGTATTGCCGCTTGATCGTTTATCGCCTTCCGCATTTACAACGGGGTCTCCCTGAACGGTCTGATAATCCGTCATCAGTACACCGGGTCTGTCGGCACGAACGGCAAATTTGATGCTTGCCGACAACTCAGATATTCTCGGATCTTTTCGCCCGTAGCCCAGAGCGCAGGAGAACAAGCCGATCAAACCGGACTTGGAGGGGAATGCCGAACTGTCCCTGTAATCCCATTTTGAGTGATCACCCCAGCTTTGGAGCGGAGCCTCCAGCCGGAGGAATAAAATCGGTTTTCCGGCCGGCATAATCAGACCTCCGCTTGCTCAAAGCAACATTTTGTCACATCACCGATCAGTTCAGGGAAGCCGGCGCTTCTCTTATCAACACAATCCGGTTTCACATCATAACCGCTTTTGCAAAACCAGAAACGCTCACGGGAAAGGTCGCCGAAGTCGTTCTTAATCGAATCAACTTCATCGGCGAGTTTCTGAATGCTGTTGAAAACGAGGTCGCCATTTTTATCCGCCGATACCGGTTTTACAAATGCGTTGGCATAGCTTACCGGGATTTTCCTATCCTTGCATTCAACGCAAACCGCGCAGGGCAGGGAATGCCCGGCGAATGAATTTTGTTTACCCGAAGGATTTGAAAACGCCATCGCGTTCAGCAGCGCGGGAATCGCAGCGCGAACTATTTTTTCACTGTCCGGTGTATTTTTTAAATTTGCTCTCAGCTCCTCCAGGTCCAGCGAGGCATAGATGTAATAGCAATTGGAATTATAATCAATGTCGCCCATCATGCCGGCACCCAAGTCATCGTTGCCAGACCCCGAAATCAAATCATCCATCGCAACAAAGAAATCAGTCTCCATAGTGATTTTGTTTGTGGAGATGGCGTGAGCTACCTGCATGGAAGCCTCTACGTCCGCGAAAGCATCAGAGGTCACCATTCGCCCCAATAAAGCGATGTCGAGCGTAATCGGCCGCGATGAACTCTCTTTTAAACTAGCCTGGAGTTCCTTAGCCGTTAACTTCTCAAACTCTTTTATATCACTGCACTTATGAATCAATTCGATCAGCATTTCTCCGATTGCAGCAATATCGCTCGGTGAATATAAAATCATTTGAGCTGTAAAATCACCATCTTTGTTTTCTTTTCTTTCCTTGTTTCCGAAACCGGTTAATTTCCTGCTCGCCGACTTGATGAAGTCTTCGTTGATTTTGTTTTCTCTCAGGTAATCCGCAACCAGTTCGGGGAGTTTTCGCGTTCTTTTTCCGAGTAAATTTCCGCCGACTTCCTCTTCAAAAACCGATGATGTTCGCCAGCTTCTTTTAAGGCACTGGCTCGAGATGCGCCCGCGCTGAACACCGCCGAAGACACAGGTCTTGGGGGTATTAGAATCATCTCGGTTCAGATTTGTCGGGGCGAAGTTTTTAAGCATGTGAATACAGATCAACATAATTTTTTACTCCTTTTCAATCATTCTTCAACATTGAAGTTGAATGTCTTTGCCCATTTTTTTTGGACATACCGGTCTTCGTTGTTCCAGCCGCGGAGATCGCGCAGCAGGGATTCGGCATTGATGACATAACCTTTTTGTTTGAGCAGTTTAATGATTCTCGTCAGTTTGACGGCGAGATAGCCGTCCTCGCTCCACGGCGTGTCAAGCAAGGTTACGAACCGCTTTTGAAAGCTGTCGGAGCCGTCCTTTTTACTGAAATCCGCCATCGCTTTTTCAAACGGAAGCGCATTTCGCTGGGTACTGTCCCACTGCGCTCTGACACAACCCGCAAAAAACCAGATATCTTCGTCTTTTGCCGGGACTTTCAGAAGCAGCGCCTTGTAAAAAGCGTTAAACGCGCGGATGTCGGCGTTGTTCAGCAACACTCCGCAGCTTCGTTTCAGCGCCGTTCGCTCCCCGGTCTGCAATTCATCGATACGCTCGATGAAAGTCGCTTCCCATGTTTTTGCCTCTTTTTCGGTTTCCATTGACCTCATCCTTTCTCTTTGAGTTTTTTCAAATCTTTGTTCATCAGTAAACCGGCTTTTTCAACATTCATCAGTAACCGGCCCGTTGTCCCGAAATAGTACGCTGCGTCCTTAAAATATGCCTTGGCGGTTTTAACAGCAGTATTTTCCCATTCATCAGATAAAACCTTCAGTGAGCCGGCCTGGTCAATATCGGCTTCCGCTAACCGGGCGGAAAAATCGCCGAGGAGCATGGTCTTACACGCTTCGTAGTATTTTTCAACGGTCTGTTCGATGAGCCGAGTTTTATCATTTACCCCTTTGTCACTTTTCTCTCCGCTCCAGATTTTTTGCAAGTCTTTCCCCAATAGTTTCGCGCATTGTTCACAGAACGCAATAGCATTTATCAGCGTATTCATTTTATGATTGCTTCGGATGATATCCTTCTGCAGACAAAGTTCACCTTTTATTTGCGTATAATATGACGCGTTACTTGTAACAACGCCGAAAACCATCACCCTAACGGCGCTTTTTTGATTGATGCTGTTATATTGACGAATCGCAATCTGGCCGTCATTTTGATTCATAATTGTGCCGATGTTTCGCCAGGGCTTTTTTTCGTTACTCGGTTTTAAAGAAGTTCTCTTTTCATCGCTCTTTTTGTACGCTACATGCGGATCAACCCAGGCATCATACCCGACATAATTTTTCCCTTGCATAAAGAAAATGTTTTGAATATGAATACCGCCCTCAATCACTTCCGGAATCAATCTAACTCTTCTGCAAGGGAATGTCATTCCGTAAAGAACGGATGTTTTCGCAACGGCTTCTTTCGGAATCACTATCATGTCGCTTTTCCAAAAAACGGCGGGATTGTCATACGGAATGTTAAATGATGAAGAGGGCAGGCAATTATTGATCAAGGTTTTAAATAAATCCTCACCTTTTACTAATATGAAAAGCGGTGGAGCGCCGTTAACAGTTGAGGGATAACCTTGTGTCATTGCTGTACAGAAAACATTTACGGCGCAAAGCTGCCGGGCAGCTTCATCAGCAGATATATAGTTTTTGCCTTCAATGTGGTCAAAGTGGACATGCGCATTTCCGCTTGGACGTGAAAAATCCATACAGAAAACCGATTTAAGTTCTTTGTCGAGTTCCGGATCGGGAACGCATTGCAAAAAGGGTCTTTTCTCGTCAAAGAGGTTAAACGAAACCCCCTCTCGCAAGCAAGTTTCAACATATTCGTCAATCACGTTCATATCGAATTTCCCGCTGTCTGCAATGTCTTTGATATCATCTTCAATTTCCGGGCGGAACGCATCCATCAAAAACGCGCAGAGCAGGTGGTAGATGCCATATTCGCGCATAGGAGACGGGTCGGCGATGCCTGTCAATTCATGCGCGTGTTCCAACAGTGAACGTATTCCGCAATGGGCAGTGCTTCCGTCTTTTCGCATAACGGGGATCCAGTTTTCACTCAATACATCATACTTCATTTTGCTTCTCCTTCCACAAATCCGAGTTCTTGATCAAATCGAATCGTCATTGAGTTATTTAAAACGCAAATACCGTTCTTTCCGCTGAAGATTTTTATTCCGGCCAAAAGCCCAGCCCCTTCGATATACCGTTCTTTGACATTCGGCCGCAATTTAAAGTATCTTCGCGCAGATATTGAAACGCTGTTTTTCATCACCTCTATCGCTGTTTTTTGATCTATATTATGGTTTTTCGAAAAAGCGGCGGAAAGAGTTTCATATAGTTCTTTTTCGAGGATTGCTATCCGGACACTCTCTTCTCCAAAACGAGTTTTCCCTCTGCCGAAAACGATGTTATCGGTGTCATCATTCAATTCAGGCTGATTTGAATTATAGAGCGTAAAAGATCGTTTGCAAGGTTCGTTGACTTCAAATTGCCTCGCCTTGCTTTCTTTTATCTCATTATCAAATTGATATTTCAACCAATCGGGATCATCTGACAAATCATAAACCTGAGCGACAGCATTCGGGATGTCTTCGGGAATATGAAGTTCTCTTGTTTGGGATATGTATTCTTTGGTGCGGTCGAGCAAAACACGGGGATACACCGCTTCCGTGTCCCCGTAATTTTCGTCTTGCGGCTTCAGCACAACCACCTGCGGACTTTGAAAAGTTGCGGGTCTTTCCGTTTTTTCGTGCCGATGTACACGGCCGATCCTCTGAAGAAGTAAATCAATAGGCGCAATTGCAGTGAACATCCGGTCAAAATCCAAGTCCAGACTTTGCTCAACAACCTGTGTGGCTACTAAGACGGCTTTTTTCGGGCGATTTGTTTTATCTTTTCCAAAGAGCGACAGGCACTCTGCTTCTATCTCCATTCGCCTTTTTAACGGAAAACAGGCATGAAACAAAAGCGTTTCTATATCCACGCTTTGATTTTTAATCTCCGTATATACCGCCTGCGCGGCTTTTACCGTGTTCATTAAGACGCAGATACAACCACCGCCGGAAATGCTTTGGCAGGCATTTTCAGCGATTTTCTGAGGATTTGTCAACAACGAACTTGTTAATATTTCAACGGTTTTTTTGATATAAGAGCCGTTAACATAAATTTCTTCAAAAGTACCGTCGTGATAAGCGGCTGTGATTAACGGATAACCGCCTTTTACATCTGGATCGCTCACATAGGCTCCAAGGAGTTCTTTCTTCTTTTCAAGAGGCAGCGTCGCAGACAGCATTACAACGGGGATATTCAACGTCTTACACCATTTGAGAAGCAGCTTCAAAATGTCATACATATACGCGTCATAAGCATGAATTTCATCAATAAGCAGCACTTTAGAGGCTAAACCGAATAAACGGAGCACCCCATATTTGACAGCAAGAACAGCTTTCATTGCCTGATCTACGGTACCTACGCAATAGGGTAACAGCATCCCGCGTTTTTGCGGAAGCATCCAACGTTGGGCATATTCATTATCGATATCACCCAGTTCACCGCATTTAAAATCTGCGGACCGTGTTGAGACTTCGTCTTTCATCCATGCTGTCGAGTGTATTAATTTTACGCCTTTAATCTTCTTTTCCCCGAGAAAAGCATCAATGCGGTCATACATAGCGTTAGAGGTCGCGGCTGTCGGCAGTCCAATATACAAACCTGATTTATTACATGCTTCTGCCATTTTCAAACCCGCAAATAATCCCGCCTCGGTTTTACCTTCGCCCATTGGGGCTTCAATAATCAATGCGGCCGGTGTTTTTTTTGTTTCAGCCAAATAATTGTTAACAGCTACTTGAACTGGACGCATTCCGTTTTTCGGGATTTCAATCCATGTTTCGCAAAAACTGTTCGTTTTTGGGGGCGGCGCATACAAAATACCTGAATCTTCAATAAATTTTGTGGCCTTTTCGGAAATATAGACGAGATATTTATCGTAAGGCAAAGAAATCTCATCATTTTCAAACATTTCACTTGAGGCAATCCAGTCGGATAAGATGGTGAGCCCAAGCAATAACGTACATAACGCACTGATATCGATTTCTTCTTTTTTTATTTGAAACTCCGTTGGCTTGAAAATGTTTTCAAGTTCGCAGCTGAGTTCATCCTGCATTCTGCTCCATTCTATATTTGCTTTTTCATCTTCGTCAAATAAACCGACTTCACCTTTTTTCCCCTGATGATGTAATCCCATCACTTTTTCAATATGTTTAATTTCGTATTTATTTTTTACCAACCGCTTTATCACGTAATTTGAATAAAGTTCATGGCGGAAATTTTGACATTCGCTTATATATTCAATC
>Ga0116170_10004784_pt1 | contig 12291 bp, 7 predicted proteins | sample AD_JPNHW1_MetaG_FD_89797 | JGI IMG/M metagenome (GOLD analysis project Ga0116170, IMG submission 89797) | Active sludge microbial communities of municipal wastewater-treating anaerobic digesters from Japan - AD_JPNHW1_MetaG | ecosystem: Engineered > Bioreactor > Anaerobic > Digestate | place... | reverse complement strand
TGCACTTGTCACAGAAGCAAAGCTGAACCTGATTCCTGTCCCCAGGCAAAAAATTGCATTGATCTGTGCACATTTCCAAACACTGGAGCAATCTTTTGAGGCCAACCTCCTTGCTTTGCAGCATCAGCCTGCAGCTATTGAGTTAATTGATAAAACAATAATCTCGCTGACGAAAAATAACCTGAGCCAGCAACAAAACCGTTTTTTTATTAAGGACGAACCTGCTGCCGTATTGATTATAGAATTGGCTCACGCGGAAGAGAATATTCTGAAGCAAAATTCAGAAATGCTTATAGCCGCGTTGAAAGCGAAAAATCTGGGATTTCATTTTCCTGTCGTCACCGGTAAAGATATTGCCAAAGTACGAAACCTGCGCAAAGCTGGACTGGGCGTACTTACCAGCATTACCTCCGAAATGAAGCCTCATAGTTTTGTTGAAGATACTGCAGTATCTCCCGAAAAGCTCCCGTTTTTTATTTTGGAATTTCGTAAAATGCTGGAAAAATACGGTGTTGAGTGTGCATTCTATGGGCATATATCAACGGGGGAGTTACATTTAAAACCAATATTAAATCTCAGGACAAAGCAGGGGGTGGAACATCTTAGAAGCATTGCTTATGATACTGCACTGTTGATCAAAAAGTATCATGGCTCGCTTAGTGGCGAACACGGTGATGGGCGACTCCGGGCTGAGTTTATTCCACTGGTTTTGGGTAAAAAGGTTTATCAGTGCCTCAAACAAATAAAAGAAGCTTTTGACCCAAAATATATTTTTAACAGGGGGAAGATCATTGAATCTCCATGTATAGCCGAGGATTTGCGTGAACAGCGCCTGGTTTCCGAACCGGATATCAAAACATATTTTGATTTTTCAGGAACAAACGGCCTGTTGCGTGCGATTGAAAGGTGCAATGGCTCTGCAGATTGCCGGAAGAGCCATTTTATCGGCGGATTGATGTGTCCCTCGTATATGGCCACCCTTGATGAAAATGCCAGCACACGGGCACGGGCCAACCTGATGCGCGAAATTCTGGCTGGTAAAAAAAATGGTAATCCGTTTGACAAAAACGAACTTTATAATATCCTTGATCTTTGCCTGATGTGCAAAGGCTGCAAAATTGAATGCCCTTCCGGTATTGATATGACCAGGTACAAGGAAGAATTTCTGCAACACTATTATGATGCCCGTCATGTGCCTATACGATCGCGATTGATCGCGGGAATTACTTCCATAAACCATATTGGTTCTTATTTTCCGGCTTTATTTAATTTCTTTGCAGAAAATCAATTATTCTCTTCGCTTTTGAAAAAGCTGCTCGGATTTGCTGATAACAGGCATATACCTGCATTGGGCAAGTCTACATTGAAATCCTGGGCTTCCGGATTTTTAAAGGAAACGAATGGATCGGGTAAGAAAGTTGTGTTTTTTGCCGATGAATTCACAAACTATAATGATGTTGAAATTGGCAAAACAGCTGTAAGCCTTTTGGTGAAACTGGGGTACTATGTTCAGATTGCGCCGGTCAGTCAAAGTGGAAGAACATATTTTTCAAAAGGGTTACTTAAAAAAGCAAAGAAAATTTCGCAGAAAAATATCTGCAATTTAAAGGATCTGATCAATGATGATACGCCTTTTGTTGGGATAGAGCCTTCGGCTATATTGGGTTTCAGGGACGAGGTTCCTGATATTGTACAAAAAGGTTTACGTCAAAATGCAGAAATCATATCAAGAAATTCTTATACGATTGAAGAGTTTATTGTAAAAGAATATGAGAATGGGCAGTTCAGCCGGGCAATGTTCCGGAATAATGAACTGAAAATTTTATTACACGGGCATTGCCATCAGAAAGCTTTGTCAACCGTATTGCCCACGAAACGCATGCTCGAAATCCCCCTTGGAATCTCAGTTGATGAAATCCCTTCTGGTTGTTGTGGAATGGCGGGCTCTTTCGGATTTGAGAAAGAGCACTATAATTTGTCAATGAAAATCGGAGGACTTATATTGTTTCCGGCAGTTAATAATGCAGATGAGTCAACGGTAATATGTGCCCCCGGCACAAGCTGCCGCCAGCAAATAAAAGATGGTACGGGCAGAAGCGCATTTCACCCGATAGAGATACTTTACAATGCTCTGCTTTGAATAGTTCAATGCTAACATAAAAAAGCCGGCAAACAATTAATGTTTCCGGCTATACAACAAAAAACAATTAGCGGTTAATCTTTCTTTTTCATAGGTAATGGCATCACACCTGCCATGTCTCCAATGACATTGATTAATTCAGTATTGGTGGGTAATACGATTTTTGCATTGGTTTGAAGTGAATTTTCCAAAGCTTCAAGCTTTCGCAACATTTGTGCGTTACCGATAAAATATTTGTCGGCGGCTTCATTTACCAACCTGATGGCTTCAGCTTCACCTTCGGCCTGTAAAATTTTTGCCTGTTTTACCCCTTCAGCCTCTTTGATTTTAGCACGTTTTTCTCCGTCAGCGGCTGTTTCACGGGCAGTGGCATAATCAATGGCTGCAATTTTTTCGTTTTCTGCTTTTACTACTTTGTTCATTGTTTCCTGAACATCCTTGGGCGGGTCAATCTCCTTTAATTCAGTACGCACAATATCGATTCCCCAACTTCTGGTTTCTTCACATAGGGTCCTGTGCAGTTCTGAATTAATTTTTCCCCTTTCGCTGTTAGCAGATTTTAAAGTCAGTGTACCTATAATATTCCTGAGGGTGGTTCGCGCAAGGTTTACGATCTGCCACTGATAGCGGTTTACATTGTATTGCGATGCCTTTACGTTTTCTTCATCATCTTTAACTTTAAAATAAACCTGTGCATCAACTCTTGCATTCAGGTTATCGTTGGTTATAATTTCCTGTGGTTCGGCGTCAACCATTTGTTCTGTGACATTCACCTGGTACATTTTTTCAATTATTGGGATGATCCAATGGAATCCTGCATCAGCAAACCTGTTGTACTTTCCGAGACGTTCAATCAATCCACGATGCGTAGGCCTGACAATACGCATGCCCAACAGGAAAATAAACACTACCGCAATTCCGATATAAACAAAATACATATTATTAATCCTCCATTTTTTTATTTGACAATAAAAATAGTAAATATTACTGAATCTCTGAAAAATAATTGTGAAAAAAAAAACTACGTTTTATTACCCCATGAAATATATATAATTACTTTTACCCGATAAAAAAAGTTTAATTCAATACAAAATAGTATTTGATGAACAACTTTTAAAGAAATTTCTTATATTTGTATTAAAAATAAAATAATTATGAAAAAGTCTGTTTTACATTTTATTACATTGATTTTTTTGACTTTTCTCATGCCTGGTATCATACATGCCCAATGCCCGGGTTGTGTTATTGACATGAATTGTACTTCAAGTCCTGCCCAGCCGACAATTTGCCCTGCCGTTTTGCCTGATGGTGTGGCCATGCAGCCATATGACGCAAATTTATCCTTTTATTTGCCGCATAACTTTACTGATGCGGGAACCGGATACAATGTAGATTTGAACCAGCTTGATATATTAAGCGTTGTAGGCCTGCCATATGGATTGAGCTTTCAAACCGATGCTGCGCCTTCAAATACATATTACCCGACAAGCAATCCGCCCACATCGGAGCATGGTTGCGGTAAGATTTGCGGAACGCCTATCATGGCCGGAAATTATAATATCACGGTCTTTGTTCTGGCTCATGTCAGCGTGGGAATTATAAACCAAACCGCAAACTCTTCATTTACCATCCCTTTGACCATTTTACAGGGATCATCAGCCAATAGCGGATTTACGATGACAGGGCCTGTTGGTTGCGCACCGCATACAACAGGTTTTACAAGTAACCGGCCGAGCAATGGTAACCCAAATGTTACTTATAACTGGGACTTTGGAAACGGTAATCAATCTTTCGCCGAAAATCCGCCTGCCCAATACTACGGTGTCCCGGGATTATATCCTGTTTCCCTGCAGACACAGATCGATACGCTTCCATATACGCTTGAAAGTATGACTGTGAATTCTTCTTCAGGTTGTAACACATGGCCCTGGGTAGTACCTGATTATTATTTTGTATTGAAACAAGGCTCAACAACTGTTTATTCTTCTTCTACTATGAGTTCTGATACGCCGGTTACATTTGCTTTTTCACCTATCGTGATGAATGACGCCACATATACAGTTTATATCGGTGTGGCTAACGGAGGTTTTTTTGGAGGCGATGTCCAATGCGGAGATGTTAGTTTTTCGGGCCATAATGTAGGTACTTATACAGTAAGTGCAGGTAGTCTTTCGGTAACTTATACCATTAATCATCCTGTCTTTAATTTTACGGATATTGATACGGTGAAGGTTTATCAAAGCCCGGTGATAGATACCCTTGTTGTTATGCCTGATGATTCGATCTGTAATGGCGATTCTGTAATGCTCTCTGCAGTCGATACCTATGGAGGGCTTTATCAATGGTATAATGACACAACAGTTTTAAATAATGCCACGCAGGGGGTATATTATGCCAAATCAAGCGGGTATTATTGGGTTGAGGTTTCCAATACCAATGGTTGTCGTGCCAACTCAGGTATTCAACCGATTACTGTAATTGACAACCCGTCCAAACCAGGAACATGGGTTATTGGAAATACACTCTATACCAATGCTGCCGATGCTGACCTGCAATGGTATATGAATGAATCATTACTCAGTTTTGCGATTTACAATTCATTTAATATTTCGGCAAGCGGATATTATTATGTTATTGCCACTAATGAGTTTGGTTGCTCTACATCTTCTGATACCGTTTATGTAACTTATAGTTCTGGAATTGCAGAAGTTGATGATATTAATGAGATACAGCTGGTTCCCAATCCGACTACAGGTAAATTCATTGTCAGCTTTGAAACCTCATCAGGCCAGGCTGTCGAAATAAATATTACTGATCTTACCGGAAGGGTTATTTACGATAAAGTGTATGAATCATCCGGAAAGCATTTTTCCCGGGAGATTGATCTGAGTGATATTCCACAAGGTATTTATATGGTTGGAATTATTGTTGATAAATCCAAAGCTATGACCAAGCTGGTTAAGCAATAATACCTGGTCGCAGAAATTATTAAATTTCAATTTCTTTATGAATGCAGGAAATTTTTCGATTTCACTGCATTCAGTAATATATACATCTCTGCAGCTTCCATGAAGCGGTATTCTTTAATCTGGTGATCAGTAAATTTGACATGTATCATCTCAAAATCAGGGGCCATGAAGTATGCCTGAACATGGTTGTCCTCATACATATATTTATCATTCTCCAGTTTCAGGGTTTGTATTTCCCCATTTGATTTACGAATAAGGTTAATTTTATCCGGGAATATTTTTAGCATATAACCAAAATCCGAATCCCTGAATTTTGCTGCATTAATAAAAAACCTTGGTTTATCTGCGAAAGGCCTTCCCGATGTTGGGCAAAAAGTAGTACAATTACCGCATTCATTGCAGAAATCAGCAATATTCAGTACCTGGTATCTCTGATGAATATGCAAATCCTCATCATCTTTAAAAACTATTTCTTTATTATCATTTAAAACAGCCTTTTGCAGTAGTATTTTTTGCGGTGAAATTTCATAAGAATAATTTGCCCTGTTGGGGCATACTGTAACGCAAATATTACATATTTCATCACAATGCAGACATCGCCCGGCTTCTGAAATGGCTTCCTGTTCGGTTAGTCCCGGGCTGTTTGCCTCAGTGAGCGATAAAATCTGGGCGGCAGCATCCGTGAGGTGGGTTTGCCGGTATTGCCTTTCCGAGCGTTTAACCATAAGGTCGATGTGATGATGATGTTTGTTGCTTTCGTGATGTAGCATTATTTCATCAGAGGCCTTATTAATGATTTCCACGGCAGCTTTTCTTCCATCGGCTACAGCTTTTATCACTGTTGAAGCCCCCCGCATGGCATCACCACCTATAAATATGCCGGGGAACTGGGTTTTGTAACTGTTTTCAAAAGGGCGCCTGACAGGTTCATCCAGAAAATCCATAACGATATCCTGGCCAAGAGCTGGTATCAGTGTGTCAAATTCCATGGTAAATTCAGAGCCTTCAATTTTTACTGGTGTTGCCCTGCCAGTCTGATCAGGTTGTCCTCCTTTCATTTTTGAGCACACAAGGCCGCACATTTTATTGTTGTTGGCCAGAATTTTTTCGGGAAGAACATATTCAATAATTTGGATATCTTCAGCAGCAGCAGCTTTGATTTCTTCAGGGTCTGCGGGCATGTCCAGAAGTGTCCGGCGGTATAGAATAGATACTTTACCTTCAGGGCCGACAATTCTTTTTGCCGTTCGGGCCACGTCAATTGCAGTATTTCCTCCACCTACAACGGCAATCCTGTTTCCGGATAACAGGCTGATTCCTTTTTTTATTACGGATAAAAATGCCAGGGGATCAACGATGCCGTCTACTGATGAGCCTTCAATATCAAAGGTTTTAGCCTTTTGAGCCCCTACTGCAATAAATACATATTTATTTTGCTCACGAAGGTGTTTGAATGATTCCCTGTCTATCCTGGTTTCATATTTTATTTTTACTCCAACAGATTTTATTCTTTCAATATCATTATTGATTTTCTCCCTGGATAATCTAAACTGCGGAATAGCATCACCAACCATGCCTCCTGCAAAAGCTTTGGTTTCATATACCGTTACATCAAAGCCTTCCAGTGCAAGATAAAACGCACATGACAGTCCCGATGGCCCGGCGCCTATTACTGCAACTTTAATATTATTACTTTGTGCAGGTTTGAACCGTGGTGCCTGGTTTTGTTCCGTTACAAAACGTTTAATTTCGCGTATCATCAAAGGCTCATCGTAATTTACCCGAGTGCATTTGCTTTGGCATTCATGATCGCACACCATGCCACATACGGAGGGCAGGGGGTTGGTCTTTAAAATCACCGACCATGCGTCATTAAATTTTTTTTCTGAAGTATAAAAAAGGTAATCGGGAATACCCTGGTTTGTCGGGCAGGTATTTACACACGGGGCGCTGATACAATCAAATAGTGATAATTTTCTGCCGGTTTTAATGTTGGGTTCACTGAATAAATCCTTGCTGTAACGGGCATCATTTATTACTTCGTGAGCATAAACATTTAGCCTTGAACATTTCTCAGAGTCATTAATATTTCCTATGTATTCCGAAAGATTTTTTATGTTGCCTGATTCCAGAAATTCATTAACAGAACCGGCATACTGATGAAGTCGTCCATAGCCACCGGGCTTTAACAGATCGGAAGAAACGGTCACTGGATAAATGCCACATTCAATGATTTTGTTGATGTTGAAACAATCAGCGCCACCCGAAAATGAAATATTTAATCCGCCGTTGAATGTATTTTGGAGTTTTTGTGCAATGTTGACTGATAAGGGATGAAGCCCCTTTCCACTCATATACATCATTTTTTCTTCCGCACTGAAAATGTTTTTTTGGTTAAGGCTTTCGAGTGTATTGGTTAATTTGACCCCAAAAAACACGTTGTTCTTTTTTGCAGCATGCTGCAATGAGTCAATTATTGAAATAGCGTTATCGTATTTCAGGTCATGTTCAAACGCCAGGTCTGGAACGGAAGTTTTAAATTTATGGCGGATATTCAGTATACGCCTGAGTTCTTCTGCCCCCAATAATGTTGGATTAAGCTTGATAAATGTATGAAGCTTCTTTTCCTCAATCAGGTATTTTCCTATTTTTTCAATTTCATCGGGCGGGCAGCCATGCATGGTTGACAGTGTAATATTGTCAGAGATCTGTGAAGGAATATTTATTTCTTTTACCTCAGGATATATTTCGGATAGTTTGTCGACTAAAATTTCTTTTTCAACCGAACAATCTTGCATTTTATTTAAAAACCATTGAACATTGTCATTATTTATGCCTTCAAAATTATACCCTACGCTCATATTGAAAACTGTTTCAGGGTCTTCTCCAAAGCCGAATTTATGCGACAACACATGTATTAAAATCCAGGCTTTAAGATATTCATTGAAAGATTCCTCAATTTTTAATTCCTGTGACCATTCACAGTTATAACCTTCGTCCTGCATATCAATGCAGGGCTTTGAAATGTTTAATTCATCAAGGGTTTGCACGGTTTTTAATTCAATGTATCTTGCACCGCATAACCAGGCTGCAAGTATGTTCTGTGCCATCTGCGAATGAGGCCCGGCGGCAACTCCAAACGGTGTGGCAATACATTGATTAAATATATTGATTTTTAATGATTTATACCGGTCAGGTTTGAAAAATATCGGTTCCGGAATTCCAAGGATTGTTTTTGAGGAAAAGTCGGAAAAAATCAGTTTAAACAGTTGTTGAATACCTAATGGCGCAAATTTATCATTCATAAAAAAAATTTAAAAGGTGATTTCAGCAAAATTAATTATAATTGTACAAAATCCCGTTAGAATAAAAATTTATCCTGAATGGATCAAACAGGTTTAACCAACCAATTACCCTGGGCAGCTGTCATTCTCTCTGCTGGCAAATCATCAAGAATGAAAGAACCCAAAGCTTTGTTGAGATATGATTCCCGGTATTCTTTTATTCAGAAAATTGTTCATGAATATAAATGCGCCGGATGTCATAAAATAATCATTGTTGGTAATGAGTACAATTTTAGTCAATTATCCGAGCAATTTGATCAAACGCAAGCACTCAGGCCGGAAATAATCATAAACAAAAACCTTGAATATGAAAGGTTTTACTCAATAAAACTTGGCCTTGGTCCGTGCCGGACATATAATAGTTGCTTTATTCAGCATTGTGACAATCCGTTTATTACTTCAGGTATTCTTTTAAAGATGATCGATCTTTTAATGGACGGTTGTTATTCGGTTCCAGTCTATAAGCGTCAGCGGGGACATCCGGTTTTGCTGAGCCGTTTAATTATGCATGAACTTCTATCTGAAGAAGCTAATGATCTGAATTTCAGGGATTTTATTCAAAAATTTGATGTTATTGAGCACATCACTAAGGATGCTTCTGTTTTATGCAATATTAATGATCAGCTTGATTATCAGGCTTTTTTTAATAATAATTCGTTAAAATATTTTACAAGGCAATAATAGACAGTATTTTAACGTTGAATATTTATTAAAATTTTCAATATTTATATTTTTTCTAAGATTTTTTAATTTAATACTTTCAATTGATATTGAAATTAATTATCTTTGTTAAAAATTTTTATATTTCCTGAATTTGTTAAGAAAAAATAATATTTTATAAAAAAGTAAAAAAATCTTAAAAAATACTTGCAATATCGATAAAGATTATATAATTTTATAGCAAAATTCACATATATGGATGCTCAAAGTAAACCAACAATTTTATTTCCTTATGACTTTTCTGCTGAGTCTGATTTTGCAATCGAATACCTGATAGGGTTAGCAAAACTGTTTAACTATTCAGTTGAAATATTGAATATTTTCGACAGTGGCACTTTAAAATTCATGAAAGAAAACAATTTGGATAAAAATGCTTTAGAGGACAAGATACGGCAAATGTCAGCTGATTTGCAGGAAAAGCATGGGATCATGTCTAACTACCTGATCAAAAATGTTCCTATAAAACGTATCAGAAAAATTTCCCTAAAAGAACAGGTTAGTTTTACCATGCTTGGAATTTCAAAACCTTTTAAATCTTCAAAAGGTATCATTAAGGTGATTACTACTTCTCCTGTTCCGGCATTTGTTGTTCAGAAAGGCACACCTTTTAAACCGTTTAGAAAAATTCTTTTTCCATTGGATGATTCTATGTCCAGCAGGCAAAAAGCTGGCTGGGCATTGAAATTTGCGAAGGCGCTTGGCGATGCCACTGTTTACATATATACCATAAGCCCGGCAGCATTGAAGAGCAAGGAAAGGGAGTTCAAACAGTACAAAGTAATTGAATCATGCGAGCACTTTTTTACGCGCAACGGTGTCAAGTTTGTTACTGAAACTTCACAGGGAAGTTATAAAGACTACCCATTCGAAATTAAAAAATATGCTGAAAAAATTGAAGCCGACATGTACATTATCATGGTAAGGCCCAAGCGCATGTTTTCATTAGTTGATCCTATTGACCTTCAGTTAATTTATAACCAGCAAAAAATTCCGTTATTGTGTGTGAATCAGCGTGACCTTTTTGTCGGGGGCGGAATCACTTAGTCATTATATATTTTTTAATTGAACTTTCTGGTTATCAGGCTTTTTTTGCTTAAAAAGTTTCTGATTGTCGGCTATATTATTTTTAATTGTAGTTTTGTCATTGAATTTTAAATGTTTTTTTATGAATAAGATAGCTGTTGTGGCATTTGGAGGTAATGCCCTACTTCGTGGAGACCAAAAAGGAACGATCAGTGAACAGGAGCAAAATGCCCGAAATACTTGTTTGAATCTTCTGGAGCTGGTAAAGAATGATTATAATATTGTTATTACTCACGGTAATGGGCCACAGGTAGGAAATATCCTGCTTCAGAATATTGCCGGCGCCCGTTTATTTGGTATTCCGGAAATGCCTCTTGATATTTGCGGGGCTTATTCCCAGGGATTTATCGGCTACATTATTGAGCAACAATTCCGGAATGTCCTTGAAGAGCATAATCTGTTACGTGATGTGATTACCATTGTTACTCAGGTGTTGGTTGATAAGGATGATCCGGCTTTTAAAACCCCTACCAAACCTGTTGGCCCTTTTTATACCAAAGAAGAAGCGGATAAAATGGCTGCTGAAAGTAATTCAGTGTTTGCTGAAGACCCTCGTGGCAGGGGATGGCGCAAAGTTGTTGCCTCGCCTGTACCCCTAAGGATTGGAAACCGAAATACTATTGAAAATATTGCCCGTAATGGCCAGATAGTTATTGCTGTTGGTGGGGGCGGAATCCCCGTTTATTATAAGAGTCCTAATTTCCTTGAAGGTATCGATGCCGTTATTGATAAGGACCTGGCTTCGTCGCTGCTGGCAATACAAATACATGCCGACGAATTTTATATCCTTACTGATGTGCCCAAAGTATGTATTAATTACCGTAAACCGGACGAAAAACATCTGGATGTAATCAGTGTTGAAGAAGCAAAAAAATATCTTGCCGAAGGCCATTTTGCTGAAGGCAGCATGGCGCCAAAGATACGTGCCGCCATTAATTTTACAGAAAACGGTATAGGGGAGGCTATCATTACTGAGGCTTCACAACTTTCAAATAAAAATTGCGGAACTAAAATAGTCAAACATAAATAGAAATATTATGGGTGAAATTAATTGTCCTCAATGTGGTATATCACTGCCTCAGGGCGCTAAGTTCTGTCACGTATGCGGGTGTAAAATTCCTGAAGTACCAAACCCAAATACGGATATAAACCCAAATGAAAGTCAGTCTGCCAATGATAATGATTTTAATGTGAAAGATTTTACTGATATAAAATCAGACGAAGTGATTTTCGGCATTAAAAGCGGCAATATCTTTAAAAGAGCAATAAATATTATGTTCAAACCAAAGTCAGAGTGGGATGCTGTAGCAAAAGAAACGCCCAGGATTCCTATGCTGATTTTTGGGTATGCCTTGATTTTCTCTATTATTACGGTAGTTTCCATGTTAATTGGTTATGGATTGGTCGGCAGGAGGTTTCATTCAATTTTTGGTGGTTTTACATGGCATAGGGATTTCTATTCAGGGACAATAGAATCAATCGTTTTTATATTAGGCGCTTTTACCGCCATTATTGTGGGGGCTTTGATCATTAATATTCTGGCTCCTGCTTTTAAATCAGAAAAGAATTTCGGCAGAGCCTTACAATTAACTACTTATTCTTTTACACCGGTATTCTTTGCCGGTGCTTTGTATGTTTTGCCATTTCTTTCGGTTCTGGCAAATTTAACCGGATTATACGGTATTTTCGTATTGCTTATGGGTTTGCCGGTAATGATGAAAACGCCGAAAAACAGCCAGATTGGTTATTTCTTTGCTTCCGCAGGCATACTCTTTGGAATTTATTATACCGTGACCTGGACAACATCTGCTATTTTATTCGCTATTTTTTCTGCCATTATAAGTTTCTGAAAAATTACTTTTCTATCTTATGTCATTACCCGAAATTAATGAATTAGGTGATAAAGTAAAACACTGGCAGTCCGGCGAAACCAGTTATTACCGGTCTCTTCCGGTTAAAAATTATATATTTGCAATATTATCATTATTGGGTATTATAACTACATGCCTGCCCTGGGCTTCTGTAACAGTTGGTT
>Ga0116170_10004782_pt1 | contig 12294 bp, 8 predicted proteins | sample AD_JPNHW1_MetaG_FD_89797 | JGI IMG/M metagenome (GOLD analysis project Ga0116170, IMG submission 89797) | Active sludge microbial communities of municipal wastewater-treating anaerobic digesters from Japan - AD_JPNHW1_MetaG | ecosystem: Engineered > Bioreactor > Anaerobic > Digestate | place... | reverse complement strand
CGCGTGCCCGATGATTTTGTATATGAAGACCTCGAAGCCTGGAAATACGCGCATATGAGCCATGGCGAAATAATCGATTTCGTTAACCGCAAGCGTGAAGAAGAATCAGGAAAATGAATCGCGTTCCTTGAACGGATAAAAGCCGAAAAAAGAATAAAGCATGAAAGATTTAATTTGAGGAGAAAAAATGGAAAGCTCTGAAAATAATAGGAAAAAGAGTAAATTTATCAAAGGCCTGGCCAAGTTTCTGGTCAGCTACAGCAAGCCGCTTTTCTTTGTGGTTTTATTTTTCGCGCTGCTGGGAAGTTACTTCATAAAAAACATACTTATCGATAACAGCATTGAGCTGTGGTTTCTTGAAAACGATCTTACGCTTGTCGCGTACAACGAATTTAAAACAGTGTATGGAAACGACGAGGTCATTATTTCAATGATAGACGCGGGCGAAGGCGGGATATTCACGCCCGAGTTCTTGAATAAACTAAAGAAGGCTTCTCTTGATATTGAAAAAAACACTGATATAAGAAGAGTGTTAAGTATCGGAAAAGCTCCTTATATCGGGCTTAGAGGCGCACAGGACCTCATCGTAGAGGACCTGTGCGAGGGCACGATCGAGACTCGGCTTCAGGCCGATGAGATAAAGAAAAAATTCTTCGAGAATAAATTATGGCCGAAACTTCTGGCCGATAAGGATATGAAAAAAGCCATAATGATAGTAGAACCGTTGGCGTCTAAGGAAATGGACGTTAAACGGCCCCAGATGATCGGCTACGTGCGCGATAAAATGAATGAGTACGGCTTCAACTATAAGTTAGCCGGCATGGGTGTTATGTATGACGAGCTTAACAGGCTCAGTCTCAGGGATAGCGCCGTGTTTACGACGATATCATATGCGCTGTTGCTGCTGGTCGTTTATTTGCTTTACAGGTCGAAGCATCTGGTCGGCATTATTTTCGTCATAATGGTCGTGTCTGGCCTTGCCTTCATAGATGTTTATGGCTTGTTCCGCCAGAATTTCAACATGGTGACCATCGTTCTTCCGACGCTTATAATGATATTATGCATAGCCGACGTGAACCATATCTTTAACCGCTACTGCCTCAGCATTCCGGCTATCATGAAAAATAAGGAAGAAGGTCTGGCAGAGATTTTCGAGGATATTCTCGCTCCGAGCCTATTCACTTCGGTGACCGAATGCATAGGCTTTTTGTCGATAGTTTTTACTCCTATCGCCGTTCTTAGGACTTTCGGACTTTTTGCTGCGTATTCAGCGATGGCAGAATACATTATAGTATGGACCATGGTCCCTTACATGCTCAGCGTTATAAAGCCGAGCCAGACCATCAAGCTCGAGCGCCCTTTTGAAAAAATGAATAAAAAGATACTCGATTTTGTTTTTCCTCACAAAGGGCTCGTGGTTTCGGGGTTTGTCGTATTGATAGTCATAAGCTGCTACGGCGTGACTATATTAGACGTCGATACCTATTCGATGGGATTTTTAAAGCCTGATAATTTTGTCCGTAAAGACAGCGATTCGATCGAAAGCGTATATGGAAATTATCTGCCGCTTGAAGTGCGTCTGCTGACCGGGAAGCCGGATGGAATTAAAGAGCCTGAATTTTTAAAACGCGTCGTGAAGGCGCAGGATGAAATAGAAAAAAATACCGAGGCTTCTAAATGCGCGTCCGTGACCGACGTGATCATGAGGCTTAATCAGGTGTGGACGGACGGAAAACCTGAATCATACGCGGTCCCTAAAGATTCAACGCAGGTCAGCCAGCTTTTGATGCTTTATGAAAGCGATCCCGACGGAGAAAAAGACCTTAAATATATGGTTAATAAAAATTGCAGTGAAATCCGCCTTACTATACGGATTCCAATGGTTAGCGCTGCCAATATGAAAAAGGTTGAGGAGAAGGTTTCGGCTATACTGGCGAAGAAATTCGAGGGCACTGAGGTTAAGGTGACGTTTGGAGGCTATGTTCCTCTTTATGTAAGGCTTCTGGATTATATCACGTGGAGTCAGATATCAAGTTTCGCCTCGGCGTTGATATGGATATTTGTAGTAATAGGAATATTGTTCCTTCGTTTCAGCGCGCTCGTCTGGGGTATAGCGCCTAACGTCGTTCCGGTAATAATGACGCTTGGATTCATGGGTATATTTGGTATAAGGCTTGATATAGCTACCGTTACAATCGCCTCGATCACCCTCGGTATCGCCTGCGACGACACGATACACGAGCTTTTTCATTATTACATATATCTTGGCAGGGGAATGAGCTCGACGGACGCCATCAGGGAATGCCTCGAGGATGAAGGGCCCGCGGTCATCGCGACGTCCATCGTATTGTGCATCGGATTTTCGGTCCTGGGCCTGGCCAGCATAAAATCAGTCGTTTATTTCGGGCTTTTGATATCGTTGACGATGCTTTTCGCGTTTCTCGGCGAGTTGTTCATGCTTCCGGCTCTGATAAGTTACTTTACTGAGCTACCCCTGATAAAAAAGATCGTCGGAATAAAAAATCCATTGCTAAAAAAAGATAAATAAAATAATTTTAAAGGAGATCTTATGTTTAAAAACGCCATCGTTTACAGCAATGTCTGGGAAGATCCCGAATTGAACCGCAGGGCGCTTCAGGTGACTCCCGATGACGTAGTATTGTCGATAACTTCGGGCGGTTGCAACTCGCTCAATCTCCTCGTTGAAAATCCGAAGAAAGTGGTTTCGATAGACGGAAATCCCACTCAGAATTATCTGCTCGAACTCAAGATAGCGGCGATAAGAACCCTTGAATATGAGGAGTTTTTGGAAATTCTCGGCGTGGAGATATATGGCAAAAAATCAGAAATTCACTCCGGGCGCCGTATAGCGCTGTATGAAAAGATAAAAAGCCAGCTGACCCCCGACGCCGGAAGCTTCTGGGATGAGAACCGGGATATTATCAAATCCGGGATCATAATGTGCGGAAAGGTTGAGAAATTCTTTAAATTTTACAGAAAAGCCCTGATGCTGATGTATGGGAAAAAATATTCGCAGATCGAAAAGATATTTTTCTGCCCGGATCTGGGTATACAGAAGAAAATGTATGACAGCATAGAGTTCGGCCGCTGGCACTTTCTCAACTGGCTGTTTTTGAACAGAAAGATATTAAGCCTTGTAAAGGGCTCCCACTCGTTCAGATTCGTCGATGAAAAGGAATTCGATAAGAACCTCAACCGCAAGGTCGATCGCGCTATGAGAACGATCGATAACCGTACGAATTATTTCTTCTCGCTCATTCTCATGGGGAAATTCATATCGGAAAACGCACTTCCGCCTTACCTTTTAAGGAAAAACTTTGACGGGCTTAAAAAGAATATAGATAAAATCGAAGTTTTTCAAGGCATATCCACCGACGTTCTTAAAAAATTCGGAGAGCAATATTTTACGAAGCTGAATCTTTCGAACATATTCGAATGGATGGAGAACGATCTTTTTAACAACGTTATGCGCGAGTTCATAAGCATGTCAAGGAACGGAACGCGCCTTTGCTACCGCTATACGCTCGCGCAGCCGAGAAAACTTGACGAGGCGAATTTGAAGCTGTTGAAATCCGAGCCGGAGCTCGCCGCCGAACTTCACGCTATCGACCGTTCGTTCATGTATGAGAGCTTCCACGTTTACAGGCTCGAAAAATAAATTTTAAATTTGCCCGTATTGAAGCGTAAAAGTGTAACCGGCAAATAAAGCAAGCATGGATAATAAAAAGGGGCGCCCGAGAGATATTCTTTCCAGGCGGCCCCTTTTTTACTTTTTTGTGATATTTAAATTTATACGCTTTTGCGGGAATTTTACTTCATGGCGTCCGTAACGACTTCGCGGACGCGCTGGGAACGGTCGCCCTGGGCGATCTCGAGGGCGAATGTGATCTGTTCTTTCTGGTCTGCGTTAACGCCTTTTTTGAGGTAAGCGACGAGCATTTTTACGGCGCGGACCCTTTCAACTTCTTTTTTGGAGCCTATTTCGATCAAGAGTGTCGGGATCGGCGTGAGATTATCCACGTCGATTATCAGGTCTTTTTCATCGATAACTTCCTGCGGCTGGCCTTTTTTGCTTGCCGCAATCCTTCCGCCCTGAGTTATTTTCTGCATTTTTTCTTTTTCTGCGCGTTCGCGCTCTTTTTCGGCTTCGGGGTCGATGGAAATTTCGGTTCCGGCGTCGGTGATCTCATCGTCCGTAATCTGATGCGCTTTTTCATATTTATCGATAAGCTGTCTTATAAAATTAGCCTTTTGAGATGGAAGAGAATCGATGATCTCCTTGAGCTTATAATAATTGGATTCATTGGTCTTTTTTTGTATGGACTGAACGCCGAGTTTAAAAATTTCAGGATCTTCCTCGTTATAGAATATAGACATTGCAAGTTCCATGGATTTATCGTCGGGGATCTTCGAGATCGTGCGAGCCGCTATGAGTCTGTATTCGCGTTCATCCGCGTTCAGCATTTTTTCGATTATCTGTTTGGATTTTTCATGATCGTTCGCCCAGAGCGCGGCTATGGCGGAAGATTGAACTTCCGCGTCGGTATGCCTTATGAATTGAGGTATTATATTTATGAGGTTTTTGTCGTTTACATAATAAAGGGCGTCAAGCGCGGCTGAAATATGCTTTGGATTTGGTGATTTGAGATATCTCGCTATTTGCGGAAGGAAAGATGCGCCGCCGTTCTTTCCGACGATTCTCAAATACCAGCAGGCTACTTCGATGTTCTTTTCAGCGCCCGCCATTTCGGCGATCTTGGCTACGACGACGTTATCGAGAAGATCGTAATCGCCTTCGTCAAAAACTCTTATAAGTTCGGCAATTTTTTTATCTTCGGGAAGTTTTGAAAGTTTGGTAAGAAGTTCGGAATCGGAAACGTCCATCTTGGAGCCAATTGGCGTTGTTACATGTGGGGTGGAAACGCCTATGCCGTCTAATTTTATTGGCTGAGCTATGTCGTCTTCCTGATGCGCCGGCGGATGGACTGGTTTTGAAATTGGGATTTCAGGCTTCTTAAGTTCTTCGACGGAAGGCATATGAGTTGGCTGGGGCGGAGCGGGAGCTATTCCGCCGGTTGATCGGCTTTTGATAGCGTCAATGGCTTTTTTGACGAAATATCTGACTGTCTGGTTCGGAGACGTAAACTGCTTTTCGAGGTGGGGTAAATGGCTTGCGTCGCCAGTTTGCGCAAGAGTTCTTGCGGCCTTGATCTTGTTGTCGTCAATGTCTGACTCCAGGTCGAATATCAATTCTTGAAAATCCGTACTCATAATTTTCAACTTCCCATTCAAAAGTATTTAATTATTAATAATTTTCACCAAAATGTGATTTTGTCTCTTGTTTGAAATGCCGCCCGGCATAATGTTTCAATATTTCGGGCACGGCATTTTTTGCCGCCGTTCTGCCTATGTTGATTATGTCTTCGATCTTTTCGAACTGCCAGTAACCTATATCGCCGAAATCAGGTTCGATCAAAAGATCTTCCCGGCCTTTTTGAAGTTTTAAAAGTTCCCTGCCGAGAGTCACTATCGTTTGACCGGCGTATCTGAAAATATCGCCGAAGCCTTTTCGTAAATTGCCAAATCCGAGGTTTACGCCAACTACCATATCGTTTTTCCGGCCTCTTAATATAGAGGACGGAACGGGAAGCAGGACTCCGCCGTCTACGCAAAGCGTTCCGCCTATATCGCGCGGAGGAAATAGCATGGGAACCGCGCAGCTGGCCGCTAAAATATCGACTATGCCGCCGGTTGAAAAAATAATGGGGCGGCCATTGATAATATCGGCACAAACTACGAAGACCTTAGTTTTCAATTGCTCAAGCCTTGTTATGCCTATCCTTTTGATAAAAAGATCCGATAAAAATTTTTTGAAGCCGTCTCCTTTACAGAAACTTAAAAACGGAAAGCGGTAATCGAATACCACTGATCTTTTAAACTCAAGCGCCGCCTCTTTCATTTCAGAAGGCCCAAGTCCCGCGCCATATATGCATGAAATAACGGCTCCGATCGAAGAACCGCTCATCTCGTGAATTTCGATGCCGGCGTTTAGAAGTTCCGTTATTATGCCTACATGCGCCGCGCCCCTGACGGCGCCCGAACCCAGGGCAAGGCCAATGCCGGATTGCTTCCGGGATCCGTCAATATTAAATTTTACGATGTTGTCTTTTTCTCTTTTTTTAATCGTCATAGCAGGTTCTAATAGGTTATTTGCGTGGGCATATAACCGTAAAGATTGGTTTTAAATATGTTAAATATGCTGTTACTTGTTATTTTCTGGAAATATAAAAGCGTTTTTCCGTCGATTGAAGCGGCCGGCTGGGTATAATAATTATAGTTTGAAAAATCTTTTATTACGCGTCCTTCGCGGAATGTATAAGTTTTATCCGATGAAGAGGTCAGATAGGCCAGTTCGATCCTTACGGAAGTTCCGACCGTGCCGTGGACGTATAAAAGCTCTTCGTCGGTAGTGAATTCTTTAGCCCCGGAAGCGAGAAATTCAGGGTATAAAGAGTCAAAGCTCGATTCGACCAGAAATTCTTTTTCGATCTTATTTACGCCGGTGGCGTCAATGTAGCAAAGTCCCCAGTGCTGATCTATTTTTTTCTGGAACATTATGGTCGAATTATCTGCCGATACGGTTGGATTTCGTTTAAGCGAGTCGCTTGTGGTAAGCGTTGTAAAATTTCCGCCGTTAATGTCGCAAGTGCATATCTGAGAGTATTCGGTGCTGCCGCTGTTATCGACTGCCGCAAAAACTATGAACTGACCGTTTTTTGAAAAAGTTGCGTCCATGGGATTGAAGTTTTTGGCGCTCAATAGTTCCACGGGAGTCGTATTCGAGGAGCTTATTTTATAGAGCTTCATTGTACCCGTGCTTTTTTTTGAGGAATAGATCAGGTACTGATCATAAGCCGCGCCGCGCACGCATATGTTTTCGCTCGAATCGTTAGTAATCGCGGTTTCTTCGGTTTTGTCAAATTGCCTGTAATAAATATTCGCTTCCGATTCTCCGAAAGAGCGCGAATAAAACATTCCGGCGCCATCGTATGAAACGGCCGCTGAAATGTAATTGGTGCCTTTGGCTGAAGTCGAAGCGGACTCGGTTTTCAGTTCATTGAGGCAGCCTGCCGATAATAGCGTGATAAAAAACAATATTAAAATTAAAACGTTCTTTTTCATTTCTTTCCTTCTATATTAATTATAACAAATTTTTTTGAATATTATATTAATTTATATTTACGATATTTGAAAATATTATCATAATCGGACTTAAAAGTCAAAAATATATTCCTCGCGGTGACCGAATTTTACTGTATTATCCGTAAATATTATTTTTCCGGCTTTTAAAAGATACCAGCTCACTGAAATAACGTGTTTTAAAGCTTCAGAGTCAAAGACGGCTTTGACGTCGGGAAACTTCCAGAAATATACCAGGGCGGCGGCTGTAATTTTTACCGGGTCCGAAAGTTTTACGCATTTTCCGAATATCTGGGCGCCGCGTATCTGTGAATAGTTTTGATAATCAGCCGTTATTGAAGCGCAGATCATCGGATTTTCCAAAATATTTTTAGCGTGTTTCGTTTCTTCGAATGAGACGAACAGAAAACTGTTTAACATTCTCGCGAAAAAAACAGGAGTTGCCCGCGTTTCGAATTCCACGGGATCGACGGTGGAGAGCGTCATGACATTGAACGAATCGATAAAGTTGTGAACTTTTTTTGTCGAATATGAGCCCATGGCTTATTTTTTAAAATCGTCGATATATTGTTTTATTATTTCAGGCACGTCTTCGGTTTTGACGTGGTTGAACCATATTTGCTCGGGATATATGACCATATTAGGGCCATCGGCGCACATAGAAAAGCATCGTGATTGCGTTATTTTAACGGTATCTTTCAGGCCGCTGGCTTTAACGTATTCCTTGAGTTCGCGGTATATCGGTTCGCTTCCGCCATTTTTGCAGCATAGCGCGCCTTCGCCTTCGCGAAAGTTAGTGCATATTATTATGTGACGGGCGAATTTGACCTTGTTATTTATTTCCATTGTTGCTATTTCTCCCGGTATTTATATATTTATATAATTATATAATTATGCGGCATGGCGTATTTATAAAAACATTGACCCGGCCGCATTTAAAGCCGGGTCAATGTTGGAAAGCTTCGCTATGTTAGATTGCCGGTATTATAGTGTCCGCGAAATTATCCATTATTCTCTTATCTATCATCTGGCGGATAATCTTATGGAAATCGTCGAATTTCATTGTCTTTTGGTCCGGAGTGCAATAACGCCTCCATGTGACGAGCGATTCCTCGGCTTCTTTTCCGCCCACGATGAGAAGATTCGGGCATTTGCGCTTCGTGTTATTCCTGATCTTTTTATTGAAAGAGTCGCTGGAATCGTCAACCTCGACGCGCATGAAGCCGTCGGTCATCATATTCGCGAGTTTATAGCAGTATTCATTAAATTTTTCGGAAACAGGTATGAATATGGCCTGCTGCGGAGCCAGCCACGTCGGGAAAGCGCCTCCGTATAATTCAATCAGGAAAGCTATAAAACGCTCGTGCGTTCCGAGAGGCGCCCTGTGGATTATATAGGGGCGCTGCTTGTTGCCGGAGGCATCGGTAAATTCGAGATTGAACCTTTCGGCCATCGCGAAATCAAGCTGGGTAGTCGAAGCGGTTTCTTCGCGGCCGATGACGTTTTTAACCTGGAAATCGATCTTCGGACCGTAGAATGCCGCTTCACCCGTGCGTACTTCATAGGCTATTCCTATTTCCTGAGCGATATCGCTCACTATTTTTTCGGAATATTTCCACATCTCTTCGTTATTGACGTATTTTTCGGGTTTGTCGTTTGAATGGAATGAAAGCCTGATCCAGAATTCGCCCATTCTGAAGAGGTCGTAATAAAATTTATGAAGTTCGAGGACCTTTTTGAATTCGTCCTTTACCTGTTCGGTCATGCAGTATATGTGGGCGTCGTTCATCGCCATTCCGCGCACGCGCAGAAGTCCTGATACCTGGCCCGATTTCTCGTAACGATAATCGGTGCCGTATTCGGCGATTCTGTATGGAAGCTCGCGGTAGCTTTTCGGGCGCGCCCTGAAGAGAAGATGATGATGAGGGCAATTCATGGGCTTTAAATAATATTCCTCGTTTTCGTCTACGGTCATAGGCGGGAACATGGAATCTTTGTAATATGGAAGATGACCGGATATTTCGTATAACTTTCCTTTGGTTATATGCGGAGTGGCGACGCGTTTATATCCGTGCTTGAATTCCATTTCTTTCGCGAGCGCTTCCAGCTCGTCGCGGATGATGGTTCCATTGGGCATCCACAATGGGAGGCCGACGCCGACTTCCTCTTCGATAACGAATATATCGAGTTCGCTTCCGAGTTTTTTATGGTCGCGCTGCATGGCGAGCTCGCGGCGTTTCAAAAATTCGTCGAGCGCCTCTTTCGTTTCAAACATAAGAGCGTAAATCCTGGTCATCATGGGGTTTTTCTCTGAACCGCGCCAGTATGCGCCGGCGATCCTGTCGAGCTTGAAACAGTCTCTTTTGATGACTTTAGTGGTATCGACGTGAGGGCCTTCGCACATATCGATGAACGGGCCGTTCTTATAGAACGAGAATGAAGTTATATTGCGCTCTTTGGCCAGATCCTCCAGATATTCGATCTTGAATTGCTGACCCATTTCGCGAAGTCTTGCGACCGCCGCGTCCTTCGGGAGCTCTTCGCGTTCGAATTTCTGGTTAGCTTCGATGATCTTTCTCATTTCTTTTTCTATCTCTTTGAAGTCGGCTTCACCGATAGGCTGCGGTAATATGAAGTCGTAATAAAATCCGTCCTCAATAGCGGGACCGAATCCGAGTTTGGTTCCGGGCCTTACCTTCATTATCGCTTGAGCGAGGATATGCGCCATCGAATGCCTTGCGAGGTCCAATGCTTCATTATTTGGTTTATGGTGTTCCATTAAAAAATCTTCCTTTCGGTCTTTATATTCATTTTTTATCTTAAAATTTTATGATATATTTTACCAGTAAAATCTTTTATTGTCAAATAATAGAACCGTTCTATTTTGCTTTAACCGGCGCAAAAAAAACGGCCCGGAATTTTTCCGGGCCGTCTGGTGTTTTTATTTAAACTTTATATCAGGTCAGTTCTTTAAAAGCTCGACATGCCTCTTGCTTGAAATGAATTTGATAACTTCGAACCATGCGACGCTTATGATTCCTATCGAAAGCGACAGTATGATATCGTTTAAATGCATAAAATCGAAATGGAAAGTCTTTTGGAGCACGGGGATATATATGACCATTCCTAAAAAAGCTATCGTTGCGGTCAGCACCCATGAAAGCGCGCTGTTTTTGACTTTTAACGAAGTGAATATGTTTTGGGTCCACGAACGGTTTACCAGTATTATTGCGAGGTTCGATATTACAAGCGTTATGAATGCGAGCGTCCTTGCTTCAGCATCGCCGCCGCCGCGGTTAAGCGAATACCAGAAAACGCCGGCTACGGCCAGAAAAGAAAAAATTCCCTGCAGAAAACTCAATATGAACATTCTTTTTCCGAAGAGCGGTTCGCCGGGATCGCGCGGTTTTCGTTTCATGATATTTTTCTCGGCGGGTTCGGCTTCAAAAATGACGGAGCATGCCGGGTCGATTATAAGTTCGAGGAATACGACGTGGACCGGATAAAGAACCACCGGCCAGCCTATGAGGATGGGCAGAAGAGATATTCCGGCTATGGGAACGTGAACGCTGATTATATACGCCATGGCTTTTTTCAGGTTATCGAATATCCGTCTTCCCATTTTGACCGCTTCGACGATAGACGTAAAATCGTCATCTAAAAGTACAAGCGCCGCCGATTCGCGCGCGACATCCGTTCCGCGTTCTCCCATGGCTACGCCTATGTGGGCGGCTTTGAGGGCCGGCGCGTCGTTCACTCCGTCTCCGGTCATGGCGACCACCTCGCCGTTGGCTTTCATTGCGTTAACTATGAGAAGTTTTTGTTCGGGAACGACGCGGGCGAAAATATTCGTCCGTTTAACCCTATTTGCGAGAGTTTCAGAATCGAGTTTTTCCAGTTCGGGCCCGGTTATAAATTCTTCCGGATTTTCGAGGCCGATCTGGCGCGCAATGTTTTGCGCCGCGGCCGGATAGTCTCCGGTGATCATAGCTACGCGTATTCCGGCGCTTTTACATTCCGCGATAGCCGCCGGAACAGTTTCACGGATAGGGTCCGTCCAGCCTATAAGCCCCATGAATTTAAATTCGAAATCGTGCTGCGAGGATGGAAGTTTTTTACCTTTGAAGTTCGCGGTCGCGACGCCGAGTATGCGAAGCCCTTCCGACGCCATTAAATTTATTTTTTCGACGAATTTCTGGATATCTTCGCTCTTCAGGTGGCACAGATCAAATATAGCTTCCGGAGCTCCTTTTGCCGATACGACGAAATCTTCGCTTCCCGGAATTTTCCAGACGTGGGAAAGCGCGAGAAGTTCCTTCGTGAGGGCATATTCTTCGATCAGAGGCCAATCCTCATGAATGTGTTCCGTATTTATAAGGGTTTTGTAACCGAGTTCGGCCAGAGCTTTTTCCATGGGATCGAAAGGGTCTTTTTTACTCGCCAATATTCCGTATTCGACGAGCTGATGGAATTCTTCAGGAATCGCGGTCGTTTTGACCGACCACTCATAAAAGTCCGAACAGTTGAAAAGTTTTTTTATCGTCATTTTATTCCGCGTGAGGGTTCCGGTTTTATCGCTGCATAAAACGGTGGCCGCGCCAAGGGTTTCGACAGCCGCAACACGCCTGGTGAGAACGTTCTTCTTCGACATGCGCCATGCGCCAAGAGCGAGAAATATGGTCAGGACGACGGGAAATTCCTCCGGCAGAAGCGCCATGGCGAGCGTTATGCCGGATAATATGCCTTTAAGCCATTCGTTTTTTCCAAAACCGTATATTCCTACTACCACCAGGCATAATAATATCGCTATGATAAATATTTTTTTAACGAGCCTTCCGGTTTCCTTTTTCAGCGTCGTGTCTTCTTCTTCGATCGATTGGAGCGCTTTGCCTATCTTGCCCATTTCGGTCGCTGCTCCCGTCGACAGGACCGTTGCCACGCCCTGGCCGCTTGTGACCATGCTTCCGGAGTAAAGGAACGGAAGATCGTCGCCGCCCGGTCTCGATATGGCCATTTCGGTTTTTTCGGTGGTGCTTTTTCTTACGGGGACCGATTCGCCCGTTAAAAGCGATT
>Ga0116170_10004781_pt1 | contig 12296 bp, 9 predicted proteins | sample AD_JPNHW1_MetaG_FD_89797 | JGI IMG/M metagenome (GOLD analysis project Ga0116170, IMG submission 89797) | Active sludge microbial communities of municipal wastewater-treating anaerobic digesters from Japan - AD_JPNHW1_MetaG | ecosystem: Engineered > Bioreactor > Anaerobic > Digestate | place... | reverse complement strand
GTCCTTCGTGTGTTTCGTGGTTTAACTGCGGTTGCGGTTCGTCACCCCGTGGTCCGGGTTTCCGTTTTCGGGGTTTCCCGACCGTTCTCCGGTTCCAGTTTCATTCCGCCGGTTCGAGATCTTTCCGGTACCGGATCACCTCAAACCCGCAATCCTCCAACCGCTCCGTTTCGTGGTATCCGTATCGGGTGTACAGGGCCTGCGCCGCCAGCTGGCGCGTGGTGGTTTGCAGGGTGAGTTCCCCGTACCCCAGGCGGCGGGCCACGGCTTCCAGACTCAGCAGAATCGCCTTGCCGAATCCCTGTCCCTGAAACTCGGGCATCACCCGCATCCGGACAATCTCGGCGTGGGTGTCCGACACGCGCTTCACGCCCCCCATCGCCACCACCTGACCGTCCACGCACCCCACGAGGAACTCGCCGCGGTTCTTCAGAAACGCCTCTTCGATATACCCCAGATCGTCGAAACGCGGCGAATCGCCCGGCCGCGCCCCCACCCGTTCCAGTGCCTTTCTATGGAGACTCAAAACCGCCTCGCGGTCCCGCGCCTCGTACCGCCTGATCTCAAACATCTCGCGCCCCGCCCGCGCTTCAGAATCCCGCTCAAGACTCGACCGGTGGATTCTCCCACACCGTCTGTGTCACACGAGGCCCGACTCTACCGCATCACCGCCCCCGCGTCCATGAGGAAATCGGAAAAGGTTAAATTCCGTCTCCGGGCGGCAAGAACGACTTTCCTCCCACTATTGCTTGCACAAAATTCCCGGACCCGGCATAATACCCCCACAGTCGGATCTGATGAAAAGGAGTATGACAAAACAAACATGATGCAATACACACCGGAAAACCCTCAAACCCCTCCGCCCCTGCCTCCGTACAATTCGGGGCCGTTCGGTGGCGCGTATGTGGAACCGCCCCAGAAACCCAAAAGCCGAACCGGCCGGACCGTCCTGATGGTTCTGCTCGGCATCGCCGCGTTCTGCTTCCTGCTGGTAATCGGGGCCAGTTTTCTGTTCAAGATTTTCATGACGGAACTGGGGGGGGGCGACTTCAACATGTCCACCCCGAAAAAAGGAAAAAGCATCGCCCTGCTGCGGATCGAAGGGCCGATCTATGATTGCGCCTATGTCATGAAGATCATCGAGGAGTACCGCAAGTCGGACCAGATCAAGGGGGTGTTGGTCCGCATTGATTCACCCGGCGGCAGCGTGGCCGCGTCGGAGGAAATCTACCGCGGGCTGCTCAGTCTCAGGGAAGAGGGTAAAACCGTTGTCACTTCATTCGGGAACGTCGCGGCCTCGGGCGGGTACTATGTCGCCTGTGCCAGCGACTACATCTTCTCGAACGCGGGAACCCTGACAGGCAGCATCGGCGCCCTGATGTCCATCACCAACCTCGAAAAGATCAGCGAGAAGGTCGGCATTGACGAGGTCGTCATCAAGAGCGGTAAGTTCAAGGACGTCCCTTCGCCCCTGCGCCAGCTGTCCGAGGAAGAACGCGCCTTCCTCCAGACCGTGGTCAACGACAGCTACCACCAGTTTGCCGACGCCGTTTTTGAAAACCGGGAACAGGCAATTACCCAGGCGCTCGAACGCCTGGAAACCAGCGCGACCCTCCAGGCGGAAGCGCTCGGTCCGGTGGAAGTCAAGTCGAAGACACAGACCCCGCGTGAGTTCCTGGCGCAAATCGCCGACGGACGTGTCATGACCGGTCGCCAGGCCTCTATTTTCGGCCTCGTGGACGAAATCGGCACCCAGGACGACGCCCTGGAATATCTGGCCACCCAACTCAACATCGAGGAACCGGAGCTCTACGAGTACCGCCCGGTTCAGCGCCTGTTCGACCTCCTGAACGCCGACACCCAGTCCATGTTCCGCGAAACCCTGCGCGTCTTCAAGGGCACCCGGCTTGAATACCGGATGCCGTATTGAAAGAAGGGCGGGTTTGAAACCCGCCCCTACGGAAAATTCGGGTTCGGTCCCCCCAGGCAGAACATGGCTGAAGGGTTACAAACCGATTGTTTCGAGCCGGAATGAGAGTTCCACTCATCCCAGGGATGGAGAACGCCGAAAATGTCGTTATTGAAGCCGTTGTCCGCCATTCGGTATAGACGTTTCTTTTACCTGTTTCTCTTTTTCCTTCCGGTGTTTCCGGGCGCATCCGCTTCTCCCGAGCATACTCAGAGCGGGATTCGATTGCCCTTCCTCAAACAGAGAAACGATTCGCCCATTTTTTCCATATACGTCAATCCGGGCATGCCGGCCAAAACGGCTGATTACCCCAGAGCCCTCCAGCCCGGTATCATCCTGGCCGTGTGGAAAGACGGCTCCTGTGTCTGGTCGGAAGACAAACTGTACGGTGGGCCTCCCTACAACCAGGGAAACCTTTCGGAAGAATCCCGTCTTGACCTCGAAAAGGAACTGGGTTCCTTCAAAACTCCTGAAACCACCGCGTGTTATGTTTGCGATGCCGACTGGATGACTATTGCCCTGCATGATGAAAACACAAGCCGATGTGTCGAGATGGTTTCATCGCATGAGTACTTTCCCTACCTGATGGATTCCAGAGACAAAGGATACACGCAATTCTTCGAGACATGGGGGAAACTGAGACGGTGTGCCTACAATCTGAACTGCCGACCAACCCCCTCTCAAGAAGAATTGCAGTTCGACCTGCGACCATGTCCTCCGCACAAGCCCCTTACCGCGCTCCTTTTCAGGTATGTGGGGGCCGATCGGCGGCTGGTCCATCCCGTGATTGTTGAGAGTTGTGACACGGGGTATCCCACCGTGTTGCAGGATATTCCCGTGGATCTGATTGTGTCCTGTAAAAGAGGAACAACAAAACAGAGTTTCATTTCCGCCTTGCGCACGGCCGTCACCCGAAATTCTGTCCCCAAATCCACAGGGAGAACGACCGAGATGACGTTTTACTGGCCGGATGGTAAGGAAAGATTCGTGCTGGATCTCGATCAAATGCTCGAACTGAAGAAGTATTGGAACGAACTTTCGTCTTTGCCGCCCAGTGTCTCCCAATATTTTGAAGAGATTGGACTGCTCGATAACCGATAAGATGCCGATTGCGGTTCGTATCATGCGCCCCGTCCCGATTCGAAGGTAACCGAGAAAACAAGGAAAATTCGATTCCCTCCCCTGCTGAACAGGCAGATCGGATCTTGACCGTCATGGGGTTTCACATATAACATGAACGCCTGAGACCCTTGAGTCGGGAACGTCTCTTTAGAAGAGGAGAAGCCGCATCGTGCCGGCTTTTGACACACAACAGCGGTTGGACCTGATCCGGACGTGTCTGGAGTGGGGTGTGCCCCACGGCCCGTCGGACACACCTCGCGTTCTGGATGTGGGGGGACACCCCGGCCTGCTGGCCACAGCCCTCCAGGAACGAGGATTCTCGGCCACCACGCTGGATACCCCGGCGTTCGGAAGCGGCGCCTACATCTGCGGCACCGGCCACGCACTCCCCTTCCGGGACCAGACCTTCCACGCCGTCGTCGCCAGTGACGTGCTCGAACACATTCCCGCCAACCAACGCGCAGCCTTCCTGACGGAACTGACCCGCGTCGCTTCCGGATGGGTTCTCGTAGGCGCCCCCTTCAACTTCCCGCCGGTCGTTCAGGCGGAAACCGGAATCCGCGCACTCTGGACCCGCGCCACCGGACGTCCCAACCCCTGGCTCGAGGAACACCACGCCTGTGGCCTGCCCGATCTGCTCCAGACCCGTCAGACGCTTCAGAATCTCGGGTTCGCGTCTCTGGTTATTCCCAACGGTTCCCTCGTCAGCTGGTTCCTCCTTCAGGCGACGGAAACCCTCCTCAACACCCTCCCCAACGCATTCGATCAGGCGGCGGCCCTGAGCGCCCTCTACCTGCGCCACTGGGGCGCCCGCGACCACCTGCCGCCGGTTTACCGCCACCTGATTTTGGCCCACCGGGACCGGGCCGAATTGGAAAAACGCGCGACGGTTCCTTTTCCCGATCCGGTCTTCACAATCATCGGGCCGGATCGGCCGGTCCCCCTGGAGACGGAGGAAAGCGGCGTTCTGGCGGACCTTTCAAATTTCTTCCAGAATCTGATCGCGACCCTCTCCAAAGAGTCCCGGACCGGCGGGGGGGGCTTTGAGGCGGCCTATGTCAGCGACCTCGAACGGATCGTCCAACACCAGGAAAGCGAACGCACCCGCCTCGAAGCGGAACTGGCCACCCTTCGTCAACGCGTGAAGGAACAGGACTCCAGCCTGGTGGTTCGCGCCTGGCGACGGCTCAAAAAGAGATGTTCCGCGGCGGAGTGAGGCGAAAAATGTCCGACACTCAAAAACCCTCCCTTCAGACTCTTGAGACGCCCCCCCCAGATGCCGAAGAGAATCTCAGGTTTCCCTGGCGGGTGTTCGACGGGTTTACGGTCGGGGTCAACGAATCGCCCTGTCTGGACGCGGGCTGGCACGAGCGCGAACGCCGGGGAACCGACGGGGTCCCCTGTCGGGCGCTCGAACGTCTGGCACGTTTTCACCTCCGGGCGCGCGCCCACCGCCCCGCGCGGTTGACCCTCCTCTTCACCGCGCCGGTGCCGTTGCTGGGGCAACCCTACGAAGCGGACCTGTACGGGGACGGAAAATTTCTGGGGCCTTTGAATGCGGAACACGACAACTGGACACTGCGGCATTTTCCGGTGCCTCCGGTGGAAACGGACCGGACCGTCCCGTTCGAGATCCGGAGCCGGACGTGGTTCGTCCCGGCCCGTCAGAACCCCGAAAGTCCGGATTGCCGCGCAATCGCCTGTTATGTGGCGGCGGTTTATCTGGAAGCCCGTGAAGATTGAGATTCGTTTGATTTGAAAAGCGGTTGAAATCGGGAGGTTCCCCCATGCGTCAGGATTCCCCGGTCCTCTCCGGCGACTACGCCACCCTTCTGTCGGAAGTCAAAGCGCGTGTCCGCTCGGCCCAGTATGCGGCGTTGCGGGCGGTCAACAAGGAACTGGTCGGGCTGTATTGGGATATCGGGCGGATGATTGTGGAACGGTAGTCAGATGCCGCTCACGGCTCTTCGATTGCGGAACAGTTAGCGGTGGATCTTCGAACCGAATTTCCGGGTATTGCCGGATTCTCCCGTCGTAATGTATTTTACATGCGGGAATTCTACCTGCTCTACCAGGACCAACCGAAAGTGCAACCACTGGTTGCACAAGTCGCCTGGACTCACAACTTGATCATCCTCCAACGCTGCAAAGACCCGCTGGAACGGGAATTCTACCTCCGGATGACCCGCAAGTTCGGCTGGTCGAAGAATGTTCTGATCCACCAGATCGAAAACCAGAGCTACGAAAAATCTCTGCTGGGCCAGACCAACTTTGAAGGGAATTCCAGAAGATCCACCCGAGATAATCGGGCACAGCGAAGTTGCAACCAAGTGAAGAAACCCCGAAATCTACCCTATTTCGCGCCTTTCGCGCTTTTCGCGGTTGAATAAAGCGGCTTACGTTTTCCTCGAGAAATAGTTGCGGCTTACGTTGATCCTGCGAGATAGTAGTACAATACATCAAAGGCACGAATCTCGATCGGAAAGGACCCCGCCATGAGCCCGTCCACCATTCGTCCCCCCAGTCAGGCCGGCGCTTTCTATCCGGCCCACCCGCAGGTCCTGCGGCGCGAAGTTGAAACCTGCATCAACGAAGCGCCGCTGCTCCTGCAACCGGATACGCCCCCCCCCATTGGGTTCGTATCCCCCCACGCCGGGTACGCCTTCTCCGGCTCGACGGCCGGTTACACCTACCGTCAGTTACAGGCCCTGGCGCCCGAGATCGTCTTCGTCCTGGCGCCCAGCCACCACGCCTCCTTCGCCCACCCCTCCCTCTGGGACGGTCCGGCCTATGCCACCCCCCTCGGGGACTACCCCATCCACTCGAAACTCGCGGACCGACTGCGTCAGACAATTCCGGGAGCCTGTTGCGAAACCTGGGCCGAACGCCAGGAACATGCGCTCGAAGTCCAGATCCCCTTCCTGCAGGTGGCCTGTCCCAACGCGCAACTGGTCCCCCTCCTCCTCGGTTCCTGTTCCCCCCAGAGCATGGACGAAGTGGCGAACGGCATCGAGCAAGTGCTGCGTGAGGAAAACCTGACGGAACGCGGGCGGGTCGCCCTGGTCGCCAGTTCGGACGGTTACCACGGCTACCACCTGCGCGAGTGTCAGACTTCGGACTCCCAACTGGCCAAAGCCATCGAACGGATGGACCGTCAGGCGCTCTACGGCTCCACCCCCACGGGCGACCCGATGGCCTGCGGACGCGGCCCCATCGCCGTGGTGCTGGAAGTGTCCCGGCGCCTGGGCGCCACGCGCGGAATGATCCTGAATCAGACCAACTCCGCCGATGCCGTCCCCCACAGCGACGGACAATGGGTCGTGGGATACGTGGCCGCCCTGTTTGTCTGAAAACGAGGCTTTTCTTTCCCCGGGCGGGTTTCCCCTTTTCAATTGACAAGAATGAAGCGGAACCCCTACCCTTTGCGTGGATGCAGGACGGTTGTGGACAGGAATCGGTTTGTCTAATGAGGAGATGATTTCGGAGTTCCCCGGTCTCGGACCGGCGATTCCCGACACAACAGCGAGCCGCATCCCAATCCGTAGAACAAAGGAGCATGAACCCCATGATGAAACGTGTCTTGAAGGGAGCGGCGGCTCTCCTGTGTCTCACTTTCGCGTCGAGTGTTCCGCTGGCCCATGCCGACGACTGGCCACAGTTCCTCGGTCCCAACAAGGACTGCATCAGCCAGGAAAAAGGGCTGGCGACTCAGTGGCCGGCCGAGGGCCCCAAACGCCTCTGGCAGTTCGAGGTGGGAGAAGGGTTCTCCTGTCTGGCCATCAGCGCCGGGCGGCTTTTCACGATGGGCCAGGCGGAAGGAGCCCAGTGGGTCTATGCGCTCGACGCCGAAAAAGGTAACCTGCTCTGGAAAGTTCAGAGCGGCAAGAAATACGACAACTACCCCGGTCCCCGCGCCACCCCCGTCGTGGACGCCGACCGGGTCTATACCCTCGACACCGATGGTCACCTCATGTGTCTGAACGCCGCGGACGGCAAAATCGTCTGGGAATGCCAGACCCTCCAGGAATTCAAGGCGAAAAACCTCACCTGGGGCGTTGCCAATACGCCTCTCGTGGATGGCGCGCAACTGATCGTCAACGTCGGCCAGTCGCAGGGCAGTTCGGTCGTGTCGTTCGACAAGATGACCGGCAAGGTGCTCTGGAAGGCCCACAACGACATGGCGGGGTACGCCTCGCCCACCATCCGCACCATCGGCGGCAAACGCCAGCTGATCGTCTTCTTCGCCACCGGCGTCGTCGGCATGGAACCGGAAGGGGGCAAGGAACTCTGGCGCATCCCGTGGAAAACCCAGTTTGACATCCACGCCACCACCCCGGTGGTGAAAGACAACCTGATCTTCATCGCGTCGGACTACGGAACGGGCTGCGCGCTGATCGAAGTGGACCTGGCGAAACAACCCGCCGCCAAAATTCTCCTGAAGAGCAAAGACATTCAGGCCAAATACACCACCCCTCTGCTCGTGGGCGACTACCTCTACGCGTTCGACGAACAGCAGGGGTTCCGGTGTGTCGAGTTGAAAACCCTGACCACCAAGTGGGTGGAAAAAGGGTTCAACAACGGCACGGCGGTCATGGCGGGCGGACAGGTTTACCTCCTGGGTGAGCAGGGCAGCCTGGCACTGGCCAAAGTCAGCCCCGAAAAACTCGAAATCGTCTCGAAGGTCGAAAACTTTTTCCAGAAAGACGAATTCGGCAAGGAATTGCGCTGCTGGACCATGCCCGTCGTGGCCAACGGCAAACTCTACGCCCGCAATGAGAAAACCCTGATCTGCGCGGACGTCAAGGGCCAATAAATACCTCCCCCGATCGGTTTGGCCGGGACACCACACGGAACCCGGCCAAACCGATAACTCGCGGAAGACTCGCCATCCGCTCCCCCATTTCAGCACACCCATAAATCCCCCCCCGACATCCGATTGGCAGGGAACTGTGTTTTAAGGAAAACGTAAGGTGAGATTCGAACGCCCCCCCTGTAGGGTACCTCCTGTGGGGTGGCTTCTGGGCTCATGAACAAGCCCCAATTCCCGCGTCGGGTGAACAGTCGGTTTCAACACTCGAAGCAATGCCCTCCCGAATTCAACACCACGACACCGCCACGGGTCCGATTGCGCCAGGATTCGGGGAGACGTTCTCGATATCCCAATTGAAACACCTTAAACGGCATAACCACCACCCGTTTCAATAGGACATTGAAGAGAGAGAAATCTCTGTTGAGCGTGACGTTGGGACCGCATGAAATCGTCAGCAATGAAAATTGACTTCTCAGAAATTCTCACCGGCGCCCCTGGGCTCTCCAGGCAGGATCCTTCATCTAGCCCGAACAACATTTCCGTCTCAATGGAGAAGTGGTCATGAAGCCCCCCCTTTCCCCGTCCAGAATTTTCTGGTTTCTGGCCTGTTGGTTCTGTCTGACCGGATTAGCGTTATTCGTTGATCAACCCCTGGCCGAGTGGTTCCACCAGGAACAGGGGATCGGTCATCGGTTCCTGCGCCCCGTCCTCACATTTTTCGACTATATGGGCCAGTATTCCATTCACATTCTGGTCCTTGCGATTCTGGCGGCCTCTGCCCGGCAATGGCGGACGATGCTGTCCGAATATGTAACCTTGATGGTCGGGACAACACTCGTGTGTACACTCCTGAAATACGCGATCGGCCGGGCGCGCCCCGGGGGGCATCAGGGGGCCTTCTTTTTCCACCCGTTTTCGTTCCCGGGACTGGCAATGAATTCCTTCCCTTCGGGGGACGCAACATTGGCAATGGCGCTGGCCACATTTCTGGCATTCCATTTCCCGAAATCAAAATGGGTGTTCTGGATACTGGGTGTCTGGACCGCGCTGGGCCGAGTGGCACAAGGGAGGCATTTCCTGTCCGACACGATCTTTGGCGTGGGCTTGGGAATGGCTTGCATCTGGTCGGGACAATTTGTCATCGCGCACATCAAAGAACACCGATCCATGCCCGCAACCACCCAGTCGGACGCCGTTACAGATAATACCCTGCATGGCGTCTCAAATAATTGCGCATAATCGGCGTAATTGGAGGTTGGAGGTTGAAACCAGTAGTGTCCCGACTTTGAAATATATTGCCACATAGAGACTAATGGATGCTGCATGGGACTACGGAAAAAAGTTTGACCTCAAGGCGCCGTATTCATACGACAAGACAACACAGAAGGTTATCTTCAACCGGTGTGCATAATGAACCGGCATGATCTATACGCCCCCACACGGCACATCACCCCACACCACACGACCTCATACCACGCCACAACACAGCACAACACGACAGAGTTATGGGGCCGCCAAGGGTTTCAATCCCTGGGCGGCTCTTTATATTTCTGAAAGTTCTCAGGTTGTGACTGGTAAGAAAAATTTTCTGGACAGATGGACTTGATAAGAATAGAATCAGATACAATAGGGGTTTACGTCTGATTCGATCAGGGGACGCGTGCTATGCGTATCGCGGGGGCTGTGTTTCTAGTACTTGGCTTGTTATTAACCTGGTGGGGTTGGTTCAATGTTGAAGAAAGATGGATGCAGGTCTGGCCGTGGCCTTGCTGGTGGCCAAGAGGGTGGTCCAATGTATGGAATTTTAAAGAAGGGACATAGAAAAAGTTTTGATTGACACAATGAGACCAAAACAATAACTTAATTCTGTAGATGTAGTTTGAAAATCGGAAGATCTCTCATCGAGAGAGAAATATCGAACGTATTCCAAACCCGATATGGGAGAACGTGAGTATGATCGGCAATTCGATGTGGCGTATGGGGAAAAGGGTATTTCTGGTTTGGGCCATTCTGTTCCTGGTGGGGGGGATCGGGGCGCAGGCCGCGCCGGTTGTCTCGTCCTTCAAGATCAACAACGGCGCCGCCTCGACGATGAATCCGGCTGTGACCCTGCCCAACGTCTGCGACGGAGCAACCGGCGCGACCCATTCTTATATGGCGAGCGAATCGCCCGCCTTCACCGGCGCGGCGTGGAAATCCTACGCCGCCGTTCCCCTGTTCATCCTGAGCAGTACCCAGGGAACAAAGACAGTCTATTTCAAGGTGAAGGACAGTTCGAACGCGGAATCCACTGTTACGAGCGACACCATCACGCTCGGGGGGGAGGGGTATTCCATTGTGGGATGGGGTTACAACAATGCCGGTCAATGTGATCCCTCTGTTCTTAACAGTGATTTTGTCGGAATCGCGGCGGGATTTTCCCACAGTTTGGGTTTGAAGTCGTACGGCTCTATTGTGGCGTTGGGAAGAAGCAATAACTCGGGGGAGTGTACCGTTCCCTTGCCAAACACGAACTTTGTGGCCGTCGCAGCGGGGTACGAATTCAGCGTGGGGTTGAAGTCCGATGGTTCCGTTGTGGCATGGGGGAGCAATACTCTCGACCGATGCAACATTCCTTTACCCAACAGCGACTTTGTGGCCATTTCGACAACTCTGGGACTCAAGTCCAATGGTTCAATTGTTTTGTGGGGACACCCAACCGACACAACTCTTCCTTCCCCCAACAGCGATTTTGTGGCTATTTCCGAGAGGTTAGGAAGTCACAGCCTGGCTTTGAAATCCGATGGTTCGATTGTGGCGTGGGGAAATAACGATTACGGGCAATGTTCGGTTCCCCCGCCCAATCGCGGATTTGTCGCGGTTGCGACTGGAGATTCCCACAGTCTGGGGTTGAAATCCGATGGTTCGATTGTGGCTTGGGGATATAATGCGGAAGGACAATGCACGATCCCCTCCTCCAACGATGACTTTGTGTCCATTGCGGCCGGACATGGACATTCCCTGGGAGTCAAGTCCAATGGTTCGATTGTGGCGTGGGGGAGTAATTTATACGGACAAAGTACAGTCCCTTCACCCAATAGCGATTTTGTTGCGGTTTCTGGTAGTCTGCATTCGCTTGCCTTGGTTTCTGATGGGGCCTTGCAGGTGACGCTCGCTCCGCCTGAGGCTATCGCAGCAGGGGCGGGATGGCGCCTGACGAGTGAAACGGCGGGGGTGTGGTATGACAATACCGTTTATGACCCGGTCAGAAAAACCAGCAGCACGGTCCTGAAGGCACGAGTTGGATCTCGTACCCTGACGTTTAAAGAAATTGAGGGCTGGACAAGACCTTCTGATCAACAGGTGGATCTAACAACCACTGGGACGACTTATGTTACGGCCCAATATGATCAGATTTTCAGAACACTTTCGGCTGTGTGTTCGGGCAATGGGACACTGCTGACATCTCCCTCTGGGACTCGTTTTCCGCACGGAACGACGATAACTTTGACGGCCCAACCCGCGGCGGGCTACTGGTTTGATCACTGGACGGGAGATGTGCCTGAAAGTTTGAGACGGGTGAATCCGCTGGTAGTGAGAATGGATGCCGATAAAACAGTTGGAACAGACTTCGAATCGGGACCATTACCCTCCGCGCCGGTGATCTCGAAATTTGAAATCAACAATGGCACAACGGTAACGCTGAATCCCACAGTGACACTACCCAATATCTGTACGGGAGAGACCAGTGCGTCCGCGGCCCATTATATGGTTAGTGAATCGCCGGATTTTACGGATGCTGTCTGGAAACCCTACGGTTGTATTCCGATGTTCAGGGTGTCCAATGGTGAAGGGGAGAAAACAGTCTATTTTAAGGTAAAAAACAGCGCAGGAGTGGAATCTTCCGTCACAAGCGACACCCTTGTACTCTTGGGAGAGGGGGGATATCCCGTTGTGGCGTGGTGGGGATCTACGAACACGGTTGCTCCTCCCAGCCTTAATTTCATCGCGGTAGCAAGAGATGAGATGTGCTGTCTGGGTTTGAAGTCTGACGGTTCGATTGTGGAATGGGGACCGCCTAAAGGTGTCGGGCTATTTTCAACTCCTGTACCCAATCGGGATTTTGTGGCGATTGCCGTTGGCTCTGCTCACCGTTTGGGGTTGAAGTCCGATGGTTCGGTTGCTGCATGGGGGAGTAATTTCTATGGCCAGTGTGATGTTCCCTTTCCCAATCGCGATTTTGTGGCCATTGCGGCGGGAGAGTCTTGCAGTCTGGGGATCAAGTCTGACGGTTCGATCGTGGCGTGGGGATCGAATACTTCGGGCCTGTGTGATATTCCCGCCCCCAACCGCGATTTTGTGGCGGTTTCGGTCGGTGTTCTCAATTGTATGGGCTTGAAATCGGACGGTTCGATC
>Ga0116170_10004780_pt1 | contig 12301 bp, 6 predicted proteins | sample AD_JPNHW1_MetaG_FD_89797 | JGI IMG/M metagenome (GOLD analysis project Ga0116170, IMG submission 89797) | Active sludge microbial communities of municipal wastewater-treating anaerobic digesters from Japan - AD_JPNHW1_MetaG | ecosystem: Engineered > Bioreactor > Anaerobic > Digestate | place... | reverse complement strand
TCCATTTCAAAGAATGTATCCAGTTTGGCAACAAAGGATTTATTTCCGCCGAAAAGATTAATCAATCCCTTCACATCGTGCTGAACTGACCAGATATACTGCCAGGCATTCGACTCCGTATAGTGCCGGTTCGGGCGTTTGCCCACCAGCAGCGGATCGAAATATTTGTAATACGAATGTTCGCCTTCTTTTACAATTTCCTGCTCCCGTCCGTTCAAGGCTTCGAGCCAACTGCCATCGGCCTTTTTAGGGCGCATAAACTGGGTTTCGGCATCCCACAAATTGCGGTAATTGCCGGCACGCTTCGTAAACAGTTCGTAATCATTCTTTTTGCCCAATTCCTTTGCCAGTTGCGCGATACACCAGTCGTCGTATGCCAATTCGAGCGTATTTGGCACCGATTCGGTAACTTTATCAACCGGAGTATAGCCCAATTGCAGGTAAAATTTTAATCCTGAACGACTGGCTGAATGCGGTAATGGCGGTTGTGCTTCTTCCAGTGCTTTTTTGCGCATAGCCTCATACAGAAATTTGACATCAAAATCGCGGTAGCCTTTTATATACGCATCCACAATGACAGGAATCAGGTGGTCGCCCACCATCGATTCTCCATACACATTCAGGAAATGTTGAGCCGGCAGCCAGCCGTAATCTTTCGTTTTGGCCACGATTGATTTAATGAAATCGTTGACATGATCAGGCGCGGTTAATGTTAAAAGCGGATGTTGCGAACGATAGGTGTCCCAGCATGAAAATGATCCGTAAAAATCGAACCCTTTGGCTTCGTGTACTTTTTTATCTGAGCCCATGTATTTACCATCCACATCCTGCGAGATGTATTGAGCCAAAAACGAATGGTAAAGCGAGGTGTAGAAGATTTCTTTCTGATCGTCGGTTGCGCCGTCAATTTTGATGCGCGACAATTCCTTGTTCCAGGTTTCGGTAGCTTTATTCCGAATACCGTCGAAATCCCAATTCGGAATCTCGGCAGTCAGGTTTTTGCGGGCACCTTCTATGCTGGTGTACGAAATGCCAACTTTAACCAGGATACGCTCGTCTTCCATCGTATTGAAGACTACAAAAGCACCAATATTCTTACCTTTTTCACCGTTTTTGTAGGGCCATAAACTACCGCCCGATTCAGGAGTTTTCAGGTCGTTATCGAACGTTCCGTAGTATTTAAAGGGTTTGCTGAATTCGGCGACAAAAAATACTTTGCCCAGTCCGGCACATTTAACACCTTCAATCCGGTTGTTATTGATGATATTCAGTTCCGACAATTCTGCTGAAGTGTTGCCTCCGATCTGGTGCCCCAAATCCAGAATTACGCGCGAATGATTGCACTGCGGAAAGGTATAGCGATGAAATCCGGAGCGCTGAGTAGCTGTGAGCTCAACTTTCACGTTTTCATCCTTTAGGAAAACGGAATAATAGCCCGGGGTGGCCACCTCACTCGAATGATCGAACCTGGAACGATAGCCTTCGTCGGGGTTTTCGAGCGAACCAGGCACGGTCTGCAATTTCAAGCCGGTGGTGGGCATCAGCATCACCTCGCCGCCATTAACCATTCCAACACCGCTCCAGTGCGTGTGGCTAAAGCCCATGATTGAACTTTCAGAATAAATGTAACCGGCGCAGTAGGTCCAGCCCTGATCATTCACATCGGGGCTTAAATGCACCATAGCATAGGGCAACGATGCTCCCGGAAATGTATGCCCAAAAAAATCGGTTCCCAAAAACGGGTTCACGTATTCGGCAGGCAATTTTTCCTGAGCAATGGCCGGTGAAATTATTAGTCCTGAAGCAGACAAAAATACGCCAGTCAGGATTTTTTTAAAGTATTTCATTTGTATAAATTTTTGTTTATCGTCTTATAATCTGCGTATTAGTATTTTTTCTTTTTTGAATATAACAACGAATTGGAATAGCCATTTATTCATTTTCGATTGGTGCGGGCTTTAGCGCACATGGCTATTTCATAGTTTATTCAATGTAGTTTATCAGTAAACATTAATCTTTTTTCCGCGCGATCCAGGTTTATGATTTGCCCTGGAAGTACCACGTTAATACAGCCAGATATACATAAATACCGTAACCCCAAAAAGCAAAGCCAAATGCAGGCGCCAGTCTTTTATTCCCTCGAATGGCGCAATACCCTTCGAATAGTTTATGGTTGTTTTTTCGAGCTTTTCCTGAGCTGTTTTCTCAGTAAATGCTGATACGCCAAATAATACAGCAGTGATCAGCATTTCGGCCCACAAACCACGATACCCAAAATTTAAGGTAAGTTTGTGGTGTAAAATCGGGAATATTTCTTTACCTGCATCGGCTCCAAGCAACTGATCGATTACAAAAATTGTTGCCAGCGCTATTCCAACTAAAACTGAAGCTGTTGCGCCTTTCATCGTCACTTTTCTGCTTACAATTCCGAAGAAAATAGCCGGAAAAACAGGAATAACAAGATATGCCGTAATTGTTTGGAGGTATTTGTACAAACCTTCCTCGTTTTTATAAACCAACCACGCCGCGCCAATTCCTAAAAAAGTAACCAGCAAAATAATGATTCGACCGAGCTTAACCTGTTTCTTTTCAGGAATATTGGGTTTAAACTCTACAACAAAATCGCGAACCACTAAGGTTGAAACGGAATTCAATACAGCGATTAACGAGGTTACGAGAGCCGCCATAAGCGAAGCAAGCAAAAGGCCGCGCAAACCTGTTGGCAACAGCTTATTCAGCAACAAAACAAACGTTTGCTTGGTCGCATCGCCAGTCAATTCGTTGGGAAACAGAGCAAATGCAATTACACCGGGAAGTGCAAAAATAAATATTGGGAAAAGCTTGAGTAAAGTCGCGAACATAGCGCCCCAACGCGCCTGACGAATATCGGGGGCAGCCAACACCCGCTGAACATTTACCTGATCAATCCCCCAGTAAAAAATTCCGGCATAAAAAGCGGTTGCCAATATTCCCCAGAAAGGATAAACCGGATCATCAAATGGTTTGCCAATTTTCACCATTTCAGGAACTTTACTTACCAAGCCGCTCCATCCATCTACTTTGTCAAGACCAATAAAAAGCATAATAGCCGAGCCACCTATCATTATAATTACCTGTAAAACATCAGAATATGCTACGGCCGTAAATCCTCCGATAATAGTAAAAACAGCAACCGAAATAGCGATCACCGATACCGTTGTCATTACGTTCCAGCCAAGAATACTATTGAAAACCAGCGCACCGGCAAACAATGTAAATGCAAGTTTGGTCATAATACTAATTACAAGCATTAAACCTGAAAAGAACGTCCGGGCTCGTCTGCTGTATCTAAGTTCAAGAAATTCCGGTATTGTATAAATTTTGTTTTTCATATAATACGGAAACAGAATTGCACAGGCAAACCCCAATGTAATGGCACAGGTTAACTCTACAGAACCGGCAGATAAACCGTAACGATACGAATCGCCCGACAGACCAACCAGATGTTCGGCTCCAATGTTTGTTGCAAACAACGAAGCTCCTACAACAGGCCACTTTATCGATCTTCCTCCAAGAAAAAAATTAGAGCTGCTTTGCCCGGCTTTCTTCAAATAGGCCATGTATAATCCAAAAGAAAGGCTTCCTCCCATAACAAGTACAAGCACAATCCAGTCGAGAAATGTCAGGTTTAAGTTCATTGGTATGTTAGTTTATTTTAGTTGCTGTTAAATTAAAGCTTTCGCAAATGATTGACTAGTTTAATATTCACTAAAACATCGCCTATTTTGTCAGAAATGAAATAAATAAGCCACAAATCATTTGTGATTTATGGCTTCTGTTCTATTTCGTTTTACTTTAACACATTCGAAAAATCCGTCTGTTTTTACCCTGAACACGTTCGGCTGAGCTCACGTCGAAGCCTAAAGGGAACAGCCAGATTTTTCTCCTTTCTCCCTTTAGGGCAGGGGTAAAACAGGAGAAAAATCGAGGTTCATTTTAAATCTGTCAAAGTAGAATTAGAGAGTTGTTCGAGTCGTTGAATACTTTGAATCATTGCCCTCACCGTGTGGTAATTTATTTTCCACGAGTGCCCCATGTGCGTCCATATTGGTTCGCCTTTGCGCGACAAAAGCGGATACCACTCTCCCACTCCTTTGTTCACCACTTTATCCATGACAAAACGATGCACATTTTCGTAGGCTTCGAAGTATTTATCACTACGGAAAAGAATCACAGCATCGAGCAAACCAATTAACACTTCGGCCTGCTGCCAGAATTCCTTTTCCTTATCGTAAACACCTCCTGAATGCGGACCTTCAACATACACACCGCCATATTCCCAGTCGATGCCATTATCGACAGTGTGGTCGTATATGATGCGGAACAAATCGAGATAGCTTTCCTCAGAAATTTTCAGGATTTCCAGCGAATGAAGCAACAACCAGGCAAACTCGGCATTGTGCCCATAGCAGGTGTTGTCGGTTGCATTGCCTTTTTGTCCTTCCTCCGAAAAACGGTCCCAGCCCCAGATAATGTCGAATTTGATTTGCGGTGCAACGGTCCAGTCTTTATAAAACTGCGGAATACCTGTTTTGTAAACCGGGTGAATGATCCGATTCAGCAAAAGGTCGATATCTTCGAGTAATTTGCGGCGATGTACTTCTTTTCCCGAACATTCATAAAGCGTAGTGAAAGCCTCCATCAGGTGCATGTGAACATCGAGTGTTTTGCGGTCGCCACCTGCGCTTCCGGGGCCACAAAGTGTCCAGTCGCGGCGAAACATTTCCCAGTAGCCGCCATACATCGAATCGACGCAATATTTCTGAAGCAGGTCGAACACTTTTTCGGCATACTCAATTCCACGAGTGTCGCCAGTTGCCAAAGTATATTCGGCGAGTGAATAAATGGCAAAACTATGGCCGTAAATGATTTTCTGGTCGATTTTCACATTTCCTTTTCGGTCGAGCATCCAGTAAAAACCGTCGTGCTCTTTATCCCACATTTTGTCGATGATAAAGTCGGCGCCATGCTTTGCCATTCCGGCAAGTTTACCATCGCCATATCCGGCCCGGTGAGCCGACGAAATGGTATATAAACAGCGGGTTTGGGCAATCAGCGACTTTTCGTCTTCGCCGGTATCGTTTCCATCTTTATCGAAATGCGTGATAAATCCACCGTTCTCATTATCAATCATTCGGGTGGTCCAAAAAGGAAGCAATTCATTAATCAAATGATTTTGAGCTTCCTGCTTAAGTTCTGCTATTTTTTCCTTATTCATCGTTTAGTGTTTAGTTAGTTTTTATTTTTTCTGCAATTCCTGATGAATGGCAAGTAAAAAATCACGGTTATCGGCTGTCAGATAGTGCATTTCGCCTCCCATTCGGTTAAAAGTCTTGCAATAACGCAGATAGTAAGCTGGGTTATCCATAGGCGGTTCTCCATTTTTCTGCCAATCCCAATCCGATTTTGCAAGGTCAACAATCAGCATGTAATGATTATCAATGTGTCCGCCTTGCTGCATAGCCAGGTTTTGCGACATCGACAGCGCCTTTTCGAAAATCATGGGCGACATCACCGCCGAGCCAATCGACATGTAAACACCATGTTCCAACTTGCTTACATTTTTGGCAAAGCTTAAAAAATCGTTCAGCGCCACTCGGCCCAAAGCCGCGCCATGGTTCATCGGATGGTTGTAAATGATGTCATGCCCAATCATCGGATGGCCCGTAAACGGAATACCCAACTCATACGCGCGGGCCTGTGCTGAATATTTTTTGAACGGATGTGGAATACTGAGAAACCCTGGCGCTAAATCAAACTTTTTGATGACTCCGGCCAAATCGATAGCCGCTGCGGCTTTATCCGGGTTTGTCTCCATAATTTCTTTGGCTTCGGTATAAAGCGTGGAAATTTCAGGAATATCAAGTCCTTCGCGCGAAATCATTTTTCCAACCGATTCGCCGTAGCCCAAACCTTCATAAGCGCCGACAATCAGGGCCAGATTGATATTAAATCCGGTGTGATCCCAAATACCGAATTGGCCCAGATGAACATTTTCGCGTACATCTTCGCTCGATTTTCCCTGGAAAGCAAATTCCCAGTCGTGGATAATACCCGCTCCATTGGTTGATAAGTGATCGACCCATCCTTCTTCCATAAGCGCAATGAGCGTTGGCGACATTCCATTTTTTATGGTATGAGCACCAAATGTGAGCATTACAGAACCACCTTTCTGCCGGGCTAAACGAATGCGTTCGGCAGTTTTTTCAATTAATTTTTCTCCTCTTTCCGAAAGATGTTCTGGTTTATGATCGACTGGAACATGGTCTTTTTCGATGTAAACCTTGTTTTTTCGGCTATCGAGTTTTTTAACATCCAACAAGTCTCTGTTGAGTTTTGGATAAGGCATGATGTAAGAATTTACGATTTCAATATTTACGATTTACCGACTCACCCCACGCCCCGAGTGCTCAGGGCTTTGCCCCTCTCTCGCGAGAGAGGGGCGGAGTATCCGCTTGCGGATACTCGGGGTGAGTACGTTTAAGAACACTACAATAAATTCAATATTGCTAGTTGACTTTCAGCAATTCAAGCAACTGACTCATCTGCGAGAAATCTGAAATAATCACGTCGGCGCCAGCTTTAATCAGCCGGGTGCGTTTGCTATTGTTCAAACCAAAGCGCTTCAGTTCGTTGCTGGCAATGCCCACCGATAAACCATTGCGTTTGCGGGTTTCGCGCATTTCAACCGGACCGTCGCCAAACGTGACCAACTTTCCAAACGACGAATCGCCAATCGAATTCAAAATACGGTCGAGCACCATTTTTTTGGCCTCTTTAGTCACATCGCCAACCGCGCCATATATGCGTCCTTCAAACAAATGAGCATAACCCAAAGCCTCGGCTTCCGTAATTACATCAACCTCATCGGTACCACTGGCCAGGTAAAGTTTAACGCCGGCATCGTGCAATTTTTGAAGAAACGGCACCGCATTTTTCATGGTAAAATCTTCGAGAGCAAGTTCACCTTTCCTGAACTTTTCTTCGCGAACTTTCACCATTTCGAGCAGCTCGTCGTTGTATATTTTTTTGTAGCCAAATTCGTCGAGCATTTCTTCTTCAGGCACACAGCCAAATTCGCGAATGATGTCGAGCAAGCCTTTCATTTGCACCAAAGTCTGTATTCCGGTTGTTTGGTCAATGTAGTCGTTCACCCGGGCAACAACCTTCTGGTAAAGGCTTTCGTCGGCATCCTTGTATTTTTTGCCCAAAACAGCTTTCACCATCATTGGCCCCATGATGTGTTCCCAGCCTTCGCGAAGCGTCGAAATGGTACCGTCGTGATCGAAAATGGCATGTTCGAGCGAAAGTTCGCCTTCCCATTTATTTACCAGTTCTATTTCTGTTCCTTCCAAGTATTCGGCGTGACGCGGGTCTTCGGCCAATTCGGCAGCATATACATAGTCCGGATCATTTCCAATCGCCATTATTTCTTCAGGAGTAGCTGTACCTGTCTGGAACAATTTCTGAACGGTGACACCCGCTACAAACGAGCCGATGGTGGCTGCAGTTTCCATATCGTAACCAGCAGCCAGGGTCGACGAAGCGCCAGCCAGATAGCTGTCTCCCGCACCAACTGTATCAACACGCGAGATAATCATCAATCCGGGCATATTGGAAATGCCTTTTTCGCTAATGGTAAGCGATCCTTTGCTTCCGCGCGTTACGAATAACGGTTTTTTAAATCGGGCATAAAGCTCTTCGGCATATTTAACTACTTCATTATAAAGAACTATATCATCTGGAGCTTTATCCACGCCGCAAAGCCGTGCAGCCTCAGTATCGTTCATTTTACGGATAGCTCCGTCGTAGAAATCATTGAAATTTCGGCTGTCAACCATGAAAATCTTTTCAGGAAACTGCTGAATCACCTTCAGTAATTCCTGCTTGAAATACGGAATATGAATTCCTGAAGGAACCTGCTGGTTGATAATTACCACGTCAACCTGCGGAACGGTTTCAACCAATTTGGTAATCAAACGATCGGCAGTTTCCTTCGAAAGAACGTTGTAATTCCCGAAGTCAACGCGATTCAATTCGAAATCATCGATATACGGTTTGGCATAGGTGTGCGTCGACCAATTTCCGTTTTGAATGAGCAGATTATCGGGATTTATACCGTTCTTTCTCATGACTTTAACCATTTCAGCGCCAAATGGATCGGTCCCGATTACACCAAATGCCCGGACATCTTTTACACCGAGGGCGGCAATATTCGCAGTTACATTTCCTGCTCCGCCAAGTGTGTATCGTTGTTCGCGAACCGGACGTGTTGCCTGATTTGTTTCGATTGAAATCTCGCTCATGGCTTCGTCGATAAACCAATAAGCATCCAGACAAAAATCACCAACCACAGCAATCTTTACCTTACTGATATCGCCCAGAATTTTTTGCAATTGCTCTATTTTCATATCGAATAGTTTTATTGTATTTCTGTTTTCGTTTACTTCTTTTCAATTCCTGAAACTGATGGCGGAATTGATTCGGCGGCAGTTCCCCAGTTCTTATTGGGTTCTGCTCCCATGTCGAAAGTGATTTTGCCTCCTTTGCTGATAACATCATGAGTGAACCAAGTTTTATTCAGCACATTGCCATTAAGCTTGGCAGACTGGATGTATTTATTGTCCTTAGAATTGTTTCGGGCTTCGATGGTAAATTCGTGCTCTTTGTTAAAGGTCTTATTCAGTTGAAGTGTTACTTTGCTGAATAACGGACTTCCAATGACCCAAACATTTTGGCCAGGTGCAACCGGATAGAATCCCATTGCGTTCAACACGTACCATGCCGACATTTGTCCCATGTCTTCATTACCGCACAAGCCATCCGGGCCGTCGTGATACAATTCGTCCATCACTTTGCGGATCATGCTCTGCGTTTTCCAGGGCATTCCGGCGTAGTTGTACAAATAAATGGTGTGATGGCCAGGCTCGTTTCCGTGTGCATACTGTCCAATCAAGCCAGTGGCGTCGCTCACCGTTTCCTTGATTTCGGAACTGATGGTAAACAGCGAATCCAGTTTCTGCACGAAGCGATCTTTTCCACCTTCCAGATTCATTAATCCCTGAACATCGTGAGGAACAAACCAGGTATATTGCCAGGCGTTGGCTTCGGTGTAATGACGATTGTCGCCATTGCCAATAAAACGTGGATCGAACGGCGAAAGCCATTGTCCCTGATCGTTTTTGGGCCGTGCGAATCCGGTTGCCAAATCAATCACATTTTTGTAATTCATTGCCCGTTTGATGAACAAGTCGTAGTCAGCGGTTTTTCCCAAAGCTTTGGCAAATTGGGCTACACACCAGTCGTTGTAGGCATATTCCATGGTGCGCGAAACCGACTCGCGAACTTTATTGTAGGGTAAATAGCCGTATTGCAGGTAATAACTCAAACCAATACGTCCGCGCGAACGATGATCGGCAGGTGGCGTTTCCATTGCGTTTTTTCGAACCCCTTCGTAGGCCTTTTCAGCATCAAAATTCCGGATTCCCTTCATGTAAGCATCCAGAATAGCATCAACAGGATGGTCGCCAATCATGTCGTTGGTATAGCTGTTCCCGAACTGCTGTGGCGTTGGCATCCAGCCACCCTGCTCGTATTGGGCAATCATGGTTTGAACAGCGTCGTTGCTTCGAACCGGATCAACCAATGTTAAAAGTGGCATTTCGGCCCTGAAGGTATCCCACAACGAAAAATCACTTCTGTAGGTAAAACCCTTTGCCGTATGAATTTGATTGTCGAGCCCTTTGTATTTTCCATCCACATCGCTAAAAGTTGCCGGAAATAACAAGGCATGGTAAAGCGCTGTATAGAATGTTGTTAATCGTTGCTTATTGAAGGTATCGCCATCCACTTTATTCGCCTGAACTTCGATTTTACTTAAATCAGCATTCCAGCTTTTTTCAGCATTAGCCTTTACCACATCAAAATTCCAGTCAGGAATTTCGGTTGTCACATTCAGTTTGGCCTGATCGATGTTGGTGTACGAAATACCAACTTTCACCTGAATCACTTCGTTCTCGTCAGTCGAATAATTCACAAAAGCACCGGCTTTGATTCCTGAAGCTTCTTTTATGCCTGAAATGGTGTTTTCGCTCCATGTACCGAACGACTGAAACGATTTACTGAATTTGGCATAGAAATACACATCCTTTCCCTTCACAAAACCGCGCGAGGAGCGGTGTCCAACAATTTCGGTATCGCTAATAATTTTGATTTCAGTGCCCATACAACGGCTGCCAATGCCATGGTTCATGTCAATAAGAATATGGGCATTTTTCGATTTCGGGAAAGTATATTGATGAAAGCCTGCCCGAGGTGAAACGGTAAGCTCTGCTTTTACTCCGTAATCCTTCAGCAAAACAGAATAATAGCCTGGCGAAGCGCTCTCGTCATGGTGCGAAAAAGTTGAACGGTAACCAGTTCCGGGTTTAGTTTTGTCGCCCGGTACAATATTTAAATCACCAACAACAGGCATCAGCATTATGTCGCCCCAGTCGCCGGCACCCATTCCGCTTCGGTGCGTATGACTAAACCCCATAATGGAATTATCGCTGTAATGGTAGCCCGAGCACCAATCCCAGCCTTTAATGTCGGTATCCGGCCCCAGTTGCACCATTCCGCCCGGTAGTGCAGCGCCTGGAAAAGTGTGACCATGAAAATCGGTTCCAATCAATGGATTTACATATTCTGTCAGCTTTTGCTGAGCCTTAACCTGAAGGCAAAAACCACCAATGATTAGCAGGCAAAAAGTAGCTGCTAATCGCATATTTTTCTGATTCATAAATATTTAAAAATCTAATTTTTTCTCACGTAAAGCGACACCCAAAGGATGTAAAGCATACATACACCAACCACCGAAATACTGGCTATTGGACCTGCCAAAGTACTTACCAAACCCATGATTAATGGAATTACTGCACCGCCCGAAACGGCCATGATGAGCAATCCTGAAATTTCGTTGGCACGTTCAGGCATTTTTTCCAACGCCAGAGAGAAAATAATTGGGAACATGTTACCAGCTCCTAAGCCAATGATTAACACTGCGCCAAAAGCTACAGCATTGGTAGGTGCCAGAAAAACGCCTAAAACTCCGAGCAGCGATAGCAAAACAATAAGCAGGAGGAAAACCCGCGGTTTAATAACGTTCAAAACAAGAGCCCCAAGAAATCTGGAAATCGTTTCACCCGCAAAAAAGAAGCTGATGCCAAGTGCTGCTGTTTCAAGAGGCACGCTAAATTTAGCAATCAGAATATTGGAAATGTTGGTGTTAATAGCTACTTCTGCCCCTACGATCAGGAAAATTGACAAAGCCATTAATGCCACAAAACGATTTTTCAGTAAACTGAAACAAGATGAAAACGAAGCAGGCTTCCGGTCAGGCTTCGATTCCTGAATTGGAGTCATCGACAACCAGAAAGCTGCCAACAATGAAGTGATTCCGTAAACAGCAAAAACCAATTTCCAGTTTCCGAAATGCGTCGCCATAAACGTTGCAATGATTGGTCCGGAGAACGAAACCATAGCTTTAACAAACTGCGAGGTACTCATGAAACTGGCCAGTTTATCCGATGGAGTTACATCTTGTAAAAGCGGATTAGCCGAAACCTGAATCACCGTGTTACCAATACCCAAAAGAATAAATGATGCAAACATCATTGGAAAAGAGTAGTGAATAAACGGCAAGCCGAGACCAATGGCCTGAATGACCATACCAATATTCAGCATGTTTCGCTTTCCGTATTTATCCTGCAAAACACCGGCAGGAACCGAAAGCACAAAAAACCACAGCAAAACCATCATCGGCAAAAACTGCGCAATGAAATCGGTGAGGGCAAAATCCTGTTTTACATACCCGGTTGCAACGCCAATGATATCGACAAACCCCATCACAATGAATGAGAAAAGCACCGGAAATATTTTGATCAAACTAATTTTAGAATTACTCATAAGTTCTGTTTTAAGTGTTTATGTGGATTGTTAGTTTCTATTCTTCGAGTAGGTTTACTTCTTTCACTGCTCCTGATTTGCGACTGATTCGAAGCGTTTTTATCTCACTTGGAGTAAAGTTTCCGCTCCATTGCTTGCCATTGAAGCCAAATTTCAGGTTAGCCGATGTGGCTTCCCCGGTGAGTTCAACACAGCGAACAATCAGATCTTCATTGTCTTCAGCATTTTTAATGGCGGTAACCACCACATTCGGAGCATCAACCGAAAGCAGCGAATTGGCTTTTGGCAATGTGCCTCCATGAATTCCCTGGTAAAT
>Ga0116170_10004779_pt1 | contig 12303 bp, 10 predicted proteins | sample AD_JPNHW1_MetaG_FD_89797 | JGI IMG/M metagenome (GOLD analysis project Ga0116170, IMG submission 89797) | Active sludge microbial communities of municipal wastewater-treating anaerobic digesters from Japan - AD_JPNHW1_MetaG | ecosystem: Engineered > Bioreactor > Anaerobic > Digestate | place... | reverse complement strand
GATGAGTTCTTTATGATCCAACACATTTGTATAGGTTCTTCGCATAGAAAAACCTCCCTTCGTCATAGATTATCCTACGTTGGGAGGCTTCTTGGCAATGTCCGTTTTTCCTGGGGCAGTGCATTCCAAGGGTGAAACCCTTGGCGGGGGTTGGGGCGGAGCCCCAACCCCAACGCCGCAGCGTATTACCAACAAGCGAGCGAACAGCCCGCAGGGCTATGAGGCGAGCGGCAAAGGCGCATTGCAAGAATATAGAACCGGCCCATCCCCCGCCGCAGCGAAACCGGGACAAGGGCGTAAGCCCTTGTCAGGTTCCAAGGGTGAAACCCTTGGCGGGGGTTGGGGCGGAGCCCCAAGCCCAACGCCGCAGCGTATCACCAACCAGCGAGCGAACAGCCCGCAGGGCTATGAGGCGAGCGGCAATAGCGCATTGCAAAAATATAGAACCGGCCCGTCCCTCGCCGCAGCGAAACCGGGTCAAGGGCGTAAGCCCTTGTCAGGTTCCAAGGGTGAAACCCTTGGCGGGGGTTGGGGCGGAGCCCCAAGCCCAACGCCGCAGCGTATTACCAACAAGCGAGCGAAAAGCCCGCAGGGCTATGAGGCGAGCGATAAAAGCGCATTGCTTGGGCCATTCGGCAAGCTGTTCCCCACCGCAGTATTTGTTTATCAAACAACAGACCCCGTGCTTGTAACGAAGCACGGGGTCTCAGACTGTCAAAGAACCTGTTCTGTACAGCTGCAATGTAGCTCGCCACCTGCGGCGGCATCGCTGAGATGCTTACGGCTACGCCGATTGTAACGTTGGGGCACCGCCCCAAACCCCGCTAAAGGACCTTCGGCCCTTTAGAATCCCACCTTTTTTGACAGGCTGAGACCCCGTGCTTTTTAACGAAGCACGGGGTCTGTAACTTGATTGGAAACCAATGCAAAAGATACTTCCGCTGCCGCATAGCCCTGCGGGTTGTTCGCTCGCTTTGCTTTGTATGCCGCGGAAACAGGCTTTGGGATTCCCCCCCAAACCCCGGCAGGGGTTTCACCTCCGCACGCTTTCGAGGACGTAAGCCTTTGCCTCGCTCAGGCTACCTGTTCAAACTGACTGTTGTACAGGTTCGCGTAAAAGCCCTTCTGCGCCAGCAATTCTTCGTGACTGCCGCTTTCGATAATGTCCCCGTCCTTCATCACCAGGATCAGGTCGGCATTCTTAATGGTGGAAAGCCGGTGCGCGATCACAAACGAGGTGCGGCCCTCCGTGAGTTTGTCCATCGCGCGCTGCACAATGCGCTCGGTACGCGTATCCACGGAGCTGGTCGCCTCATCCAAAATCAGCAGAGGAGCGTTTTGGATCATGGCGCGGGCAATGGTAATCAGCTGCTTTTGGCCTTCGGAAAGGCTGGTTTGCGCGTTCAGCACCGTGTTGTAACCTTCCGGCAGCGTGCGGATAAAGTGATGCAGGCCCACGGTTTTGCTGGCGGCAATCACCTGCTCGTCGGTAACGCCTTCTTTGCCGTAGGCGATGTTGTCGCGGATGGTGCCCTCGAACAGCCACGTATCCTGCAACACCATGCCAAACTGCTCGTGCACGTTGCGGCGGGGCAAGTCGGCGATGGATACGCCGTCCAGTAGAATTTGCCCCGCGTTCAGATCGTAAAACCGCATCAGCAGGTTGACAATGGTGGTTTTGCCCGCGCCCGTGGGGCCGACAATCGCCACCTTCTGCCCGGCTTTTACCTTGGCGGAGAAATTGTGGATAATCGTATGATCCGCAAGGTAGCCAAACTGCACCTGCCGGAACTCCACATCCCCCTTCACGTGGGAAAGGCAAAGCGTTTTGTCGCTTTCGTCCGGCAGTTCCTTTTCATCCAAAAAGGCAAACACGCGCTCGCCGGCCGCCGCGGTGCGCTGCAGGTTGTTAAACGCTTGCGCGATTTGGGACAGCGGTTGGGTGAACAGCCGTACATACATCATAAAGGCGACGATAACGCCAAACGTGATGGCGCCGTTCATCGCCAGCACCGCGCCCACAACGCAAACGGCCACGTAGCCAAGGTTGCCTACAAACCCCATGAGCGGCATCATCAGGCCGGACAGGAATTGGGATTTCCACGCGCTGGTGTAAAGCTCGTCATTAATGCCCTCAAACACCTGCACGGCTTCGCGGCTGCCGTTGTAGGCCTTCACCACGTTGTGGCCGGTGTACACTTCCTCAATGTGGCCGTTGATCGCGCCCAGCGCGTTTTGCTGGCTGGTAAAGTACTTCTGGGATTTGCCCATGATGACCATCATCAGCACAAACCCGATCAGGCTGGTGCCCACGGCGGTGAGCGCCATGATCCAGTTGTTGTAGAACATCATCACCAGCGAACCGACCAGCATGGCGATGGAGCTGACCAAAGTGCCGATGCTCTGGTTGAGCGTTTGCCCAATCGCGTCCACATCGTTGGTTACGCGGCTGAGGATATCGCCGTGGCTGGTGCTGTCAAAGTATTTCAGCGGCAGCCGGTTCATTTTATCGGCAATGTCGGTGCGCATCCGCTTGGAAATCAGCTGCGTAACGGTGGCCATGATGTAGCTTTGCGAAAAGTTCAGGATCATCGCGCTCGCGTAGTAAAACACCAGCACCCACGCGATGGAGGCTACCGCGCTCAGGTCCACGCTGTTGAGCACGGGCACGCCCTTGAGAAGTTGCGGCAAGCCTTTGCCGATTTCATTGGTCAGGTTTTTCAGCTGGTCAGGCCCCAGGGTTTGAAACACGGTGCCAACCACCGCCGCGATCAGCGCGATGAGGATGGCAGGCAAATCCTTTTGGCAGTAGCGAATCAGGCGGTTCATGGTACCTTTGAAGCTTTTGGGCTTTTCAAGCGCGCCCATGCCGTGCCCGCCGCCTCCCATGGGGCCGCGACCGCCCCCCCATGGGGCTACGGTTAGGTTGAAACGAGCGGTTTTCACTCATACGGCTAATTCCTCCTCGCTGAGCTGAGACGTGGCGATTTCCCGGTACACATCGCATGTGGCCAGCAGTTCGCGGTGCGTGCCCGCGCCCACGATGCGCCCTTCGTCCAGCACAATGATCCGATCCGCGCTGAGGATGGTGCCGATGCGCTGCGCCACAATCAGGCTCGTGACTCCGGCGGTTTCGTTTTTCAAAGCCTGCCGCAGCAAATGATCGGTTTGATAATCCAGAGCGGAAAAGCTGTCGTCAAAAATATAGATTTCCGGTTTGCGGCAGATGGCGCGGGCAATCGATAGGCGCTGTTTCTGCCCGCCGGACACGTTCGCGCCGCCCTGAGCGATATCCGCCTGATAGGCGCCGTCCATCTTTTCCACAAAATCGGCGCTTTGCGCGATGCGCACGGCGTTTTGAACGTCCTCCGCGGTGGGCGCGCCCCGGCCGTTATCGCCGTAAGCCACGTTACTGGACACATTCCCCTTGAACAGCACGGCCTTTTGGGGCACATAGCCGATCTTGTTGTTCAGCGCCTGCAACTGGTAATCCCGAACGTTCACGCCGTCCACCAATACTTCGCCTTCGGTGGCGTCAAAAAACCGCGGGATCAGGTTAATGACCGAACTCTTGCCGCTGCCCGTGGAGCCGATGAACGCGACGGTTTCTCCCTGATGCGCCACAAAGCTGACGTCGTGCAGCACATCCTCCGATGCGCCCGGGTATCGGAAGCTCACATGGCGAAATTCCACTTCGCCGGTTTGCCCGGGCAAGCCCGCTGTTTCGGGGCCGTCCGTCACTGTGGGGTTGGTATCCAGCACTTCGTTGATGCGCTTGGCCGATACCATCGCGCGCGGCAACAGAATAAAGATCATCACCAGCATCATCAGGGACATAATCACCTGCATGGCATAGGCGGAAAACACCACCATGTTGGAAAACAGGGTCAGCTTGTCCATCACCTGCGCGGTGTTGATCAGGTACGCGCCAATCCAGTAGATGGACAGCGTCAGCCCGCTCATCACCAGATACATCATTGGCATCATGACCGCCATGCTGCGGCTGGTAAACAGCTGATTCTGCGTCAGCGCCGCGTTGGCGGTTTCAAATTTGCCGTTCTGGTAGCTCTCCGCGTTGTAGGCGCGCACGACGCGCACGCCGGACAGGTTTTCCATGGTTACGCGGTTGAGGTTATCGGTCAGGGTTTGCATTTTTTGGAACTTCGGGAGCACAAAAATCAGCAGCAGCGTCATCATCACCAGAATCACCGCGACCGCTACGCCGGTGGCAACCGTCCATTCCAGCCCTTTGCCCGCAATTTTGGTAATGGCCCACACGGCGGTAATCGGGGCCTTGACAATCAACTGCAACCCCATGGTAATGAGAATTTGAATTTGCGTGATGTCGTTGGTGGAGCGCGTAATCAGGCTTGCGGTTGAAAACCGGCTGATCTCCTCCATGGAAAAGCTATCCACCTTGCCAAACAGCTTGCTCCTCAGCCGTTGGGAAAACGAGGCCGCAATGCGCGAGGCAAAAAAGCCAACCACAACGGCCGCCGCAAAGCTGCCCAGCGCGCACAGCAGCATGGAGCCGCCGGCTTGCCAGATTTCCGCGATATCGCTCCCCGGCGTCTGTGTAAGCACGGTGATTTGGGACATATAATCCGGCAGTTTCAGGTCCAGCCATACCTGCGTTACAATGAACGCCAGGCTGATGAGCGCCTGGAGCCATTCCCTCAGGCTCAAACGTTTGAGTATCTTTACCATAGAACCGTCCTTTCCCCGGCAATCCTTCCCGGGCAGATGCTAACCCTGTTAGCAATTGAGGCTGAAACAACGCGGAAATGCCTAGCAATCCCCAAGTTCTTCGTGCAGCTTTGCCATGATATCCGTGACCCGGCCAAGGATGCGGAGTAACTCGACCGAGTCTGTTTCGCCGAGCTGTTCCAGCATTTTCGTGGCGTGCCGGAGCATGTGCGCCTGCTTTTCGCTGGCAAACGCCTTGCCCTGCCCGGTCAGCTCCACCAGAATCCGGCGGCGGTCGGCGGGATCAATCCGCCGGGTCACAAGGCCCTTGCGCTCCAGACTGTTGAGCGCGGCGGCCGTGCGCGCGGTGCTGATGTTCATGAAATGGCTGATTTCGCTGGGCAGCACGGGGCCGCCGCTGTGGATGATGTACTGAAGCACGAAGGTTTCGCCGCGCATGGCTTCGTTCAGGGTGCGCTGGGGCCTTGTTTTGCTAAGCGAATACATTTGGCTCAGCATGGCTCTTGCGAGCGCTTCGTAATCCATAGGCGCACCCCTTTCCAACCCAAATTGCGAACAATGTTAGTAATATAAACCTGTTAGCAAACCTTGTCAAGCAAAAAGGCGTTTGTTTGCAAATTGGTCATCAATAGCGGGCGCCTGAGCAAACGGGAATGCCCGCCGCAGAGCGCGGAACCGCGCAGCGAAGCCGGGTCAGGGGCGAAAGCGCCTGACCCGGCTTCACTGTGCGATGATATTTTGGTCATGTGCGCGTTTGACGCGGCATGCCTTAAATACTGTGCTTAACCCGGTCGTGTTCCTCGGCGCGCTTGGCATTGTTAAACCGGTCCAGCGTGCCCACCAGATAACCGGTGATGCGGCGAATGCGCTCAAAGGGATGATCGTCCTCCGCGCGGCCGCACTTGGGGCAGCAGTCCCCGATGATGCCGTTGTAGCCGCAAACAGGGTCGCGGTCCACCGGGTGGTTGATGCTGCCGTAGCCGATGCCCATATCGTGCATGTAGCGCACGACCTTTTCAAACGCGTCCAGGTTTTTGGTGGGGTCGCCGTCCATTTCAATGTAGCTGATATGCCCGGCGTTGGTCAGCGCATGGTAGGGGGCTTCAATCGCAATCTTTTCAAACGCGTTAATCGGGTAATACACCGGCACATGAAAGCTGTTGGTGTAATAATCGCGGTCGGTAACGCCCTTGATGACGCCGTAACGCTCCTTATCCAGCCGCACGAAGCGCCCGCTCAGGCCCTCCGCGGGGGTTGCGAGACAGGTATAGTTCATGTGGGTTTTCGCGGACATATCGTCGCAGAACTTGCGCATAAAGCCCACAATTTCCAGACCGAGGTTCTGGCTGTTGGGATCCTCGCCATGGTGCGTGCCGCGAAGCGCAACCAGCGCTTCCGCCAGGCCGATGAACCCGATGGAAAGCGTGCCGTGCTTGAGCACTTCGCGGATGGTGTCGTTCCAGCCCAGTTTTTCGCTGTCGATCCATACGCCTTCGCCCATCAGGAAGGGAAAGTTTTTCACTTTTTTGTTGGCGACAATCTCGAAGCGCTCCTGCAACTGCCCTACCACAAGGTTCATGATGCGCTCCAGCTCTTCAAAAAACCACGACACGTCGCCCTTGGCCTTGATGGCGATGCGCGGCAGGTTCACGGTGGTAAAGCTCAGGTTGCCGCGCCGGGGCGCAATTTCGCGCTCCGGATCGTACACGTTGCCCATCACGCGGGTGCGGCAGCCCATGTAGGCGATTTCGGTTTCGGGATGCCCTTCCTTGTAATACTTTTTGTTGAAAGGCGCGTCCAAAAAGCTGAAATTGGGGAACAGGCGCTTGGCGCTGGTGCGGATGGCCAAACGGTACAGGTCATAATTCGGATCGCCGGGGTTAAAGCTGACGCCTTCCTTGACGCGGAAAATCTGAATCGGGAAAATCGGGGTTTCCCCGTTGCCAAGGCCGGCCTCGGTAGTCAGCAGAATGTTGCGGATGGTCATGCGGCCCTCGGGGCTGGTGTCCATGCCGTAGTTGATGGAGGAAAACGGCACCTGCGCGCCCGCGCGGCTGTTCATGGTGTTCAGGTTGTGGATCAGCGCTTCCATCGCCTGATAGGTGGCTTTGTCGGTTTCCTTTTCAGCATGCTCCCGCGTAAAATCAAGAATGCGGGTTACCTGCTCGGCGGGCGCGGTGTAGGCGGCGCTTAGCTTTTCGCGCATCGCCTTGTCAAACGCGGCGTCATGGGTCAGTTCCGGCCCTTTGCCGGTTGCTTCCCCAACGGCCTTGAGCAGGGTCACGGCCGCTTCCGCCGCGTCCTCCACGTTCAGCAAAAGCTCCAGCGCGCGGGCCAGGTTGTCGCGGTAGCGCTTATAATAGGTTTTTTTAACGCCGGGGGCCATGCCGTAATCGAAGTTGACCACGCTCTGCCCGCCGTGCTGATCGTTCTGGTTGGCCTGAATGGCAATGCAGCACAGCGCGGAATAGCTGTAAATATCGTTCGGCTCGCGAAGCACACCGTGCCCGGTGGAAAAACCGCCGTGGAACAGCGTCAGCAGATCGATCTGCGTGCAGGTGGTGGTGAGGGTATAAAAGTCCAGATCATGAATATGAATATCGCCCTCACGGTGCGCCTTGGCATGCACGGGGTTGAGCACGTACATATCGTAAAACTGCTTGCTGCCTTCGGAGCCGAACTTGAGCATCGCGCCCATGGCGGTGTCGCCGTTGATATTGGCGTTTTCGCGCTTGATATCGCTGTCCTTTGCGTCCTTGTAGCAAATGTCCTCAAAGGTTTTCATGAGGCGCGTGTTCATTTCCCGCACGCGGTTGCGTTCGGCGCGGTACAGAATATAAGCCTTGGCGGAGCGCACAAAGCCGTGCTCGATTAATACTTTTTCAACGGTGTCCTGCACCTGTTCCACACTGGGGACGCTGGGGATGTTTTCGTCGTTTTCGACGGTGGCAACCACAATATCGGCCAGTTCCTTGGCGGTTTCCGCGCTTTTCTGGCTACCGCTGGCCATAAAGCTTTTCTCAATCGCCTGTTCAATTTTGGCCGGGTCAAAGGCTACCACGCGACCGTCGCGTTTTTTGATGGAGGTGATCATAGGCGAGTCTCCTTTACTGTGAAGGTGAATGCTACGCCGATGCACCGTTTTGGTGCAACCGACCTGCGCTTTACAAGCGCTTATCCATTTGTTTCTGTTATGCGGAAACGAAGACCATTTTCCAGTTGCGCCATGCACTGCTGAAAACTTCGCCAACGCATCTGGTTTTTTGAACGTCGTCATTATATTGTGTTCTGTGTGGGTTGTCAATACCATATCTAGGGTTTCGTGTAACCGCCTCGGATCAAGATATGACGAAAACGCTACAAATATGTCGTTTCCCTTTGTGTTGTGAGAACAAATCTTGCAAAAATATTTTTGAAAGATGTCGTTACCCACATATAATCCACATAAAACGGCAATAATGCACACGATTTCCACAGGGTCGACATTCAGGAACGGTCGGTTCAGAGGCGCGGAGGGCGAACGGCAGGGAACGTTAACCACAGCGTGCGCGGCGGGTGACCGACATGGCGGCATTATCCGCTGACCTACCCGTGGCAGAAGAATCCTGTTCGGCTTCCTTCACGTTACCGCGAGTTGCTCCGAAGCAGCACAAAAAACAGAGACAGAACCGGATGGCGGCGAAGTTGACCATGGGTTTTCCATTGGGTTTCCACAAAATGCGAATCTGCTTTCCACAGGGTTTTCCATGTGCAGAAGGTCGCGTGGATTCTCCCGCGCCACAGGCGAAAACCCCATCGAAAATGTAAGAACTTACCAAACCGCGTTCGTGCGAACATCCTGACAAATGGTTACAGGGTAAGACTTTGAACGCATAGGCCCGGATAACGAATCCGGAAGCTTCGCAAAGCCTCGCGCAGGGAAGGGCAGCGAGCAGGACAAGGGGGTTCTGCCTGAACTCCACAGAGAATCCACAGCGCTTTCCTTGCATCACGGGGAAAATTCCACGGGTTTTTCCACATCCTCAAACGGTTATGCGCCCGTATGGTTTTCCGATGATTATCAGGTGTGGACTTGGCTTCATGTGAAAAGAGCAAACCGGCGCGCATCTGTTTTCGTGTGGGGTAATCGCCATGGCGCGGCGTGCGCAGACATGCGGCGTACCGCATGGTTTCCGTGGGTCAGCCTGCCAAGTGGCACCCAGACCCATTCTATGGCGATGGGAGGCAATACAAATGAAGCCGTGACGCCTTGTGGCGATCAACCGCTATACGGTTGCGAGCGTTGCTTGGTCATGAACCCAAGACGGCTGCGAGCGCCGCGAGAAAACAAACCCTTATGCGGCTGTGAGCGCAGCATGGCTATGAACCCCGTATATACCCACAATCAAACTGCCGCGGCTTGGGCGCTCATGGCGAGCCTCCTTTTGCCAACGGCAGTTTTCCTGGCTGCGGTTGTAAACGCCCGAACGGGCGGGGCACCGGGTTATGGGTTGCACCGCGCCCCAGGTACCGCGCTTTTCCCGGTCCATGGCGCGCTGCTGCTTCTTGGGCAGCTTTTGGTAGGGGATAAATTTGCTCATGGCTAGCCTCCTGTGGTAGCAATCGGGGGGGGTCGGGCCGCAGGGTTCATTCAGGCCCGGAGGTAGATCATACATGGTTTTGTGCAAAAAAGCAAGGGGCGCGCTTTGCGGCTGAAAACGCGGCGCGGGAATCCGGCCGCCGGGTTTACGCCTGAGAAGGCGTAAAGGGTTGGCGAGGTTTTGGCAAAACTCTGAAATATACGGTCGGCCGTTCCTTGCGCGTTATCATAAGGTGTGTGCAGGCCAAATGAGGCAGCTTTTCAGGGGCATGCGCGGGCAATGCGGATTTCGATTTGCCGGAGGTTCCATCAAGGCACGCTACTGCCCACGAAGCATCGCCTCCAGAACCAGCTGGGCTTCTCGAATCGCCTGATTGTGAATATCGAACACCTGCGTGCGTTCATAGTGCATTTCGTATCCGATGCGTTCCCACACCCAACCGTTGATATACCGCAATGTCAACAGGGTTTTTTGCCGTTCATCCTCCAAACGTTCAATCAACGCGAGCCGGGCGGTCAGGGCTTCCGCAATGTGCCCGATCACCCCGCGCAAGTGTTCTTCCGCATCCACAACGCGGAGCGCGGCGTTTTCTCTTGCCCCCGGATCAAAACTGCCGGAGGGCGGCACGGCGGATATGCGGCCGGTAGCGCGCACGCTTGCCTCCCGCAGGCGGTCCAGCTCATCCAGCAGGGCGTCCCGGCGTTGGATCAGGGCGCGATATTCCATCAGGTAGCGTTTGGCGGGGTTGCTCTCATCGGCTCGCCAGAGACGGGTTGTGCCGGGCATAGCGGATCATCCTTTCTGAGGCGGGTCGGCGGGGGTTTGGGGGCAGGGCGCTTCTGCAACGTCGCGTTGCGGCGTTGCGGTTTGGGCAAGGCACAGACCGCGACGGAGGCCCAGGGAGAAGGCGGCGATCAGCTTTTGCTGCTCAATGGTCATGTGGGCAATTTTGGCCTCGACTTGCTGTTGCAATTCTAATTCTTCTTTTACCTCGTTGGATGCGGCGGATGGCATGGTAAATCCCTCCTTATGATTGGTAAAACGACCGCTGTGTAAACATACACGATTGTTGAGAAATCGGGGGTACAGTGCTGAACCCGCAAGCGGAAGAATCGGTTGCCCGCAGGCTCATGGGGAGAGGAATGCGCGGTGCGGTTTTGGCAGACCGGCTCGCGAACAATCGCGAGCAGCAGATGCCTACGCTGTTCCTCCATTGCTTTGGAAACCGGAAAAACGGATCGCTTTTGATGAGCACCTCCTGCGCAGACTGCGTTGTTTTGGAGGGGAGATTGGTAAAAGAGAATGTGTGTGCGTATTTATTTCCGGGAAGTTGTGTAGCAGTACACATTATATACTATAAGAATGTGTATTTCAACACGTATTACACAATGAATGTGTAGACAAACACATTCAGGCATGGTACAATGGCCGCAAGAGGGGGTGTACAATTTGAAGGAGCGAATGAAACAGGTGCGCAGGCAAGCCCATTTGACACAATCGGATTTTGCATCGCGCTTCGGCGTCACACGGGATATTGTTGCATCATGGGAAAACGGAAGGGTTGATCCGCCGGAAGCGGTAGTGCGGTTGATTTGCCGTGAGTTTGATGTGAGCTATCCCTGGCTAAAAAACGGAGAAATGCCGATGAGCGTGCCCGACGAGGCGGTGGCGCTGAATCAAATGGATCGGATCATGAACGGCGACAACGAGTTTATGAAATCGGTTTTTCGGGAACTGGCCAACCTGCCGGCTGACGCCTGGAAAGAAATCAATGCCTTTGTGGACCGGTTGAACGCGACGGATACCAAAAACCTGTAATGCGGATACTGCCCGCCGCATGGCCTGGTTTCCATGCTAAAACTTGGTAAGCTTGCGCAAACAGCTGCCCGCACGGATTGCTCCGACACGCGCAGCTGTTTTCACGCAGGTCTTTCCGGCCTGTTCTGGCGGGCGGGAAGCAAACGGGCGCGCTGGGCGGCGACCTGTTTCAGAATGCCGGGCAGGGTAATGGATGCGGCAGTTCCGTCACATTGGCTGATTTCCCCTCCCTCCAAGGTTCTGTTACGCGCGGCGGATGCTGCTGGCTGCGCGGCGCGGGCGGCGGAGCCTCGCAGCCTTCAGTGCCGTTAGGCGGTTTGCCCGTGCGTGGGTTCCTCCTTTACAGGCTCCTGCACCAGCCGGCGTTCCGCAAACCAGTAAATTGCTTCCAGCGCAGCTTCATCCTCAATGAGTTCCAAAATAGCCAAAATTTTCTCGATCACACGCGATACCTCCAATAATTCACATTTGTATGGTTTCCGATCGCAATGCCGCGTTTGATAACACGGTTTGGCGTCTCTGCCAATCGTTTTTCCCATGTCCGGATTTACCTGCCATATGGCAAAGATGCTATGCTATGGGTAGTATATACTGACAATGAGCATCTATATACTGACTGTAAGTCGCAATCTGAAAAGCGGGATGTTTTTTACCTGCGCACAAAACAGGCGCTGTTTTCGGTGCGCATGCGTCATGACAGGGAACCGGATTTAATTATTGGTTTTTTGAAGAAGCCTCGCTGCGGCGGGGAATGTTTATGCGCCAATCTGGGCAATGCGTTTTGCCCGCTCGCCTCATAGCCCTGCTGGCTGTTCGCTCGCTTGTTGGACTTACGCTGCGGCGTTGGGGTTGGGGCAACGCCCCAGCCCCGGCAAGGGGCTTCGCCCCTGCGCCCCACAAGGGCTTTGCCCTTGACCCGGTTCCGCTGCGGCGGAGGTTTGGCTTTCAATTTGACAATGCGCTATTGTCGCTCGCCTCATAGCCCTGCTGGCTGTTCGCTCGCTTGTTGGACTTACGCTGCGGCGTTGGGGCTGGGGCGCTGTCCCAAGCCCCGGCAAGGGGCTTCGCCCCTGCGTGCACTGCCCCAGGAAAAACGGACATTGCCAAGAAGCCTCCCAACGTAGGATAATCTATGACGAAGGGAGGTTTTTCTATGCGAAGAACCTATACAAATGTGTTGGATCATAAAGAACTCATC
>Ga0116170_10004777_pt1 | contig 12304 bp, 9 predicted proteins | sample AD_JPNHW1_MetaG_FD_89797 | JGI IMG/M metagenome (GOLD analysis project Ga0116170, IMG submission 89797) | Active sludge microbial communities of municipal wastewater-treating anaerobic digesters from Japan - AD_JPNHW1_MetaG | ecosystem: Engineered > Bioreactor > Anaerobic > Digestate | place... | reverse complement strand
TCCCACTGGCCGTTCCCTTACCCCCAAAGGCGCCGAAACCACCCGTTCAATTTGTAAATGTTCCACTCGCCGTCCCCCCACTACCGAAGGCGTAGTCTTCACCCGTACAATTTGTAAATGTTCCACTCGCCGCCCGACCAAATGAATATTGTTCCCCTTTACACTCTCGGAAGATCCCACTTGCCGTTCCAAGAACGCCACCAAAGGCGTAGTCTCCTCCCGTACACCCTTCGTAGGTCCCCTTGTATTCAACCCCTAACCGCATGGACCAGGAGTAACTTATATTGACGCATTGAAACCGGCAGTTGCGTACCCGGGTGGCGGCCAGCGCCGTGTTGGGGAAATAGGCCGCCGGATCAGTATGGTCGATTTTACGTGTTCCGGTAGAAAGGGTGCATTCCACCAGAAGATTCTCGATCCGGACATTGTTTGCGGTCTGCATCAGAACGCCGGTGTTCGGACCGTTGGTGGTCCCGTAGAGATACTGTTTCTCACAATCGTTTGAAACCCCTTCGAGATCCACACATTCGGCGTCCAGCAGCAGAGAGGCCGTCCCCAGGTCGTACCGTCCGGGCGGCACAAGGACCACGGCTCGGTTTGTCGCGGACAGCGCGGCTTTGTGAGGGGTCAGTTCTTTCGCCTCGGCGTAGGTTTTGAGCAGGTTGCTGGCGTTGGTCACCGGATTGGCGGTTGTACGCACCATCAGGAACGCTTCCCCCCGAAGTTGGTAGGCAACATTGGCAGTCTCGGCGATTCTGGCCTCGTTGGCCAGTTTGATGGTAATGGTATCGGGCACCTGGGCGTCGGTGACCGCTCCATCCAGCGCATCAAGGCGGTGGGAGTGTCCCCGGTCGGCCTTGGCGGCCAGACCGCTGGTGAGTTCCGTATCGGAGGCCAGTTCGTTCACCGGTACGCCGCCCAGCGTCAGGGCATTCAACGCAACAGTGGCTGTCGTGGCCATACTGGCATGCAGGGCGTTGAGGGCAAGGGTGGCGGTGGTTGCCCGGTCGGACTGCTGAGCCACGACAGCCCGCTGGGCGAAAAGGACGCTGTGAACGGCAACCCGTTTCGGGAAGATATCGCCCGGATCAATGGCGGCATCGGGCGGGGTGGCGCTGTCCACCGCCAGTTCGTACCAGACCTCGCCCGGAGCGGCGAGGACCTCGGCGGGGGGAGTCAGTTCAATCGAAAACCGTCCCGGAGTCTCAATCAGGAAAACCCCGGTTATGGCGCTCCCAAGCGTCCCGCCCCCAACTTCCGCGTTGTAGAACTGGACACGCCAGACACGCACACCCGTGAGCGCCTGGCCGTCGGAACCGGTAAGCGCCCCCTGAATGCTGATCGTCGAAGGGAGGGCGTGGACGGTCGTACTGCACAAAAGCGCAAACAGAAAAAAGGAAAAGACTCGAAGACCCCGCTGGAGACGAAACATGATACAATCCTCTCTGGGTGACCTGAAGCACTCCTGACACAACTAACTATGTGACCGGTTAATAAGAACTCCGATTGGGGAATCGTATCAAAACCGCCCCCCCTGTCGCAAGACAATTCCGAATTCGCGACCCATTATCATAAAAACAAACCGTATTGGCGGGACAAATTGCTTGCAAACCCGGGCGGGGACGTGTATGAGGTTGTAACGTGTATCTGGCCCCGGGTGGAGCAGGAAACAGGGTCGAATGACTCCCCCACCCCGCCCTGGCATCCAGGCAAATGCTCTGTTTTTATATTCTACACCTCCTGAAAGGACCCGAGAAATGAGACGCTACATTCTTGCCGGAAACTGGAAGATGTATAAAGACCAGAACGAAACGACGGCTTTGATCCAGGAATTGCTGCCGCTGGTTCAGAACAATACCGATGTGGACATCGTGGTCGGCCCGACCTTCACGTCGCTGGCCGCGGCCATGCAGGCCACGAAGGGCACCCCGATCGCCGTCAGCGCGCAGGACTGCTACTGGGAAGAAGAAGGCGCCTTCACGGGCGAAGTGTCCGTGCCCATGCTCAAGGCGGTGGGCGTGAAATACTGCATCATCGGTCACTCGGAACGCCGCCAGTACTTCGGCGAAACCGACGCCACGATCAACAAGAAGGCCAAGGCGCTCTACAAGCACGGCATCATTCCGATCATCTGCTGCGGCGAGCTGCTCGAAGTGCGCAAAGCCGGCAACACGAATCAGGTCGTCGAGACGCAGTTGCGCGGCTGTCTGGCCGACCTGCCCGCCGACAAGGTCCGCGAGACCGTGATCGCCTATGAGCCGGTCTGGGCCATCGGTACGGGTGAAGTGGCCACCCCCGAGCAGGCGCAGGAAGTCCATGCGATGATCCGGGGCCTCTTGACCGAACTGTACGGCGCGGACGTGGCGCAGGCCGTGCGGATTCAGTACGGCGGTTCGGTGAAACCGGATAACGTCAAGGAACTGATGTCGAAGCCGGACATTGACGGCGCGCTGGTCGGCGGCGCGGCTCTCAAGGCGGCTTCGTTCGCCAGTATCGTCAATTTCCAGAAATAATAAGGCGAGAAACCCGCCATTCCGGGGGTGTCGTTTTTTGCAATTCGGGCGGCAGGCGCGTCAGGCGTCTGCCGCCTTTTTCATAGCATCCAGGCTGCGGTTCGTGTATGGTTCTCCCGGGTCTTTACAGCGACGAAACCCCATCTTCATCTGCGTTCAGGGGGAATCGCATTCCCGGTGAAATGCGTTCAGAATAAGACAACTCCTGTCCTATGCGAACGGAACCAACAATATCCCCGACAAAGCACGACACGAGAACCGTCTTCTTTTTATGTGCTTTGGGGTAAACAAAGAGGTGTTTCATGTCTCAGCCCGATTTCAGTATCGCCCAGTTGCGCGATTACTTTTCGTTTGGATTTCCGACCTCGCGGGAAGCCTGGCATCTCTATGAGATTGAGCCAATCTTCGACGATTCCCGTCGGCCACCGTCGCTGGTCGTGATCCGGCGTCTGGCCGATCACTTCAACCGCAAACGCATCCTGACCTCGCACGCCTATCCCCCCGTCCACGCGGGTCAACTGGTGGCGGCAGGGGCGATCGTGGACCTGATGCGGTACGTCGTGTGGACCTACGCCGCACATCAAAATCCCCAGATTCTCACCCAGGGAATCGAGGAGGCCGCGCGTCGTCAGGGCGCCTATGTGGCCGAACTGCCTCCGGCTGTCTTTGTCCACCTGTTTCCTCCTCGAACGGTTCTTCAGGGGGAGATTTCGGAATCCGATTTTCTGGCATCGCCGACCGTTCCTCTTCCCAGCCGGGAATCGGCAACCGCCGAAATGCTGCTTCTGTCGCTGGCCACGGAAAACCCGGCGTTTCTCAACTTCCGTTCGTTCTTCGACGATTCGGAACTGCAACGGAAAGCCCCCTACCGTTTGTTGATCGAGCGGTTGGAACAGTTCCTCGCCGCCCAGCCTCCCTTCAACCCATTGGGACAACCGCTGCTGGAATGCCTCCGCGCCCCGATGCGGGCCTTTCCCGATTCGCTCGAGGGCCAACTGCGTTACATCCGGCAATACTGGAGTACGTTCCTGCCCGCCCAGATACTCGACCGGCTCCTGCTGGCCACCGACGTCCTGCAGGAAGAAGAACGGGCCCGCGGCCTGGGGCCGGGGCCGGCCCAGGTATTGCGTTTTGATCTTTCTCTTTACCCGGAAGCGGACACCTACAGTGAACCGGCCTGCTTCAGCCCCGACGCGAACTGGATGCCCAATGTCGTGCTGATGGCCAAAAGCACCCATGTGTGGCTCGACCAGCTTTCCCGCAAGTACCAGCGCGCGATTCACCACCTGGATGAAATCCCGGATGAGGAACTGGATACTCTGGCCCGCTGGGGGTTCACGGGATTGTGGCTTATCGGGATCTGGGAACGCTCGAGCGCTTCCCAGCGCATCAAGCAGATCATGGGGAACCCCGAAGCGGCGGCGTCGGCCTATTCGCTCTACGATTACGTCATCGCGGCGGATCTGGGGGGCGAAGCCGCCTATGCCGACCTGAACCACCGGGCCCGCCAGCGGGGCATCCGTCTGGCCAGTGACATGGTCCCCAACCACACCGGGATCGCGTCAAAATGGGTTTCGGAACACCCCGACTGGTTCATCCAGAGGTCGGAACCGCCCTTCCCGTGTTACAGTTTCAATGGCGAAGATCTCTCGAACGATCCGAACATTGTCATTCAGATCGAGGACGGTTACTGGGACCACCGCGACGCCTCCGTGGTTTTCAAACGCTATGACAAGAACCGGGGCGACACGCGTTATATCTATCACGGCAACGACGGCACCTCGATGCCGTGGAACGACACGGCGCAGTTGAACTTTCTGATGCCCGAGGTCCGGGAAGCGGTCATTCAGACTATTCTGCACGTGGCGCGTCAGTTTCCGATCATCCGGTTCGACGCGGCCATGACCCTGGCCAAGCGGCACTACCAGCGCCTCTGGTTCCCCAAACAGGGGGAAGGCGGCGCCATTCCCTCACGCGCCGAGGCCGCCCTGACCCGCGCCGATTTCGACGCGGCCTTCCCCGTCGAGTTCTGGCGCGAGGTGGTGGATCGGGTGGCCGCCGAGGCACCCGACACCCTGTTGCTGGCCGAGGCGTTCTGGCTCATGGAAGGGTACTTTGTCCGGACCCTGGGTATGCACCGCGTGTACAACAGCGCGTTCATGAACATGCTGCGCGACGAGCAGAACGCCCAGTACCGCCAGACGATCCGCAACGTGCTCGAGTTCAGCCCGCAGGTGCTCCAGCGGTTTGTCAATTTCATGAACAACCCGGATGAACGCACGGCGGTGGACCAGTTCGGCCGCAACGGCAAATACTTCGGCATCGCCATGCTCATGGTGACCATGCCCGGCCTGCCGATGTTCGGACACGGCCAGGTCGAAGGGTTCGCCGAAAAGTATGGGATGGAATACCGCCGGGCCTACTGGAACGAAACCCCCGACCCGGAACTGATCCGACACCACGAGCGAGAGATCTTTCCCCTCGCGCGCCGGCGTTACCTCTTCAGCGGGGCCGAGAATTTCGCGCTCTACGACTTCATGACCCACTCGAACCAGGTGGATGAAAACGTCTTCGCCTACTCGAATCGCGTGGGAGAAGAACGCGCCCTGTTCTTTTACAATAATGCCTTTACGGAAACCAGCGGACGCATTCACACCTCGACGCCGATCAACGTCGCGCCAGGCGACGAGCGCCATCTGGTGCAACGGAGCCTGACCGAAGCGTTGAACCTGCGCGTCGAGCCGAATCTGTTCTACTCCTTCCACGACCTTTGTACCGGTCTGGAATACCTGCGTCACAGCAACGAGTTGGCGAATGTGGGAGTTTTCGCCTCGCTCCACGCCTACCAGCGCCACGCATTCCTCGATTTCCGTCCCCTGAACGACCCTGACGGCTCCTGGAGCCGGCTGGCCGGTCACCTGTCGGGCCGTGGAGTTCCCGATCTGGAGGAAGCGCGACGCGAGTTGGAACTGGAACCACTGCTGACGGCCCTGCGTCAGATGCTGAGCGACGAGTTGTTCGCGTCCGAGGTCGAAGAAATGGACGAGGCCTTGCTTCTCGCAACGCAGAATCGCGCTCGGGAATTCTACAGCCGACTGAGTCAGCAGTTGGGAACCGGCTGGGAACAGATCGAAGACTTCAGTGATCGGATCGCCCGGGAATTACGTTTCCACATCGAATACACCCAGGCCCAGCACTCCGTGGAGGCGGGAGAAACCGAACCGCCCACCGAACCCGCCACGGACTCGGACAAGGGCCTGAAACCCGTGATTGAAGTCCCGCGTCACGTCCCGCTGGCCTGGCTCCTTCTGCGCCACGTCGCCGCGTATGCCAGTACCTCACAGCCAACGCCGAGCCTTGCGCGCGAACTGTTGTTGCTCAAGCCCGTCCGCGAATGTTTTGAATCGCGGCTCCACAACCCGGACGCCGCCGGATACGATTGCCTCCTCGTCGAGCTTCTCCTGACCTTCCCGGACCTGCTGGACGTACAGAACGCGGAACTGCTCAGCAGCCGGTTCCATGTGCTGATGAACCATCCTATCGCCCGGAAATACCTGTGCGTGAACGAATACGAGGGAAAAACCTGGTTCAACCGGGAACAATACGAACGCTTTCTGGCCGCCTGTCTGGAATGCTGGCTGATGCGCCACGATTCGGAGGAAACCGAAAACCCGGATGCGCGGGACGCGGAATACGACCTGTGCGACCAGTCGTACGGTTTTCTGCTCGAGGCGGCGCGCCTGGCTTCCTGGCAGGTTGAAGAAACCGTTGCGCAACTGGAAGCATTGGAGCGTTCCCTGCTGGAATTCCTCACGTTGACCCGGTCGCTGAAGAATCCCGAACACCCGGTCAACGACGGAAATTCAGGATTTGATCCCACTCGCAGCAATTGAAAAACGAGGAAAGATCGCCATGCAGAAACGAGAAGTCGTCCGTCTCGCCTTCCAGGGACAACGTCCTCCGTACGTTCCCTGGCATTGTCAGTTCACGGTGGAAGCCCAAGCCAAACTGGCCGCCCATTTCGACGCAGACCAATGGGAAGAAGCGGTGGACAACCATTTTCTGGAACTGGGTTCGGCCATCGGTTTTTTTGAAGATCTGGGACATGATCGTTTCCGCGATGTGTTTGGAGTGGTCTGGGACCGCACGGTGGACAAAGACATCGGCCTGCCCGAGGAGGTTCTCCTGAAGGAACCCACCCTCGACGGATACGAATTTCCCGACCCGCTCGATCCTCGTTTCTTCCGGGACATCGAGAGCCGAATCACCGCACAGCCGGATCGGTTCCGGATCTTCTACCTTGGATTCTCGCTTTTCGAACGCGCCTGGACCCTGCGGGGGATGGAAAATCTCGCGCTGGACTTTCTCCTGAACCCGGAATTTGTCCAGACTCTTTTCACCCGGATCACCGACTACAACATTGCCCAGGTGCGTAAAGCGCTGCGGTATGACATTGACGCGGTTTATTTCGGAGACGACTGGGGCCAGCAACACGGTCTCATCATGGGTCCCCAATGCTGGCGCGAGTTCATCTTTCCCCAACTCCAGCGGATGTACCAGACCGTCCGGGATGCGGGCAAGTTTGTCATGATCCACTCGTGCGGCGATGTGGATGAGTTGTTTGAGGACCTGATCGGGATCGGTCTGAACTGTTTCAATCCGTTCCAGCCGGAAGTCATGGATGTGTTGAGTCTTATGCGGACGTACCGGGGCCGCCTCACCTTCCACGGCGGACTTTCGACCCAGCACACCCTCCCCCACGGTTCCGTGGACGACGTACGGCAGGAAACCCGCCAGCTGCTCGAGGAAGGCGCGGCGGGCGGGTACATCTTCGCTCCCGCCCACGCCGTCGAGGGGGATGTTCCGATCGAGAATATGGTGACGTTCCTCGAAGAAATCCAGTCGCAACCGGCCTACCGACAGTTCCGGAAGTCTGACTCAATCCAGGTTCTCTGATTTCAACCTCAGACGAAACAGTTTTTGCCTGTGGCATCGGGGAAAATCATGGCTGTTGTTTTTCGTTGCCGGTCGTATTACTTTGTGTTACCCTTGAATCGGTGTTGAATTTTGGCAAGGGCGGACGGGTTTCATGACACACCTTCGGAAACAGGAAATCATCACCTTCAAGGCGGACGAATCGCTCACCGAGGCGATGGAGGGGATTCCCAACCGCTCGGAGTTCATCCGGGCCGCGATTCTGGCCGCGCTGGAGAATTCCTGTCCGCTCTGTGGGGGAACCGGCCTCCTGACGCCCGATCAGCGCCGCCACTGGGAAAAGTTCGTGACGAACCACCCGGTGACGGAATGCGCGGACTGCCACGCCCGCCATCTGGTCTGTGGCGCGGCGGAAAAATGCGATCATTCACACTGAAAGGCACAAGATCATGAAACCTATCGTTCGGCCCCTCCGGCGTTTCGGGTGTTTGTTTCTGCTGGTCGGGCTGGTTCAAACAATTGCCCTGGCTCAGGCTCCGTTGCGCGTCGTGGTGGCCATTGAACCGCAGGCCTTTCTGGTCGAGCGGATCGGAGGGGACCGGGTTCAGGTGCAGGTGTTGATCCAGTCCGGCCAGGACCCCCACACGTTTCAGATTTCTCCCCGACAGGTCCAGAGTATCGCGCAGGCCGATCTGCTTTTTACCTCTCGAACCCCCTTCGAGGAACGGTTGACCGAGAAGATCGCACAGGCCTATCCGAATCTGCGGATCGAGGACATGGCCGCCGGGATTCAGCGGAAGTGGAGCGACGAGCACGAACACGGTGAAGAAGGAACGGAGGGATCTAAACAGGAGATCGCCTCGCCTCCCCTCTCGCCCACTCCAGCCGCCTCCGACAGTTCCACCACGCTGACCGCGACCGACCCGCACATCTGGCTTTCCCCCCGTTTCCTGCGGGTCCAGGCGGAAGCCATCGCCCGCAAACTGGCCGAACGGGACCCCTCGCAGGCCGATTCTTACAACCAGAACCTCCAGGCTTTTCTGAAAGACCTGGACTCCGTTCACCAACGGATCACGCGCCAGCTGGCGCCCTACAAAGGGCGCGCCTTTTACGTCTATCACCCCGCCTTCGGGTGTTTTGCGAACGACTACGGGCTGATCCAGAAGTCGGTCGAGATCGAGGGGAAAGCGCCCACAGCCAAACAGCTCTCGCAGCTGGTGGAACAGGCCCGGGCCGACCGCGTGCGGGTTCTATTCACGGAAGAGCAGTTCAACCCGCGCAGTCCCGGAATCCTGGCGGAGGCCATCGGGGCCCAAGTCAAGCCGTTGAATCCGTTGGCGCGCGATGTCCTGAAGAACCTGGACACAATCGCCCGGAATCTTGAAGAAGCATTCCGGGAAGAAACGTCGTGATGGACCCGACTGCCATGGATACTTCGAATCTCCCCACCTCCCCGTCGATTCTGCTTGAGAATGTTTCGTTTGGATACGGTCGGGTCCCCGTTCTCGAAAATGTCTCGCTTTCGATTCAGGAGCGGGGACTGGTCTGTTTTGTCGGACCGAATGGCGGGGGGAAAACGACCCTGCTCAAACTGATTCTGGGACTTTTGAAGCCGGAAAGCGGCCTGGTGCGCCTGTTCGGGTGTCCCCCGGCGGAATCCCGCCACCGAGTGGGTTATGTGCCGCAGCACGCCCGCTACGACCCGCTTTTCCCGGCGACGGTTGAGGAAATCGTCCAGATGGGATGCCTGGGCAAACCTTCGGAGTCTCTGCGTTCCAGGGGCGCTCACCAGATTGTCCATGAAGCGCTCGACGAGGTCGAGTTATCCGATCTGGCCCATCGGCCCTTCTCGGACCTTTCAGGGGGGCAACGCCAGCGCGTCCTGATCGCCCGGGCGCTGGCCTCACAACCGGAATTGCTCATTCTGGACGAGCCGACATCGAATGTGGACCAGCGGGCCGAAAACCGTCTCTATGAAACGCTGCTCCGGCTCAACGCGCGCATGACCATCCTGCTCGTCTCGCACGATCTGGGGTTCGTCTCCAACATTGTCCAGAGTGTGGTGTGCGTGAACCGCCGGGTAGTCCACCACCCCACGAGCGCCATCACGGGCGAGATGATTCAGGAAATCTACGGGGCCACGGACCTGCTGATGGTGCGCCACGATCATATCTGTTCGGACAAGGGACACCAGCATGAATGACTTTCTCCAGGCCCTGCACGACCTGCCGTTTGTCCGCCTCTCACTGATCGTGGGGCTGCTGGCCAGTGTGGCGTTCGGGATGACCGGCGCCTATGTGGTGGTGCGGCGGATCAGTTACCTGGCGGGTGCGATCTCGCACTGTGTCCTGGGGGGGATCGGCGCCGGTCTGTACCTCGAGCGCGTTCTGGGGTGGACGTGGTGCGGCCCGATGACGGGCGCGGTAGTCGCCGCGCTGGCCGCCGCCATTATTGTCGGACTGGTGAGCCTGCGAGCCGGGCAGCGCGAAGACACGGTGATCGGCGCCATCTGGGTGCTGGGCATGGCCACGGGACTCCTGTTTCTGCAAAAGACCCCCGGTTTCGTGGACCCGATGAGTTATCTCTTCGGGGACATCACGCTGGTTTCACACACGGACCTGTGGCTGGTGGGCGGTCTCGATCTGCTGGTCGGCGGAGCGGTCTGGCGGTTTTTTCCTCAGTTTCTGGCCATCTGTTTCGATGAGGAATTTGCGCGCCTGCGTGGTATCCGGGTGGAGGTCTATTATCTGCTGCTCCTGTGCCTGACCGCGCTGACGATCGTGCTGCTGGTGAAGATTCTCGGGATTCTGATGGTGATCGCGCTTTTGACGCTGCCGGCGGCCACGGCAAACCTGCTGGCACGGAAACTGTGGCATCTGATGGCGTTGTCGGTCGTCCTGTGTGCGGTCTTTACCTGCGGCGGGCTGGCCTGCGCCTATGTCTATGATCTTTACAGCGGTCCGGTCATCATCCTGATGGCCGGCGCCGTGTACCTGCTGGCGCTGCTGGTCCAGAAGTTCAAACCGGTCCGACTGGAATCGTCCGAGCAATAGGGGCCATCCGCGATCAGCTTCCAGGTTTTTCCCCACACCCGGTGGTAAAGTTTCGTAAGAAATGCTTGCCTTTGCCTTTCGTTTGCCGTATTTCTGAGGCTGATTTAGGAAGCGACAAGACACCATCCAAACGGTCGGGCCAATCTTCTCAGATGCCCTCTTCCCGGCAGGGTCGAAATTCCGTGAAGAATCGCGTGTCGAGAAACCAGCGGGACGGATCGGGGAATTCAGGTACGCCTGTCCCGATTTCAGGTTGAAACAACCGGAGGTTCGCTTCCGCACATTTCGATCGGGAGGTAGTTCCATGCGTTCTCTGAAGAAAATGCTTGTGTCATCCCTGACGGTCGGCCTGGTTCTTTCATCGGGCATCGTCTGCCAGGCTCAAGAGAAAGAAAAGACGTTCGGCGACGACGCTACCTTTCTCCAGAAACAAACCGGCGCAGTGGTTCTGAAAAGCGCGGACGGACAGGCTCAGGTCGCGGTCGCTCCCAAATACCAGGGACGGGTTATGACCAGTACCTCGGGGGGCGAGAAGGGCCGCAGCTACGGCTGGATCAACTACAGCCTGATCGAGTCGGACAAATTCGTCGAGCATTTCAACGCGTTCGGAGGCGAGGACCGTTTCTGGATGGGACCGGAAGGGGGCCAGTTCGCCCTTTTCTTCAAGAAGGGGGTCCCTTACAACATGGACAACTGGCAGACGCCCCCCATCATGGACACGGAACCCTATCCGGTTGTCTCGAAGACCGACAGCGAAATCAAATTCCAAAAGACAGGGACGGTTATCAACCGGTCCGGTACGGCGTTTGACGTTCAGATAGACCGGACCGTGTCCCTGCTCGACAACAAGAAGGCGGGGGAATTGCTGGGTGTGACGATTCCGAAATCGGTCAAACAGGTCGCCTACGAGTCGAAGAACTCGGTGACGAACAAGGGGAAAGAGGCGTGGACAAAGGAAAAGGGACTGCTTTCCATCTGGATTCTCGGCATGTTCAAGCACTCCCCCACCACAACCATCGTGATTCCGTTCACAAAAGGCGCCGAATCGGAACTCGGCCCCAAGGTCAATGACACCTATTTCGGCAAGGTGCCGGCCGAGCGTCTGGTGGTGAAGGACGACGTGCTCTTCTTCAAGGGTGACGGCAAATATCGGAGCAAGATCGGCCTGTCCCCGAAACGCGCGCGGAATATCGCGGGCAGCTACGATTCGGCCAACAAACTCCTCACCCTGGTTCAGTACGACAAACCCGCCGGAGCCACGGACTACGTGAACTCGATGTGGGAAGACCAGAAGGAACCGTTCTCAGGCGACGTGGTGAACTCGTACAACGACGGTCCGACCACGACCGGCAAACCGCTGGGACCGTTCTACGAACTGGAAACCTCGTCTCCCGCGGGCGCTCTGGAACCGGGTAAGGCGATGGTCCATTGTCATCGGACGTTCCACTTCGAAGGACCGGAAGCCGATCTCGAACAGATTGCGAAGAGCGTGCTGGGGGTCGGATTGAACGACATCAAGACGACGCTGCCGTAAGGGCATATTTTGAAATTACTGCAATACCGACCGGGATGGAGGGGACTTCATCCCGGTCTTTCTCTGAGTGGAAAACAGAACGGGAAAAATAGGGGACAGAATGAAACTTCCGAGACTTGCAAACCTTGTGACCCTGATGCTTATCCTTTCGTTTTTTCAGACAGCACTCCCGGCTGCGGAGACGTCCCAACCGACAGAGGTCTCCCAACCCTCAGTACAAAAGACCGACGAAGCAACCTTCCGGGAAGCGCCCTATCTGAATGTTCGAC
>Ga0116170_10004774_pt1 | contig 12305 bp, 12 predicted proteins | sample AD_JPNHW1_MetaG_FD_89797 | JGI IMG/M metagenome (GOLD analysis project Ga0116170, IMG submission 89797) | Active sludge microbial communities of municipal wastewater-treating anaerobic digesters from Japan - AD_JPNHW1_MetaG | ecosystem: Engineered > Bioreactor > Anaerobic > Digestate | place... | reverse complement strand
TGGACAAATGTGCCCGAAACCCATATTAATAGAATGATCAATGCCACATAAGAGAGCAGGTATCTTACCTGGGCACTGTTTTTCTTCATGAAAAGCAACACAATGAAAAGCCCTGTGGCTACCACAATCCCCTGCCATAAGGAGTGAATGATGCTCCATCCAAAAGCTTCAATCAGCTCGGGCGAGAATATGAATTGAAGTCCATTCATTGCTGTTCGTTTTCCATTTGATCGATAATCTTTTTAATCTCTTCGATTTCTTTACTGCTTGTCTTTTTGTTTCCAAGCAGCTGCATGACCAGACTCGATGCAGAACCGGCAAAGGTCGATTCGACAAAACGGTCGAGCAATTTGCCACGGGTTTCCTCTTTTTTATAAACCGAGAAATAAAGGTGGTTCTTGCCATTTGGTTCTCTTCGTAAAAAACCTTTGGCGGTCATGTTTTGCATAATCTTCAATGCAGTGGTATAGCCCACATCTTTTGTTTCGCACAGCCGTTCGTGGATTTCTTTAACGGTTAAAGGCTCTTTCTCCCACAGGATGGCCAGGATTTCGAGTTCTGCTGCCGTTGGTGTTATTTTTTGATCGTTCATTTGTTTCTATATACGATAAATGTCGTACAAACATATACGATTCTTTTCGTAGTTGCAAGTTTTATTACGATTATTTTCGTAGAAAAATGAAAATAGGTCTGTCTGCAGGTAGGCTGGGGAAACAGCATTACAAATCCCTGCTTAATGGCTATTCCAACCTTTTAACCCGATCGGCTATGCGAATCAGGTAATCGATAAGGTTCTCGTCCTTTTGGGGCTGGATGGATGCTATTCCCAGTGAGAAATTTTCAAGCAGGGCATTGTATCTCGCAAAGTTTTGATTCATTACATTTTCATCATTTGTTTCCCAATATTTTGCCTCATCAATCAGGTTGAAATCTGTAAGATACTTTTCACTCAAATGGTGGAACAGTTTCATGAGCACTAAATGAATTGACGGAGAGCTGAACTGTGTTTTAACCGATAGAGTGTATAGCAATCCTTTCGCAATAGATTGTTGCTCTCCTCCATGAAACAGGAATAGCACAGGACTACTCATTCTGCCGTTTGACAAAAAAGAAATGGCAACTGTTTCACATCCCGGAGGAGTAAATGTAATGCCGTAGATTTCATCGTTAAAATCGTCTTTGGAAAAGTCAGTTCCTTCAGGGAAAGCCGGGTTGTGTGTACGGTATTCCCATTTATAAACATCACATACCTGCTTTACCTCATCCATCAATTGCGGCAAGTATTCAGGCATGGCTAACCGACCGCTGTAGTGAAATGATAATCCCATAATTCAATACCTACTAAATATTGTACTATTTAACAATTGCTTTGGTTATTCCGGGTTTACTTTCCAGAAGCCTCCATTGTCGGGGCCAATTCGTTCGATTTTGCCAGATTCTTTTAGCTTTTGAATTTGCATTTCAACAGATCGAGTTGTTCTTCCAATATTCGCAGCAAGCTCGTCAATTGTTATTTGAGGGTTCATTTTTGCCAGCCTTAAAATTTTCTCCGAAGTTTTCTCCGAAGTTTTCTCCGAAGTTTTCTCCGAAGTTTTCTCCACGGATTCTTCCATGTTCATCTTTAATACAATGGAATCGAACACAACCTGATATTCTGGTTTGGTGTGATTGTATTCAATCCAGTTACTTTCAATTTTATCAAAACCAAAACCTGCATTCTCTGCCAGTTTTACCATTCTGAACAATTTGGCGATGATTGGATTCCTGGGTAGTGAAATGTCTTTTGTTTTTAATTCTTCGTAGGGTTTTGGCAGACCTCCGGGGTTGAAGAATTCGATGTGATCGGTAAAAATCCTAATCCGTGGATGCCCTGGAGAAAAATAGTCTGTATGCATGAGCATATTAACCAATGCTTCGCGAATGGCTTCTAATCCATTGGAAAGTTCCTGCCCAAATCCTTCAGAAGTAAGAACAAACTTCACATCAACCTTTTGCCTTAAACGAGCAAAGCATTCGAAGTAATATTCCCAAAGATTTTCTTGCTCTTCCAAGCGAAAGGTATAACGCGATTTTGCATCATTGTAAGAAGTACCTGGTATTTCTAAAAGATCAATTCTGAAATCGGGAAAGAATCGTTCAATTACATCTCTTTTACCCAGCATGAGCAGACCACCATAGGTGCAGCATCCATTTTCGGTGATTCGCAGCTTATCCAGAAATTCACTCTCACTAAAACGGTTGTAACTGGCACCCGGGTTGAAGCGCGCCATGTAATCGCGATACCTTTCAACAGATGTTTTGTTTAGGCTTGAATCGCTTGTGCCGGGCGCAATTTCAGAAGTTTTGGTGCCAAAAGACTGATCACGGAACATGCTGTCGATCTCTTCTTTTGTAGCTCGCTGATCGGCGCTTCCCCTGCGGATAAACGTATTTGACGGGGAGTTAAAATAAACCGGCTTTTTGCTGTTGGCCGAGATGAAAAAAGCTAAAATTGTTTTTGCCTCAAATTGGAAAATTTCTTGTTTGGTAATCACCGGCACATTGAACTTATTGCTACTGAGTGTATTTAAAAAATCTTGTTCAAGTTTTTCAGGATTTCCCACACCTGTTATTTCAAAGGACGCACCAATTTGTTTTACTCCCAAAATAATCCAGCCCCCATTGGTGTTAGAGAATGAAGAGACCGTATCCCATATCGCTTTAGGAAGTTCCCCTTTAGCTTCTTTTACCTCAAAGTCTTCCCATTCGATACCCGCTAATTTATTGATGAGTTCTTCTTTTGTCATTTATACGTTTCTGACGATTCGATCCTACTTACAAAGATATACAAATCCGAAAAAGATTACTTACTCCTGCTTAAGGTGTATCCAGACTTTGTTTGACGCAGCGGACAGCGTAGTGAAGTGGAGATGGCAGCGAAGGAAGAGCGGGACGGGCGTTGTATATTATCGCATTATCTAACAATAGCTTTGGTTAAACTAGGATATCTATAAAGTTGTTCCCTTTGTAGAGAAAGAATTACGGAGACCGGAGACCGATGGCAGATGTTGGTACAACCTCGACCGCTTTTGTTTTATTCGAATTGCAAATTCGTAGCTAAAGAGGCCGGTATTGCAAATACCGACCAGCGAAGGTTAGTTTGTTTTGATTTCCAGATGCTTCTCAGAAGTTTTATTCGAATTGTAAATTCTTTACTAATGAGGCTGGGATAACATATCCCGAACAAAGTGGTCACACTAATTGTGAATTGCCCAGTCGGCCACAAATCAAAGGAACTTCATTTAGTTTCGTTTGAAAGCATTAATTTTATCGAAAATTTCGGATCATGTATTACGACATTCATTGCCACATCTTCAACCGAGTCATTGTGAATAAACGACTTGATATTTTGCTGACCCCATCGTTCAAATTGCTGGATGGATTTGAAAGCAAATTGCCGGAGAAAAACCTGCGTGAGCTGATTGAAAAAGGCGACAGCTTTCTGAATGCTTTTATGAAAATGAGCAGCGAAGAGGTCTTTGAAGTTCTCGACCGCTATTACAACAATGAATTTGTATTGACCCCGTTGATGATGGATTTGGAGTTTACCGACTGTGAGGATTTGGGGATTGTCGAAAAATACAAACAGCAACTTTGGCGTGAGATTGCGGTGAAATTTTTCACGTCGGTTCGCGACCGGATCAATGAAATTACTTCGATCTATCCGAAATTGAACAGGAAAGTAGGTATCATGGCCAGTGAAGACCACGTGTTGTGGAAGGATGTTCTGAAACCCGACCTTGAACTGTTTGAGAAGAACAACTTCCAGAACCAGATTGATGAGCTGGAGACAATTGCCCGAAAATGCAACCGTGTGAAACCCTTTTTGGGAATTGATGCCCGGAGGGCAACCAAACAGGATCTTGTCGCATTGGTGAAAGAAAAAATTGTGAGCGATGGCGCTTTGTTTGCCGGGATAAAACTGTATGCCCCCACCGGTTTTTCGCCAACCGATCCGGTTTTGTTTGCCGATGGAGGTATTTACGAACTCTGTGAAAAGGAAGGCATCCCCATTACGGTTCATAATTCGAGCGAAGGATTCTCAACCCACGCCAACTCCGTAAGGGTAAACGGTCTGGTGAACCTGAACAACCAGCTGGTTCAGATCGACAATGAAATTGTGCGTTTTGGTACTCCGTTTTTCTCTCTGCGCATGCGCACGGCCATAAAGGAAAGGGCTCTCACACTCAATCATCCGAAGATTTGGCGAAAGGTATTTGAAAAGTATCCCAACCTGAAGCTCGATTTGGCTCATTTCGGTGGAAAAGCGGAATTGTCGAAATTTGTAAACAGTGAAATTGATAAAACACGACTGACCAGTTCCGAATTCGCTTCGCTTTTGGACTTGTTCGACGACGAAGTGATCATCGATCTGGTAATAAAGAGTTACCAAAAGCGTGAGATGAAGTTTAAGAACAAACCGGTGCGCGTGGTGTATGTGCTGGATAAGAAAATGGCTGACGATGACCGTCGGATACTTTGGGAGGCGCTTTATCAGGTTGGTTGGCAGGATAACTGGTCGCGAACCATACTTGATATCATTTCAACCTTTCCCAACGCCTATACTGATGTATCGTGTTTTACCGATGGCGAAACGGTGGATAATGTCTATTCCATCAAGAGACCGCTCACCAATTTTAAAGCGAACGTATACGACCAGTTGCCCGATTCGGTTAAGAATAAAATTCTTTATGGCTCCGATTTCTTTTTTGTGTTGCTTTTTGGCCCAACCATGGAGAATTACATTGCCGAATTCAAAGAGGTTTTTGGAACAGAATTTGACCGTATTGCCAGCCGTAATCCCGAGCGGTTTCTGAATATCTAACCCTTATTTACAAGATATTCGAGAGCTTCTTCTTTGGTGTCGAACGCTAGCAGCTTATTTCGGACCGAAATGTTGTACGCTGCCAGTAACAATTTTTGGGTGCCGGTAATTCCAATGGCAGCATTCCGGATGGTACGTGAATCGAACAACTCTTTTGCATACTTTTTTACGACTTCCAGGTACTCGTTATTCGATAATGTATTGTGAAAGTTGCTCAGCTTCAAATAGAGCTCGTTGGTCCGCAAATATTCATTTCTGACCTCTTCCAGTACATCCAGTGAATCCTGAATCGTTTTGCAATGGGAATAATCGACATACAGTATCTTTTTCCCTTTGTATTCAATGAAAGAAACCCCGTCCATACACGTAACATTATCGTTAACCCTCAATTAGTAGAACAAAGTTAATCCAATGCTACGCAAAAGTCAATGGAGGGCGAAGGCATCTCCGGTGTTTTTATTATTTGTGAAATCGACGGTGTAGTTGATGGGTTTATTCAAGATAAAATTTTATTTTTGGCCTCGATTTCAAAAAATTAGCAAAAAGTATGGCTGAAGATGTTTTTAAAAAGCTGGTAGCCCATTGCAAAGAGTATGGGTTTGTGTTCCAAAGCAGTGAAATTTACGACGGGCTTGGCGCCGTGTACGATTACGGACAGAATGGCGTTGAATTGAAAAACAACATCAAAAAATATTGGTGGGATTCGATGGTGATGCTGAACGAAAATATTGTTGGCATCGATTCGGCCATCTTCATGCACCCTACCATCTGGAAGGCTTCTGGCCACGTCGATGCATTCAACGACCCGCTGATCGACAACAAAGATTCGAAAAAAAGATACCGCGCCGATGTGCTCATCGAAGAGCAACTGGCTAAAATTGAGGAAAAAATTAACAAGGAAGTTGAAAAAGCAGCCAAACGGTTTGGCGATTCGTTCGACGAAGCCCAGTTCCGTACGACCAATGGAAGGGTTCTGGAACATCAGGCAAAATGGAATGCCCTTCACGAGCGTTATTCCAAAGCCATGAACGAAACCAACCTGGAAGAGATGCGGCAGATCATCGTCGATGAAGAAATTGTTTGCCCAATCTCCGGAACCCGCAACTGGACCGAAGTGCGTCAGTTTAACCTGATGTTTTCGACCGAGATGGGCTCTACCGCAGATGGCGCCATGAAGATTTATCTTCGTCCCGAAACGGCTCAGGGTATTTTTGTTAACTACCTGAACGTGCAGAAAACCGGCCGCATGAAAATCCCGTTTGGGATTGCCCAGATTGGGAAAGCTTTCCGTAACGAAATTGTTGCCCGTCAGTTTATTTTCCGCATGAGGGAATTTGAACAGATGGAGATGCAGTTTTTCGTAAAACCGGGCACCGAACTCAACTGGTTCGAAAAGTGGAAAACCACCCGGATGAGCTGGCACCAGTCGCTTGGCTTTGGCGCCGAAAATTACCGTTTCCATGTGCACGAAAAGCTGGCGCATTATGCCAACGCAGCAGTCGACGTAGAATACAAATTCCCGTTTGGGTTTAAAGAGGTAGAAGGGATCCATTCCCGTACCGACTTCGATTTAAGCCAGCACCAGAAATATTCGGGCAAGAAAATTCAATACTTCGACTCCGAAACCAACGAATCGTATGTTCCGTATGTGGTTGAAACATCCATTGGTGTCGACCGCATGTTCCTTCAGGTATTGTCGGCTTCGTACAAGGAAGAAGAGGTAACCGATGCCAACGGACAGAAAGATACCCGCGTGGTACTTAGTCTGCCGGCTCCGCTTGCACCTTTCAAAATGGCGGTGATGCCGTTGATTAAGAAAGATGGCCTGCCCGAAAAAGCCCGCGAAATCATCGATTCACTCAAATTCGATTTCAATTGCACGTACGATGAGAAAGATTCGATCGGGAAACGCTACCGCCGTATGGATGCCATTGGAACGCCATTCTGTGTAACGGTCGACCACCAGACACTGGAAGACAATACCGTGACCATTCGTTACCGCGACACCATGGAACAGGACCGGGTGGAAATTTCAAAACTTGGGGCGATCATTTCAGACGCCGTAAGCATGAAAGGTTTGTTTGCAAAACTGAAATAGAAAATTTTTCAAAATAGAGGAAGAGGGTAAATCATTCGTGGTTTACCCTCTTTCGTTTTTAACTATGCCACAGGGAACTGGTGGTGGGAAAAAAAGCATCGGATTTCGTCCCTGAGAGCCAGCGACGAGAAAAGTGATGAAGAATGTCGTCCCTGGCTGCCAGCGACGAGAAAAGTGATGAAGAATGTCGTCCCTGGCTGCCAGCGACGAGAAAAGCGATGAAGAATGTCGTCCCTGAGAGCCAGCGATGAGAAAAGTGATGAAGAATGTCGTCCCTGAGAGCCAGCGATGAGAAAAGTGATGAAGAATGTCGTCCCTGAGAGCCAGCAATGAGAAAAGCGATGAAGAATGTCGTCCCTGAGAGCCAGCGGTCTTTTTGCGATAGAGTAATGCCCGTATGATGGGAGTAGAGGAAGGTTAAAAAAACGTCCTGCCGGGATTGACAGGACGTTTCGGGATCTATTTTGAAAACATTTTTGCTTTCATTGTTTTGAAGGCTGCGGATTTTGCCTGAATCATCGAACTGGTTTCAGCTCCTTCAGTATAATACCATTTCAGCCCGCTTATTTCAGTATCAGAAATTTCCAGGGTCATCGAAAAGTCTGTATCGGTTACAACCAAGTTCATTTTTATATAGGCAACGTTCCACCCTTTTTTTAGTGAGAGATCGTAGGTGGTTTTTGCAGAAACGGGAATACCCATTACCTCTTCTGTTTCGGTGACGGTGCCGCTGAAACTGGTATTTCTGTCGACATAAATATAGCCGGCAACGCTGGTTGAATATGAATCATCGGAGGTAACCGACTGTTCGAAAGAACCAACTGCAACTCCCGATTTGTAAGCTAAAAATTCAACACCGCATCCTTTTGCATTCTTGTCGCTTATTGTAATTTCGGTTGGATATTCAGCGTCCATCGCGGTGAGGTGGCTGTCATCTACCAATTTGGGTAAGGTTAATGAAAAACTGCCACTGGAATACGTTCCACTTGCCAGCGTGTAATACGTGTCTGTATCGGTAATCACAGCCTTTACTTCGTCGATTGACGAGTTGTAACTGGTACCTTCTTCAACTGTTGCATTAATGGTAACTGAGCTGCTTTCATCTTCGTCTTTGCTGCAGCCGGTAAAAACAGTCGCCACGCAAACAATGGCAACCATCGTGGAAAAGATTTTTTTCATAGATATTCTTTTAGATGCCCATCAGCTCCCAAATGAGCGTTTATACCGAAAAGCTAGCGAAGCTGTCCACATTTTACTGAATGATTGGAGGCTAGCAATAGCAAAGATATTTTCTTATTCCATGTAAAAAAATTTTATCCCATGTTTTAGCAAATCTTTCGAACTTTTTACTGTTGGGGAACCGTTTTTTACATTGCGCATAGGGGAAAACAGTGGTTGGCGTGTCTAAAAAACAGATTGGAGTTTATTTTACATCATTCCGGAAAAACGATGTGCCATGAATATTGAACGATTTTAACATTTAAAGCCATGAAAAAATTAATTATATTACTGATCGGAATTTCACTTTCTTTTTCACTCTCGGCACAGCACCGGGTTGTGTATGGAAGGGTGAATGTGTTTGAAAATTTGCAGTTATGCAATATCGTTGTTACCGCTAAAAAGACCGGGACCCAAACCCGGACCGACTCTCTGGGCAATTTTGCCATTGTATGCAAAGAGAAAGATGTTCTGGAGTTTTCGGGGAAAACCTTTTACAAAGAAAGGGTAAAGGTAAAACCAACCGATGACTCGGTTTTTGTGAATATGCGGTTTCTCGATGATCCCGAAAATGTTGAGCTGGCCATTGGGTATGGATACATCACCAAAGATAAGGCGACCCATGCTTATGCCGGGCTCTCCAATCAGGATGAGGATTTCTGTATCTATTCCGATATTTATGAGTTGATTAACGGGAGATGTGCTGGCGTAGAAGTTGAGCGACAGAGTAATTTTCCGGGAGCCGAACAGGAAATCGTGATCAGGGGAAAAAATTCCATTAATTTGTCCAATTGTGCCTTGTATGTGGTCGATGGTGTTGTGGTTTCGTACATTGCCGAAATATCTCCCTGTGATGTGAAAAGCATCAGCTTTTTAAAAGATGCCTCTGCTTCCATTTATGGATCAAGAGGAGCAGGCGGTGTGGTACTTATCGAGACGAAAAAAGGTATTTAACACGTTAGCAAAATAATCAGACTTTCTCAAAAAGGACCGTTTTTACAATCAAAGTTTAGATTTTTAGTAGTTGCCTCATATCTTCACAAAAGATATGAGGTTTTTTATTGAAATTTGTTTGGTTCATTCTTAATTAATTCATCATGACAGACGCTAAAAAGAGATTTTCGTTCCGGTCCCGGGTTAAGAGCTTTGGATATGCCCTGAGAGGTATTTTTGATTTTTTCTTGGGTGAGCATAATGCCCGGGTTCATCTGTTCGCTGCGGTTGCGGTAATTGGTATGGGGATTTGGCTTTCCATTTCAGTCACCCAATGGATGGTGGTGATCCTTCTTATCGGGGTGGTTTTTATGGCCGAACTTTTCAATACGGCCATCGAAAAATTATGCGATTTGGTAATCAGTGATTTTAACCCGAAAATAAAGAAGATTAAGGACCTGTCGGCGGCGGCTGTTTTCGTTGCGGCAATTACTGCGGCGATCATTGGTCTTATCATTTTTGTTCCTTCTTTTATAAATAAATAGATTAGGCTGTAAAAGGGTAAGGGAAAAGTATTCTTGCTTTGTCTAAGAATTAGAAGATGGTTCCGGACTATTTTCCGATAAAAAATACAATGAGTAATTGGTAAATCTTGGATTATGAAACGAGCATGTTTGCTAACGACACAAACACGGATGAAAATTCACATGCGAGTTCCCTGCCTGCCGGACAGGCTGGCATCCGGCCTTAATAAATAAATTATTTTCGGATGAAAAAGATCATTTTAATCGCACTCGGAATTCTATTTTCTGTCTGCCTTTTTGCCCAACATCGGGTTATTTATGGCACAGTGAATGTTTTCAATAACATGACTTTGGCAAATGTTGTGGTCTCTGCTAAAAAAGCAGGAACCAAAACCACTACCGATTCACTGGGCAATTTTGCCATTGTCTGTAATGAGAAAGATGTCCTGGAGTTTTATGGAAAGACCTTTTACAAAGAAAGAATACGGGTTAGGGCCACCGACGATTCGGTTAAAGTCAATATGAAGTTTCTCGACTCTCCCGAAAATGTTGAGATGGCTGTTGGTTATGGCTATATTACCAAAGACAAAGCAACTACTGCGGTTGCTGCGCTGACGGGTTCGAGGGACGATTTTTGTTCGTACCGGGATATCTACGAATTGATTAGCGGGCGGTGCGCCGGGGTGAATGTAAACAATTCGAGCTTCCTTCCCGGATCAGAAAAAGATGTGACGATTCGGGGGATAAACTCCATCAATGCGAATGGACCCCTTTATGTGGTTGATGGTGTAACTGTCTCGGAGATCGCCAACATAGTCCCCTGTGATGTGAAAAGAATCAGTTTTTTGAAAGATGCTGAAGCGTCAATTTATGGCTCACGGGGTGGTGGAGGAGTCATCCTCATCGAGACCGTCAAAGCTTCCGACCTTCGATAAAGATCAATCATTGTAATGAGAGCCGCAGATCTTAAAACAGGATGTGCGGCTCTTTTTTTACTCTTTCTTTTGGCATTGGTCGACCAATGCAATGGTGTGATTTAAGAGATCGGCTCCGCCGAGGTCGCCATGCCCCGGGATCACAATTTTAACCGAAGGGTATAAGTCGATAATCTGTTGAACGGTTGATTTCCATTCGCCAACGACCGCATCCTGAAGATTTCCCGGAGAGGTTGAAGCAGCACTTTTAATCAGGCAGCCACCAAACAGGATTTGTTGATTGGGGAAATAGACCACGCAATTGTCTGCCGTGTGTCCGCCACCTAGGTAGCGGCATTCAACAGGAATTCCTTCAAAATTGAAAAAATAACTTCGGTCGTAGGTGGTATCGGGGAGTGGCAGGTTTAGCTCGTTGCATTTTGCTTTGGTTCGCTGGTTGAGAAATGTTTTTACACCGGCCGATTTCAGGTATCCCATTCCGCCAATGCAGTCGACATGAAAATGGCCACCGGTAAAAAGGATCAAATCAACGTTCATCGAGTCTTTCAAATACCCAAAAAGTTTTGCTGTTGTTTCGGGCGATGAAGGAGAGTCGATCATAAAGGCTTTTTGGTTTTTAATGGCTAGCAAACCGTTTGAAGATACCTTTCCAAAGCCGGGAATATTATCAATGGTCTGGTGCATGTAAAACCCGTCGGCTAATCCGATCAGTTCAATGTTGTCGGCAACATGAATGTTTTTGCCTGCACCAAAGGCATTCACGCATAAAGCAGTGATGAAGATGAGTAAAAGTGATTTTTTTTTCATGGTAAAAAGTGATTTATCGAACATTAAAATAGTGTGTTTCTGCATTCTTTCGATACCAGCGACCTTTCGAAGTTAATCAGCCATCTTTTTCGTTCGATGCCTCCCCGGTATCCGGTTAATTTGTTCCCGGAGCCAATCACCCGGTGGCATGGGATCACCAGCAAAATGTCGTTGTGTGCATTGGCGTTGGCAATGACTCGGGTGTAATTTTTTCTGCCGGTTTCACGGGCAATTTCCTCATAGAACCTGGTTTCTCCAAAAGGAATATTGCGGACAATATGCCAAATTTTCTGTCGAAGTTCGCTCCCCTGAAGATCCAGATCGATCGAAAAGTTCATGCGATTTCCGGAGAAATATTCCTTCAGCTGATCTTCCAGCTTGGAAAGAAACGTGTTTTTCGATTGAATCAGTTCAACCGTACGGTCGGGAAAGAACTTTTCAATATAAGGTTGAGCCGGTTCTTCGAACTGAAGCAGGATGATTCCTTTTTCAGAGGAGCAGGCGATCATTTGACCAATCGGTGTCTCGATATGACTGAAATAAATTGATCTCAAAATACGTTCAACTTATCTTTTTGACGAATTTCCTTTGCATAATTACTCAAATATTGAGTTGATGATACCCATTCCGGATGAAAAAATTCTAAAGAATAATTGGCCGATTGGGATACGTATTTTTCATTTCAAAATTGTCTTATTAATAGCGGCTTTTATTACTTTGGCCAGCCTTAACCTGATAACCCTTTGTTCATGATTCGTCGGTTTATACTCGTATTCTCTGTTTTGATTGGGATGTGGATCGCGTCTTCGGCTCAGTCGTCGTTTAATCAGCTTGTTTCATCCGACACCATGAAGGTTCAGTTTAGCCAGCCCGGCGGTCTTTATAAAAATGCGTTCGACCTGAAGCTAAAAAATACTGATCCGTCG
>Ga0116170_10004771_pt1 | contig 12312 bp, 8 predicted proteins | sample AD_JPNHW1_MetaG_FD_89797 | JGI IMG/M metagenome (GOLD analysis project Ga0116170, IMG submission 89797) | Active sludge microbial communities of municipal wastewater-treating anaerobic digesters from Japan - AD_JPNHW1_MetaG | ecosystem: Engineered > Bioreactor > Anaerobic > Digestate | place... | reverse complement strand
TCGCCCATTTTGATCATGCGCCCCAGGTCCCAACCCACCAGGGCGGAATGCCGGGTGGCCGCGTCCATGAACCAGTCCAGGTAAACCTGGTTGTTAACATGCCCCAGCTCGTCTATCTCGCCCGGCACGACAGCGCGCTCGAATTCGAATATTTTTGAAACGGCCATATTTTTACCTCGGGCCGGGCTTTCTGCGTCACGCCGGCTAAACTAATAATACTATCCCGGCGCGCCCCCAGTCAACAGCGGGAAGCAAAGCCGCGCCGACGGAAAAACGCGCGGCCCGCGGGCCGGCACCCGTCTTCATCGGCTTGTCCGGAAGGATCTTCTCCGCCAGCCCCGGGCGTGACGGCTTCGACGCTAAAGTTACGTTCTAAAGCTCCCCGCTGCCGGCGCGGCGTATCGAGCCGTGACCGAATTTTTTCCGTATCGCTTCAATGGCCCGGTGCGCTTTTTCGCGCCTGCCGTCCAGCTCGTCTTCAAAAAGGCTTTCCTTTTCCTCCGCCGGGATCAGCCCGGAGACTTTCACGCCCAGCAGCCGCACTTTCTTGTCGCCGCGCAAGAAAGCGCGGTACAGCCCAAGGATCTCTTCACCTATAACGTCGGCGTAGTTGCTGGCCAGCGCCATGGTGCGGGCCCGGGTATGGGTTTCGAAGCCCTCCAGCCGGATCTTGAGCGTGACGGTGCGGCCTTTAAGCCCGGCCTCGCGCAGGCGCGAGGAAACCTTGTCAGCCAGCGCCAGCAGCGACTCTTTTATTTCCCTGGGCGAGGAAGTATCCGCCTCAAAAGTTATTTCGTTCGAAACCGATTTCACGCCCTCTTCTTCGGCGACTTCCCTGTCGTCGGTCCCGCCGGCCAGTTGGCGCAGGTATGCAGCGTTCTTGCCGAGGAACTCCAGCCGGGAAAGGTCGCAGGCGGCCAGTTGGGCAATGGTGTTTATTCCCTGCTCCCTGAGCAGAGCGGCGGTCTTCGGGCCAAGGCCGCCTATCCTTGAAATATCCAACGGCGCCAGGAAAGCGGCCGCGCCGCCCGCCGCCACAACCACTAAACCGTCCGGCTTTTCCAGGTCCGAGGCTATTTTAGCGGCGAGCTTGGTGGGCGCAAGTCCTACCGAGCAGGTCAGGCCGGTCAGTTCTTTCACGCGGGCTTTAATTTTTTTGCAGGTCTCCAGCGGCCCGCCGAACAGCTGCGCGCTGCGCGTGATATCGAGATAGGCTTCGTCGATGCTTACCTGTTCGATATCGGGCGTGAACTCGTAAAAGGCCGACCTGATGGCCTTGGAGGCGGCTTCGTATCGTTCAAAATCCGGCGGCAGGTAGATCCCCTGCGGGCAGCGGCGCCACGCCTCGGAGATGGGCATGGCCGAGCGCACGCCGAACTTGCGCGCCTCGTAGGAGCAGGTGGAAACTACGCCCCGCCCGCGCCCGTCTTTGGGGTCCGCGCCGATAATGACGGGCCTGCCCCGCAGCGCCGGGTTGTCGCGTTGCTCGATGGCCGCGAAAAAAGCGTCCATGTCCACGTGCACTATGCTGCGGTCGGGCATAGCTACTTCACCGTCAGCTCCATCCCGGCCGAATGCGCGGCGAATTCCGGCGCGTACATGGACTGCAGCACGGCCGCGCCGATGCGGTAAGTGCCGGGCGTGGTGGGCCGCAGGCGGTACTTCAGCACATACTCGCCGTGCGGCAGCCATTCCACGAAGAAGTTCGTCAGCGAGTCACGCGGCTCTTCGTAGCGGGACAGCTGGTCCCAGCGCCAGCCGCTGAGCAGCCCCTCGCCTTCAAAGCCGGCGCCGCGCGGGTCCTTGAGGTGCACATATTCGAACTGGCTGCGCGTGTTCACCGTAAGCTGCACTTCCAGCTGGTCGCCAACGGCCACCGTGTCGCCGCTGGCGAGGGGTTTGAGCGCGTAAGTTTCCCCTTCCTTTACCCGGCTGAAATACCTGCGCGAAACGTTCATCATCCCGGCCGGCGATTCTTCGGCGGGGCGGCTGGTAGTATAAATGCCGGTCAGCGAGGCGAAGGCCAGCCCGGGACCGTCCTTGGCCACTTTCGCGGTAACCGGCGACCTGCGCGCCTCCTCGCCGTACCTGGACCACCGCAGCGGGCGCTGCACCCAGTCGAAGGGCTTCAGTTCGCGGGCCTCTGAGACTTCGCCCCACTTTATATCGAGCTTCTCCGCTCTGTCCAGCGCGCCTTTCTTCTTCATGACGTCCAGCAGCGAGTAGATAGCGGCCGCGCTGGCCTTGGTGGATTTCCACACGCCGGCCTTACGGCTGAACAGCAGCCACTTCACCATGCCGGGAACCCTGGCGTCGGCGGGGCGCACGGCCAGCAGTGTGCGCAGCAGGAACGCGTGTTTTTCCACCGTGTCGTTATACCACAGCCAGGAGATTTTCTCCGGAGTCCAGTAAACGCCGGAAACCGCGTCCTCGCGCGCGCCGTCCATGGCGCGGGCCAGGTAGCTCTCGGAGAGCGGCCTGTCGCCCAGGCGCAGCCACACCTGCGAGGCGTAAGCCTTGCCGAAGGCGGTCAGGGCGTTGGAATACTTGTCCGCGTATTGCGCCCATTTGCGCGCGTAAGCCGCGGCGGTCCTGCTCTCCGGCCAGTCGGCCGGGAAAGAAGTCACCACGTAGGCGGCATACAGCAGGAACGAAGTTTCCCCCGGCTCCGGCTTCATATGCCCGGGGATCTCGGCCAGCACATAGCGCAGCGCCTTCTGGGCCGCCCCACGGGGAATTTCCACGCCGTAGCGCGCGGCCTCGGCCATACCGTCCAGGACATAAAGCGTCATATACAGGCTGGCATGCCCGCCCGGGAACCAAGGGAAGGAACCGTCGCTGTTCTGGTAGCTCACGAGCTTGTTGAGCGAGCTTTCTTTTTCCGCGCCGACCACTTTCGGGTCCAGCAGGTCTATGGACGGCAGCGACGATCTGGTTCCCTGGGAAGTTTCCTCCCACGGGGTTTCCATCAGCGTCATCAGGCGCACCGGGTTATCGCGCTCCCACGCCGGCGTCAGCGTAGCGCGCCGGGGGATATTCTTAACGGCGGCGGCCAGTTCGGGATACTTTTTGTAGAAGCTGTTGGTGATGGCCAGCGGCACGTAACGGTTCAGCAGCTGGTCGGTGCACTCATAGGGATACTGCACCAGGAAGGGAAGGCTGTTGAGCACCGTAAGGATCAGCTGCGGCTGCACCTCCAGGTGCAGGGACTCCATCTCGCGGGCCGGATCCTCCTTCTCCAATTCGGTAAGGGTCAGCTTTTCAGCAGCCTTGCCGTTGAGCGCTGTCACCCGGGAAGCGATAAGCCGCTCCCGCGAAGGCAGCACCGGCAGGTCGTTCTCCTGCGCGTCGGAGAAAGCCCCCGCCCGCGCGACGATGCGCGCCTTGTAGGCCGCCATCCCGGCGGGAGCCGTCACCGGCCAGCGCAGCGCCACCGTGGCGCCGGGCTTCAGCGTGAAAGACTTTGTCAGTCCGGCCAGGCCGAACTTCTGCGCGGCCTCCTGGCCGTCCAGAGAAACCTCCAGCGCGGCCTCGCCGGAAAGCTCCAGCTCCGCCTGGCTGCTCAGCACGGCGGTTATCTCCGAGCGATCGCCCTCGCGCAGGAACCTGGGGATATCCAGCCTGGCCATAAGTTCCTTGCGGGTGACGGTCTCGGCTGAAAAATTCCCGGTCTTAACGTCCGGCGTTATTACAGCGGCGCTTATTTTCCAGGAGGTGAGCCTTTCCGGGATGCGGAAGCTGAAGGGGCCGCTGCCCCGGGTGATCTTCAGCTGCGGGTTGAAATACGCGGTCTCGGAAAAATCCTTCCTGACAGCCGCGGCCTCAGGTTCGGCGGAATCTTTTTCCTCTTTCATCAAGGCTGCCTGCGGCGCCGCTACGGATTTGGCGCGGGCCATGCCGCCCCTGACCGGGGCCGCGCCCATCGAGGCGCCCGCCAGGGATGTTTCCATCAGCGCGCTGTCCGCCATCAGCTCATTGCTTTCGAACGCCATGCCCTTCGAGAAAAAGCGGCCCCAGCCGCCGCGGCCCGCGCGGGAGGAGTTTATCCGCAGCGACGGGAACTCTTCTTCGGCCGCCGCCTTGTTAAAAAGCTCGTACATGCGGCTTATCAGCCCGGTTCTTATCGGGAACTGCGTAAAATTGGCGGCGAACAGCGAACCTGTGCCGCCGGAATAGCTGAAGCGCGCGGGATACAGGGCCTCCTGCCAGCCGCCTGCCGCCCGGGCGTAGTACTCCAGCGAACGGTCGAAGATCCTGACGGTTCCCTCGCCCTCCGCCGGCTTGCCGGAAGCGTCGGCTGCCTTGAGCGCCCAGCTCGCCTCCTGGCCGGGCTTGAGGGTTTTGTCGTAAGCCAGCGAAACCGAAAGCTTGCGGTCGGCGCGCGGAACGGCAGCCCCCGCCATGGCAGAGTAAACTCCGAAATCCCCGGCGCCGAACCACCTTAACGCGAAACCGCCGCGGTGGGAGGCGTCGACCTTGAAGGAAAGCAGCGACACGCCGCTTTTATCTATCGTCCGCTGCTCCAGAATAAAGTCTCCGGCCAGCACTTCGGCGTACTTTACGCCTTTCAGGGCGGCGGCCCCCACCAGCGCCCGCGCGGTCTCGCCGGGCTGGTAGGAAGCCCGCTCGAAAAGGGCGACGGGAGGAAGCTTCAGCGACGAGGTTTTCGCGGCCGGGTCGGCTGAAACGAGGATGATGGCGGAGGCGGATTCCCCGCCCCACGGGTCTTTGGCTTTCAGGCGCAGCCTGTAGACGCCCTCCGGCAGCGCTTTCAGTTTCACGGCCGTAGGCGCGCCGGCGGAGAAGTCCAGGTCGCCGCGCGCGACAACGGCGCCATCCGGCACGGAGTCAAAAACCTGCTCCAGCGAAGGATTATGTCCGAACTGCCCGCCCCAGGCTGCCGGCGGAGGGAAGTCCGGTGTTTTTTCAAGCCGCAACACTTCATAACCGCCGCTGCCGGCGCTCTGCACGTCGTTTAGGTTCATCAGCCGCGCCTGGAAGCCGGCTTTTTTATCCGCCGTGAAAAAACCGGCGTCTGGGGTTATGTCGAAATTATAGGCTTTCGCGCCGGCGTTATAAGAGCGCGCGTCGGTTATGGTCCGTCCGCCCGCGTCGCGCGCCTCCGCTTCCACCCTGAAGGACGAAGGATACTGCGCGTAGGCTTCGCTCTCGGCGCCGGGCGTGAATTCCACGGTGAACCTGCCTTCGGCGTCGGTGCGCGCCGTTCCCGCGGCGAATTCCGAATTTCCGGCCGGGGCGTAACACCAGTTCCACCACCAGGCGTACCACGGGACGTAGCGCGACCTGGTCACGCGGTATTTAACGTCCGCGTCGGGCACCGGCGAGCCGAAATAGTATTTAACAAAACCCTCGACCTTCGCGGGCTGCCCGTAGCGGAAGGCGCCGGAGGCGTCTTTAAGCTTTACCTCGAATTCCGGACGTTTGTACTCCTCCACCTGGAAAGCCAGGTCGCCGGAGAAATTGCTGCTGTATTCCCTGAGGCTGCCGCCCAGCCGGTACTGCCCCAGCAGGCGCCCGGCCGGCAGTTCAAAAGAGCCGGCCGCGCTGCCCATGGGCCCGACGGCGAATTCCTTACTGAAGAACTCCTGCCACCCGGCGTCGCGCGCGGTAACCTTGACCTTCGCCGCGCCCCGGTAAACCCTGTACCCGCCCGGGACCCGCTCCAGCACCGTGGCCTTGAAGCTCACTTTCTGCCCCGGCCGGTATACCGGCCTGTCGGTTTCCAGCCTTATCTCCACCGGCTCGGGCGCCGAAAAGCCCGTCCCGCGGGCGTAGGCCCACAGCGCGTACGCGCCGCCGGAGGCCAGCAGCGGGTCCGCCTGAAAATACTGGCCGCCCCCGTGCTTGACGGAGACCGTCTCCGCCACGGCGGCGCGGCCCTCGCCGTCGGTGCGCAGGGAAGAGCGCTCGATCGTCTGCGAATAGTTGCGGCCATGGAAGACTTCAAGCGGGGCGTCGCCCAGCGGCCGTCCGGTCAGCGCGTTGACGGCGTAAAAATGGAAGAGCTCCGGCCTCTCGGTACGCACCGGGCCCGCGCCGGGATCGGAAAAGACGAAGTTCTCCGGATCGCCTTTAACGCCGCTGGTCCCCAGCAGGAAAATATCGGTCACGTTCACCACGGCCGCGCTGAGCAGGGAAGAACCCGGCGAGAATTCCCCGTCGCCGCTGGCGACCAGCACATACAGCCCCTTCTGCAACGGCGGCGGCAGTATTTCCTGCGTTTTGAACTGGTAAGGCGCCGGATAATTAATTACCGCTCTCCAGTTAATTTCCTGTTTTTTCGCCAGGAAACTTTCCGCCGCGTCGTTTGACAGCGAACGCAGGGGGTTAAAACTCTTCCCGTTGTCCGGCTGCAGGCGGCTAAGCTCTTCCGGCGAGGTTTTATAGAGCCGGAAATACAGGGCCGGCAAATTCCGGGCGGTCACCGTCAGCAGGCCTTTGCCGGGCGGCGGCGCGGGGCGGGCGCTGAGCTGCAGTTCCGGCATTTCAATACGGGCCCTGATCTTATCAGCCTCCACGGCGGGACGCGAGCCGGGCGCCAGCTTAACAGCCTGCGCGCAGAATTCCACCGCCGCGGCATAGGCGGAAGCGTTCTCTGAAATGGCCGCGGCCTCGTAAGCGGCCTGGGCCCGCGCCAGCGCGGAGGGCAGGGCGCCCGCCCAGGCTTTAAGGACCTCAAGGGCGGCCGGGTTGAATTTTGCCGGGGCAAAACCCGTGAACAGGCCGCTGTTGGCCTGCGGCAGCAGCAGGCGCTTTATGCGCCAGAAGCCGGCCGCGGTTTCGCGTCCCGCGGGCGCCGCCGCGGCGTCCTCCAGGATGGCGGCCGCTTTAGCGCCGGGCCCCAGCGTAGCGGAAAAATCAGCTTTATAGTTTTCGACCGCCAGCTCCTGCGCCGGCCGGGTCCTACCCGCCTCCGGGACCTCCTCCGTCAGGTAGCCGGTCCAGCGCCCGACGATAAAATCCCAGAGCGTGGGAGCGTAGTCCAGCGTAGTTTTTTTTACGTCCACGAAATACGCCTCTTCCCGCAGCGGGCGCAGCAGCAGTTCATGGCGCAGTTCCCACAGCGCGTCGTAGTCGCGGCCGATGCCGGCGCGCCACTGCCCGGAGGTCAGTTTGGTCACGTCCGCGGAGCCCCGCTGCTCGTCCGCCGGCAGCGAATAACCGTACTGCCTGAGGAATTCCCTGCCGGTTTCGGCGCGCAGCAGCAGCAGGCGCGCGCGCCAAAGGGGGTCCTTGGGCAATTTTACGGCCGCCAGGCGCTGGGCGGCTTCGCCGTAGCGCGTCAGCAACGCCTCGCACTCGGCGGCTCGGTAAACGGCGCGCAGCCCCTCTTCGCCCGGCTGTGCCGCGGCTTTGGAATAATAGCTCAGGGCTTCCTGGTATCGGCCCTTTTCGAACAGGTCCGCGGCGTTCTTTTCCTCCGCGGGCGCGGCGCTGAGCGTCGAGGCCAGCGCTAACAGAATTGCAAAAAGTTTCATTATTCCCCCCTTGCGCGGATATGAGTTCTACCGCTTCAGCAGATACAGGCAGACGCCGGCCAGAACAAGTATAAAAACCGCCGCCAGCCTGGCGGCCGCCGCGAAGCCCGGGCTTTCCGCGGAGGCCGCGCGCTCAATTTTTTTCAGAACACTCTTAGGACCCATGGCTCTTCCTCTCAGGGCCGCCGCGCGCGCAGGTCGCCGCGCACTACCAGCATCAGGTTCAGGCTGTCGGCAGCGCCCAGCCTGAAGGCGGGCGAGCGCAGGTTCAGGACCTGGTGCCAGCGCAGCTCCAGCCCCGCCTGCGTATTTCCGCGGAAAGGGAACACTACACCGGCTCCCAGGTTAAAGCCGCCGTTCCAGCCGGCAGCCGCGCGGTAAAAATCCGCTCCCGACCTGAAAGCGGAATAGCTCCAGCGATAAAAACCTGCGCCCAATAGCCCGTAGCAGCTGGCGGCGCCCTCCGCGGCCGAAACCTTGACGAAAGGGGTCAGCGCCGCCATCGTCAGGGCCAGGCCGGAAATATCGCGGCTCTCATAACGCGCGGCGTAGAAGGAATCTATCCCGTAACTGAACAGCGCGTCGACCCTTTTTGAAACGCCCAGCGTAACGGCGGGAGCCGGCTTGAACCCGGAAGTCGCGTCACCCCAATGGCCGCCGAAAGGCAGCGAGGCCCCGGCGCCGGCGGAGATATAACCTGCCACATAGCCGCCAGGCTTGGCGGGTACTCCGGGAAGGTCCCCGGCGGCGGCCGGCAGCGCGCACAGGAATATAGACAGGGCCGCGCCGGCGACGTTCACCGCTGCGTCCCGGGCTGCACGCCGATGCCGGCCTTTATCCCGTCCAGGGTGTAAACCCCGTCCCGGGAAAGGAAGGAGGAAGTGCCTTTCATCCCGCTGCCTTTTATGAAGAACGGGATATCGATATCGATAAAATCGAAACCGCCCAGGCCGCCGGCGAAATGGGCGGCGGCGGAAGAAGCGAGCTCGCTCTCCACCATCTCGCCCATCATCAGTTTTATCCCGCGGGCGCGCGCCAGCGCCCACACCTCGCGGGCGCGCAGGAACCCCAGCTTGGTAAGCTTTATATTTATCGCCGTAACGGCTTTCCTTTTTATCAGGTTGAAGACGTCGTCCAGCGAATAGGCCGACTCGTCGGCGCAGACAGGCATCGGAAGCTTTTTAGACAGGTAGGCCAGCCCGTCGATATCGTCTTTGGCCACCGGCTGTTCGAGCACCGCCGGCCGGATGCCCCTGCGGGCGAGGTCTTTCATGAATTTCTCCGCCTCTTTGGCGGTACAGGCGCAGTTGGCGTCCAGGTAGATGGCCGCGCCGGGGGCGGCTTTTTTAACGGCCTCCAGCCGTCTGAAATCCTCGTCCATGTCCGCCCCGGTCTTCACCTTGAAGATCCTGAACCCCTGCCGCCGCATTTTCTGCGTAAAGTCGTAAGCCGCGTCCGCCTTGCCTATCACCACGGTGACGTCGGTCTTAAGGGCGGCCGTCCTGCCGCCGAAGAATTTCCACAGGGAAACTCCCTGCAGGCGGCAGACCAGGTCCAGCACGGCCATCTGCGCCGCGGCCAGCGCCGCCCGGTTGCCGTCGAGCTGCTCCTCCAGGAGGCACAGCAGCTTAAGGTAGTTGGCGGAGTCCTTGCCCTGAAGCGCTTTGCCGGCCGCCTGCAGGCTCTTCACGCTCTGGGCGCGCGTCTCGCCGGTGATATGCGTGGCTATGGCCGCCTCGCCCCAGCCGCACTGCCCGCCGGCGGTTTCCAGGCGAAAAACCGCGTTCGCGAGGCTGCTGTGGCTGCCGCTGGAGATGGTGAACGGCGTGAAAAGTTCCGCGTCGAGATTTTTTACCGAGAATTTTTTTATTATAGTGTCTTTCATAATTCCTCTGTTTTCTAATTAAGTTTTTTCCGCAGGCTGTCGGCGCGGAAGGCGTCGCGCTCCTCAGGGGTGAGAGCTCGCCCGGCCGCGGCCTGGATATGCGCCGGCTGCATCAGCAGCGTAAGCTGGTTGAACGTGCTGAAATCCAGGCCTATGGCCCAGCCCATGGCGGCGCCCATGCGGGCCAGGGACATGTTCTGCATGAATTCGCCGTAGGAAATAGAGCGCGCATGCCTGAGCACGCCCAGCGCGCGGAAGACGGCGTCCTCGGTCCTGAGCTTGCCGGGCCCGGTCAGCAGCTGCTCCCGGGCGTCTATCTCCTGGCGGATGAGGTTGCGGATCACCGTATCCATGTTCCGGCAGAATTCTTCTTCGCTGCGGCCCAGGCACGCGGCGTTGGAGACCTGGTAGAAATCCCCCAGCACATAGGTGCCCTCGCCGTAGATCCCGCGGGCGATCACGCCCAGGCGCGAAAGGCTTTCCAGGGCGCCCGGCATGCGGCCCAGCCGGGCCAGGGCCGGCAGATGGGCCAGGCAGGAGATCCTGATCCCCGTGCCGGCGTTGGTGGGGCAGGCGGTAAGGAACCCGAACTTCCCGTCGTACGAATAGGAAAGCCCGCCGCCCAGCGCCTCATCGAGCTTCAGCGCGGACCTATACGCTTCATCGATGGCGAACCCGGCGCTGAGACATTGCAGGCGCAAGTGGTCTTCTTCATTGACCATCACCGACAGGTCCTCGTCGCTGGAAACGGCGACGCCGGCGGCCAGGAGCGTAGCGGCCAGGACGGGAGAAATATGGTGGCGCTCCGCCAGGAAATTTTTTTCCTGAGGGCTGAGCGTCTCGGTCCTGAAAAAATGCCCCCGCGAAAACAAGCCGCTTTCTTTTACGGCCGTTAAAGCGAGGCGCCTTATTTCGGTAAGCCGGGCCGGCGCGGCCCGGTTGGTGAACGCGAAGCCCTCCAGGTTCCTGGCGAAGCGGACGCGGGTGGAGAAGATCATGTCGGGCCACGCGCCCCGGGCGTTGGCCCAGGCCACATAAGGGCGAAACCCCTTTGCAAGGTCAGCCACGCCGGTTCTCCAGCTCGCGGAGGGCGTCGCGCAGGCGGGCGGCCGTCTCGAAATCCTCTTTCTCCACCGCCGTCATGATGGCCGTCTTCAGGGCTTCCAGCCGGCGCGCCGCGCCGGCTTTCGAAAGCTTAGGAGCGCCGCCGCCGGCATAGGCCCTTCCGGTGTGGCGCGCGGAGCCGTGGATGCGCTTCATCAGCTCGGTAAGCTGCGGCTCAAAACTTTTATAGCAAGCCGGGCAGCCCAGTCTCCCGGTCTCCCTGAACCGGGAATACTTCAGGCCGCAGGCCCGGCAGGCCAGGGCCCCGCGCTCAGCCGGCAGGAAATCGTTGAGATATCCGTTCATGTTGCCGACTATGTCCGAAATATTGAAGATGCCGGTCTCGGCGCCGAAGGCGGCGCTTTTCTTCGCCGCGCAGCCCTCGCAGAGATGCACCGTCGTGACCTTATTATTGACCGCCAGTTTTAAAAAAACGGCGGCGGGGGCTTTATGGCACTCTTCGCAAAGTTTCATGCCTGGGCCTCCAGCCTGCCCGCGGTCATCCGCAGCACCCTGTCGGCGCGGTGCGCGGCCTCGTCGTTGTGGGTCACCATCAGCACGGCGGCCCCCAGCCCGGCGGCGCGCCGCAGGTCGTCGAGGATCACGCCCGAGTTGTGGCGGTCCAGGTTGCCGGTGGGTTCGTCGGCGATGAGCAGGGCGGGACTGTTGCGCAGCGCCCGCAGCATGGCCGCGCGCTGTTTTTCCCCGCCGGAGATCTCCATCGGGAATTTGCCGGCTATGGACTCCAGGCCGAAGCGTTTAAGCAGCTCCAGGCCGCGGCCAGGCCCCCCCCCGCCCAGCAGGCGGGCGGGCATCTCTATGTTCTCCAGCACCGTAAACTCAGGGAGCAGCGAATCGAACTGAAAAACGAAACCGATATTTTTCAGGCGCAGCACGGCTTTTTCGGACTCGTCCAGGTCGCCCAGGCTGCGCCCGAAAAGTTTTATCTCGCCGCTGTAGGTGTCGTCCAGCAGGCCGATAATATTCAGGAAGGTGGACTTGCCGGAGCCTGACGGCCCGACGATGGAGACGAATTCGCCGCGGGAAATGGAGAATTCCAGCTCTTCGAGCACGAGGATCTGCTCGCGCCCCTGGGTGTATGCCTTGCTCAGGCCCGAGATCTCGAGTATCTTATCCATAGCGTATCGCGTCCACCGGGCTTACTTTCGAAGCGCGCAGCGCCGGGTAAACGGCGCTGAGCATGCACAGCGCATAGCTCACGGCGGCGGTGGCCAGGATGTTCCACAGCTTAAGCTCCACCGGCACCTTCGTAACGTAATAGATGTCCGCCGGCAGTTCCACCACCGGGTAAACCGCGATGAACACGGAAAAACCGACGCCCAGCAGCACGCCCAGCGTTATCCCGGTGATAGCGATCAGGTTCCCCTCCCAGAAGAAGACGCGGCGGATGAAGCCGGGCCCGGCGCCCAGCGCGCGCAGGATGCCGATGTCGCGCAGCTTTTCCACGCTCATCATCAGCAGGTTGGAGGCGATATTGAAAGTGGCCACCAAAATGATCAGGGCCAGCACCAGCGACATCACGAACTTCTCCAGTTTCAGCGCCGCGAACAGCGTCTGATTCATGTCCGCGTAAGTCTTGACCGTATACGAGAAACCCAGCGCCTTGCGCAGGTCCGCCGCGGCCGCGGGCGCGGCGTTAATATTTTTCAGCCGCACTCCCACCCCGTTAGCCCCGCCTCCGAAACCGAAAAAATCGCGGGCCGCGTCCATGGAGCAGTAGGCCATGGTATTGTCGAACTCGTAATAGCCGGTGCGCACCAGGCCGGCAACCCTGAACTTCCGCATTTTAGGCAGTATGCCCAT
>Ga0116170_10004770_pt1 | contig 12314 bp, 11 predicted proteins | sample AD_JPNHW1_MetaG_FD_89797 | JGI IMG/M metagenome (GOLD analysis project Ga0116170, IMG submission 89797) | Active sludge microbial communities of municipal wastewater-treating anaerobic digesters from Japan - AD_JPNHW1_MetaG | ecosystem: Engineered > Bioreactor > Anaerobic > Digestate | place... | reverse complement strand
TGAGCTTCCGTTGAAACTGCCGATGGTGCAAAGCTATGAGCCGACGGATGACGGGGAGTCGCCGCTCGCACACCTGACCGATTGGGTAAACACGGTTTGCCCTGTTTGCGGCGGCCATGCGAAAAGAGAAACAGACACAATGCCGCAGTGGGCAGGGTCTTCCTGGTATTTTCTGCGTTATTGCGACCCTTTCAATGAGAAAGCTATCGCCTCAAAGGAAGCGCTGGAATATTGGACGCCTGTCAACTGGTATAACGGCGGGATGGAGCACACCACACTGCATTTGCTGTACAGCCGTTTTTGGCATAAGTTTCTTTTCGACATCGGGGTTGTTCCCACCGGCGAGCCGTATGCCAAGCGTACGAGCCACGGTATGATTTTGGGCGAAAACGGGGAGAAAATGTCGAAGTCAAGAGGCAATGTGGTTAATCCCGACGATATTGTCAACGAATACGGCGCGGATACCATGCGCCTTTATGAGATGTTCATCGGCGATTTTGAAAAAGCGGCGCCTTGGAATTCGGCGAGTATAAAAGGCTGCAAGCGTTTTATCGACAGAGTTTGGTCCCTGCAGGAAATCGCAGACAGCAGCGAGGATTACCGCCCCGGGCTGGAAGGCGACATACACAGAACCATCAAAAAGGTTACGGGCGACATAGATAATTTAAAAGCAAACACCGCTATTGCCGCGATGATGACCTTATTGAACAGATTTTATGATTCCGGCAAAGTCACAAGGAGCGAAATCAAAACGCTGCTGCTGCTGCTGAACCCCTTTGCCCCTCATCTTACGGAAGAAATGTGGGAAACCATGAATTTCGGCGGAGCGGTAACGGATCAATCCTGGCCCGCATATGATGAGGCAAAGTGCAAAGAAGACACCGTGGAGATCGTCGCCCAAATCAACGGAAAAGTCAGAGCAAAGCTTGTTGTGCCTGCCGATATCGAATCAGCAGCGGCTGTCGCGCTTGCCAAGGCGGAAACGAAGATAGCCGAAGCGGTTCAGGGGAAAACCATTGTCAAAGAGCTTTATGTTAAAGGAAAACTTGTCAATCTGGTTGTAAAAGACTGACACCCGGCGGCAGATGCGCAGCGGTTGTTTGTTATGATCGGAATATATAAATAAAGTAATTTCGATGGTTGACAAGTATAGCCGCGATGTTGTATAATTAGCAGTACGAAATGAAAAATACCCCTGCATCAGCGGAGGGAGGGAATATGAATGAGTCAGGTAAAGGTAAAAGAAAATGAGTCTTTGGACAGCGCTTTAAGGCGTTTCAAGAAGCAAACTTCAAGAGACGGAGTTATTCAGGAAGTTCGCAAAAGGGAGCATTATGAGAAGCCTTCCGTTAAGAGAAAGAAGAAGTCAGAGGCGGCTCGTAAACGCAAATTCAAGTAACAGGAAAGCGGGCGTCAGCCCGCTTTTTGTTATATTCGGGCAAATATACAGGAACCGGCGGTGATAATATGAATTCAGATAAACTGCTTGCCGCTTTGCCGGCCGATATAGACGGAGCCTTAATCGAATCACCGGAAAACAGGCGCTATTTTACGGGGTTTCCCTCAACGGCGGGGTTATTGATCGTATCACGGCAAGGCAGTGTTTTTCTTACAGACAGCCGTTATATTGAGGCGGCGCGAAGCAAAATAACCTGTGCGGAAGTTATTGAAGAAAAAAGGCGGGAGCAGCAGCTGCCGGAAATTGCCGAAAAACTCGGCTGTAAGAGCCTTGCGCTTGAAGCCCGCCGCACCACTGTTGCCAATGCCGCAAGAATGGCGAAGATTCTGAAAGATATCAAAATTATCGATGACTGCACATTGGACAATATCATTGACAGCCTTCGTATCAAAAAGAACAGCGCGGAAATCGCCTGCATTCAAAAGGCGCAGAGGATTGCCGAGCAGGCGTTTGACCATATTTTAAAGTTTATCAAAGCGGATGTTTCAGAACGGGATATTGCCCTGGAACTTGACTTTGCCATGCTGAAAAACGGGGCGGAGGCGCTGTCGTTTGAAACAATTGTTGCCGGCGGAGTCAATTCCTCTATGCCGCACGCTGTTCCGTCAAACAAGAAAGTGGAATACGGCGATTTTATCACAATGGATTTCGGGGCGGTTATTGACGGTTATCACAGCGATATGACCCGGACGGTGGCGTTCGGTGCCGTCAACGCGAAAAAAGAAGCGGTTTACGCAACCGTGCTTCATGCGCAAAAAGCTGCGCTTGAACTTATAAAGCCCGGCATCTCCTGCAAAGCTGCGGACGCTGCCGCAAGGGATATTATAACGGCGGCCGGTTTCGGCGGCAATTTCGGCCACGGCACCGGGCACGGGGTAGGGATTGAAATCCATGAGGAGCCCGCGCTTTCGCCGGCCGGGGAGAAAATTCTTGAGGCGGGACATATCGTTACAGTCGAACCGGGTATTTATCTGCCGGGCGAATTCGGTGTTCGTATTGAAGACATGGCTGTTGTTACGGAAAACGGCTGCGAAAATCTCACATACAGCCCGAAAGAATTGATTGTGCTCGGCGCGTAGAGAAAATCTCTTCGTTCTTAAGGCGAAACACGGCTTCCCGTTTACTTTTCCGCCGCGCAAAATAACACTTGAAAAGTATCATACAATAGTATAGAATAAGCTTTGTAAAAGACAACAACGGAGGAATATTAATATGGTATCAGCAGGAGATTTCAGAAACGGCGTTACTTTTGAAATGGACGGCAATGTCTATCAAATTATCGAATTTCAGCATGTCAAACCCGGTAAAGGCGCGGCTTTTGTCAGAACAAAAATAAGAAACATTATTGCCGGTTCGGTGGTTGAGCGCACTTTCAACCCGAATGACAAGTTCCCCACAGCATATATTGAGCGCCGGGATATGCAGTATTCTTACTGTGACGGCGGCCTTTACTATTTTATGGACCCTGAGAGCTATGAGCTTGTCCCGATCAACGCATCAGAGCTTTCCGATAACTTCAAATTTGTGAAAGAAAACGAAATTTGCAAGATTCTTTCTTTCAAGGGCAATGTGTTCGGTGTGGAACCACCGACAACCGTTACGCTTGAAATTACAAAAACGGACCCCGGCTTTAAAGGCGACACTGCTACCAACGCAACGAAGCCCGCAACGCTCGAAACAGGCGCAGAGGTCAGAGTACCGCTGTTTATAGATGAGGGCGAAAAGATTATTGTGGATACACGCACCGGCGAATATCTAAGCAGAGCGTAAAATAGAAATATTTAGGAGGAAAAACAATGACTATTACCGAAAAAGCCGCATATTTAAGAGGCTTGGCAGAGGGATTAAAAATGGATGCCGACAAACCGGAAGCCAAACTTATCAATGCGATTATTGATTTACTCGATGACCTGACCCTCACCGTTTCCGATCTTGAGGACAATCTGGAGATTCTCAACGAGCAGGTTGACGCTGTTGACGAGGACCTTGACGATCTTGAGAGCTTTGTCTATGAAGAATATGACGAAGATTACGATGAAGATTATGATGAGGACGAGGACTATTTCGAGGTTGAATGCCCGAATTGCGGCGAAACCGTATGCGTTGACGAAGGCGTGCTCGATGACGGCTCAATCAATTGCCCGAACTGCAATGAAGTACTTGAATTCGACATCGAATGCGGCTGCGACGAATGCAAACCGGACAACGAGAAAGACTGAGTTGCCGGGCCGGTTCACGGAAAATAAAAACGGAAAGGGGGCGGCTTAACCGTCCCCTTTTGATTAATATATTTCATTCGGCATACTGTGCCGGACGCGCGGCTATTTTATCTTTACTCTGGTCACCAACAGGATCAGCAGAATAACGGCTGCGACGCCAAAAAGGAAATAGGTGTTTTGCCTTGTAACAGGGCTGAGGGAAAAAAGACCGAAAAAATCAGACCAAATACTGCAGAACATACGAAAACCTCCTCACTGTTCGAGAAAAATCTCATTCGGGGACAGGTTTATCGAGTTAACAGTTTATATCGTTAAAGCGATGATTACAATAATATAATAGTATATAATTTACGGATTGTCAAGAATTCCGTAAACACCGGGTCGGTTTAAATAGGGGATTAGTATTAATCAAGTGTTTAATGTTCGGAGGAAAAGATGGAACTTTTTGAAAAAACACTCGAGCAAAAATACATTCATAAAGGTAAAATATTGAACCTGCGGGTTGACAAGGCAGAACTCCCCAACGGAAAGACTGCTGTCAGGGAGGTTATCGAACACTCCGGCGGGGTTACGGTTGCGGCGATGACGAAAGAGGGCGAACTGATACTGGTACGGCAATTCAGGTACCCTTATTCGGAAACGGTTCTTGAATTGCCGGCCGGCAAGCTGGACCCCGGCGAAAGTCCGTTGGAAGCGGGCAAACGCGAGCTGCTGGAGGAAACGGGGGCGGTTGCCGGTCAATATACGGATTTAGGCAGATTTTATCCGTCACCGGGCTACTGCGGAGAGATTATTTATATGTACGCCGCGACAGATTTGGTATTCTCCGCACAAAACCTTGATGACGATGAGTTTTTGGAAATTGAAAAAATTCCGTTTGACAGGGTAATGCAAATGATAAAGAACAACGAAATACCGGACGGAAAAACACAGGCAGCCATTCTGAAACTCGGTTTGATACTGGGGAACGGTGAGGGGGCTTTGCTGTGATTATTCTTGCCTCGGGCTCACCCAGACGCCGGGAACTGCTGCAAACAGCGGGGGTGAACTTTAAGGTCTGCGCTGCACAGGGGGATGAAGTGCTCGACCCTTCCCTGCATCCGGCCGACGCAGCTGTTGAAATCGCGCGCCAAAAGGCGGCTGAGGTGGCAGAAAAATATCCGCGCGACTGTGTTATCGGCGCGGATACCATTGTGGTTGTCGATGATTTGATTTTAGGCAAACCCAAGGATAAAAACGATGCCGCTAATATGCTTGCCCTGCTTTCCGGACGGGAGCATACGGTTTACACCGGCGTTTGCATTATCAACGACGGGGATGAAAACTGTTTTGCCGAAGCGACACAGGTGGAATTTTATCCGCTGACACCGGAGGAAATTACGGCCTATGTTGAATCGGGCGAACCGATGGACAAGGCCGGGGCATACGGCATACAAGGCATCGGCTGCGTGCTTGTCAAAGGGATCAAAGGTGATTTCTTCAATGTGATGGGTTTTCCGGTGGCGCGGGTTTTGAGGGCAATCCGGTAATTCATCCGGTGTCCCGGCAATAAAAACAAAAAATATTCGGGGTGCAATTCAGCACCCCGTTTCTTTATATCTTTGTCCGTTAATTCAGCGCTGCCTTTAAATTTTTCAAATTCTGCTGCATCAGCGAAAGGTAGGTTGCCCCGCTTTTGAACTCCTGTTTGGTAACATTCTCGCAGGAGTGGAACAGCAGCATTTGAGCGCCGGTTTTTTCGCTGACAGTTTTTGCCGTTTTTTGGTCGGAAAGGTCACGGTAAAAAACAACGGGCGCGCTGTTTGCCGTTACCGCTTTCTCCAGCCTTGCTATAACAGCTTCATTCGGTTCGGCTGCAGGCGAGCAGGTGTTTTGGGCTGCCATATAGCCGATTCCGTATTCTTTGACAAAATAGCCGAGCGCGAAACTGTCCGCCATCACGATATTTTTGCGTTTGCCGTTTTTAACCGCTTCGCGGAAGCCTGCGTCAAGTGCCTCAAGTTTCAGTTTATAAGCGGCGGCGTTAGCCTTGTAAAACGCGGCGTTTGAGGAATCAAGCAGACAGAGTTTGCCGGTAATCGTATCAACCATTTTTTCCGCGTTCAGCGGCAGCGTCCAGTAATGCGGGTCGTAGCGGAATGTTTTCTCCGGAATTGTTTTGCTCCGCAAGTTCCTGCCCTGCCATATCAATGTTGAGCGTTATGCCGGCTGAAGCGTCGAGGATAGTATCCGGATTGCTGCTTTTAGTTTTCATTCTTTTTGCGACCCAGGGTTCCATGCAATCGCCTGTGTAGATAAACAGGTCCGCCTTTTTTGCTTGGGTTAGTTCCTCCGACATCGGTTCATAGTCATGGGGATTTATTCCGGGGTCCATCATCAGGTTCAGGTCAACCTTATCCCCGGCAATTACCCTTACAAAGTCGTACTGGGGGAAAAGCGTACAGATCACCTTGAATTTTCCGCCGTTGTTTGAGTTTTTGTCAGAGCAACCGGAAAAAGCGCAGAGGATAACGGCTGCGGCCGCAAGAATTGAGATAAATTTTTTTGTTTTCACTGTGTCAGCTCCTTGGATAGTGATTAGTGGGCCGTGAATAGTGGACAGAAGATAAAAATTTGCAGCTATTTTTCCGCCCGATTTTAACAAGAATTTTTTTAAGCCCGGCTTCCGCATGGATACACCGCTCATTATCAACAATTGTATCTTCAAGCATTGCCTTGCATTCATCAACCGCCGCCTGAAGTTCGGCCGCATCCGCCGGACTCAGGCTTTTTTTATCAACGGATTCCGCTTTCGGCAGGATATCCCTCCGGAGACTGCCCGTATTGCGGGCGGAGTTGAACTGCGGAAAACGGTCGGGACGCGAATGCACATCCGTTATATCGTCGCGAAGAAGCAATTCGCAGACAAGTGAAATAATCACATCGTTTTCCGCTGTCAGTTCATGATTCTGGTTGCGGAAATAGAAGGTGGTTTCGGGCAGAACGCCGGCGGAAGCGTCAACGATTCCGTCGGGCGAGATATGGTTATGACCGGGATTGGCACAGCAGGTGTTCCGCTGTGTATAGCCTTCGGGCAGAGGCTCGTTTATCCGGCCGCTTACCGCGCCGAGCGAAGCGGATTCAATGTTTACCCATCCGTCGCCGTTGAACAGCTTGCTTGCGCTGACAAAGGTATGAATCGGGTAGTTGTAATCGACAATGTCAAAAACTTTCACACCGTTTTTAACAAAATTCAAAATATTGGTTTTCGCGTTGCCCTGTGCCTGATGGAACAAATCCGTTTGGCGGCGGATTTCGGCATGCGTTTGGCCGCTCAGCAGATTATCCGTAAGAGTATTATAGTCCTCATACGGAACGGAGCCCCACTGAACGGTGCTGTTTATAAGCAATGTTTTCCTTATTTCATCAACGGTTTTCCGCAAAAGGCAGACAATAGCCCCATCGGGCAAGCGTTTCAGAATATTTTTTAAAAGGCGGCCCTTCAAGCCCTTTACACCGGCCATCCGGCTGCGGTAAAAATCTTCGTCGGTGTTGAGGTTAACGCCGAAAATATCGGCATAAAACTTTGTTCCGTTAAGCCCCGGCACGATGAAAACTATTTTATTCAAATCATCGCAGAGCTGAGGGTAAAAATGCAGCAGCGAAACGGCAATGGTTCCTCCGAGGCTGATGGGGACAATATTCACCTTGCTGTGCCCCGTTTCCTTTTTGACAAACTGAATCATGTCATACAATTCGGCAGCGGTTTCAAGATTGTTGCCGAAGGAGTTATAGGCGAAATAATAAAGATGATCCTCACCGGTTTCTTTTGATGCCTGTGTCAGCGGTATCGTGGAATATATAAAAGCGCGTTCTTCTTCGGTGCACCGCGCAACGCTTTTTCGGTATTTTGCAACTTCCGGGCTGTTCAGCGGCTTGCCGTCAGACCCCGAAGCGTTCGGTAAAAAAAATCCCGCAATTACTTTGGAAGCGCGGTCGCTGAAAGTTTTGTCTTCGCGGGTAATCATCAACCTTAAAAACGGGAGCGCCAAAGCACTGATGATATGGCGCATATTTATATCAACCGGGAAATTGATCCCTTTTTTGCTGCCTTTGTTGGGGATGCGTTTGCCGTTTTTGTCAAGCAGAAAAACCTGCGACTGGCCGATACCGGGCACAATGACAGTCGGGCAGTGCCCGCAGTGCCCGCCGCACGCCGTTAAAACCCCTTCTTCGGGAAAAATATTCTCCAAAACCTCACACCTCCGGTTGCCCGTTAACGGTTTGTTGTATGATTTCCCTGCTGCCGAAATCGGATCGGAATAATAAAAAGAGTGTAGTTCAAAACACAGATACTGTCAACAAAAAAACTGAAAAGAACGGCCCGAAACGGAAATTTGTCCGTTTTGGACGGTAGATATATTAACGGGCTTACCGGTTCGAAGAAAACGGTCTACAACGACAGCGAGGAATTTGACGAAGCATAAATTTACGGGATAATATCGGGGAAACATTGCTCAATAAAAAGGGAGAGAAGCTGTTGCGGCTTCTCTCCCTTTTTATCTGCTGCGGATTATTTTATTCTCCTGTCCGAGAAACCTCTGGGACCCCAATACTTATAGAGCGCGTCGCTGATGAATTTGCAGAAGGCAGCCGTGTTTTTAGTTGAAGTATCATCCTTCGGCGCTTCTTCCTTGCCGATTTTAATCATAATATTTCTCAGCTGTGTTTGTGCCGCCGTATACTCGTCGTAATCAACAATGGTGTTGGCGATCATTTTATCCGCCCTGGCAATAGAGGCCTGAAGTTCGGCGGCATCCGCCGCGCTTAAAGCGCTTTGGTCCACTGCTTTGGCGTCTTTGAGCAAACCGCTGATAAAGCCTCTGGATTCACGCCCCGCGTTGAATTGAGGGAACCGCTCCGGCATTGTGTAGATATCTGTGAAATTGTTATTTGCAAGCAGCTCGGTGGCGAGTTTGATGATAACATCGTTTCTTGCCGTGCCTTCATGGCTTTGGTTGCAGAAATAGAAGGTCGTGTCCGGCAACAGCCCCGTTGAAGCATCGACGATTCGGTTGGGGGAAATATGATTGTGGGCGGGATTGGCGCAGAAGGTATTTTTCTGTACATAACCTGCGGGCAGCGGGGTGTTGACAAGCCCGGAGGTTGCGCCCATGGAGGTGGAATTCAAATCAATAATTCCGTCGGCATTATATTTTGTGCAGCAAGGGACGAAGGAATAAATCGGAACATTGTAATCAACGACATCAAATACTTTAACACCCCCGGCGATAAGCTTGAGAATGTTTGCCTTTGAGTGAATCTGTGCCCGGTAGTAAATGTCGGTTTGCCGCTTGACTTCCGCATGGGCATCATCTGAAAGGAGCTCTTTTGAAAGCGCCGGATAATCCGCGCTCGGCACAAGCCCCCACATCATGGTGCAGTTGACGAGGATGGTTTTTCGCAGGGCGGAGATGACTTGGTTCAGCGTGTCAAGCAAAACCTGCTTCGGAATGATTCTGATGGCGGCGTTCAGCAGGTAGGAGCTGTAACTGTCGTCCATCAGGGACGGGAAAAGGTCTCTGTAAAGCATTTCATCGCTGGTATTTAAGTTACCTTTCATAATGTCCCCGAGCAGCGCGGAACCGTCTACGGCGGGCACGATATAGATAACCCTGTTGATATCGTCATAAACATCCGGATATAATTCGAACAGCGTGTTTGCAATGGTTCCGCCGAGGCTTATCGGGACGAGGTTGACTTTGTCATGTCCGGTTTCTTTTTTGACAAGCTGAATCATGTCGTAAAGCTCTTTGGCAATATCCATGTTGTTGCCGAAGGAGTTGTAGGCAAGGTAATATAGATGGTCCTCGCCGACAATTGAAGTGTAAGTCTGAAGCGGTATGTGGTTGTAAATATCATTTTTATCGGATTCGCTGCAGCGGGCAACACTTTGAGGGTATTTAACAACTTCCAGGCTGCTGACAGGATGGGTGTCAAGCCCTATCACGCTTTTGGAGAGGGACTTTGCCACAGCGTCCCCTGCAAGGCCGGAAAAGCCGTTGTCCTTTTGGGTAATCAGCATTTTTGCAAGCGGCAGCGCCAATGTTTTGATAAGGTAATCCGTATCAATAATAACCGGCCAGGCGGAAATATCTTTGCCGTCTTTGTCAACGGCTCTTTTGCCGTTTTCATCCAGCAAATACACTTCGGACTGTCCGATACCCGGGATAACAATAGTCGGGCAATGCCCGCAATCCCCGCCGCATGCTGTCAGGCAGCCGTCTTTCGCCGTGCCTGACGTTTTTGAGGAAGCAGCCGGGCTGTCTTTTTTGTTCAATATAGCGGCGGCCTCTTTCACCGTTTTGACCGTTGAAACGGCCGCGGCGGCAGTGCCCTGTTCGGCGGTCGGGGCTTTGGCTGCGGTTATGCTCGCGCCGGTTTGCAGGCTGCCGAAACCAAGGGCGGCAGCGGAAAAAACCAAAGCGAAAGCCATCATTACGGAAATAAGTCTTAAACAGTTCTTTTTCATTTTTCGGGCATTCCTTTCTTCTGTACAAAAAAATCCGATATTTTTATGCGTTGACGGCGCGCGGCCGGCAGTTCCATGCCTGACATACAAAATATATTGTAGTGCAAGGATAAGCCGCTTGTCAACCGAAAAAACCGGGCTTCGGCTGCTGCGAAACGGCTGCCGGATATTACAATCACTGCGGCCCGAACAGTTTGAAGAGGGAGCCGCTCGCAAATTTTAAGAAGGATAAGGCGAATTTTTCAAAATGGGATTTCCTCGGCGGGCTGCGCAGGCCGATTTTTGCCAGGATGGCATACAGCCTTTCGCGCGCGGCTGTAAATTCCTCAAAAACGACAACCGTGTTTTCAAGCATCGTTTCGGTTTGCTCAATGGCTGCCTTCAGTTCCGCCGCATCGGCGGGCGCAAGGCTGTTCCAATCGGTCTTTTTGGCGTTTGCGATATCATTTGAGAGATTTCTCGTTTCCCGCCCCGTATTAAACTGCGGGAAACGCTCCGGCATGGTATCAATATCTTTGAAACAGTCGTTCAGAAGGAGCTCGGTGGCAAGTTTGATAATAACGTCGTTTCTGCCCGTGCCCTCATGCTGCTGGTTGTAAAAGTAAAATGTGTGGTCCGGCAGCAGTCCTGCGGAGGCATCGACGATACCGTCAGGAGAAATATGGTTGTGCGAAGGGTTTTTACAGAAAGTGTTCTGCTGTGTATAACCGTTGGGCAAAGGTGTATCAACCAGCCCGGAGGCCGCGCCCATGGAGGTGGAGCCGAGGTGGATTACGCCGTCGGCGTTGCATTGGCCCCATGAACCGGCGATGGCATAGAGCGGCTTGTTGTAATCCACAATATCAAAAACACTGACACCGTGCTCAACAAGGCTCAGGATATTATTTTTCGAATGAAGCTGCGCCATATGATATAAATCGGCCTGCCGTTTTATTTCCGCGTGCGCGGGGTCCGAGATATGCCTGGCAGCGGCTTCACTGTAATACGCGCAGGGAACAAGCCCCCACATGACCGTGCTGTTGCTGAACACCGTTTCCTGGAGTGCCGCCAGTGTTTTTTCAATCGCGGCACTTAGGACTTTTCGGGGCGGAATTCTTAACAGAAGATTGACAAGATACCCTTTATAACCGCGCATAAAAGAAGGGAAAAGGTCGTTGTAGAGCATTTTGCCTTTTAAGCTGAGGTTGCCGGTATAAATATCTCCGACGATATTGCTCCCGTCAAGCGCGGGGACAATATAGACAACCCTGTTGAGATCACCGGAGACCTGAGGATAGAATTCAAACAGTGAATTGGCGATAGTGCCGCCAAGGCTGACAGGCACAAGGTTTATTTTGCTGTGCCCCGTTTCTTCTTTTACCTTCTGAATAAAGTGAAAAAGTTCCTCCGCAACAGAAAGGTTGTTGCCGAAAGAATCATACGCGAAATAATAAAGATGGTCTTCGCCGGCAGTCTGTGTGTAATGTGTCAGGCGGATGCAGCTGTAAATAAAATTCTTTTCTTTCTCACTGCAGCACGCAACGCTGTTCGGGTAACGGACAAGTTCCGTGCGGCCTGTTCTTCTTCCGTCCGGCGCGGAAGCGTTTGGCGCGAAAATGCTTTTGACTGCCGCGGCAGCCTTATCCGAAAATCCGTTGTCTTTGCGGGTAATCAGCATTTTCAGCATCGGCCGCGCAAGTCCTCGGGCGATGCTTTTCATGTCGGCGGAAAGCGGCCAGGCCATTATTTCCCTGCCGTTTTTGTCAATCTTCCGCTTTCCGTTTTCATCAAGCACATATAGTTCGGATTGGCCTATGCCATGAATAATGACAGTAGGGCAGTGCCCGCATTTGCCGCCGCAGCGGGCCGGAACACCGCCTTCTTTACCGGCGGGTATTTTATTGTTCGGGCTGTTATGTGTGCAGTGCTCCATATTTCCCTCCGCGGATGGGCAGTAAGTATATAAGCGTCAACGCAACAATTGTAATTCAAGGGAGCCTGCAGTGTCAAGCGAAAACAAAACGGCAGATACACGCATACACAGTGTATCTGCCGTCAGATTTTGTACGGACCGGATTACGGGCGGCTGCTTATTTAACTTTTCGGTCGGAAAAACCGCGCGGACCCCAATATTTGTAAAGCGCGT
>Ga0116170_10004769_pt1 | contig 12315 bp, 11 predicted proteins | sample AD_JPNHW1_MetaG_FD_89797 | JGI IMG/M metagenome (GOLD analysis project Ga0116170, IMG submission 89797) | Active sludge microbial communities of municipal wastewater-treating anaerobic digesters from Japan - AD_JPNHW1_MetaG | ecosystem: Engineered > Bioreactor > Anaerobic > Digestate | place... | reverse complement strand
TTAGCTTGCGAGTACTAATCGGTCGAGGGCTTAACCTTTTAGGTTTTATGTTCATTTTCTAGCTCTTGTTCTTCTTTATTATTCAGTTTTGAGGGTCCTTGCCCTTGAATGCACCAATAGCTCAGTCGGTAGAGCAACTGACTCTTAATCAGTGGGTCCTGGGTTCGAGTCCCCGTTGGTGCACCACATTGGCCCGTTGGTCAAGAGGTTAAGACTCCGCCCTCTCACGGCGGCATCGCGAGTTCGATTCTCGCACGGGTCACCAAGATGCTTAGTGAGAGACGAATGAACTCTTGATAATGTGTCAAATAATTTATATTTCGCTCATGCGAATTAATCGGTGTTAATAGTGATGAGGTTCCACCCGTTCCCATACCGAACACGGAAGTTAAGCTCATCTGCGTCGAAAATACTTGGCTGGCAACGGTCCGGGAAGATAGAAAGATGCCGATACCTAAGAACAATTGGCTAGAGCAATCTAGTCAATTGTTGTATTAGGGCCATTAGCTCAGTTGGTTAGAGCATCCGGCTCATAACCGGACGGTCCTGGGTTCGAGTCCCCGATGGCCCACCATTTTATTAACCTATTTAAACAATTAATAGGGGTATAGCTCAGCAGGTAGAGCAGCGGTCTCCAAAACCGCGTGTCGTGAGTTCGATTCTTACTGCCCCTGCCATATAAAAACCTTGTAAATCGCGTAAATACGTTGTTTATGAGGCTTTTATTTTTGGGAAAATAATATACTACTTGTCATTATCTATCATCTATTACCGTTTATTATCATCTTGATTGCAGTCAAATTTCAGTCAAAATGTATATTGACGGTTATTTTTATATAGTGTATTATATTATTATACCTGTTAGGTCAAGATGTTACAACTTCATTACACCGCGACAATTTGTAATGACATTTAATTATTTAGCGGTCTTAGGTGCAACCTAAAATGAGGCAAAAGCGATTCCAGTGGCGAGCAGCGGATTGCTTTTTTGAGAGGGATGAATGGTCATACCAAAAAAAGCGAAAGTATGTACTACTTGTTTAAGACAAAGATATTTCAGCTAAGTTTGTCCGTACTGCACCTCCTTATCTTTGTGAAATAAGTAGCCAAAAACAAAACCGCCTCACACTGTCTTATACCTTACGGTACAAACAATGTGAGGCGGACACTTTTATATTTTGAAAACTGACAATTAATTATTCCTTCGTTGTTAATTCTAAATAACGCCTATATACTCGTGATAAAATTCATTCAGAATGTGTCTGATTTCCTTTGCATCTCGGCATTTCAAAACCTCCTCGCGAAGCTTTTGACAGTTAGACTTGCTTACCTTTAAAGTTATATACTTAGCCTTAACTATTGAGGTTGACGCCATGCTGAGTTCATCAAAGCCCATACCGATAAGCAATGGTATCGCAAGGGGATCACCTGCCATTCCGCCGCACATACCAATCAGAATTTTACCTTTTTCAGCACTTTTTGCCGTATGGTCTATTAGTCTTATAACAGCGGGGTTACAGAAATCATAGAGGTGCGAAACCTTTTCATTGCCACGGTCGCAGGCTAAAGTGTACTGAATTAAATCGTTGGTTCCTATACTGAAAAAGTCAACCTCTTCGGCGAAAACGTCTGCCATGACAGCGGCGGACGGAATTTCTATCATCATACCGACCTGTATTTTTTTATCATAAGCGTAACTACTATCGTCAAGCTGTGCCTTTGCTTTTTCGAGAAGTGCTTTTGCTTCAAAAAGCTCGTCAATCGACGAAATCATCGGGAACATTATTTTAAGCTTTCCGTATGCACTTGCCCTAAGGATCGCTCTTAGCTGAGTGAGAAAAAGCTCCTGTTGATCAAGGCAAAGCCTTATTGCACGATAGCCGAGAAAAGGGTTTTCTTCCTTGGGAATTTTCAAATAAGATACCTCTTTGTCGCCGCCTATGTCAAGGGTTCTCACAATAACCTCTTTGGGTGAAAAAAGAGAAGCTATGCTTTTATACTGCTCAAATTGTTTTTCCTCATCGGGAAGCGTTGATGCGGAAAGATAGAAAAGCTCGGTTCTAAGGAGTCCTGACGCGTCAGCGCCCTGACTTAGTGAAAATTCGGCATCTTCATATGAACCGATATTTGCGGCGATGATTATGCTTTCGCCGTCAGAGGTCAGAGCTGGCTTGTTGGCATAATTCATCAGAAATTCCTGCTTTTGTTTTTCATCGGCTATTTTACGCTCATATTCGGCGATTGTCCCCGTATCTGGATTTACAATGCAGATTCCAGATATGGCATCAACTATAACCGTATCACCGTCTGAGAAATTCCCGTTTATCTCGCTTGCTCCCACAATAGCGGGAATGCCCATAGATTTTGCAAAAATCGCAGTATGTGAAGTTTTCCCGCCCTTAAAAGTAACAAAAGCAAGAACCTTTTCCTTGTTAAGTGAAATAGTATCGGTCGGGGATAAATCCTCGGCAAAAAGCACAATTTCGTCGCTGATTTCAGAAAGCGAGCTGCAAGCTCCGCCACTTAGAATTCTTATAAGACGTGAGCCGGTATCTCTGATGTCGGCGGCACGTTCTCTCATATAGCTGTTTTTCATGTTTTCAAACATCAGTGCGAATTTTTCTGACACTTCCGAAACGGCTCTTTCAGAATTATAAAGTCTTTTTTCAATAAGCTTATTTATTTCGGGCGAGAAAGCAGGATCGGCAAGAAACCCCAGCTGACCCTTGATAACTCCGGATTTATCTTTGTTTTCAGTTTTTTCAAGATTGCTTATCAATTCCGAAAGCTCGTCCTTAGCTTTTAGTATGGCATTTGAAAAACGGCTGATTTCGGCTTGTATATTTTCTTCTGTAATGCTGTCGGAAGTAATTTTTGCACAAAACGGCTTGTAGAAAAAAGCCTTTCCTATCCTTATGCCGTCAGAAACGCTTATCCCTTTAAAAATCTTCTCTGTCATGAAGTCACGCTCCGTTCTTTATACTAAAAGCTTATATGACTGCTGTACTGCTTTGATCTATTCGCCGAAGTTTTCGTCAAAGAGCTTCTGAACAGCTGCCATAGCAGCAGCCTCATCCGCTCCGTCAATTATAATATCGACCTCTGAGCCTTCCTCAAGCCCCAAGCTCATAAGCCCGAGAATGCTCTTTGCGTCAGCCTCTTCACTATCGTTCTTTTTGATGGTTACTGAGGAGGAAAAAGGTGTCACAGCCTCCATCATTACCTGAGCGGGTCTGATATGAAAGCCCTCTTTGCAGTTTACTGTGAATTTTTTAGAAATCATAAAAACCATCCTTTCAAATTATGCCTCAATAGCTTTGAGAACATCAAGAACGTCATCAGGTGTTTTAGCATCGTCAAGAGCCTTTCTGAAGTCCTCGTGCATAAGTTTTTTTGAAATTGCAATAAGAATTTTAAGGTGGTCATTTCCGGCATTAGCGGATGGAACGCCTATCATAAATACCGATTTAACAGGCTGTCCGTCAAATGAAGCCCATTCAAGCGGCTTTTCAAGCTTTGCAAAGGAAATGCAGGGTTTTATAACTCCGTCTGATTTTCCGTGAGGAATAGCCACGCCAAAGCCAATTCCGGTTGTACCCTTTTTTTCTCTTTCGTTTACGGCGTCAAAATATTTATCCTTGTCCGAAATCAATCCGCTCTTGTCCATGCCGTCAATAATCAGGCGTATAACGTCTTCGCGTGATTCGGCTTTAAGATTCATGAAAATAATATCCTTGCTGATAATACTTGAAATGTCCATAATTATCCTCCTAAAATAGTCATATGACCCGATTAATTTTACATATATGTCAGACGGCAATTAATCTGCCGCCTGACTTTTATTTTTGTTATTTAAGCAACCTTAGGCTTTTTTAATACTGAAATTAATAATCCTGATATTACAGTTCCCACTGCAATTGCAACGAGATAAAGCGCAACGTGAGAAACAGCGTTAGGGATAAGCATTACAAACAATCCGCCGTGAGGTGCTCTTAAAAGACATCCGAATGCCATTGAAAGTCCGCCGGCAGCCGCTGAGCCTATAATACACGAAGGGATAACTCTTAGCGGGTCAGCCGCCGCAAAAGGAATTGCGCCCTCTGAAATAAATGCCAGTCCAAGAACAGCAGCAGCCTTCCCTGCTTCTCTTTCATCAGATGTGAACTTGTTCTTTGCGATAAATGTTGCAAGTGCAACTGCGAGAGGAGGAACCATTCCGGCAGCCATAACTGCCGCCATAGGGCCGTAAATCTGACTTGCGATGAGTGCGGTTCCAACTGTATAAGCCGCTTTGTTTATAGGTCCGCCCATGTCAACAGCCATCATGCCGCCCATTATAACTCCGAGAAGAACAGCGTTTGCGGTTCCGAGCCCGTTAAGCCATTCTACAAGCCACCCCATAAGATTCGCAACAGGTGTTCCGATAACGTAGTACATCAGAAGTCCGACAATAAGTGTAACAACGAACGGGATTATAAGGATAGGCTTTAAGCTTTCAAGCGATTTAGGAAGTTTAAGCTTTTCTATAATAAGTTTTGCCAGATAACCGGCAAGTATACCTGTTAAAAGTCCTCCGAGGAATCCTGCACCGAGAGTTGCGGAAAGCATACCGCCTATAAGACCGGGAGCAAGACCTGGTTTTCCTGCGATAGAAAAAGCAATATATCCCGAAAGAACAGGAACCATAAGTCCCATTGCCGCACTTCCTATACCCATAAGATAAGCGGCAAGTGTGCCCGGCTCTTTAAACGCGTTAACTCCGAATATGAATGAGCAGGCAATCAGAAGTCCTCCCGCAACAACCATAGGTATCATAAATGAAACGCCCGACATAAGGTGCTTGTAAAGACCTGTCTGCTTCTGCTTATTTTCCTGAACGGGAGCGCTTTCTGTCACAGTCCTTGACGGTTCCATTGCAAGTGCTTTTTCAATAAGCTCGTCTGCATTTTTTATTGCCTCAGCTGCACCGACTCTGATAACGGGCTTGCCCTTGAAACGGCTTTCGTCAGCCTCCATATCCGCCGCAACGATAATTGCGTGTGCCTCTGCGATTTCAGAAGATGTCAGTTCGTTTTCAATTCCGACTGCGCCTCTTGTTTCGACTTTTATGTCTATGCCTTTTGACTTTGCTGATTTAATAAGCGCTTCCGCCGCCATATATGTGTGAGCAATTCCGGTTGGACAAGCTGTAACTGCAAGTAATTTTTTCATATCAATCATTCCTTTTTAATGGATTTATGGGTAATTTAGAGAGCACCCATATGAAAGCTCTAAAGTTCTTTAACCGTAACCTTTTCGAGGGATTCAAAGACCTCCGTCATGCCGCAGATTTGTGTGCCCTCTTTTGATGCCGTAACCGTCCCCGCCGCCGTTGTTATTTTTGCAATTTCATTTAAGGATTTTTCGCTGAGAACTGCAAATGCAAGTGCGCCGACCATTGAATCTCCCGCCGCAACCGTGCTTTTAATGTCAGCATTCCACGTTTCGGAGGAGAATGCTTCATTCCTGTCCGCGATTACCGCCCCGTCAGCGCCCATTGATACAATGACAATTTCAATTCCCGTTTCAAGAAGCTCCCTTGCCGCGTCAAGAACTTCTTTTTTTGTCATAAGCTTTCTGCCGATGACTGCCTCAAGCTCGTGAATGTTCGGCTTGACCGCATAAGGAACCGCCTTTAATCCTCTTTTTAAAGGCTCGCCGTCCGCATCAAGAATTGTCCGAACTCCTTTGCTCTTTGCGATTTCGATACAGTCCGCATAGAAATCAGCCGGAACGCCAAGAGGAAGACTCCCGGAAAGAACAGCAAGAGAGGCGTTTTCTATCTGCGTTTTGAACATTTCCTTATATTGTTCAAGGCTTTGAGAGGAAACTGAAAAACCGTTTTCGTTGATTTCCGTCGTTTTATTTTCGCTTATATCAACAAGCTTGATGTTTGTCCTTGTGTCACCCTCTATTTCAAGAAAGCTGAACTCAAGTCCCGCCTGTTCAAGAAATCCTGTGAGAACTCGACCCTGTTCTCCTGCGATAAGTCCCGATATTAAGGTGTCAATTTTGAAATTATTAAGAACTCTTGCGACATTGATTCCCTTTCCTCCGGGATCAATCCGTGAGCTTTTAACCCTGTTAAGTCCATATGGAATAAGCTTGTCAACCGTTATTGTTTTGTCTATTGAAGGATTCATCGTCACTGTAATGACTTTTTTCATAAATGCCGTTCCTTTCTGAAAGCAAAAGTTTTAGATGCCGGCGAGATAAATTTTAAGTCCTTTGCTTTCCAGCTCTCTGATTTTATCTTTTGATAACATTGCCCCGGTTATACATGAATTCACTTCTGATATATTTGCGAATTTTGCAAATGAAACGTACCCTATCTTTGAATTATCCGCAAGAACGATGACTTCATTCGCACAGCCTATCATTTTCTTTTTGATTGAAGCCTCGACTATATTAGGCGTTGTGAGATTAAATTTTGCGTCAATTCCGTTTGTTGCGATAAAAGCCTTGTCTACCCTGATCTTTTCAAGTGAGTCCTCAGCGATAGGTCCGACAAGCGACATCGTATTCTGTCTTAACGTCCCGCCTGTCAGAATAATCTGAATTCCATGATGAGATGAAAGCTGCTGTGCAAGAATTATCGAGTTTGTAACAACCGTAAGACTTCTGAATTTTATCAGCTGTGCTGAAAGATACATCGTCGTTGTGCCGGAATCAATAAGAAGAGAGTCGCCCTCTTCAATCAGTTCAGCTGCCTTTTTCGCAATCATTTCCTTTTCACGCCGATACTTGTCTTCTTTTTCTGTGAATGTCGGCTCTGAGCTTACCAATTCTGGGAAAACCGCTCCGCCATGAGTTCTTTTTAATGCGCCTTTGATTTCAAGCTCTTTTAAATCACGCCTGACAGTTGATTCGGAAACGTCTAAAAGCTCACAAAGCTCTGAAACGGATGCTCTCGAATGGGTCTGTATATATTGGTTTATCATCTGTAATCTTTCTTCTTCAAACATTTAGAAAAACTCCTTTATCATTGTTTGAATATTTGCGATTGTTTTTGATTGTTTTTGACAACTTGATAATAACATTCGCCAATTAAAATGTCAATATGTTTATTAAATGATTATTTAAAGTTAAATATTTTTGTAAAACATACACAACTAGACTGTTTATACTATAGCAATATAATCAGAAATCAGTCAAATTCAATCAAATTTCCGTCACGCAATAGTCGGTAATAATACTATTACTTTTTACAGCTGTTTGGCCCATTATTCACAATTAGCAGTTCATTAAGCCTGTCAGTATAAACAGAAATCAGATCAATTTGTTTGATTTTAATTTTTTGCATCCGCTGTAAAGAATAAATAAGGTATCGAAAGCGTTTTTCTTGATATAAGTTTATAATCAAGATATAATAATCACTTTAAAATTTTGTGAAAAATAAAGAATCTAGTAGACAGTTATTATAAACAAAAAAACTATTATTAAGGCAGCAGTATATCTTTTCGCTTTGCTTTTTTCAATTTTGGTTATTGTAATCGGACATAAAATATAGAGAGTTGAAAGAATCAGCAAAGTAAAGGGAGGCAATAATGATGTTTTTAGTAAATGCAGACTGTGCAAAGATGCTGATGTTCCTAGCTGTTTAGTTGTAGGTGACCAGTACGTTGACAGAAAATTTATTCACGTTGAACCGCCTTCTCCCGAACCGGAAGAAGAATAAAACTACATAACAATAGCGGCAGGAAACTGCCGCTAAAATTTGAACCAAAATGTTCTTATGAGAAGCTACTTCCCAGCTTGTGCATACGGCAAAAGAGCTTGCTTATAATGCCCTTAAGTTTGCCGAATATAAAGTAACTGAAGATATTGAAAAAGCAATTGAGGCGGCAGAGCAGGCACATCGTACAGGCATCAGATCAAGCACGATATACGACATTTATCATAATAATATTGACCGGATAAATTTTGCGCATTTAGATAGAATATGCAAGGTTTTAAATGGCCCAATTTTATATTATAAAAATGACCTTGCAGTATGATATTTTCATCTGACAAGGTCATTTTTGTTTTTTGTGTGTCATTTTTTTGCATTTTGCGAGGCGGACAAAATTAAACCTCTCCCTTTGTTTATTTTTAAAAAATATTATAGTAACTTTAACACCTTTGTTAAGCGTATAAATATAAATTTATCGCTGTTAACTATATAAATCAATAGCGTATCAAACGAATATGCTTGATACGCTATTTAAAATCATGTTAAGGTTATTATTTTTATTTATTCTTGCCCGACTTACCTCGGCTCTGCAAGGCTTTCAGAATTTTTATCTGCGCCGGCAAGCGATCATAGGGCGGATATATCTCGGCATACCACTTGGCAAGCTCTGCCGCCTGTTCATCAGAAATCAGGGGGAAAAGCCCCTCCGTCAGGGAGTGCACTGCCATCATCATCCAGTAAGCTGACTGATATTTTTTGTTGTTAAGCGGCGCCTCGTAAATAAATCTCAGCACCTCGTCAGCCTCTTCCTGCGTTGAACCGCTTTGAGCAATGATATTTAACTCATCACTAAGCTTCTGGACAAAGTCATTATGACAGGGGAAGCTGTCTTCTTTTGTTCCAAAGCCCATAAGACCGTCTGTGAACTTGCGTTCAGACTTGTATTTTTTAACGGCGGCAACGTACTCGTCATAAATGCTGACAATTTGTCCGATAATGGGGGCGCTTTCCATGTTATTGTTCCTCCGTATCGGATGTTTCTCTAATCTCAGCTGCTTTCAGAGCTTTAATAAAGCTCCTAATGGCGTAAATTATAAAGAATACTGCGCTTACGGCAAAGAGAGTGCAGAACAAAATCACACACCAAACCGGCATGGTGCTTTCGCCGCTGATTGATCCTGATGCTATCATCCATGCCAGATAAAGCACATAGCCGGCAACAAGCACCCGCAGAGCCAGCCCTGTATAGGCTTTACTCTTCAGCTTTTCATAATATTTTTTTCCGGAAGGGATCTGAAACATCTGCTTTTCCTCCGTAAGTTTAACTTTAAGCCTTACCTGTCTTATGATTTGATACTACGTCGAAAATAACGGCAAGGAGAAGAACGGCACCCTTAATTACGTACTGCCAGTTGTTATCAAGACCACAGATAGACATGCCCTGATTGATAACGCCAAGAAGCAATGCACCGATGACAATCCCCGGAATGGTACCCGAACCGCCGTAAGCGGAAGCGCCGCCGATAAAGCATGAACCGATAGCGTCCATTTCATAGGACATACCCATATCTCCGTTTACAGAACCTATTCGAGCCGCAACAAGAAGTCCCGAAAAGCCTGCAAGAATACTCATTGAACAGTAAGCAACAAAATACACTTTTTTAGTGTCGATACCGGAAAGCTTGGTTGCTTTTTCATTTCCACCGACTGCATAGAAATAACGTCCGAATGCAGTTTTTGAGGTAATGAACGCATAAAGAAGAACGACCAGCATAATCCAAAGGAGCATTACAGGTATTCCCTTATAGTTGGTAAGCTTCCATGCATATACAATTACCAGTGCACTAATAGCGATAATCTTACCGAATGCTACAAAAGGAGAGGCCATCGTATATCCCTTTTGAGCTTTTTTTACTCGGCTGAATGCCGTATAGCCAATGAGGAATACAGCAACAGCTACACCCACGATAAGGGCTGACCATTTCATGCCTCCGTCATCAAGGCCGGGGACAGTGATGTAGGATGTAAATATGCCGAGAAAAGTTTTATCTGAGATATTGACAGTCTTTGACGAAAGGATAACACGTCCGAGTCCTCGGAAGAGAAACATTCCTGCCAATGTACAGATAAAGGGCGGAATATGAACGTATCCGATCCAGAAGCCCTGCCATATACCAATCAAAAGTGAAATTCCAAGGCAAAGGACAATTGTCACGATGGGATTAAGCCCGGCGGACATGAATTGAGCGGCTACCGCACCTACAAGACAGAGGGTTGAGCCTACGGAAAGGTCAACGTTTCCTCCCGTGAGAATACAAAGCAGCATGCCGCACGCCATTACCAGAACGTAAGCATTTTGGAGCAGCAGGTTTGATATGTTCTGCGCCAGGAAGATTTTACCGTTCGTGAAAAACGCAAACATAATAAAAACCACTACTAAGGCAATTGTCATCGTATATTTTTTTAAAAGCTTTTGGGTATTTTCCATTCTTGCTCACTCTCCCCTGTTATCGGTTATATTTTCTTTTTTGTCGGAACGAAGAATTGCACCCATGATTTTTTCCTGAGTAGCTTCGGCACCGCTCATTTCGGTAACCATATTGCCTTCGTTCATAACATAAATGCGGTCGCACATACCTAAAAGCTCAGGCAGTTCAGAGGAAATCATTACAACAGCTTTCCCCTGAAAAACCAAATCGTTCATGATACAATATATTTCATACTTTGCTCCAACGTCAATTCCGCGGGTAGGCTCATCAAGAATAAGTACTTGAGGATCGGCAAACATCCACTTTGAAAGCAAAACCTTCTGCTGGTTTCCGCCTGAAAGATTGCCGACATTCTGATGTATTGACGGAGTTTTTGTCCTGAGCTTTCCTTTATACTCTTCGGCAACCACATTTTCCTTGTCGACATCAATTATTCCTCGTCCGCAGACCTTTTCAAGCCTTGCCATTGTTGTGTTGCGGGCAATTGTATCGGAAAGAATAAGTCCGTTGTCCTTTCTGTCCTCGGTCACATAGGCTATTCCTGCTTCGATTGCCTCACGCTCGTTTCTGATCGTCACTTCTTTTCCAAAAAGCTTAAGGCTTCCGCTTATTGACGTACCATAGCTTTTACCGAAAACAGATCTTGCAAGCTCGGTTCTTCCGGCACCCTGAAGTCCCGAAAACCCAACTATTTCGCCCTTATGCACATTGAAGGAAACGTTGTTTACCACGCACTTTTCGGTGTATACAGGGTGGAATACCTTCCAGTCAGTAACCTCCATTACGACTTCGGGGCTTACATTATGCTCACGAACGGGATAACGGTCGGTAAGCTCACGTCCTACCATGCCGCGTATAATACGGTCCTCGTCAATATTGTGATCAGAATTGTCAATTGTTTCAATGGTTGAGCCGTCACGAAGAACGGTTATTTTATCTGCAACATAAGCAACCTCTGAAAGCTTATGCGAAATAATAATTGAAGTCATACCCTGCTTTTTAAACTCAAGCAGCATATCAAGGAGCATTCTTGAATCCGCTTCATTCAAAGAGGATGTCGGCTCGTCAAGAATAAGCAGCTTAACATTCTTCGAAAGTGCTTTTGCAATCTCAACAAGCTGCTGCTTGCCTGTTCCGATGTCCTTAATCATTGTCAGCGGGCTGTCCTTCAGCCCCACGCGCTTTAGATGCTTGTCCGCCTGACTGTATGTTTCGTCCCAGTCTATGCCGAATTTCCCCTTGCGCTCATTTCCAAGAAACATATTTTCGGATATTGAAAGCTCGGGAATCAGGGCAAGCTCCTGATGGATGATAACTATTCCGAGCTTTTCACTTTCACGAACATTTTTGAATGTGCATTCCTTATCGTTGTAAAGAATTGTTCCCTCGTATTCACCATGGGGAATGGTTCCGCTCAGTACGTTCATCAGTGTTGACTTTCCCGCGCCGTTTTCGCCGACAAGCGCGTGTATCTCACCGCGTTCGACATTCAGGTTGACATTGTTCAGTGCTTTAACGCCGGGATAAAGCTTTGTAATTTCTTTCATTACTAAAATGTTGTCTGACAAGGTTCTGCCCCCTAACTACATATATTATTGCAAAGCTGAGCAAACATAAAAAACACAGGTGCTGTATAAGTAAACTCAACTGGCATATCTCCGGACTTCTGCAGCTGGATATTTACCCCGGAGTTTTCTCCGGAATTTCCGCTTCCGTCTGAGTTTACGATGATTGAAACATTGCCCTTTTCGCCTTTGCCGTTCAAAATATTGAAATATGCATAGGGCACAATAACCTTACTGCCAGTGCCATATTTAATAGCATGGCTAAAGCAGTAACCTCGGCACAATTAATGCTTTCATTCCATACATCAATTCGGCTCATGCCCTTGTACTGCGTTTCTTTCCCACCATATGCAGTAGCATTATATCCGCCGTCAATCAGCATGGGGAGCAGCTCCCGAATCTGCTGGTCTGTGGGTATTTTCTTTGCCTTCACAAGCTTTGCCAGTTCCTCAGGGCGTTCCAGTATGGTGCCGCCGCAGTAGCCGTCAAAAGCTTTTGAAATCCATTCTTTAAATGTGTAGAAATATCGTTCTATATTTTTTGCCTTTGC
>Ga0116170_10004768_pt1 | contig 12317 bp, 13 predicted proteins | sample AD_JPNHW1_MetaG_FD_89797 | JGI IMG/M metagenome (GOLD analysis project Ga0116170, IMG submission 89797) | Active sludge microbial communities of municipal wastewater-treating anaerobic digesters from Japan - AD_JPNHW1_MetaG | ecosystem: Engineered > Bioreactor > Anaerobic > Digestate | place... | reverse complement strand
TTCATCAGTAATTGAAAAACACCGGCATTTCAAGTTAATTTTATATTTTTGACCTCCAATCTCATTGGCAAATATAATAAACCAATTCACATGAAGACAAAAGAAGAAATAGTTGCTAACTGGTTACCTCGTTATACCGGGAAGTCTCTTGATACTTTCGGGGAGTTTATTCTTCTTACAAATTTTACATGGTATGTTGAGCTTTTTGCAAAGTGGCATAATGTGGAAGTTGAAGGGAGAGACAGAAACTGGCCAAGTGCCACATGTGATGGCATAACAATTATAAACTTCGGCATGGGGAGTCCGAACGCAGCACTGGTAATGGATCTTCTTACTGCAATTCAACCCAAGGCGGTTCTTTTCCTTGGCAAATGCGGGGGCCTGAAATCAAAGAATTCATTGGGAGATCTGATTTTGCCTATTGCCGCCATCCGAAGCGATGGTACATCGAGCGATTATCTTCCACCTGAAATACCTGCCTTACCCGCTTTCAAACTTCAGATAGCAGTATCGGCAACTATTACCAAACACAACCGTGAATACTGGACCGGTACTGTTTATACCACAAACAGACGCGTATGGGAATATGACGAAAGGTTGAAGAAGTATCTTGTCAAAACCAGGGCCATGGCGGTGGATATGGAGACAGCAACAATCTTTACTGTTGGTTTTGCAAACGAAATTCCATCCGGTGCCCTGCTTCTGGTATCTGACCAGCCGATGATATCAACTGGTATTAAGACAGAAGCAAGTGATAAGAAGGTTACAGATACTTTTGTTGAATCTCACCTTCGAATCGGGATAGAGTCGCTGAGAGAGATAAAAGAAAACGGCATATCAGTCAAACACCTTCGTTTCTGATGGCAGATCATAAAGAAATATTAAGGGATCTTAAAAATAAAATTTTTAAGCCTGTCTATTTCCTGGCAGGCAAGGAACCTTACTATATAGATCTTATCACCGATTATATTGAGGAAAATGTGCTTGATGAGAATGAAAAATCGTTTAACCAGACGGTGCTTTATGGCCTCGATACCACTGTAACACAGGTCATTGAAACATGCAGGCGTTTCCCGATGATGTCGAATAACCAGGTTGTGATTGTCCGTGAAGCACAGAAACTAAAGAAAATTGAGGATCTGCAGATTTATATAGAAAATCCTCTTCAGTCAACTATTCTGGTGGTTGCCTATAAATATGAAGATCTTGACAAACGTAAGGCTCTTTACAAGGCACTCTCCAAAAAAAGTTTCTACTTTGAGTCAGAGAAGATCCCCGAATACCAGATTCCCGGCTGGATTGACAGGTATCTTACAGACAGAGGCATAATGGCAGGCCCGGATGCTTCCAGGTTACTTTCTGAATTTTTAGGTAACGATCTTGGGAAAATAGCAAATGAACTGGAGAAGCTTATTATCTCTCTGCCAAAGAATAATCCCCGCATCGACACAGCACTTATTGAAAAAAGCATAGGCATAAGCAAAGAATATACGCCAAATGAGCTGTGGAAGGCAATTGTCTACCGCGATCCTGTAAAAGCAGCCCGCGTTGTAAACTACTTTTCAGAACACTCAAAGAAAGAGATAATTCCAATTATTTTACCAAGTCTCTTTTCCAACTTTTCAAGGGTGCTCATTTATCACAATCTCAGCGACAAATCGGATGGTAATGTCGTTGCCGCACTTAAGACCTATCCCGGTTATGTAAAAGATTACAAGGCAGCAGCTTCAATTTATAATCCATTAAGAGCCATGAATACAATAAGTCTTATCCGGACTTATGATATGAAAGCGAAGGGTTTTGGAGAATCAGGAAGTGACACCGGTGATCTGCTAAGGGAACTGGTCTTTAAGATAATGCACTGATTTTTTAATTCATCTCCGGCGATTCGGGAAATTCAGCCCATATCTTATATTTATTGTCAAGCGAACGCAGAACGTCTTTCCAGACATCACCACGGCTTTTCATCACCACGTCGTTGGGCACTTTTGCAATAACCCAGGAGTTATCCTTCAGTTCTTTTTGTAACTGGCCTTTTGACCATCCTGAATAACCCAGGAAAAAGCGTAATTGGTCGCGGTTTACATTCCCGGCATTAATCAGTGATCGTATCACATCAAGGTCGCCACCCCACCAAATGCCAGGTACAACAGGTCTGCTTCCCGGTACAATATCCCCGAGTGAATGAAGATAATGAAGGGTATCCGATGATACAGGACCTCCAATGGAGAGATTTTCTTCCCAACATTCAAGCTCTTCAACGGCAGTGTTAACCCTTAACTCAAGTACCCTGTTAAGAATAAACCCAACTGAACCCTCCGGTCCGTGCTCGGTGAGAAACACAATCGTGCGGTTAAAAAAACGATCGGAGAGAAATGGTTCTGAAATGAGCACCTTCCCTTTGCCAGGAACTTTATCCTCTGGCCTTATGCTGAATATGTCAGAATATGAGCCCATTGAATTTATTATGATACAATTTATAGAATTGTTATCTAAAAGTCAAATAATTTTTGAGGTATAATTATATGAGTACATTTTAACATTTAATGGTAAAAGAATAACTATTCTGTAACGCTATAAAACCAAAACTATAGCTACATTTGGCGCTTAAATTTTAGAAAATGATTATAGAGTTTATAATTCTTACACTGTTTCTTATTGTTCTGCCTCTTGCTGGATTGGGAGTCAAGTTACTTGTCCAGCCGCATAACAGGTTATCTGAAGCACAGCTAAACAGATACAGGGAGATGCAACAAAGAAGAAATATCTCCAAGGAAAACCGATAGCTTATTTTCTAAGAAAGAAACCAGTTATTGCGGTTTCACAGTAAGGCTATTGAAGATTCCGGTCAATCTCCTTTATTCTGCTCCGGATGCGTTTTGAAGCCCAGGTTTTTAAGTTTCCATTTTCATCAGACCAGATAAGATATCCATCAAGGAATTTATGCCTGCTGATAAGATCTTTTGCACCTTCAGTACCTAAAACCATACACGCTGTGGCATACGCATCGGCTATAGCACACTCAGGCGCAATAACCGTGGCACTAAGAAGTGTCTGTCGGGCCGGATAGCCTGTGTGAGGATCTATTGTATGAGAGTATTTAATCCCATTGTCGATATAGAATTTTCTGTAGTTACCTGAAGTAGCCAGTGATTTATTGTCAAGCTGAATCACTGCCTCCATATTCATTCCGGGATCGTTATTGCCATCAACAGGTTTGTCAATTCCGACTCTCCATCCCTCCCCTGCTTTGTTGCCTACTGATCTCACTTCACCGCCTACCTCAACAAGACAATCCTCTATTCCAATGCTCCTGAGATACCGGATGGCAAGATCAACCGTATATCCCTGGGCTACCGCGTTCATGTCGATAAATATATCAGGTGAATCTTTTATAACCCTGGCCCCTTTCAGTTTGACCTTGTTCATTCCTACAAGAGAAAGCAGAGCCGGCAGTTTTGTCTCATCAAAATCTTTCCTTGAATCAGGTCCAAAACCCCATGCCTTAACCAATGGGCCAACGGTAATGTCAAAAGCACCTCCTGTCTCCTTCCAGACATTATCAGACAATCTGAATACTTCCCTGAAAAGAGTGTCGGTCTGATCACTAACGTTATTGTTTATCTGTGAGATGACAGAGCTATCGTTATATATGGATAATGAGTTGTCTACCTGTTCAAACAGATTTTCCAGGCCTTTTCTGACAATTTCCACGCTGTTTTCAGGTGATGCCTCATAGACTACATGATAGGTTGTACCCTGTGTAAAACCATTTATCACATTAAAGTCAGCTCTTTTACAGGCTGTTCCAAAAACAACGGCAAAAATAAAAAATACCGGTGCTGTGCCTTTCTTCATGACCATACTTTTGCCATCAAAAATAGCATAAAGTGCTTTCCCTTCAAAAAAAGGCCCTTTCGTAAATAAATTCGGGGTGTTAACCAAAAAAAATTTGCTGTGAAAAAGTGATGACCTATATTCGTGCCGAACAACTGCTTCAAAGGCAGAAACAGTTTAATCCCCAATTTTACCCTCTTACAACAGGCTGTCTTTTATAACGAGACAGCCTTCTTTTTTTCAGCATTCCGATCTTTTATAAGTGCAAAAAATATAAACGCTATTCCGGTTGCTATGAAAGGAATACTTAATATCTGACCCATATCCAAAGCCATATTATACTCAAAAATCACCTGTCGCTCCTTTATAAATTCAATCATAAATCTCGCACCAAAAATCATGGTGAGAGAAAGTCCTAAAAATAAACCACTCTGCACCTTTCCATGCCTGACTTTGATAAATAACATTATAACAAATATTATCAGGTAAATAACTGCCTCGTACAATTGTGCCGGATGCCGTGGAGTGTTATCAACCATTGTAAAAACAAAAGCCCATGGAACATTGGATGGCATTCCTAATATCTCTGAATTCATCAGGTTTGCAAGCCTTATAAAGCCCGCGCCCAAAGGCGCAACAATTGCAATCAGATCAATAGTTGCTAATAGCGATTGTTTGCATTTATAGCAGTAGAAAATAATCGCAATAACCAGGCCCAACGCCCCACCATGGCTCGCAAGCCCCTGATAACCTATAAATTTATACCCACCATCAGGCTGTTGCTGAATAGGGAGCAACATCTCAACAGGATGCAATAAAAAATATGAAGGTTGATAAAAAAGACAGTGCCCGAGTCTTGCCCCTGCCAAAATACCAATACCACAATAAATAATTAACCTGTCAAAATGCTCAACGGAAAGGTCCTCCCACACAAAAAGCTTTTGTAAGATTATTGCAGAGACTATTAAACCACCTGTAAAGAATAAACTATAGTAACGGATCGATATTCCGAAAATGTTTACTATTTCAGGATCAATATTCCAATAAATTACTTCTAATGTCATTACCATAAATATGAGACAAACAAATCTTAGTTGTCGCCAACGTGCAGTTTCCTAATTGCTTTCGAAAAAAAATATCTCCTCTATTGTTAGCCCAAACACCCTGGATATATCATGCGCAAGCTTTAAAGATGGGTTGTATTTACCCTTTTCTAGGAAAACAATAGTCTCACGTCTTACACCTACTTTCTGCGCCAGCTCCATCTGCGACATATTTAAACCGGCACGTAATTCTTTTATCCGGTTATTCATCTTTCATTCCATAAAATTTTGTACCCACCCAACTCAACATAAAAATTATCGCCATCCCAATTATTCCTGATCCTATAAGATCTGATGCCTCTTTATTTGTTTTATCGCTCAAATACATAATAAAGAGCCACATATAAAGCGAAATATAAAATGAAAGTGAAGACGATTTAATCATTACTTTCTTTGAAAACTCATCATCCAGCGGTTCTTTTCGTTTCAGGCTTTTTATTTTTAAAACCCCTAAATATAAACCGTAACCAATCACTATCAATGCTCCCCCAGGCACCAGAACTTCCTTCGGATCAACTGATAATCTGACGCTAAGAACCCACAACCCTGATGAGATCAATAGTAAAGTTCCTACTATTAAAATATTAAATCTCCTTTTCATGTTGAACACCTTTAAGTTACATATTTCTAACACAAAGTTAGATATATATAACATAATAACCAAATATTTTATTTTTTTTTTGAGTAATACAATGTTTTCCTATTACATGTGACACAGAAGCCTCTTTTAGTATGATATTTGTAGATTTACAGGTTATAAATAATGACTAAAACCTTAAATAATGGTTAATAAAACAGGTCTGAACTGTGCGTTTCTTATAGGTTTATTATCAACAATAAGCAGTACTATTCTGGCACAGCAAAACGATTATACCTCCCGTGATATCAAGAGTGTTTACTTTGAGAAGGAGGACTCCAAGCTTGCTTACCCGATAATTTTGCTCAATAGCAATGACGCCCTCACCATTAATTTTGATGTGATTAACGGAAGCCAGGAGACACTATATTATAAGATCATGCACTGCGACAGGAACTGGAATTTGTCGGATATCTTTTTCAATGACTATGCTGATGGCTTTGAGGAGAACCCTATGGATAACTCAGAAGCATCGTTTAATACGCTGATCTCATATTCACATTATAGGCTCACTCTTCCAAACGATGATATAAAATTCAGGATTTCAGGTAATTATTTTTTAAAGATTTACAGAAGCGGGCAGGAAGAGAGTCCTCTTCTCTGCAGAAGGATATGTGTTCATGAAGATGCTGCACCTGTTTCATTACGTTTCCGCAAACCAGTCGGGAAAGATTCTGAAACAAGCCAGGAATCGGAGATTAAGATTTCAGTGGATAACCTGGGAGCGACTGATCCATCCAGGCAGATAACTCTTACCATACTTCAAAACGGGAGATGGGACACAGGCCGGCAAAATCTTTCAGCCGATTTTGTTGGCGAAGGTACCATTGAATACAATACGCTGTCAGGCACAACCTTATTTCCGGGAGGTAACGAGTTCCGCGATTTTGATATAAAAACCATACGTCAAAAGACTCAGTTTGTAAGGGATATCACTTTTATTGAAAACAAATACCATGTGTTTCTTATTCCTTCCATGAGCCGTAAGGACAAAGAGTATTTTTTCAACAAGGACCTTAATGGAAAATATCTTGTGGCACTTGATGGTGATGACGAACCTGATCTTGATGCCGATTATGTCTATGTATACTTTACCTTACCTGCAGAGAGGGAAGTAAAAAACGGATCGGTTTATATTTCGGGAGCAATGACCGACTGGGAATATAGTTTCGATAACAGAATGATATATAATGCTGCAAAAAGGTGTTATGAGGCTACCCTTCTTTTAAAGCAGGGTTGGTATAACTATGAATTTGATTTCATTGCTGATGGTAAAAGTATTCCTGATAATACAATGTTTGAAGGCAGTCACTATGAAACTGAAAATGACTACATTCTCCTTGTATATTTTCATGATCCCCGATTAAGGTATGACCGGCTGGTTGAGGCGTCAAGCGTCAACACCAATATAGCAAGGTAGCCTGCATGGTAAACAACAGTTAAACAGGCCTGACGCTTACTGTTTCCCCCTTTTGTATCCAGCTTTGTCCCTGTGGCACAGACATAAGACCGGTTGCTTCGTGTAATGATGCAATATGTCCGGAACCATGATATTCAAGCGGGATCACTTCTCCCAGTTTATTTAAAGATACGGGTATCCAGGCCATCCGGTCGGCTATCTTTCTTGAATAGTCAGTTCCAAGAACAAGGTTAATACTATTTGACAAGGCAAAGGTTGCTCCCATCATCTTTGCTATCAGAGGACGTACTATTACCTCAAACTGGACAAACGCTGCGACAGGGTTTCCCGGTAAACCGAAAACAATTTTTCTGTTGCCAGTAAACAGCTTCATTGGTTTACCCGGTTGAACTGCTACTGAATCAAACAGCATCTTTAGTCCCTGGTCGCCAAGTACTCCGGGTACGAGATCAAAATCACCTGCTGATACTCCACCTGTGATAACAACAATATCATTTTCCGAGAGAGCCGTCTCAATAAATTTGCTGGTAGATTCTTTGTTATCAGCTGCAATCCCGTAATATTTGCCAATGCCGCCTGCTCTTTCAACCTGTGCCAGCAGCTGCCATGCATTACTGTTTCGTATCTGGGTTGCGGAAGGCTTTTTATCAGGTTCAATCAGCTCGTTCCCGGTGCTGACGATACCGACACGGGCCTTTTTTCCTACAAGGATCTTAGTGCATCCGGCCATCGCCATTATGGCAATCTCCTGTGGCCTTATAATACAACCTGTTTTTAACACCACCTCGCCTGATATTACATCCTCGGCCCGGTAGGAAATATTGCATCGGGGCGATTTCCCGCAATATCTGACCATGTTTTCACCTGCAGGTTCACTCTCTTCGAACATAAATACAAAATCGGCTCCGGATGGCAAAGCAGCCCCCGTCATAATCCTTGAACACATGCCCGGCTCAATATTCTTTTGAGGTTGCATTCCGGCAGCAACGATCTCAACAACCAAGAGAGTTTTTCCAATATCCGCCTGCCTGCAGGCATATCCATCAACCTTGCTCCTGTCAAAAGGAGGCATGTCTATATCACTCTTTACTGAGTTGATGAGAATCCTGCCTGCCGATTCCGTAAAATGAACTTCCTCCGCTCCGGTAGAAAATGCAGAATCCATTACCATATTATATGCTGCATCAAACTTTATCATATCTCTGTGTTTTACCTGTTTATCAGTTTACTTGTCTTCATAAATATCCTCTATGCGTCTGAAAAAAACATTTGTGATGCTTTTCATAGCTATATCGGCCTCGTAGTGTAATGATTTCCAGGCATTCATTAACTCCATGCCCTTCAGGGTTATTTCATTTCTTCCGGCTGGCTGACTTTCTTTGCTTCTGCTTAATATCTGGAATCCAAACTGCTTTTCAATTTTTCTTACCAGCCCCCATGCCTTGCGATAACTGACATTAAGATTGGTGGATGCCTGAAGAAGTGAGCCAGTCTTATCGATCTCAAGCAACATGCTTAGTTCCTCTCCTGTAAGCACCTTTTCTCCTCCATCATACTCCATCCACATATCATAGCTCAGGTGAATGCCCTTGCTCCTTAATTCTTTACGGCCTGCCATTATATTGACTGAGTTGTAGTAATCATAGTTCCTGAGATGATACCCATACACCGGAAACCCTTCTTCATTCCTGTTTTCCTGTTTGAGTGCTATATATACAAAATTACACTTTTTGAATTTCGGTGCAAGAAAGCAATGTTGTAAGCAGCATAAGTGACTTTTCACTGTATGATTAACCAAACCTTTTCATATGGCCTGCAAAAAATGAGGCATGCAAAAATTTTTACATCTGCAGAAGAAGATAGTTCTTGGTGCCAAAGAGATTGTGTCAGAAAAAGATACGGTTTAGGCTAAAAAAAATGTCAGGAGAAAGTTGAAACTTTTTTTTTAACCGACAATTTTTTGAACGCTTTTAGTTAGTAGGTTTGCAAGGTGAAACCTGATATCTGGACACGGCTGAAGAATATTAACCTCAGGAAAATAAGGGATATGTTACCTCCCCGTATGAGGAACAGGTATGTACTTACCATACTTATTTTCCTGGTTTGGTTGCTTTTAATTGATAGTAACAATCTTATTGAAAGGGCAAGGCAGATACATACCCGTAATTCTCTGGCAAGAGAGAAGGAATATTACATGAAACGTATTGAGGAGGACAAGCAAAAGCTGAAAGAGCTAAGAACCAGTGCTGATAATCTTGAGAAGTTTGCCCGGGAGCAGTATCATATGAAAAAGCCCAATGAAGACCTCTTTATTATTGTAACACCTGATGAAGAGAGAAAGATCAGAAGGGAGAATAAGATATCCAAGCCTCTGAATCGCGATAAAAAGAAAGAACAGAAGAAAAAGTGGTGGTGGCTTTGATGCCGAATCCTGCCTTCTGTGCCAGCCGGATACTATGCAACAAAAAATCATTTTCTGTTTTTTCCCCCTGTGATTTGTAATTAAGATATCTGAACGCAAACAACAGGTCAAAACAGGTGAAAAACCGTTTTGCAAAAGATAATTGTGAGCCTGTATTTGCAGATACCTCAGCCACGCAGTCAGTAAACTTACCGGGAGTAATGAACTCCTTTAGCCCGGGAGCCAGATTTTCATAAAAGCAAAGATAATCCTCCGGATCTTTTTTGTATAGTTTATATGCTCCTTCCCATAGTATCTTCAGATCTTCAAAAACACCCGGTTCACAAAAACCGGAGATCTCACCAGGAGAACTGATGATATTTTCTACCGATCTGCCAGTCCCAAATGGTACCCGTCCGGATATTCTTGAGGATGCATAAACCCGCGAAACACTGTTATGAAAAAAGCCACCGGCCGGGAGTATCTTTCGCATGAACCAGAAGTCCTCCCCCGCCTCCCGTTTATTCATGCCTCCTGATTTAATATATATATCCGCTTTGAAAGCCATTGCAGATCCATAAACATTAAAGCACCATGGATAACCCGCATAACGAAATCCAAAGAACATATATCGGCGGCTTAGTTCATATTTCAATGCTGCCATAATTATCTCGCCGGGTAAATCCTCATCAGGCCGGCTATTCCAAACGGATATAGTACAGCCGTTTTTCTCTTTCCGTGAATAAAGAGAATCATACAATCCGGTAAAATAGTCTTTATTTACTGCACAATCGGCATCCAGTGAGACAATGATTCCTTTGGGATTATCAATCATGTCAAACCGTCTCACTGCTTCATCCATGCCTGTTTTACGTGCATAGCCTACTCCCCAGTGCGGTATTTGCTGAGTTCCTGTGTCACATATAAAAAGCCTGAAGAAACTGTTACCGGAGTCTCTCCAGGCTTTTAATATAGAAATCGTACGCTTGTTTTCTTCTTTAAAAATCTCAGGTGCATCGGCAGGTGCATTAACATGCACAATGACTTCGCATGCACATTGTGGAGGGTTACATCCGGCAAGTGAATCAAGAGCTGCACTGATGTCACCCTCTCCATATGCCGGTATTACTACAATTATTCCTGTTCCGGCATCGGGATCATCCATTATCAGCCTTGGGAAAAGAGCTTTTTTCTCAAGCCAGGCTGTGGCGAAACCCATAGAGATTATTTTTTCTCAGCCTTGTATTTGGCGTTCAGTCCTTCAACAACAGCATTGGTGATGTCAAGTGAAGGATCAGCATAAAGTACCTGTCCGGGGAACTGTTTTGCCAGAATGTACTGATAATTATGAGATTTGTTGTATTCAACAAGATATTTGTCGATATACTCAAGTATCTGACGCTGAGCTACTGCACTCTCTTCGCTCAGAGTGCCTGCAAGCTGGTCTCTGAGGTTAAGAAGATTTTGCTGTTGCTGCTGAAGATTCTGTTCAATTTCAGCTGCTGAAGCCCTTGTTATTAAACCTTTCTGTGCCTTGGAAACATAATCCTGGTAATCACGCTGGAAAGACTGCGACTTGTTGTTAAGCTCAGCCTCTGAGTTTTTCTGTTTTTCCATCAACTGATCCGACTTGTCTTTAGCCATGTCAAAATGAGCTATGACAGAGTCTAACTCTACATATACAATACCACTTGATTTTGTTGCAGCACTGCCTGTATTGCCTGTGTTTTTACATCCGGATGATATGAGAGCCAGGAGTGTTATCGCAGGTAAAACAAGTGCCACTCCTTTTAATAAATGTGATTTGTTCATTGTAGGGTAAAAGTTTAGTTTAACAATTGTATGGCACAAACATACACAAATTTTACATAAAAACGATTGAGGTCAGCAAGGCAAAGAGGATAAATGAATCAGAATTCCGGGCATGGTATTGCATGCAACCGGGCCTTTCTTCCAAGATTAGCTGATGTGAACTCATAAACCAGGGATATCTCGTATGCGCCTCCTGTAGAATTTATCAGGTTTGAGATGGTGTAGTCGTAACTGACTCCTATATTGAGTTGATCGTATTTTATTCCAACCATTCCAATAAGTGCATCACCTGCCTGGGTGGTTACAAATGGTATCCCTCTGTACCATATGCCGAAAACCAGTGGGGCCTTATAATAATATACTCCCAGATCGTTCTGGATAAAATCGCCCTGCATCATAAAGTTCTCAGCGACAGAGAGCACCTCTTCAAATTTCTTGCGTAGTCTTCCATGGCTGAGTATCTGGAAACCGCCGAAAACATCAATTTTCATGGGGACTGTTGTCTCATTACCCCAAAGCGATGTTCTTGGCTTCAGGAGGTGATCAACACTAAACCCGGCCCAGATCTTATCGTTGTAAACAAGACCGGAAGCAGTGAAATCTACATCAGAGATATGGTCAAATGGAGGCGGTTCAGTGGAGGGCAGGGTTCCTCCTGTTGATATCTGCGAAGCCCATACCAGGCTGTTTATGTCGAGTCCTATATAGGTGAATTTAAAGTTAATGCCCGGTCTGATATGCCATTCATTATTTATAAGAAAATCGTAAGAATAAACCAGGCCTATGTTCGTATTACTAAGTTTCCCGGAGCCTGCCACATCATAAGTGGCAAGAAGGCCTATGCCGGAGTTGAAATTAGCTACATATTTATCAAAAGAGATACTGTAGGTAGTAAACACACCAGGAATAGCAGGCCACTGGTTTCTCCAGTTGAGAGCAGCCCTGTACTCTTCAGTTGCACCTGCAAATGACGGGGCAAGATACAATTGGTTTGCATAGAACTGAGAAAAGTGGGGATCTTGTCCCTGTGTTATTGATGATGCAATTAAAAAAGATACAATCAGATATTTAGCTCGGACTGACAATATGCATCCATTTTTAGTATTA
>Ga0116170_10004767_pt1 | contig 12317 bp, 11 predicted proteins | sample AD_JPNHW1_MetaG_FD_89797 | JGI IMG/M metagenome (GOLD analysis project Ga0116170, IMG submission 89797) | Active sludge microbial communities of municipal wastewater-treating anaerobic digesters from Japan - AD_JPNHW1_MetaG | ecosystem: Engineered > Bioreactor > Anaerobic > Digestate | place... | reverse complement strand
GTATTTATGGCAAATGCCGGCGGATGCTGGGATAACGCTAAGAAAATCGTTGAAGTCGATTTGAAAGAAAAAGGAACTCCTCTTCATGATGCCACCGTAATCGGTGACACCGTAGGCGATCCTTTCAAAGATACTTCATCTGTTGCGATGAATCCGATTATTAAATTCACAACATTGTTCGGATTGTTGGCAATGGAAATTGCGATTTCACCTGCGTTTAACAAATACGCGCATATCGCAGGTATCGTGTTCTTTGTGATTGCGTTGATATTCGTAATTCGTTCTTTCTACGCAATGAGAATCCCTGCTAAAACAGAATAGATATTTACATTTTTCTGTTTAATATTAGGCGGCTTCGGTTTTAAAAAACCGAAGCCGCCTTTTTTAATTTTTTTTGTTAAAATTGGTATATGAATGTTCAGATTAAAAATAAATTTTATTTTGGGGTTTTAATTTTAATATTTTTGTTAGGGTTTTTTTTAAGAGCCAAGGGGCTTTTGTCAAATCCTTCAATGTGGCATGACGAGTCTGCTTTGGCTTGGAATGTCAAGTTTAAAAGTTATTTTGATTTATTATGCGCACATCTGAGATTTTTGCAGATAGCCCCGCCTTTATTTATGGTTTTTGCTAAGTTAATGACATGGCTTTTTGGCGTTACAAATACGGTCGGGGAATTTGACTTTGTTGTCAGATTAATTCCTTTTTTATTTTCAATCCTATCCGTGTTTGTTTTTTACTTTATTCTTAAAGATGTTTTTAATATGAAAAAAACAATCATTTTTGCTATGTTTTTGTTTGCAATAAACAATGTTTTAGTAAATTATTCCTTTGAATTTAAGCCTTATTGCTCAGACATGTTTTTTGTTATGTTAGTCTTGTTGATATTTTTAAAAATTGATTTTTTAAAAATTAATTTAAAAAAAATTCTTTTAATTTCAATGATTTTGTCAAGTTTTGTTTGGTTTTCTTTTGTGTCTTTATTTGCGATAGGGGCAGGCTTAATATATTTAATATTTAAAAAAACAGATTTTAAGAGAATTTCAGTATTATTTTTGCCTTTTTTGTTGAATTTTTTGCTGTATTCAAAAATCTATCTGCTTGGTGCTTATATTAATAACAAGAATGGAATGGTGACCTTTTGGGCAGATAAATTTATATCGGCTGATTTTTCTAATTTTATTTATTTGTTTTCACAAAACATAACTTACTTTTTTATTCCGTTAAAATCAGCTTTATTTATTGTAATTTTAGCCTTGTATGGGATTTTTATCTTCGTAAAAGAAAAACGCTTTAATTTTGTAATTATGGCTTTATTGATTTTTTCATTATCCGTAGCCTCTTCTATTCTTCATATTTACCCCTTTTCTCAAAGGTTAATAATATTTTTTATCCCGCTTATTATAATATTTATTTCAAAACCGCTTGACCAAATAAGTTTAAGCAAAAAAGTGAAATCAATAATGATTTTGATGTTGTTGTTTTTTATTACGTTTCCTCAAATTAAAAAAACATCTGAAAGTTTTACTTCCGTAAAAATTAATAAAGGGCATTTTGGCAAAGAAATGATGCAATATTTGGCGCAAAATATAAAACCAGATGACATTATTCTTTTTAACAGCGGGTCTAATGCCGATTTTTATTACTATTCATCTTTTTATAATTTGAAAAACAAATTTATACAAGAAAAAGTTAATGAAGATAAAGATGAAGCGTATTTAAAATTTTTACAAGGGTTAAAAAAAGGCAATTATTGGTTTTTTATGCCATACGATTATACTTCCGAAAGAAGAGTTACAAATTGCTTTATGAACTGGGCATACAAAAACCAAAAAGTATTAAGCAAAGCCGAATCAACAAGAAGTGTTTTAATGTACGTAAAAATCCGATAAAACTCGACTATTTATTTAATTCTATTTTTTTAACTCTTGTTTGGATGTCTTCGACTATTTTTCTGTTAATCGATTGAAGCTCGGCAAAAACCGCAATTAAACCTGTTTGGACACCGGTTAAAATGAGTATTGCAGAAAGGATAAGGGATTGAATATGCCCTGAGCCTTGCGCGTGGGAGTAAAAATACAAAAATCTTGCGCCGATAAAAAAGCCGGCAAGTAAAAAGATTGAGCCGATAATGGCAAAAAATCTGAATGGTCTGTACACGATAAACATCCTCATCATTGTAAAACTTGAGCGTCTGATATAGTCAAACATATTTTTCATTAATTTTGATTTGCGAAGTTCGGGATTAACTCGAACAGGGACACATGCAATTTTAAGCCCCTTTGCTCTTGCCTGAATTATTGTTTCAAGGGTATAAGTGTAATTGTCAAATATATTAATTTTAAGCGCAGCATCTTTTGAGAATGCTCTAAAGCCGCTGGGGGCGTCTTGAATATCGGTTGAACTTATAACTCTCATAACCCATGAACCCAGTTTTTGAAGCATTTTTTTTGTGAAGGAAAAGTGCTTTATTTCTTCAACAGGACGTGTTCCGATAACTATATCGGCTTTTTTTTCAAGAATAGGCTTAATCAACTTTTGAATATCATCTGCGCAATATTGGTTATCTGCATCTGTATTTACAATTATGTCAGCTCCTAAATCCAAAGATTTAGCCAATCCCGCACTAAAAGCCCTTGCAAGCCCCCGATTTGTTTGGAAATCAATAAAATTTTCCACTCCGTTTGCTTTTGCAACTTCTACGGTTTTATCTGTGCTTCCGTCATTTATAATTAAAACTTGGATTTCATCTATGCCTTCAATTTTTTCAGGCAAATCGCTAAGTGTTTTTGAGATAGTTTCTTCTTCATTGTAACAAGGTATTTGAATTATTAACTTCATTTGTATAAATTTCCAATCTTTATTATATAATTATATTAAAAATTTGGAGAGTTGCAAATTTTTTAAAAATAGGAGTGTTGTATGAAACCTTTTAACAAAAAAGTTCTATGGATATTTTTGGCAGTTTTAGTTTTGGGTACATTTTTGCGATTGCTTGGAATTAACAAGCCTGAAGGGCTTTGGAATGATGAATACGTAAGCTGGTATGTTGCATCAATTCCTTTTGGAAAAGAATTTATTAATCAGGTCTTTGCACAATGCCACATGCCTTTTTATTACTTATATTTGAAATTTTTCATGAATTTTGGGCAAAGCGACTTGGCTCTGCGCTTAAGTTCGGTTTTTGCAGGAATGTTATCAATTGTTGTGATGTACTTTGTGGGAAGGGAATTTAAAAATAAACGTTTGGGTATATTTTGTGCGATTTTTACTGCGATAAGCTCATTTTTAATCTACTATTCTCAGGAAGTCAGAATGTATGAAGTACTTTTTTTAATCAGTGCTTTTTCTCTTTTATATACACTTAAGCTTGTAAAAAATCCTAAACCTCACAAAATATTTTTATATTTTCTTTCGCTGTTTTTAATTCTTTTTACGCATACAATAGGTTTTGTTTATGTGTTTTTCAGTTTATTTTTTGTGAGTTACATGCTTATAAATAAAAATGTTAAATACAAAAAAACAATTTCTTCGCTTTGGATTTTTATTATATTGGGTTTTCTTGTCTTCTCACCGCTTACGTTTAAAATATTTACAGAATCATCTTATTCACAGTGGTGGGGACATTTTACTTTTTCAAAAATTTTGTTTTTGATTAGCGATTATTTTTCGCCTGTTTTAACAAGTTTGGTTAATGCACCGGATAATTTCTTTTATAATTTTTCGACCAAATTCTTTATTTTTGCTATTTTACCTTCTTTATTGGCAATTTACGGTACTTACAGGGCAATACGAACCGGCAAAACAGAGGCATTAGGTCTTTTCTTGGTTGTGCTTGGAACTTTGAGTGTTCTTTCCATAGCCGCTGCTTTCGGAAAAATGGTTTTTATTACAAAATATTCAATAGAAATTTATCCGATTTTGATAACAATTTTTTGTTTCGGAATTTCAGAAGTGAATAACAGAAAGTGGAAGTATTTTCTTGCTTTATCTTTTTGTTTTATTCAACTTCTTTATCTTTTTACAATGCCTGATTCTGCAATAAAAAGAGTTCGCACCGAAGGACATAAGCTTGCTGCAGATTTGATACTCGGTGCTGAATTAAAAAAGGGCGATTTTGTTTTGCTGGAATACTATCCTAAAGAAAGGTTTGAAAGATATTTTGATTTTGAAGGATTAAATGTTATTTCAATAAATAAGGGAAATTTTTCGCAATATTTGACAGATAAAGAACTAGTCAAGGATAAAATTGAAATAAAAAAACAAGCTAGAGAAATTTTCTCAGCAAATGAAAGTAATTATTTTGATAAGAAATTAAAAAAAGAGATTTTTCAAAAAATGAAAAAGGGGCAAAAAATCAGCGTTATTTTTTTAAATAGCGTTTCTATGATTTCCCCAAATAATTTAAAGAAAATTGCTTTTGATGATAAAGCATATGAAAAAACACCGTTTTTGTTTTCAGTTTTTTCTTACTTGAAAAATGAAACAATAGAATCAATGTTAACTGAGTTAAAGCCAGTAAAATTAGAACAAAAAGGCTCCTGGCTTTGTGCTACTTTTAAAAAATAACACAAAGGGGCGGCTTTTTTAAAAAGCCGCCCCTTTGTGTTGGATTAAATTACGCTTGCAGTAAACGTTTTAATTCATCCGGTCTTGAGGACCTTGCGATTGCATCATCAAGCGTTATCAATTTTTTCTGATATAAATCTTTCAATGACATTTCAAGAGTTTGCATGCCTATTGCGTTATTCATTTGAATTGTAGAATAGATTTGTGCTGCTTTAGCTTCTCTTATAAGGTTTGCTATTGCGGGTATAACAAGCATTATTTCTTGAGCCATGACACGACCTTTTTGGCTTCCGTCAGGCTGTAACCTTGGCAGGAGAGTTTGTGCAAAAACCGCAACAAGCGAATTGGAAAGCTGAATTCTGATTTGCTGTTGTTGTCCTTCGGGGAATACATCAATAATACGGTCAATCGTTTGGCCGGCTGAAGATGTGTGAAGGGTTCCAAAAACCAAGTGCCCTGTTTCTGCAGCAGTAAGTGCAAGGCTTATTGTTTCAAGGTCTCTCATCTCACCCACCAGTATGATGTCAGGGTCTTCTCTTAAGGCTGATTTAAGCGCGTTTGCAAAGGAGCGGGTGTCTTGTCCTAATTCTCTTTGATGCACTATACTTTTTTTAGAAGCATGAACAAATTCAATAGGATCTTCGATTGTCAAAATATGTTCGCATTTTGATTCATTAATATAGTCAATCATGGACGCAAGCGTTGTTGATTTACCGCTTCCTGTAGGCCCTGTAACCAAAACAAGTCCGCGGGGTTTTTCAGCGGTTTTTCTAACCACTTCAGGTAATCCGAGTGATTCAAAAGAAGGAACAATGGATTCAATTACCCTGAAAGCTGCGGCGTAATTGCCTTTATCTTTATAGAAATTTACCCTGAAGCGGCTTAAACCTTGTATGCCGTAAGAAAAATCCAGTTCCCATTCTTGTTCAAGTCTTCTTCTTTGTTCATTAGAAAGCATAGGGAAAAGAAGAAATTCAACATCTTCAGGTGTTAGTGCCGGATAGTCCATTCTTTGCAAATTCCCGTCAACACGCATTATGGGAGGCAAATTTGCGGATATATGCAGGTCGGAGCCCTTTTTTTCTACAACTTTTTCCAGTAATTCTTCAATATGCATTTAACCAATCTCCTATCTATTTTTACATTATAGTATATTTTGCATAAATTTTTTTGATTGTAACAAAAGGTTAAAATTTTATTCCTAAATATAAAGAAAATTTTTAAATAGCCGACAAATAAATTGTTAGGATATGTGTGAGGGATAAGCCTCAACGATTAAGTGGTATAAAATCACTTTAATCTGTGGAAAGGGTATAAAAAATGGATAAATTTTTTAACATTGATGAAGCGATGATTGACTATTCAGAGATGACAAGTTTTAATTTTAATTCGCCGGATTATTTTGAATGCTGTGCACAAAAAGAAATTCCTCAAGAGTATGCACATCAAAAATATACTTTTAAATTCGGCAATTTTGATGTCGTAGATATGCTTCAGGCTGTATTTGCAAAGTAGGAGAAAGTTATGCCAAATATGTATGATGATTTTGAAAAAAGATTTGAAAATGCTCCGTTTTTTGCAGGTTGGGTGGAATTTGAAGTTAAACCGGCAAAAGCTGCACCGATTGTTAAAGCCGAGCATAAAGATATAGATGCGTTAAGCGCAGAGCTTAAATTGATTGAAGAGCAACTTGAAGAAATTTCGCTTAAAGAATTGCGCTTGGCTAATTTGGCTCAATTCTATCAATAATTTAAGACTGAAATAATCCGTTAATTTTATTTATTATTTCTTGCGGATCTATTTCGTTGGTAATTTTGTTTATGTCTTGGGCTATTTGATAAAGCTTTGCTGCTTCAATCTTATCACCTTTGATTGTGATTGCCCTTGCAAGATTAAAATGTGCAAGTGCGTAGTTGGGATTATATTCAATAGATTTTGTAAATAATTCTATTGCTTGTTGAACTCTTCCTAAATCGTCAAGGTAAATTACTCCCAAATTATTGTATGCAACATCATAGGTGGGGTCGTATTTTATTGCAAGTTCGTATTCTTTTATGGCTTCATCGGTGTCGCCTTTGCCCCAGTGTAGAAATCCCAAATTACAGTGGATTTTGGCATTTACCGGGTCCAATTCCAAAGCTGCTCTGTAAGTTGTAAGTGCATTGTCGTAATCTTCTTTGTCATAAAAAGCACTTCCTAAATTAACGTAAATGTCAATATCATCGGGTGTCAGAAGATAAGCACTTTGATAAGCACTTATTGCAGCATCCATGTCCTCTTTTGTTTCCTGATGCACAAAACCTAAAGTTTGTGCTATGACACTTGTCCATTGCTTGCCGGGATTTAAAATTATAGCCGCCTGATAATGTGAAACTGCCAAATCGACTTCACCTTTTAAGAAATAAATATTTGCAAGGTTTGAGTGAAATTCGGGGCGGTGAGGCATGATTTCAATCAATTTTTTATAAGTCTCTATTGCATTGTCATAGTCCCCCTGCTCTTCATAAGCCTGACAAAGATGAATATATGCGGGAATATTTAAACTGTCGAGCCAAATTGCCATTTTGTATTCGGTTATGGCGTCTTCAAAGTCGCCTATGGCTCTGTAAATATCACCTAAAAGACAATATAAAGGCACAAAGCCCGGTGCTTTTTCAATGGCTTCGATATAAATATCAACAGCTTGAGTAAATCCTTTTGTTTGAATTTGGTAATAACCTTTCATTAAAATAGGGATAAATCGCAGATAACTTAAATTTTGTATAACATTTTTAATTGCCGCTTTATCAAAAGGAAGCGTCAACAATGAAAGCAAAAATTCGAATTTTGACATTAATCTTTTTTTAAAACTTTTGAAAGAAGAAAGTTTATAAAGGTTATGAAGTAAGAAGTGAGAGCAGGAATTGCTAAACGGTTTTAACTTTATTGATTTTTTTGCATTATAAATTGCATCGGCAAAACGTGCTTTTTTTGTGTAAGTTTCTGCAAGAAAGTAGTAAGTTTTTGCCATTTTTGCATCTTTTTTTAAAGACATATTCAGGTAATTGATTGCTTTGTCCAAATCCCCTTTATAGAAAAAGGCCTGTCCTATTTTAAAATAAATTTCTGCCGAATCAATATATGTTTCTAAAGCTCTTTGATATTCGGTTATAGCTTCATCTATGTATTGGTATGAGTTATATATATCCAAGTGCCACGCCAAATATAAATCGCCGAGCCTTACGTGTAAATCCGCGTTAGTAGGATCTTTTTGTAATGCAATTTGGCATTGTTCTATCGCCTTTTGAACATTGTCTGTTTTAAAATCTGTTTTTCTGATATTTTTTTCTTTTTGTATTTTTTGTTTCATAGTCTTCGCTTTTTACTGGTATTCTCTGTATTTCATCGCTTCTATTTCAAAGCATTTTTTAATTATTTTATCTCTGTCAAATTCGTTTATCTTATTAAATAAAATCACATGTTCGCCCGTTTGTAAATGGGGCTTTTCAATTATATGTCCTTGCGCTTTTACTGATGTCATCTGCAAAGGCAAATATAGCCTACAATTTACTAATTCATTCCTGTTAAAATGTCCGTCAAAATAAAATCTTATTCCGCCGCCGCCGATATCGACAGTATGTGTTACAATGTTAGGTTCGTCAAACCTTTCTATAATAATTTTTGTTTTAAGAGGGGCTCTTGCATAAGCCCTTCTTTGAATTTGAATATTACTGTCAACGTATTCTATGATAAAATTTTCGGATAAAGGAGAATCTAAAATAAGCGCATTGTATGCACGAATCCCTGCGGGTGTGAAAATTTTAACATATATTTCTTCTCCTTCTGACAGATATTCAGCGTAAAAAACAATATCTTTGGGATAATCAAGCATCAGCCTGTCGGAATATAATTCCTTAATTTTGCATTCAAAAATTTTTTCCGTTCCGTCATTTGTTTTGAACGAAATTTGAATTTTCTGATTTCTTCTTACTTCACCCATGTTATCTATTTTAGATAATTATGGTAAAAGTTGCAAGTTGTTAAGATGTTAAGACCGCTGCACAAGTGTAGAAAATTTGTTTTTTCTCGCTTGTGCAGTGGTCGATCTTACAAAGGTGAGAATGGCTAAATCGGCACGTGGAGTGTCGTTTAGCCATTCGACACTAGCCGTCTTATATTACGAGGCGGCGGGAAAATTGAAAATTTCCCCGCCGCAGTTGTTTTAAATTTAAGCCAATAGTAAAGGTTCTTTTTCCAGAATTTTTTCAACAACGCTTTTTGCATGGATGCGCGTTGTATTAAATATCGGAATACTTGCTTTTTGTATCATCAGAGGGATTTCGGTACACCCTAAGATTACACCTTGTGCGCCGTTTTGTTTCATTTTGTCTATTACATTAAGATAAAATTTCCGTGAATTTTCATCAATAATTCCGCAGCAAAGCTCTTCATAAATTATTCTGCTTATTTCTTGTCTGTCTTTGCTATCTGGAATAATTGTTTCTATCGAATAATCTTCAAGAAGTTTTTTGGAATAAAAATCTTCTTCCATTGTAAAAATTGTTCCCAAAAGTCCGACTTTATTCATATTTTGTCTTTGAATGTCTTGGGCAACACTGTCAACCATGTGGATTAACGGCACAGAAATTCTATTTTTAACATAAGGTGCAACTTTGTGCATAAGATTTGTGCAAATAACAATGTAGTCAGCTCCGCATTTTTCAAGGTTTTTAGCCGCATGGGTAAGTTTTTCGCCCAATTCGTCCCATTTACCCAGAAATTGCATTTTTTCGATTTCCCTGAAATTAAAACTTTCAATTATAAGCTCAGCCGAAGAACATCCTCCTAAAACCTTTCTGACTTCAGAGTTTATAATTTTGTAATACTCAACTGTGGATTCGGGGCTTAATCCTCCTAAAAGTCCTATTTTTTTCATCTCTTTACCTCCCAAAAATTTGACTACAACATTAAAACACATTTTTTATATAATTCAAATTTTTGTGTATAATATTGTAATAAGGCAATAAAGGGGTTGGATAATGGGAAAAATTTATTTTATAGATGTAACAAACAGAGACGGGGTGCAAACTTCAAGATTGGGCTTGGCAAAGCTTGAAAAAACCATAATTAATCTTATGCTCGATGATATGGGAATAACTCAATCAGAATTCGGTTTTCCGACCACCAAGCACGAAATTAATTATCTGAACGGAAATTTGGAACTTGTTGAAAGAGGTGCTTTTAAAAACATAACTTTATCCGGTTGGATGAGGGCGATTGCAGAAGATGTTGAGCTGTCTTTAAAAAATGTTCCGAAATTGAAAAATTTGAATTTATCTCAGTCAACTTCAATGCAGATGACACAAGGCAAATATCAAGGAAAGAAAACTCTTGATGATATTTTGAAAATGACTTGTGAAGCTGTAGAATGTGCTGTTTCTAAAGGTGTAAAATTAATCGGAGTCAACGCAGAAGATGCTTCAAGAAGCGATTTGGAATTTTTAATTAAGTATGCAAAAGAAGCAAAATCCTGTGGTGCGCACCGATTCAGATATTGTGATACTTTGGGCTATGAAGATCCTAAAACGGCTTATGATAGGATTTACAGGATTGCATCTGAAGCACAAATCGATGTAGAAACACATTATCATAATGATTTGGGAATGGCGGTTGCTTGCTCTGTAATGGGTGCGAAAGCGGCGGTTGACGCCGGTATGAATGCTTACATTAATACTGCTATAAACGGTATGGGAGAACGTGCCGGAAATGCGGATTTAATCTCTTGTCTTTTGGCAGTGCTTAAGTCTGCGGGATTTGGCGGAAAATATGAAATTGACCCTAAAATCGATTTGAGCAAAGCTTGGAAGCTTGCAAAATATACTTCATATGCTTTTGGTGTTCCTATTCCTATGAACCAGCCCGCAGTGGGAGACAATGCTTTTGCTCATGAATCAGGAATTCACGCAGACGGGGCTCTTAAAGACAGAAGAAATTATGAACTTTACGATTACGAGGAATTAGGCAGGGGTGAGCCTGAAATAATCGAAACCGGGAGAATGATTACCGTCGGAGAATACGGTGGCATCAAAGGGTTCAGAAACGTTTATGAAGGGCTTGAAATTGAATTTAAAGATGAGCACGAGGCAAGAAATGTTCTTGAATTGGCTCGTTATGCAAACGTCCACACTCAAAAACCTTTGACCGACAGTGAATTGAAATTCATTTATCATTATCCCGATGTAGCGGCAAAAATAATGACGGTTTCACCTTACTACGAGCCTAAGGGTGCTCTTAAAGAAAGACTTGAAAAGGATAAACTAAAATATAAGAGCATTTAATTTTTAAAGATGAAATGAAAATTAACAATTATTGAATTTGTTGTTATTTCAATGATATGGGCAAATATTTATTTATGTTTGTAATTATGTGGTAACATTGGTATAGAGGATTTATATATGTCGAAAAATGTTGTACTTAAAGAAAAAAGACAAAAAAATAGTGCCAAAATATTCCCTTTTCACATTCATGATTGGAGGGATAAAATATTTTCTTATCCTGAAAAAGAAATAAAATTAGCAACATTATTTAGTGGTATTGGCTCTATTGAACAGGCGATGAAAAGATTAAATATAAAACATTCAATAATATTTGCCGGTGATATTGATCCTCATGTAAAAACAAGTTATTTTGCAAATTATAATATTAATGAAGAAGATTGGCATGATGACATAACAAAATTTTCTGCAACAAAGTATAAAGGATTAGTTGATTTACTTGTTGGCGGCAGCCCATGTCAAGCTTTTTCTATGGTTGGTAAAAGAAAAGGTTTAGAGGATGTCAGAGGGACTTTATTTTATGATTTTGCTAGAATAGTCCAAGAGGTCGAACCAAAAGTATTTATCTATGAAAATGTTAAGGGTTTAATTAATCATGATGGCGGTAAAACTTGGCAAGTGGTTCAAGAAGTTTTTCAAGCATTAGGGTATAAAATAAATTTTCAAATTTTAAATAGTAAAGATTATGGGATTCCCCAGCATCGTGAACGTATAATTGTTGTAGGATTTAAAGATACTTCAATTAATTTTGAATTTCCCAAGCCCATTCCTTTGGAATATACTATGCAAGATTTTCTTGAAGATTATACAGAAACAAAATATTATTTAAAAGAAAAGGGTGTGAAATTTGTTACAAGTTCAAAAAATAGAGCAAAAAGATACACTCAAATAAATGGAACAATAGCCTTATGCCAAAAAGCTAACCAACAATTTAATTGGCATGGTGACTTTGTATTTGAAAATGTTTATCACAATGATTTTGATGAATTTATTTTTGATGTAAATAAAGTAGAAGAAAAATATTATTTATCAGATAAAATTAGAAATTATGTTTTAGCTGGCGGAACGAAAAACTTTAAAACAAGTGATAAAACTGACTTAGAAATAGCAAGACCATTGCTCCAAACAATGCACAAAATGCATAGAGCAGGAGTTGACAATTATGTTACACATAATAAAGGTCGAATAAGGAAATTAACTCCACGAGAATGTTTAAGATTAATGGGTTTTAGAGATGATTTTAAAATTGTAATAAGCGATACACAAATGTATCGTCAGGCTGGGAATAGTATAGTTTCTGATGTTTTGATTGCAATTTTAAAACAAATGGATATTACCAAATTTGGAAGATGAAAATATGTCAATAAAGAACATAAATGGAATAGAATATGAAGTAATTGACACGAAAGAAATAACAATTACAGATTGTTTTGTTGC